>Ga0272446_1000528_pt1 | contig 60240 bp, 51 predicted proteins | sample YNPCB0061_FD_194587 | JGI IMG/M metagenome (GOLD analysis project Ga0272446, IMG submission 194587) | Hot spring microbial mat communities from Yellowstone National Park, WY, United States - YNP-CB-006-1 | ecosystem: Environmental > Aquatic > Thermal springs > Hot (42-90C) > Sediment | place...
GGTGCCGGCCTGCATGCGGTGCGTCTCCCAGCGACCGCCCTCGCGCGCGAGGTGCACCGCGACGTCGTCGGCGCCGCGGTGGGCGGTGACCAGATCGACGCGCCCATCACCGTCGAGGTCGGCCGCCGCGACGCTCATCGGCACCGCGCCGCCCGCGAGCTGCGTGGGGCGGCCGAGCTTGCGCTGCCCGGGCGCCTTGCCCTGGAGCAGCACCGTCGGGATCGGCGTCGCCGCCGGCGCCAGCTTCACGGACTCGTCCGCCGCCATCCCCGTCGGCGCAGGCGCGGGCGCGGCGATGGTGGTCGTCGGCGCCGTCGCGGGCGCCGCGGTGGCGACGGGGCGCGCCCCCGACACCGGCACGCGCTCGATCCTCTTGTTCCACGGGTCGTACACCGTCACGGTCCCCGCGCTCTCCGACGCCGCGGGAGCCGCCGTCGGCGCCGGCTCGACCGGCTCGACTGGCAGCGGCCGCGACGGCGGCGCGCCGCTGTAGGGATCGAGCGGCTGCAGCTTGGCCGGCGTCGACGGCGTCCCGCCCTGCTGGAGGCGCTCGATGACCTCCAGCACCTCGGCGCGGTTCGACGCCTGCGGCCGCCGCCCGAGGTACGCCTTGAAGGTCCGGATCGCGTCCTCGCGGTGCCCGAGCTGACGGTGGCACTGCGCGATGTTGAACAGGATCGACGGCTCCTCCGACGCGCGGTAGGCCTCCTTGAACGCGTCGAGCGCCTCGGTGAACTCCCCGAGCTCGAAGTGCGTCCGGCCGCGCTGGAAGTAGAACTTCGCGGCCTGGCGATCCTCGGCGAACGCCGCGCGCGGCCCGTCGAGGCCACCGACGACGAAGGGGGTACCGGTCAGGATCGAGGCGGCGAGCGCGAGCCCGCGGAGAGGACGACGACGGCGCATGCGCGCAATCTACTTCAACCGGCGCAGGATCGACACCACCCGCTGCGTCGTCGGACGCTCGAGCAGCGCCTCGTAGCGCGACTGCGACGCCTTCCGCAGCACCTCGCTCAGCGTCGGGTAGGCCCAGCTCATCGAGGCCAGCGCCCGCAGCGGCAGCTTCTCCTTCACGGCCAGCGCCGCGACGTGGACGATCTCGCCCGCCGCCGCGCCGAGGAGGTGCGCGCCGACGACGCGCCCGCCGGCGGTCACGATCTTGGCCAGCCCGGCCTCGACCCCGTCGGTGAGCGCGCGGTCGGTCTCGTCGTAGCGGGCGCTCACCACCGCCACCTCGCGCCCCTCGCGCGCGCGCGCCTCCGCCTCGGTGAGCCCGACGCGCGCCAGCTCGGGGTCGGTGAAGGTCACCCACGGCACCGCGCGATAGTCGGCGCGGCTGGCGAGCGGCAGGAGCGCGTTCCGCACCGCCACCACCGCCTCCATCCCGGCGGTGTGCGTGAACGGCAGCCGCCCGATCACGTCCCCGACGGCGAAGATGCGCGGGTTGGTCGTGCGCAGCTCGTCGTCGACGACGATGCGCCGCGCGTCGACGTCCACCCCCGCCGCGTCGAGGCCCAGCCCCTCGTGGTTCGGCCGCCGGCCCGCCGCCACCAGCAGCCGCGCCGCCCGCACCGTCACCGCGCCGCCGCTCTGATTTCCGTCAAGCACGAGATCGCCGCCGTCGCGCCGCGCCCGCGCGATCGCCGTCGCGGTGTGGACCGCGATCCCCTCCGCCTCGAGGCGCAGCCGCAGCGCCGCCGCCAGCTCCGGCTCCTCCCTCGGCAGCAGCCGGTCGGCCGCCTCCACGATCGTGACCTTCGCCCCGAGCCGCGCGAAGGCCTGCCCCAGCTCGACGCCCGTCGGCCCGCCCCCCAGCACCGCCAGCGACGACGGGATCGCTTCGATCCCCCACACCGTCTCGTTGGTCAGGAAGGGCACCTCGGCCAGGCCCTCGACGGGCGGCAGCGCCGGCCGCGACCCGGTGGCGACGATGAAGGCGCGCGCCCGCAGCCGCGCCCCGTCGAGCTCCAGCTCCTCCGGCGACACGAAGCGCGGCGCCCCGATGCGCACCGTCACGCCCAGCGCCTCGAAGCGCGCCGGCGCGTCGTGCTCGGCGATGCGCGCGATCACCTCGCGCACCCGCGCCATCACCCGCGCCCCGTCGACGACCGGCTCGACCGCGCCCAGCCCCCAGCGCGCGGCGCCGCGCATCTCGTGCGCCAGCTTCGCCGTCCGGAGCAGCGTCTTCGACGGCACGCACCCGGTGAAGAGGCAGTCCCCGCCGAGCGCATTCTTGTCAATCAGCAACACCCGCGCGCCCAGCTTGCGCGCCGCCGTCGCCGCCGTCAGCCCGCCCGATCCACCGCCGATGAGGATGAGATCCCAGTCGCGCTCCACACGCGGACTCTACCCCGACCGCGCCCGCCGCCGCTCGGCGACCGCGCGCACGCGCAGGTTGACCGCCTCGACGCCGATGGCGAAGGCGATGGCGAAGTAGATGTACCCCTTCGGGATGTGCCGCCCCAGCCCCTCGGCGACGAGCATCACGCCGATGAGGATGAGGAACGACAGCGCCAGCACCTTCACCGTCGGATGATGATTGACGAAATCTCCGAGCGGCCGCGCCCCGACCATCATCACGATCACCGCCAGCACGATCGCGATCACCATGATCCAGATGCGGTCGGGCTCGATCATCCCGACGGCGGTGATCACCGAGTCCAGCGAGAAGACGAGGTCGAGCGCGACGATCTGCGCGATCACCGCCCCGACCCCCGCGCGCCCCGCGCGCTCGCCGGTCTGCTCCTCGTGCCCCTCCATCTTGTGGTGGATCTCGAGCACCGCCTTGCCGACGAGGAACAGCCCGCCCCCGAGGAGGATCAGGCTCTTTCCGCTGAAGGCCAGCCCGGCGACGGAGAAGAGCGGCCGCGTGAGCCGCATGATCCAGGCGATCCCGAACAGCAGCGCCACCCGCATGACGAGCGCGATGGCCAGCCCCAGGCGCGCCGTCCGCGCCCGCTTCTCGACGGGGACGCGCGCCGTCAGGATGGCGATGAAGACCACGTTGTCGATGCCGAGCACGATCTCCATCGCCGACAGCGACGCGAGCGCGATCCAGGTCTGCGCCTCTCCCAAGCCCGAGAAGTCCATCCGTGCCTCGGACCATTGGGCGTCTCGCCGCGCGCCGCAAGGGCGGTGGGAAGATCGGACCAGTCGTCCCGTACTCCTGCCCTTCGATGGCACCCGAAGACGACCTCTCCATGCACACCTCGCCGCAGCCGCGCCTCGCGCTCGGCGACCTCCGCCGCCTCGTGCTGTTCGCCGCGATCCCCTTCGGGCTCGCCGCCGTGCTGGTCACGGTGCAGCTCGTGCGCCCCTTCGGGCGCCCGGCGAACACCGTCGCCAAGATGCTCGACGCGCTGGCCTCCGGCGACGCCGCGCGCCTGCGCAGCGAGGAGCGCCTCGGCTTCCGCGACCGCGCCGAGCGCGAGATCAAGGCGCGCGGCGAGGCCGAGCACCGTCGCATCCTGTCGATCTTCGACAAGGAGGCGCAGCTCGGCGACCGCGAGTACCGCCGCATCCGCCGCACCGTCGCGCAGCTCGGCGAGAAGGAGTACCGCCGCCTCTCGCGCGAGGATCAGCGCACCGTGCGCGAGCACAGCCGCCGGCAGTTCGTCGCCGACAAGGGCTGGGCCGCGCTCGCCGACGACGATCGCAAGCTCCTCGGCGGCCCCGAGGTGCTCGGCGATCGCGCAAAGCTCCGCGCGCGCGCCATCGCCGTCGGCCTCGCCACGCTCCCCGAGGAGACGCAGGCGCTCGCCGAGGGCGTCGATCTGACGGCGCCCGAGACGATGAAGGATCGCAAGCTGGCCAAGGTCGCCACGCAGGCAGAGAAGGCCGGCTACGGCGAGCTCCAGGGCGCGCTCGAGTCGGCCGAGAGCGCCGCCGGCCTCGAGCTGGCCAAGCTGTCGAAGCGCGAGCGCGAGCGCATCGAGAGCGGCTCGTACGTGCGCTGGGTCGTCGAGGCGGGCCTCAAGGCCGCCGACGACAAGACGCGCGCCAAGGCGACGCTGGCCGAGCTCGTCGACGACGACGCGCCCGAGGCCTGGTCGCTGCGCCGCCGCTTTGGCGCCAAGGACCTCGACGCCGACTCGCGCAAGCAGATCGAGGGCGTCGACTACCAGCAGTTCGTCGACGGGAAGAAGGCCTTCGTCGAGCAGGCCGGCATCCGCCTCTGGGGCGAGCACCTGCGCGAGACCTTCGCCGCCGGCTGCTGCACGATCACCAACGTCCGCTACCTCGGCGAGTCGGGGCGCTCGCTCCGCCGCAACGCCACCGCGACGGTCGCGCTCGAGTTCGGCCCGCCGCCGCCGCCCAAGCCCGCCGCCAAAAAGGGCGACAAGCCCGCCGTCGACGACGAGGCCGATCCGGTCCACCCGGCCAAGCGCCTCCTCGGGCAGACCATCGTCCTCGAGCACCGCTGGGGCACCTGGGCGGTCAAGCGCTTCGACGCCGGCTCCTCCGACGAGGCCGCCGCGCTCCTCCGCCACCCCGAGGAGGCCGTGAAGGCCGCCTTCGGCGCGCTCGGCGGCGTCGGCAGCGGCGTGGCCGGCAGCGCGCTCTTCTTGTCTATCGGAATCGTCCTCGTGGTGATCGTCCTCCGCCGCAAGTCGACCCCGGCGCTCGCGCCCTTCGAGCTCGCCGTCGGTGGCGCCACCATCGCCCTCGCCGCGCTGCAGATCGCCGTCGAGGGCCAGGCCAACCTCGACGACCCCTGGTTCACGCCGCTCTTCCTGGCGATGCCGATCTGGGTCGGCCTCCGTCGCGGCGCCGGCTCGGGCTTCATCGCCGGCTTCCTCGCCGGGCTCGGCCTCCTCGTCGCGGCGACGGTGGCCGGCGTCCCCGGCTGGGCCTCGGCGGGCGGGGACGCGCTCCTCGTCGGCGAGAAGCTCTTCGCCGCGCTCCTCCTCGCGGGCACCGGCGCGCTCGCCGGCTGGGCGCGCTGGCCGGCGGCGTTCTCGTCGGCGCTGCCGCTCACCTGGCTGCTCTTCGTGGCGGCGCTCGACCGCGGCCAGCTCGGGGCGCTGACCAGCTACACCCACGTCCTCCTCGCCGCCGCGGTCACCGCCGGCGGCCTGCTCCTCGCGCGCCTCGGCCTCCTCACCGCCACGGCGCGCCTCTTCAGCAGCGCGCCCGGCGACGAGCGAGCGTAACCGCCAGCGCCCCCAGCGCGACGGCCACCAGCACCACCCACCCGCGCTCGGCCTCCGCGCCCCCCACCGCGCACCCACCCGACGTCACCGGCCAGCACCCCGGCGGCGACGCGGCGATCGGATAGACGTCGCACACCCCCGCCACGTCGTCGTCGGTGAGCGTCCGCTTCGACGTCTCCCCGGGCGTCGTCGAGTAGGGATACATCGTCGCCGCGGTCACCACCGTCGGCAGCATCCCCTCGAAGCAGTCGGGCGCCGGCATCCCTTTATTGTCTAGCGGCGGCGTCGTCGTCTGGTGATCCCAGCAGGTGTGCCCCAGCCCGAGCACGTGGCCGAGCTCGTGCGTGAGCGTGTTCTCGAGGTCGGCCACCGTCGTCCCAGCCCGCGGCGGCTGCTCGGGCGAGGTGATGAAGGTGTAGTTCACGCCGTTCATCTCGATGTCGGCGTCGAGGATGATGGCGTCCTGCGCCGTGTCGGGCGAGACCACGTGGAACACGCGCGTGATGGCGATCGCCGACGGGTCGCGCGGCATCCCGTCGCGCTCCCACTTGTCGTCGCGGAAGACCAGCGTCGGCTGCCCGTCGATGGCCACGTCGCGCGCGCGGTCGTGCGGCCGCGCGGTCAGCTGGAGGTACCCGCAGCTCCCGATGCGGTCCATCCAGTTGGCCGTCGACTTCTCGAGGACGGCGTCGAGCTGCCCGATCGGCAGGTCGCGCGAGCCGCGCCCGTCGGCGACGACGTCGATGCAGCGCGTCGGCCAGGTGAAGGGCCGCCCGGTGCGCGCCGTCGACCGGACGTATGCCGCAGCCGTGCCCCACGCGAGCAACACGGTGAGAACGGCCATACCCCGGAGCACGGCTCGCATGATACGATGCGCCTCGGCCCAATGAAGAAGAAGCTACTCGTCGCCTCCCTGTTGGCGCTCGTCGCGATGGGCTCGCTCTGGCTCTACTCGCGGAGCCTCGAGGACGAGAAGGCCGGCGGCCAGAAGGTCGCCATCCTCGTCGCTGCCGAGGACATCCCGGCGGGCGCGCGCATCAAGAAGAACCAGATCGCGCTCCGCGAGGTCCCCGAGGCCTACGTCCACCAGGCGTCGCTCAAGAAGAACGACCTCAACGACATCATCGGCCACCCCGTCGCCGACAAGATCGCGCAGGGGCAGCCGCTGCTCTGGTCGGACTTCGACGCCAAGAAGTCGTCGTCGTCGCGCCGCCTCTCGACGGCGATCCAGAAGGGGCAGCGCGCCATCACCATCCCCGTCGACGTCTCGGGCTCGATCGCCGGCATGCTCCGCCCGGGCGATCACGTCGACATCCTCGGCACCTTCGCGCGCAACCAGGGGCAGGACTGGGCGACGGTGACGCTGCTCCAGAACGTGCTCGTCCTGGCCACCGGCGACATGCGCGGCGGGGCGGCCGAGGGCGACGACGCGCAGGTCCCCGGCGGCGGGCCGCGCACCTTCTCGAACATCACCGTGTCGGTCGATCTCGAGGAGGCGGAGCTGCTGGTCTTCTCGATGCAGCGCGGGCCCGTGTCGGTCGCGCTTCGCTCGCAGGATGATCTCGAGACCGTCGAGGACGTCCCCGACAAGACCTTCGGCGACATCTTCGAGACCGCGCGCCGCACGGCCTTCGCCAAGCGCCGCGCCAAGAAGATCGAGGCGCTTCGCACGCAATGAGACTCCTAGCCCGTTCGGTTTTCTGTCTACTCCTGTTGACGGCGGTCGCCCAGGCGGCGAAAGGCGACGACGACGACCGCGAGATCAACCTCGTCGTCGGTGGCCAGAAGGTCATCAGCGCTGCCGGGGTGCAGTCCTACTCCGAGGGCGCGCCCGGCTACGTGCAGATCAAGGTCCCCGAGGACGGCAAGCGCCTGGTCCTCACCGCGATCAAGCCGGGCACGACGACGCTGCTGCTCATCTACGGGAACGGCAAGCAGGAGACCTACACCATCAACATCTTCAACCGCGCCCCCGAGTCGATCCGCAAGGAGATGCGGGCGCTGCTCGGGTCGCTGACCGGCGTCGACATCCGCGAGGTCGGCGGGCGCATCTTCCTCGACGGCGCGGTGCCCTCGCAGGAGGACCTCGCGCGCATCGAGCGCCTGGTCAACATGTACCCCGGCCAGGTGAGCTCGCTGGTCGTCGTCGACCCGGCGAAGCAGCGGCTCAACATCAAGCTCGACCTGCACTTCGTGCAGATGCGCAAGAGCTCCAGCTACAAGTTCGGCCTCAACTGGCCGGGCAACGTCGGCGCGCACCTCAACCAGCAGAGCGTGCCATCGGTGAACTTCCTCTACACCTACGACTTCATCGCCCGCGCCGCGACGCAGGGGCAGATCGTCGTCGCCGAGAACCTCCTGCCGTCGCTGGACATCCTGGGGATCCGCGGCTGGGCCAAGATCAAGAACACCGTCAGCGTGATCACCACCAACGGCGGCCAGGCCACCTACCACACCGGCGGCGAGGTCAACGTGAAGATCGTGACCTCGCTCGGGCAGTCGACGCTGACGAAGATCCCCTTCGGCGTGCAGCTCACGGTGCAGCCGCGCCTCGACCCGCAGTCGGGCCTCGTCGTCGTCACCATCGACGCCGAGCAGTCGCAGCTGACGCCGATCTCGGGGCAGGACGTCCCCGGCCGCATCCTCACGCAGACCAAGACCAACGTGCACCTGAAGGTCGGTCAGTCGATCATGCTGTCGGGGTTCAAGGAGCAGAAGGAGACGGTGACCGGCACCGGCATCCCGGGCCTCATGCGCATCCCGATCCTCGGGTATCTGTTCCGCAGCGAGCAGTCGACCAGCGACGACGAGGAGAACGTCCTGTTCATCACCCCGACGGTGATCGAGCACACCTCGCCGGAGAACGCCAAGCGCATCGAGGACGCGCTGAACCGCTTCGAGAAGTTCGGCAGCCGCGTGGTTTACTGACAGACGGAAATTCGACGGGAAGTCAACGGATGGCCGACGTCGTGGAGATCGAGATCGCGGGCGCGGAGGGGACGCGGGTGCTGCCCGAGGTCCCCGGCCCCTCGTTCGTCATCGGTCGCGCCGACGGCAACGGCGTCACGCTCAAGCACGACGACGTCTCGCGCCGCCACGCCGAGGTCGAGCTGACCGCGCGCGGGCTGGTCGTGCGCGACCTCTCGACGAACGGCACCTTCGTCGCCGGCAAGCGCGTGCGCGGGCAGGCCGAGGTCCCCTTCAACGCGCCGATCCAGGTCGGCCCCTTCACGCTGCGCATCCGCAAGCCGGGGTCGGCGAAGGTCGTCTCCGGAGGCATCCAGTCCTCGCCGCCGCCGCCGCCCGCGAAGTCGTCGGCGGCCGCGCCCGCGCCGTCGGTGGTCGTCGACAGCGGCGTCATCCCCGTCGAGCGCCACGAGCCGCCGGCCACGCCCTTCCGCCAGCCGCCCGCGCCGCCGCAGCCGAAGCGGCCGACGAACCCCGTCGCCGCGCAGGGCGGCGCGGTCGCCGACAAGCCGAAGCAGCCGGTGGTCACCCCGGGCGATCTGAACGACGCCGAGCGCGATCGCCTGAAGCGCTGGCTCCGCGGGCTGCTCCTCGAGGCGCTCGATCTCCCGTCGCTGCGCCCGGAAGAGCTGCAGGACAAGGCGCTCGCCCCGCGCGTTCTTCAGCTGATGGACGAGATCCTCGACGAGCACGCGCGCGAGCTGCCGAAGGGGCTCGACCGCGGGCGCGTCCGCAAGGAGCTCGCCGACGAGGTCCTCGGCCTCGGGCCGCTCGAGGATCTGCTCTCCGACACGACCGTCAGCGAGATCATGGTCGTCGATCGGGCGACCATTTATGTCGAGCGAAAAGGGCGCCTGGAGCTGACCGGCGCGCGCTTCTCGTCGGAGGACGCGCTGCGCTCGGCGATCGAGCGCATCGTCACGCCGCTGGGCCGCCGCATCGACGAGTCGACGCCGATGGTCGACGCGCGCCTGAAGGACGGCTCGCGCGTGAACGCCATCATCCCGCCGCTCGCGCTGCGCGGCCCCTGCCTCACCATCCGCAAGTTCTCGACGAAGAAGCTGGGCCTCGAGGACCTCATCGGCTTCGGCTCGATCGATGAGCGCATGGCACGCTTCCTCACGCGCAGCGTGATCGCGCGCCGCAACATCCTCGTCTCCGGCGGCACCGGCTCGGGGAAGACCACGCTCCTCAACGTGCTCAGCTCGGCCATCCCCGACGACGAGCGCATCGTCACCATCGAGGACGCCGCCGAGCTGCGCCTGCACCAGCCGCACGTCGTGTCGCTGGAGACGCGCCCGCCCAACATGGAGGGCAAAGGCGAATACTCCATTCGCGATTTGGTGAAGAACGCGCTGCGCATGCGCCCCGACCGCATCGTCGTCGGCGAGTGCCGCGGCGGCGAGGCGCTCGACATGCTGCAGGCGATGAACACCGGCCACGACGGGTCGCTGACGACGACGCACGCCAACTCGCCCGCCGAGGCCATCGCCCGTCTCGAGACGCTGGTCCTCATGGGGGGGCTCGAGCTGCCGGCGCGCGCCATCCGCGAGCAGATCGCCAGCTCCATCCACCTCGTCGTCCAGCAGGCGCGCTTCGTCGACGGCTCGCGCAAGGTGACCAACATCGCCGAGGTCGTCGGCATCGAGGACGACGGCACGGTGCAGCTCGAGAACATCTTCGAGTACCACCGCCTCCCGTCGGAGCGCGGGCGCGTCGTCGGCGAGTTCCGCGCCACCGGCTACATGCCGTCCTACCTGGCGGAGTTCATCACCATGGGCCTCTGCCCGGATGGCGACTACCTATGAAGCGGGAGATCCTCCTCGCCGCCGGGATGGTCTTCGCCGCGGTCGCCGCCTTCATGGCGGTGTGGGCGGGGTGGGGCCCGCTCAACGATCTCGTCAAGCAGAAATGGCGCCAGTACCAGGACTGGGCCAACGGCCACCTGCGCGCGCTCTACTCGCCGATGCGCGCGCGCGACTTCGCCCTCCGCCACGCGGGGGCCATCCTCGTCGGGCTGCTCTCGGGCGGCGTCATCATGGGCTCGTGGCTCTATGGGATCGTGCTGGCGATCTTCCTCGGCTACCTGCCGGTCGTCTGGATCGAGCGCGAGCGCGCCAAGCGCAAGAAGGCGCTCGACGAGCAGCTCGACGCCACGCTGCAGTCGATGGCCAACACCATCCTCGTCACGCAGAACCTCGAGGACGCCTTCGCGACCATCGCGCAGCACTTCGATCCGCCCATCAGCCAGGAGGCCGACGTCCTCGTCAAGCAGGTGCGCCTCGGCACGCCGATGGACGAGGCGCTGCGCGAGTTCGCCCAGCGCTGCTCGAGCCGCAACGTCGACGCCATCGTGACCGCGCTGACCGTCGGGCGGCAGACCGGCGGCGAGCTGCCGAAGGTCCTCGAGACGACCGCCAGCGTGCTGCGCGAGACGATGCGCGTCGAGGGCGTCATGGAGGCCAAGACCTCCGAGGGCAAGGCGCAGGTCGTGGTGATGGGCATCCTGCCCTTCGTCTTCGGCGGCGCGCTGCAGATCATCGACCCCGAGTGGATGCGCCCGCTGTTCGCCGACCCGATCGGCTGGGGCGTCCTCCTCTTCGCCTGCGTGCTCGAGGTGTTCGGGCTCCTCATGGTGCGCAAGCTGACGACGATTGATGTCTAGCAAATGACGAGCTCCAACCTCTACCTCCTCGCCGCGCTGCTGGCCGGCGCCGCCTTCGCCGCCTCGACGGTGCTGCTGTTCGTGCCGTCGGAGCTGCGCGATCCGGTGCTGCGCGGCTACCGCGCGACGCGGCGGCGCGAGGCGCTCGAGGGCTCGGCGCTGCTCCGCATCTCCTGGCCGGCGATCAAGCTCTGCACCTACTACGGTCAGCTGATCATCGGCCGCATGCCGGACTACCGCGAGAAGCAGTCGCTCAAGCTGCGCACCGCCGGCGAGCCGTGGGGCCTCGCGCCCGAGGAGTACCTCGGCTTCCAGATCTTCTCGACGGCGCTCGGCTTCTTCACCGCGTTCCTCTTCGCCTACCTCCTCGAGATGGGCTTCGGCCTGACGGTGATCGGCCTCTTCCTCGGCGCGGTGCTGCCGGGGATGTGGCTGAGCGACAAGGCGCAGACCCGTTTACAGAAAATCAACCGCGGCCTGCCGCAGGCGCTCGACCTCATCGTGCTCTCGATGGGCGCGGGCCTCGACTTCATCGGCGCGGTCCGCCACGTCGTCGAGAAGTGGTCCGATAAGCGCGACCCTCTGTGCGAGGAGCTCAGCCGCTTCCTCCACGAGCTGTCGCTCGGCAAGACGCGCCGCGAGGCGCTCGAGGATCTCGCCTACCGCGCGCCGACGGAGCTGGTGAAGACGTTCGTCACCAACGCCGTGCAGGCGGAGAAGCGCGGCACGCCGCTCGTCGAGATCCTGCGCATCCAGGCGGAGGTCGCCCGCACCAAGCGCTTCCAGACCGCCGAAAAGGTGGCTGGCCGCGCGGGCGTCGTCATCCTGATGCCGCTCATGTTCATCTTCGCGGCGACGGTGCTGGTCATGTTCGGGAGCCTGATCGTGAAGGGCTTCCGGGGGCAGCTCTTTTAGACGATGCCTTCGTTCGCGCTGCTGGTCTCGACGGTGTCGGCGAAGCAGGGGGGCCGCCCGCGCGGCTCGCGCCCGGTGCGCTTCGCCTTCGATCAGGACCGCGTCCTCGTCGGGCGCGGCGCCGACGCCGACCTGCGCATCGAGCACGCGGCGGTCGCGCGCGCGCAGTTCCTCGTCGAGCGCGGCGTCGGCTCGGCGGGCGAGGCGCGCTACCGCATCACTCCCTTCGAGACCACCAACCCGACCTACGTGAACGAGCGCCCCGCCGTCGAGGGGACGCTCACCCCAGGCGACGTGATCTCGGTCGGCGACGTGCGCGTGGTGCTCGAGCGCAAGGTGGCCGCGGCCGCCGGCGCCGACGGGGGGCCGGCCAAGAAGAAGGACGTCCCGCCGCTCCGCATGGTCCTCCTCGGGGTGACCACGTTGATGGCGCTCTACGTCGGCTTCCTCCTGTTCGGCGGCGACGACAGCGAGAGCGCGGGCGACCTCGCCACCGCGCAGGTGAAGCTGTTCCTCGACGAGCCAAAAGTGTCTTGCGGAAATCCCATCGAGTGCGACACGCGCGCCCACGACGCCTACGCGCGCGGCAAGAAGCTGCTCGCGCAGGCGGGCGCCGACCCGGGGAACCTCTACCGCGCCGCGAAGGAGCTCGAGCGCGCCTCGCGCTTCCGCGAGCAGTCGGGGCGGCCGCTCGCCGACATGGCCGACGTCGACGCGCAGCTCGAGGCGGCGAAGACGCGCGCCGAGGCCGAGTTCCACGACGCGCGCTTCCGCCTCTCGCGCGCCATCGCCAAGAGCGACACCAAGACCTGCGCCGTCGAGGCCGCGCTCCTCGCGCGCATCGTCCCCGACGAGCGGCACCCCTACCGAGTGAAGCTCGACGCCTACCGCAGGACGCTGCCGCGCCCGGGCAAGGAAGAACCGAAGTGAGCACGCGTCGTCCGAAACCCCTTCCCGTTCCCGTTCCCGTTCCCGTTCCCGGGCGCGCGCGGCCGATGTCGTTTACGGGAACGGGAACGGGAACGGGAAGGGGACAGATCCTGCTCCTCGCGACGACCGTGCTCCTCGCGGCGTGTCCTCCTCCCGCGACGAAGACCTCGACGACCGGCCCCACGCCCTCGTCGCTGGAGGCCAAGCTCGTCGCCAACCCGAACGACGCGCGCGTGAACTTCGACCTCGGCCGCAGCGCCGAGGCCACCGGCGACACGCTGCGCGCCGAGCAGTACTACCTGCGCGCCGAGGCGCTGGGCCACCCGCAGGCGGAGGTGCTGCCGCGCCTCCTCCGCGTGCTCGCGCAGGCGCAGCGCTACCACGAGGCGCTCCGTCGCTGCGACGAGCGGCTGCGCGTCCAGCCGGAGGATCGCGACACGCGCTACGTGAAGTCGGCGCTGCTCCTCGCGCTCGAGCGCCCGCGCGAGGCCGAGCGCGAGCTGCAGACGCTCATCCGCCAGAAGCCCGCCGACCCCGAGGCCTATCTCCTCCTCGGGCGGCTCTATCGCGACTCCGCCGCCGACGACAAGGACCGCGCGCAGGCCCGCGCGCTCTACGAAAAATACCTCGCGCTCGCGCCCGAGGGCGCCGACGCCGCGTCGGTCCGCTTCGAGCTCGTCGACGATCCGCGCCTGCAGCTCGTGACGCCCCCGCCCTCGCCCCCGGTGACTCCATGAGCGGTGCCGCCCACACCATCCCCGACGAGGTCTTCAAGCAGACCCTCCTCAGCTTCCTCGATCCCGTCGCCCAGTTCCTCACCGACGATCGGGTGAGCGAGATCATGATCAACGGCCCCGACGAGGTCTACGTCGAGAAGGGCGGCAAGCTGCACCTCACCGAGGCGCGCTTCCCGTCGGAGCACGCGCTCAGCTCGGCGGTGCGCAACATCGCGCAGTTCGTCGGCCGCACCGTCGGCCCCGAGCACCCCGTCCTCGACGCGCGCCTCCCCGACGGCAGCCGCGTCTGCGCCATCTACCCGCCGGCCGCCCGCCGCGGCATCTGCGTCTCGATCCGCCGCTTCCCCAAGCAGCGCCTCACCGTCGGCGAGCTGGTCAAGGTCGGCGCGCTGACCGAGGGCTGCCGCCAGTTCCTCGAGAGCTGCGTTCTTGTCAAGCGCAATATCATGGTCGCCGGCGGCACCGGCTCGGGCAAGACCTCGCTCCTCAACGCGCTGTCGTCCTTCGTCCCGCACGACGAGCGCGTCGTCGTCATCGAGGACAGCTCCGAGGTGCAGCTCCAGCAGCCGCACGCCGTCTACCTCGAGGCGCGCCCGCCCGACGCGCGCGGCCGCGGCGCCGTCTCCATCCGCGAGCTCCTCCGCGCCACGCTCCGCATGCGCCCCGACCGCATCGTCGTCGGCGAGTGCCGCGGCGGCGAGGCGCTCGACCTCATCCAGGCGATGACCTCCGGCCACGGCGGCTCGCTCTCGACGGTGCACGCGACCTACCCGCACGACACCCTGCACCGCCTCGAGACCCTCTGCCTCATGAGCGACGTCGAGCTGCCGCTCTCGGCGCTGCGCGCGCAGATCGCCAGCGCCGTCAACGTGATCGTGCAGACCTCGCGCATGAACGACGGATCGCGCAAGATCACCCACGTGGCCGAGTGCCTCGGGCTCGACGAGAGCGGCCACTATCACCTCGAGATGCTCTACGAGTTCCGCCAGAGCGGCGTCGATCCGAAGACGGGCAAGGTGCTCGGCGCGCTGCGCGCGACCGGCCGCCGCCCCAGCTTCGCCGACGAGATCGCCGGCAAGGGCCTCGCGCTGCCGCCGGAGATGTCCAAGACGTGAGCGCGCGGCGCCCTCCAGACGACGGAGCCACCCGTCAGACCCAGATGCCCGAGGCGGCCGACGCCGACGAGAAGTCGACCCGCCTCGTCGAGGACTCGGGCGTCGTCGGCGAGCTGCGCGCCGCGCTCCCGTCGCCGTCGGCGCGCGACAAGAAGACGCTCGCCCTCTACGCGCTCCCCGACCAGATCGTCGTCGGGCGCGGCACCGCCTCCGACTGGCAGATCGACGACGACAGCCTCTCGCGCAAGCACGCGCAGTTCCGCTGGAACGGGCGCGACCTCACCGTCGAGGATCTCGGCTCGGCCAACGGCACCAAGGTGAACGCGCGCCCGGTGCGCAACCAGACCCCGGTGCGCCCCGGCGACACCGTCCAGCTCGGCAACGTCATCGTCTCCTTCGAGCTGCGCGGCGCCGCCGCGGCCGCGCGCCCGTCCGCCGACGAGCAGGCGACGCGCCTCACCACCGCGCCGCCGCCGCGCGCCGGCCTCGACGGCGACAGCGATCCCGCGCGTCCGCTCCCGCCGATCGCCACCGTCGTGCGCCCGCCGCCCGCGCGCGGCGCCCCCAAGCCCAACGCCGCCGTCTTCCGCCCGACGGAGGACTTCCTGGACCCCGACGAGCCGACGCGCGCCTGGGACCCCAACGCCGCGCTCGTCCCCATGCCCGACGGGGGCCTCGAGCTCGGCGAGCTCCTGCGCACGCACCGACGGCAGCTCGTCCTCGGCGGCGCCGCCGCCTGGATCGCGATCCTCCTCATCGTCTGGTCGGTCGTCGAGCAGAAGCGCGAGGAGGCCGCGCCGCCGCCGCCGCCCGCCGCGACGCTGAACAAGCCGAAGGTGACGCCGCTCGAGACGCCCGAGGCGAAGGCCGCCGCCGTCGATCCGCAGATCACCGCGCCCGCCGACGACGACGAGCGCGCCGCGCTCCTCGCGCAGGCGATCACCCTCTACGACACCGGGAAGCTGGCCGAGGCGCTCGGCGTGTGGAAGCGCCTCGCCGCGCCGACGGGCAGCGACGGCAAGCGCGACGCCACGGCGCTCTTCATGGTCACGCTCATCGACGGCAAGCTGAAGGAGGCGACGCCGTGACCAGGCTCGCGCTGCTCCTCCTCGCCGTCGTCGCGACCGGCTGCGCGCAGGAGCCGGACAAGTTCCCCGTCGTCGTCAGCATCGTCAGCGACGACGACAAGCCCTTCGTCGGCGTCCCGGTCCGCTTCGGCCAGAGCCTCGCCGGCAACACCGACGGCGAGGGCAAGCTGCGCGTGCGCGTGAACGGCAAGGAGGGGCAGAAGGTCGTCGTCTCGATCGACGTCCCCAAGGGCTTCCGCCTCCCACCGACGACCAAAGAGAACGCCTTCGTCCTCCGCCACCTCGTCGACCTCGACTCCGGCGGCAAGCGCCCGCTCCCCATCGAGCACACCATCCGCCTCCAGCCGCTCGAGCGCGAGTACGCCATCCTCATCCGCACCGGCGTCCCCGGCCTCACCGTCGAGACCTTCGGCCAACAGAAGGCGGTCACCAACGACAAGGGCGTCGCCACGTTCCTCTACAAGGGCACGCCCGGCGACGAGCTCCAGGTGAAGATCTCGACGGCGGGCCGCCCCGACCTCCGCCCGCAGAACCCGACCGCGAGCTTCATGCTCGCGCAGAAGCCCGAGGCCTACGTCGTCAAAGAGCACTTCTCGGTGCACAAGGCGCCCGCCCCCAAGCGCAAGCCCAAGCCCACCGGCCCGCGCCGCCTCTAGCAGCCTCGAGCAGGGTCTCCCGACCCGAGCGGGGTCAACGGACCCAACCCAGCCGACGACAGTGCGCACGGAAGTCTGCATTCCCCACTGGTTGAACCGCCGAAACCATTGGTGAATTCGCCGCGAAACGGGCCGCGCGACGTGGCACCGCACTTGTAGTGTGCCGTCCACAAGGCTTGAGCATGTCCCCCGACCGGAATACGATGGAGCGACCGATGAGCTCGTGGTCAGAGCTTCTCCGCCGCCTCCATCGAGACGATCGCGGCGTCGCGATGGTCGAGTACCTCCAGATTCTGGTGCTCGTCATCATCGGCGCGGCCGTCGCGATGGCGCCGCTCGGGGCGCTGCTCATGCGGTACTACGACAACGTCGAGTTCGTCTCGGGATTGCCATTCCCGTAGCCCGTCTTGAAGGAGGCGCTCATGTCCCGCTCGCTCTCTCGTCGCAAGGATCGCGGTGTCAGCTCGGTCGAGTACATCATCATCCTCGTGCTCGTCGCCCTGACCGGCATCGCCGTCTTCAAGATCTTCGGCGGTCAGATCAAGCAGAAGATGACGACGGCGAACACGACGATGCAGAACGACGTGAATCCGCAGTAACGGGGAGGTGTGGAACCCTCTCAGGGTTCCACGTTTAAAATGACCTCCTTGTTCTCGGCGCAGGTGGGCCCGCTGCCGGCGGTCCTGCTCGTCCTCCTGGCGGTGGTCTGCGCGATCACCGACCTCTGGAAGGGGCGCATCTACAACGCGGTGACCTACACCGCGATGGCGGCCGGGTTCGCCCTCCACCTCGCGATGGGTGGCTTCGGCGGGCTGTGGGTCGCGCTCGGCGGCTTCGCCGTCGGCTTCTTCCCCGCCTTCATCCTGTTCGCGCTCGGCGGCCTCGGCGGCGGAGACGTGAAGCTCCTCGGCGCCATCGGCGCGATCGCCGGCGCCGTCCCCGCCACCGAGACGCTGATCATCGCCTTCTTCATCGGCGCCTTCTTCGCCCTCGCCAAGCTCGCCTGGCACGGCCGCCTCCTCCGCACGCTGGGCCGCTCGCTGCGCGTCTTCGCCGGCTTCATCGTGCCGGGCCTCGCGCGCACGCCGCTCGAGAAGCCCGGCGAGGAGCGCCTCTCGATCCGCTTCGGGGTCGCCATCTGCATCGCCACGCTGGCGACGCTCTACGACCTCCGCTCGGGCGCGCTCTCGGCGCTGGTGCTCGGATGAAGCAGCTCGCCCGCGTCGCCGCCGCCGTCGGCATCGCCGTCCTCGCGTCGCTGGCCCTCGGCCACCGCATCGGCGGCTGGGATTTTGTCAAGCAACATGTCGGCGCGCTGGTCGTCGCGGCGATCGCGGTCGCCTCCGTCGCCTGGGTGATGATCGGCCTCGTCGCCGGCACCGCCCGCGGCGCCATCCTCGCGGTGCGCCGCCCGCGCGCGATGGGGCAGTCGGGCGCCGCCTACGCCGAGTTCGTCATCGTCGTCATCCCCTTCCTCCTCATGTTCTTCGGGCTCATGCAGATGGCGATGGCGTCGATGGCGCGCGTCCTCGTGAGCTACTCGGCCTTCACCGCTGCGCGCGCCGCCATCGTGATCGTCCCGATGGAGCCGGCCGAGGTCTCGACGGTGAAGGGCGCGGCGTCGAGCACCATCAACGACGAGCAGGCCAACAAGATCGGCTACGGCGCCAACACGCGCACCGACTTCGGCATCTCCAAGAAGGCGTCGCTCATCCGCAACGCCGCCGCCTACGCGATGATCCCCGCCTCGCCCTCGATCGACGTCGTCGTGAAGGACGTCATGAACAACTGGTCGGGGTACCTGACGAACCGCCTCCTGAAGGGGCTCAACCCGCTCGACTATCTGAAGAACACCCTCGGCGATCTGGCGGGCGTCCCGTCGGCGATGCTCGACACGCTCTCCGACAAGATCAAGGAAGTCGTCCAGGGCGGCCTCGACTCGCAGGCGGCGAAGGACAAGGCCAAGCAGTCGCTCGACTCGGCCATCGACGCGATGACCAGCGACCCGGCGATGCGCGACAAGCTGAAGGCCGCCGCGCACGGCTACATCGACAAATACCAGGGCTCGGCCGAATCTCCGACGGGGCAGCTGGGCGACTGGGTGAAGAACCAGATCGGCGACACGCTCTCCGGGCCGCTCGAGAAGTTCAAGGATCAGGTGCAGAACGCGCTCACCACCTCGCTCGGGTCGGGCCTCGGCGGCCTCGGCGGCGGGATGGGGCGCGGCAACAGCGTCGATCGCGCGCTCGACGTCGGCATGGGCGGCGGCACCGACGGCGCGGGCGGCGCGATCATCCGCAGCCTGCGCAAACTCGTCTACGCGAAATTGGGCACGGTGGTCACGCTCCACGGCAAGGACGGGGCGATCAAGACCAGCTTCGAGTGGAACGAGCCGATCACCGCGCGCGTGACGCACCTCTATTATTGTCAAATCCCGCTCGCCAACCGCTTCGCGGGGCGCGCCTTCTACAACCTCGCCGACACGACGGTGAGCGACATGGCGACGGGGCCGATGAAGGGCCTCACCATCGTCGGCATCCCGGGCTACTTCCTGCCGATCACCGCCGAGCACACCCTCACCAACCAGGGGAAGCCGTGAGGCCGCCGCTTCGTCTCGTCGACCACGCCGCGGTGGCGCGCCTGCGCGCGCTCTTCCGCCGCCTGCACCGCGACGAGGGCGGCAACGTCATCGTCCTCTACGTCGCCGGATCGCTGCTGCTCGTCGGCATGATCTGGGCGGTCATCGGCACCGGCGCGCGCATGGTCCAGAAGGAGACCATCCAGTCGTCGGCCGACGCCGCCGCCTTCTCCGCCGCCGTCATCAAGGCCAAGGGCCTCAACATCATCGCCTTCTGCAACCTCGTGATGGCGCTGCTCCTCGCGATCATCATGCTGCTGCGCCTCATCAAGGGCGCGCTCATGATCCTCATGGGGATCTGCATCGCCTCCTGCTTCAACATCTTCGGCGGCGAGGCGCTCTGCGCCTTCGCACCGACGGCGACGCAGCTCTACAACCAGTACTCGCAGCTCCTCGACAAGGTGGAGCCGCGGATCATGGACGCGATGAAGGGGCTGTCCAAGCTCGAGCGCGGCGTCGCGGCGAGCTTCCCGGCGCTGGCGCTCGTCGAGGCCTACCGCGTCGGCACCCACGACGCGTACAAGGCGCACATGGGCAAGGGCTCGCTCGTGACCATCGCCTGGCCGCTCCCCATCGGGAAGGACATGCGGCTGCCGGTCAAGGACGGCACCTGGGACGAGCTCTGCGACCAGGCGACCGCGACCTTCGATCGCGTGCTGCAAATCGCGTTGACAAAAATTGGCCTGCCGAGCTTCGTCGCCGGGATCTTCGGCGGCGCGGTAAAGACGCTGCTCACGCCGCTCAAGGGCGTCCTCTGCGGCTCGGGCGGCGGCGGCGGCGGCGACACGATGGTCGAGACCGAGACCACCGAGCGGCGCTACTCCTGCGGCGAGTGCGGCGGCGCCGAGGCGTCGATCTGGAACGGCCAGCGCGTCGTCCGCAACCCCGACGGGACGTTCAACTCCTTCCCGCCGGGGACCTGCAAGATGTCCAGCTTCAACCCCTTCATGTGCCCCGGCCCGACGGGGTTCATGACCTGCGAGGACGGCCTCGAGTACCGCGGGCTGCGCTTCGACAGCTGCCTCGTGAAGGTGAAGAAGCAGGTCAATGTCGGCAGCGCCACGAGCGACAAGCCGCTCCCGCTGGTGTTCGCCGACGACTGGAAGCAGCGCAAGGACGTGCGCGCCTTCACGCTGCTCACCGACTCAAACGTGGCGATGCGCCGCCAGTCGGTGTCGGTGGCGTCGAAGCAGAAGGGCAGCGCGCCCGCGCTCAACCAGATGCTCGGGATGGCGCAGGCGGAGTTCTACGCGCAGAACGGCGCGGGGCACGACGACCTCTGGCACATGAACTGGCGCGCGCGCCTGGTGCGCTTCACCTTCGGCAGCACTGAGGGGTCCGACACCGGTGGGGCGAGCGGGGTGCCGGGGCAGGGCGCGGGGCAGATCCTCGACGCGCTGAAGGGGTTCCTCGGATCGAGCGGGTCGGTGCTGGCCGATCAGTTCCTGCTGCACTGAGGAAGACACACGATGATGCGGCGAATTCGCAATAGACAGAAAGGCGCGGCGATGACCGAGATGGTCCTCACGCTGCCGGTCGCGCTCATCATGTGGTTCGGCATCGACTACTTCCGCTCGGGCTACGCGCGCCGCCTGGAGGCGATGCACAAGGCGCGCGCCGCCGCGTGGGCGTCGGCCTACTCGAACGACGGGAGCTGCTTCGCCAACAAGGAGCCGTGGGCCGGCTTCACCGGCGAGAACGACCCCACCGACGCGTCGAACACCGGCGAGAAGGGCGCCGAGGCGTCGACCGCCTTCCAGTCGAACACCTCGTCGTCGATGTTCCTCTACGCGCACGCCAACAAGGCGGCGTCGATGAAGACCAAGACCGCGCGCTTCGACGGGAGCTCGGGCACCGTCGGGGGCCGCACGTACATCACCTGCAACGAGGTCGTCCCGGGCGGGGCGAACTTCGCCGACCAGAACGTCCTCACGCCGCTGTGGGACTTCGTGAAGAGCATTTTCTGATGGACAACAACAAGCGCTCACGTCTGTGGAAGTGGCTCGGGCGCGCGGCGCGCATGACGGTCTTCTTCGCCGTCTGCGTGGCGGCATTGTTGTATATCGATTATCGCGCGGCGCGCGCGTCGGTGATGGACCGGCTGCTGGGGCTCGGGCAGCGCATGGCGCCCTACCTCGACGACGGGCGCGCCACCGAGGCGCCGCGCCTGGTGCGCATCAACGGCATCCGCATGCACGTCGCCGCCGGCGCCACCGCGCACTCGCCGACGATGGTGAAGGGCTGGTACCAGGAGCGCTACGCCGCGCGCGGCGACGGGATGTCGAAGGTGACCGAGGATCTGCGCAAGCGCGGCGCCATCCCCCCCGAGGCCCCGGCGCTCAATCAGCTCGCCTTCGGCGACGAGCGCCAGGGCGGGCTCGCGGCGCTCGACTTCGGCGACAAGCTCTCGCTCGAGATGCTGAAGGAGCGCCTCTCGCGCTTCGTCGGCTCGGGCGACCTCGGCTCGATCGCGCGCCTGCGCTACGTCTACTGGGAGAAGCGCGGCGAGGGCGGCACCCGCTTCCTCACCGTCTGGACCGACGAGAAGTTCAAGATCGCGGACCTCGTCCCCGGCGCGCGCACCGACGCGCCCGGCTCTGATCTCGAAGGCGTGCCGCGCTTCCCGGGGACGGTGCGCGTGCTGTCGGCGGCGGAGCAGGGCATGCCGCAGCAGATGGCGGTCTACGACGGCACTGGCTCGCCGGCGACGGCGGAGCTCTTCTATCGCTCGCGCATGAAGCAGTCCGGCTGGAGCGAGGATCCCACCTTCACCACGATCGCGCAGAAGCACGGCCGCCGCGCGTCGCGCTGGACCAACGCCAAGGGGCGCGAGGTCGTCCTCGACCTCAGCGACTCGCGCGACAACGAAACCGGCGTCACTGTCGTCGCACTCCAGACGCACTAGATCCCCGCCTTCCCTCACTTCAGGAGACGACGATGACCGACGTGAAGCGCTTCCCGGGGCGCGTGCAGTGGCGCGAACTCATGACCACCGACGTCGAGCGCGCGAAGGCCTTCTACGGCCCGCTCCTCGGCTGGACGTTCAAGACCGAGGACATGGGCGGCGGCTTCCTCTACACGCTCGTTCACGTCGGTGACAAGCAGATCGCTGCGGCGTACGAGCGCATGCCGGAGATGGAGGGCGTGCCCCCTCACTGGGCGAGCTACGTCTCCGTCCCCGACGTCGACGCGGCCTGCGCGACGGCGAAGGCGCACGGCGGGCAGGTGCCGCGCGAGCCGATGGACGTGCCGAACGTCGGGCGCATGGCGCCGGTCGTCGATCCCGACGGCGCGGTGATCTGGCCGTACCGGTCGTCGGACGAGCTCGGTGACACGCCGCCGGGGCAGCCAGCGACGGGCGAGTTCTGCTGGGAGACGCTGGTGACGAGGGACGTCGCGCGCGCCAAGAGCTTCTACGGCGCGCTGTTCGGCTGGAAGGCCGAGGACGCGCCGATGCCGGTCTTCTCCGTCGATGGGACGCCCGAAGGAATGGTGGCCGACTTCCAGAAGGCGGAGACGATGCCTCCCGCCTGGCTCACCTACGTCGTCGTCGACGAGCTGGCGGCGGCGCGCGATCGCGCGGCGGCGCTCGGCGGGACGATCCTCGTCCCGCAGGTCGACGTCCCCACCGTCGGCAGCTTCGCGCTCGTCGCCGATCCGACCGGCGCCGTCCTCGGCCTCTTCGAGGGCCTGAACGGCGGCTGAGCGCGCCTAGAACCGGGGCGTGGCTCACATCCCCGGCATCTCCTTCGACGGCGACACCGCCGAGGTCCGCGTCTGGGCGCCGCGCCCGCGCGAGATCGTCCTCCAGATCCTCGACGACGCGGGCGGGTCGCGCCGGGTCCCGCTGAGCCGCACGCCCGACGGCTGGGCGGTGGCGCGCATGCCCGGCCTCGCCGACGGCGCGCGCTACCAATTCGTGCTAGACGGAAACGCGCGCCCCGATCCGGCGTCGCGGCGTCAGCCCGACGGGGTCCACGGCCCCTCGCAGGTGGTCGATCCGCGGCGCCTCCCGCCGCGCCGTCCGGGGCCGCGCCGCCCGCTCGCCGAGCTGGTCCTGTACGAGCTCCACGTCGGCACCTTCACCGCCGAGGGGACGCTCGACGCCGCGCGCGCCGAGCTCCAGCGCCTCGCCGAGCTGGGCATCACCGCCGTCGAGCTCATGCCGCTCGGCGCCTTCCCGGGGCGGCGCAACTGGGGCTACGACGGCGTCGCCTGGTGGGCGGTGCAGGAGTCCTACGGCGGCCCGGCCGCGCTCGCCCGCTTCGTCGACGAGGCGCACCGCCTCGGGCTCGCGGTGGTCCTCGACGTCGTCTACAACCACCTCGGCCCCGAGGGGAACTACCTCTCGGAGTACGGTCCCTACTTCACGTCGCGCCACCAGACGCCGTGGGGCGACGCGCTCGACTACGCGCTCGCCCCCGTGCGCGCGCACGCCGTCGAGAACGCGCGCATGTGGATCCGCGACTACGGCATCGATGGCCTGCGCCTCGACGCCGTGCACGCCATCAGCGACGACAGCCCCGAGCACGTGGTCGCCGCGATCGCGCGCGCGGTGCAGGAGGAGGGCGGCTTCGTGATCGCCGAGAGCGATCTCGGCGACGTGCGGGTGATCGAGCCGCGCAGCGACGGCGGCTGGGGCTGCGACGCGCAGTGGGCCGACGACTTCCACCACGCGCTCCACGTGGCGCTCACCGGCGAGCGCCACGGCTACTACGCCGATCATCACGACGGCGGCGGCCTCGGTGCGCTCGCGCGCGCGATCGAGAACGGCTTCTCCTACACCGGGCAGCAGGCGCCCTCGCGTGGCCGCGCGTTCGGGACGCCGTCGCGCGATCTCCCGGCCGAGCGCTTCGTGATCTGCGCGCAGAACCACGACCAGATCGGCAACCGCGCCCGCGGGGAGCGCCTCGCGCAGCTCGTGCCCGGCGCCAGCTTTCCGACACTGGCGCTGCTGCTGACGTCACCCGGATTGCCGCTCCTGTTCCAGGGCGAGGAGTACGCCGAGCCCGCGCCGTTCCTCTACTTCACCGACCACGGCGATCCGGAGCTGTGTCGCGCGGTGAGCGAAGGGCGACGGCGCGAGTTCGCCTGGGCGCTCGAATCGCGGAACCCTCAGATGGGTTCCGCACCTCCCGACGAGCTCCGCTCGTCGATCGCCGACTTCCCCGATCCGCAGGACCCCGCGACGTTCGCGCGCTCGCGCGTCGATCTCACCCTCGGCGAGCGCGACCCGATCCACGCCGGCGTGCGCCGCTTCGTCCGGGCGCTGCTCGCGCTCCGCCGCGCGCGCCCGAGCCTGGCGCACCTCGACCGCGCCCGCGTGGAGGCGCGCCCCGAGCTCGCCGCGCGCGCGCTCGTCGTCCGTCGGTGGCGCGGGCACGAGGAGACGCTGACCGCGATCTCCGTCGGACGCGAGGTCGCGTCGGTGTCGCTGCCCGCGCCGCGCTCCGGTGCGTGGCGGATCGCGATCGACGCAGGCGATGCGCGCTACGGCGGCCCGGTCGGCGCGCACCTCGACCCTGGCCGCGAGCGGCTCTCGCTCCCGCCGCTCGGCGCCGTGGTGCTGGTCAATGAGTGAGGGTGAAACCTGAGAGACGACAGAGACTGACTGGCTACTCTAGCCAGTCGAGTGACGCGCGAGACGACAGTTAGCGGAGCTCCTGCTGGAAGCCGCCGCCGGTCGGGAGGGCGTGCGCGGAGCTGAACAGCGCGCGCTCGTGATCGTAGTCGATGATGAAGCCGCGGGCGCCCGCCTCGCGGAGGTCACGCACGACGCGATCGACGTTGACGCCGAGCACGTAGAACGGCTTGCCACCCTCGGCGCCGAGGGCCTGCATGCACGCGGTCGCACGCGGCGCCGTCGTGAACGCGAGCGCATAGAGCTCGTCGTGCACGCGCGCCAGCATCGGCCCCTCGCTGTCATCCGTCTTTACGACCCACAACCCGATCAGCGTTCCATCGTTCTTCATTCGGTGATCCTTCCCCGCGCAGTGCGCGTCGTCTCGCGCGGGTACTTATGCACGCGCTGGACCGTGAGCGCGAGAGAATTTGGCGCAACTTTACGGTGAGACCCGATTTCTGTTATGAAGCCTCCATGATGAGCCGTGGTGGCCGGGCTCTGCTCGTGATGTCCGCGGGCAGGCGACGCCAATCAACAGCGCGCCCGTTCGCGTCGACGCTCGACGGCGGAGGCGGCGGCAACATCGACCTCGCAGGTGGCGGCGGAAACGTCGACCTCGGCGGCGGTGGCGGGAGAGATCTCGCGAGCGGCTGCGTCAACGATACGCGCGTGTGTCAGGGGAGCTCGTCGGTCGCCTGTCTCAATGGCGCGCTCACCGTCGATCGCACCTGCCCCTCGGATTCGATGTGCGTCGACGGCTACTGCGAGGCGCCGCCGCAGGGCATGTTCAACGCCGAGGGGCGCCCGTGCGACTTCAACGGCGATCCGACGGAGACCGCCTGCGTGCAGGGCGGCACCTCGGAGTTCTCGTGTCAGCCGTTCGTCGCCGATCCCGTCGACCAGACGATCGACTGGGTCTGCGCCCGCGCCGTCGGCATGAAGGGGCGCGGCGACGCCTGCACGAAGGGATCGGAGTGCCGCTCGGGGTTCTGTGGAAACAACGGGACCTGCTTCCGCGCCTGCGCCGGCGATCGCGACTGTCAGTCGACGATGCAGCGGTGCGCGGACGTGAAGATCGTCGTCGAGGGCATCGAGGTCCAGGCGAAGAGCTGCATCCCGCGCTGACCCCGACGCCCTCGAGGGCGCGACGACCTACGCCGTCGCGTCGGAGGCGGCGCCGCCGCTCGCGTTGACCTTCTCCTTCAGATCCTTGCCGGGCTTGAAGGCGGGGACGCGACGGGCCGGGATGATGATCGGCTGGTTGTTCTGCGGGTTGCGGCCGGTGCGCTCCTTCGAGTCGCGCACGCTGAACGTCCCGAAGCCGCGCAGGTCGACCTTCTCCCCCTTGGCGAGACCATCAGCAATGAGGTCGAACACATCGTCGACCACCTGCTGCACCTGCCCCTTGGACAGGTTGGCCTTCCCGGAGATCGCGTCGACGAGATCGGACTTCTTCATGAGCAGCACCTCTTGCGTTGAGCGGCGACCCGGCGCCGCAGGGAGGGGCATCCTAGTTTGCGTGCCCCCTTCGGTCAACACCGTCCGACCCCACCTGACAGGTGGCTCTGTCCAAATTTCACCAGTGTTCGGGATTCGCCACCGGTCTCTCGCGAAATCACGAGGAGAAAATAGACTTTACGCGTGGCCTCTGGCTTGCTTGCCAGCTGTGCTTCAGGTCGGAGACTCTTTCCTCGACAGGAACTGACATGACCTTCCTCGGACCGCTTCAGCCGCTCGCGCCCGCCCTCGTCGTGAGCGCGTACTTCGTCGTGATGCTGTTCGCCTACGAGATCCGCTCGCGGATCTGGGGCCGACCGCTCGACTCGGAGGTCACCAACCGATCGGCGTCGAAGCTGCTCGGTCGTTACCTGCGCCACTACTTCATGTGGCTGATCCGCCCCTACGAGAGCGCCCTCATCGCCCTCGGGATCTCGCCGAACGCGATCACCTTCGCGTCGCTCCTCACCGCCGGCGCGTCGGCGTGGGCGCTGGCGACGGGCCGCTTCGCCCTCGGCGGCTGGCTGTACCTCTTCACCGGGATCCTCGACATCTTCGACGGCCGCATCGCGCGCAGGACCAACCGCGTCTCGGCGGGTGGGGCGTTCTTCGACTCGGTGATGGATCGCTACTCGGAGATCATCGTCTTCGGCGGCCTCGGCTACTTCTACCGCGACAGCTGGGCGTTCTGGCTGACGCTCGCCGCGTCGCTCGGCTCGGTGATGGTCAGCTACACCCGCGCGCGCGCCGAGGGCCTCGGCATCAGCGACGTGAACATCGGCACGATGCAGCGACCGGAGCGCCTCGTCACCCTCGGCATCGTCACCGCGCTCTCGCCGATCGTCGAGGTGCTCGTCGGGCACGGGCCGCTGCCGCAGTTCGCGCCGGTCGTCGTCGCCCTCGGCCTCCTCGGGCTGTCGGCGAACGTGACGGCGGTCCGCCGGATCCTGCACACGCTCGCGCGCCTCGACGCGCGCGCGGCCGAGCAGGCCAAGGCGGCGGTCGTCGTCGTCGAGCAGCCGGTCGTCGCGGCGCCCGCCGTGCCCGCGCCCGTCCACGCGAACGGTCACACCAACGGCCACGCGAACGGGAACGGCAAGTCGGCCGTCGTCCTCCCGCTCCGCGCCGCCGCGAACCGCTGATTACCGCAGCACCACCCAGAGCACGACCGCACCCAGCAGGATCCGGTAGACGCCGAACGGCGCCAGCCCGCGCTTCTTGAGATAGCGCAGGAACACCGCGATCACGCCCCACGCGACGACGAACGAGACCACGAGGCCAATCGCCAGCTCGACGGCGCCGGCCCCCGCGGCGCCGCCCGCGAGCAGCTCCTTGCGCGCCTTCACCATCTCGTAGACCGTCGCCGCGCCGAGCGTCGGCAGCGCCAGGAGGAACGAGAACTCGGCCGCCGTCGCCGTCGACAGCCCGGCGAGCTGCCCGCCGAGGATGGTGCACATCGCGCGCGAGGCGCCCGGCCAGAGCGAGAGGCACTGGAAGAGGCCGACGACGGCGGCGCGCGGCAGCGTGACCTCGTGCAGCCCGTCGACGCCCTGCACGTGGCGCGCGCGGCGGATGAGCTCGACGGCGATCATCACCACGCCGCCGGCGATGAGCGCGCCCGCGACGGGGAGCGGCCCGAAGAGGTGCTGCTTGATGGGCTTGCGCGCGAGGACGCCGAGGATGGCGACGGGGACGAAGCCGACGGCGAGCGCCAGCGCGAGCCGGATCGACTCCGCGCGCCCGCGGAAGAGGCCGGCGACGCGCTCGGCGAGCAGCTTCCGGTAGTGGACGAGGACGGCGAGGATCGCGCCGAGCTGGATCACGATCTCGAACGACTTCGCCGCGTCGCTGGTGTGGCCGAGCGCCTCGCCGACGAGGATCAGGTGCCCCGTCGACGAGATCGGCAGGTATTCGGTCAGCCCCTCGACGAGGCCGAAGAGCATCGCCTCGAGCGGCGTCACAGCTCGACCTGCGTCCCGAGCTCGACGACGCGGTTCGGCGGCAGGCCGAAGTACGCCGTCGCCGTGCGGGCGTTGCGAGCGAGGAAGGCGAACAGCTTCTTGCGCCAACGCGCCATCGGGCTCTTTCCGGAGGTGAGCAGCGTCTCGCGGCCGAGATAGAAGCTCGTCGACGCCGGGTCGAAGGGGAGGCCCTGCAGGCTCGCGCGGCGCAGGGTCTTGAGGACGTTCGGGACCTGCATGAAGCCGTAGTGCGCGCTCACGCGGTAGAAGCCGTGGCCGAGCGTCTCGACCTGCACGCGATCCTTGCCGCCGACGACGGGGACGTCCTCGGTCTGGATCGAGAGGAGGACCACCTGCTCGTGGAGCACCTTGTTGTGCTTGAGGTGATGCAGGAGGACCGCCGGGATCCCGTCGGGGAGCGAGGTCATGAAGACCGCGGTGCCGGGGACGCGGTGCGGCTTCTGCTGCTCGATGTCGGTGAGGAAGAGATCGGTCGGCATCGTCGCCGAGGTGAGCCACTTGGCGAGCTCGGCGCGCCCGCGCCGCCAGGTGGTCATGATGGTGAAGACGCAGACCGCGATGGCGATCGGGAACCAGCCGCCGTTCTCGACCTTGTTCAGGTTGGCGCCGAGGAAGGCGAGGTCGACGATCAGGAAGAGCGTGAGCTCGGTGCCCGCGGCGAGGCGGCTCCAGCCCCACTTCTCGCGGGCGACGACGTAAAAGAGGATCGAGGTGATGCTCATCGTGCCGGTGACGGCGATGCCGTAGGCGGCGGCGAGCGCCGTCGAGCTGCGGAACCCGAAGGTGAGGGCGAGGCAGGCGACGAGGAGGATCCAGTTGATCTCGGGGATGTAGATCTGGCCGGCCGCCTCGCCCGACGTGTGGACGATGCGGACGCGCGGCCAGTAGCCGAGCTGGACGGCCTGCTGCGTGAGCGAGAAGACGCCCGAGATGAGCGCCTGCGAGGCGATCACCGCGGCGAGGGTGGCGATGGCCACCATCGGGTAGACCTCCCAGCCGGGGGTGAGGGCGTAGAAGGGGTTGTCGCGCGCCTCGGCGCCCTGGGTGAGGAGGACCGCGCCCTGGCCGAAGTAGTTGGCGAGGAGGGCGGGCATGGCGACGGCGAACCAGGCGGCGCGGATGGGCTTGCGGCCGAAGTGGCCCATGTCGGCGTAGAGCGCTTCACCGCCGGTGATGGCGAGGACGACCGAGCCGAGGACGAGGAAGCCGTGGAAGCGGTGCTCCATCATGAAGCGCACCGCGTGGACCGGGTTGACGGCCCACAGCACCGACGGGTTCGAGACGACGCCGCGGATGCCGACGAAGGCGATGGCGCCGAACCAGATCAGCATCGCGGGGCCGAAGATGGCGCCGACGCTGCCGGTGCCGCGCTTCTGCACGAGGAAGAGGCCGACGAGGATGATGGCGGTGATGGGGACGACCCAGGGCGTGAAGGCCGTCGAGCGTTCGCTGAGACCCTCGACGGCGCCGAGCACCGAGATGACCGGCGTGATCATCCCGTCGCCGTAGAGGAGGGCGGCGCCGAAGAGCGCCAGCATGAGGAGGATGAACTTCCGCTTGAGCGGCGACTGCTTCTTCGGCTGCACCAACGCGAAGAGGGCCAGGATGCCGCCCTCGCCGCGGTTGTCGGCGCGCATGACGAACATGAGGTACTTGAAGACGACGACGAGGAGCAGCGCCCAGATGATGAGCGACAGGACGCCGAGGACGTTCGCCGGGGTGACGTCGAGGCCGTGCTCCTTGCCGAAGCACTCCTTGACGGCGTAGAGCGGCGAGGTCCCGATGTCGCCGTAGACGACGCCGAGCGCTCCGAGCGACAGCTTCGCGAGATCGGAGAGGGATTCGGCGCGAGGGGCGTGGCTCTCTTCGTGACCGGGGCCGCCCTCGGCCATCGAGGCTTGCATGGGGTCCGGTCCTACCACGGAACGGGTTTCGGTGCGCGCCGCGTCACTGGGAGGGGAGCGCGCGCGCCGCGAGGAGCGCCTCGGCCGCGTCGAGGAGCGGCTTCTTGCGGAGCGGCTTGCCGACGAAGGCGTCGGCGCCGGCAGTGGTGACGCGCGTCCGCATGGTCTCGGCGGTGCGCGAGGAGACGACCAGGATGGGGAGCTCGCGGAGCTCGGCCGAGCCGCGGACGCGGGCGATGAGCTCATGGCCGTCGAGGCGCGGCATCTCGAGGTCGGTGACGAGGAGATCGAAGGGGCGGTCCTGGAGGAGCTCCCAGGCGTCCCAGCCGTCGGGGACGGCCTCGACCGCGTAGCCCCCTTGCTGGAGGAAGAGCGAGGCGGCCTCGCGGATCGAGCGCGAGTCGTCGCAGACGAGGACGCGGCGGGCGCCGGCGGCGCGGCGCGGGCGGGCGGTGCGGACGCCGCGGCGGCCGCTCTCGGCGAGCGCGTCGACGTCGAGGATGAGCTGCACCTTGCCGGCGCCGGAGATGGTCGCGCCGGCGAAGAGCGGGAGGTCGGCGAGGAGCGGGCCGAGCGAGCGGACGACGATCTCGCGCGGGCCGATCACGCGATCGCAGGTGAGCGCGTAGCGGGTGAGGCCCGAGGGGTGGTCGGGGCCGAGCGCGATCACCAGCGCCGCCCGTCGCTGCGAGGCGCCGGGCGGGGGCGGAACGCCGAGCAGGGCGCCGAGGCGGACGAGCGGCAGGTCGAGCGCGTCGCGGCCGGCGGCGGCGGGGAGGTGGACGTGATCGACGCCGTCGTCGGTGGTGGTGACGTCGGTCTGGGCGATGGTGGTCGCCTCCTCGACGCGGGCGGCGGGGACGGCGTAGACCTGGCCGCCGACCTTGAACAGGAGCGCCTGCTGGACGGCGGTGGTGAGCGGGAGGCGGACGGTGAAGGCGGTGCCGCGGCCCTCCGTCGAGCGAACGCGGACGGTGCCGCCGAGGCGCTCGATGGCGAAGCGCACGGCGTCGAGGCCGACGCCGCGGCCGGCGACGTCGTCGGCCTGCGCGCGCGTCGAGAAGCCGGGGAGGAAGAGCGCGTCGAGGAGCTGCCCGTCGGCGAGCTGGGCGGCGGCGTCGGGGGCGGCGCGCCCCTGGGCGGTGAGGGCGCGGCGGACGCGCTCGCGATCGACGCCGCGGCCGTCGTCCTCGACGACGAGCTCGATGGCGTCGCCGGCGTGGCGCGCCGCGAGGGTGACGCGGCCGGCGGGCGGCTTGCCCTGCACGCGGCGCTCGTCGGGCGGCTCGATGCCGTGGGCGACGGCGTTGCGGACCAGGTGGAGGAGCGGCTCGGCGATGCGCTCGACGACGGCCTTGTCGATCTCGGTCTCTTCGCCGCGGGTGACGACCTCCAGCGACTTGCGCTCCTTGCGGGCGAGCTCGTGCAGCGGCGGCTCGAGGCGCTGGAAGAGGCGCCCGACGGCCATCATGCGCACGCGGCGGACGCGCTCCTGGAGCGTGGCCGAGGTGCGGCCGATGCCGTCGGCGTCGTCGGAGAGGCCCTGCGTGGCGGCGGTGAGCGCGGCGAGCGCGTCGGAGACCTCGCCGACGAGCTCGGTGAGGCGGGCGGTGAGCGACGGCGGGACGTGCGCGTCCTCGGCGACGGGGAGGAGCGCCTGGAGCGCGTTGCGCGTCTTGCCGAGATCGCGCACCGCCCCGTCGAGCTCCTGCACGCGCCGCGCGACGCGGGTGCGGTCGAACACCAGCTCGCTCGCCGCGTCCATCAGCTCGTCGACCCGCTGCACCTCCACGCGAATCGTCTCGTGATGATACGAACCCGCTCCCGCTCCCGCTCCCGTTCCCGACGCGTCGAGCGGAATGGGCGCCGACAGCACGAGCGGCGTCGACCCGCTGTCCGGCCGCACCTCGACCACGCGCGCTCCGCCGCGCACCTCGCGCTCGACGGCGGCGATCATCCGCGTGACGTCCCCGACCTCGTCGGCCAGCGCGTCGATCTCCGTCACCGTCGGCGCGTCCACGCGCCCCGAGAGCGCCACCACGCGGTCCTCGAGCGCGTGCGTCCGCGCCGAGATCGCGTCGAGCATCACCGATCCCGCCGACCCCTTCAGCGTGTGGAGCTTGCGCAGCACCTCGGCCATCGCCACGCGGTCGGTCGGCTCCTCACGCAGCCGCCGCACCGACGCCGTCAGCGCCTCGACGTGCTCGGCCGCCTCGTCGAGGAAGAAGGCGCGCAGGTCGCGCAGCTCCTCCGGATCGAGCTCAGCCATGGTCCACCTGGGCCAGCTCGGCGTCGAGCGCGCGCAGCGAGGCCTCGAGGTCGGCGCGCTTCTTCCGCAAGACGTCGGCGGCGCGCCGCTTCGCCGTGTCGTCGCCGAACGGCACCGTGAAGCGCGCGATCGCCTGCCGGAGCGCCCGCGCCGCGTCGACCACCTCGTCGGCCACCTTGCGCTGATCGGCGGCGTCGTCGGCGGTGCGCCGCGTGACCTCGCGGATGTCGGCCATCGCGCGCCCCGCCTCGTCGGTGGCCTCCTGGATCGAGTCGAGGAAGTCGCCGATCTCCTTGGTCGCCGCCGACGAGCGCTCGGCCAGCTTGCGGACCTCGTCGGCGACGACGGCGAAGCCGCGGTTCGACGCCCCGCCCGAGCGTGACGCCTCGATCGCCGCGTTGAGCGCCAGGAGGTTGGTCCGCTGCGCGATGTCCTCGACGAGCTCGACGATGCGCGTGACCTCCAGCGACCGCTGCCCCAGCATCGCGATCTTGCGCGACACCTGATCGATCGCCGCCGCCTGCCGCGTCGCCCCGTCGGCCATGCGCTCCGACGCGCGCAAGATGGCGTCGGCGGCCAGCCCCACCGAGTCGCCGTCGCGGCGCACCTCGGCGACCAGCCGCCCGATCGATTCGAGCGTCTGGTTCACCGCCTCGACGACGGGGCCGAGCTCGTCGGCGCTGTGCTCGCCGCGCCCGGTGAGATCGCCCTCGCCCGCGCGCGACACCACCGCGAGCAGCTTCTTGATGTTGCTCTCGAGGCGCTGCTTCTGCTCCTCGCCGGCGATGAGCCGCGCCAGCCGATCGAGCATCGCGTTCACCGACTGCCCGAGCGCCTCCAGCTCGTCGCCGGTGCGCACGTCGGTGCGGCGCCCCAGATCGCCGAGGCGGATCTTCTCGGCGACGAGCGTGAGGTGGCGGATCGGCGCCAGCACCCGCCGCCGGAAGCGCGCGCCGACGAAGATCGTCAGCATCGACCCGACGCCGAGCACGATCATGAGCGCCAGCGTGAGCCCGCGCGCCGCGCGCTCGTCGGCGGCGGTGACGTCCTCGACGATGGTCTCGAGCGACTGCTCGGCCTTCTTCAGCGCGGCGGCGTTGCGGTGGTCGAGCTCGGCGTGCGTGACGACGACCCAGCGCCCGCTCGCCACCGGCACGATGACCCAGAACTCCGCTCCCCCCGGCGCCGCCTCGAGCGCCGTCTCGGCGAGCGCGTTGTCGCGCATGAAGCCGCCCGGCTGCGGCGCGAGCAGCACCGGGTTCGTGCGCCAGCGCGCGCCGGGCAGGAGGCGCGCGAGCGGCGGATAGGCCTCGCCCGCCGGCCGCCCGACGAGATCCTCGTCGACGTCCCACACCACGCGATCGTGCGCGTCGACCAGCACCACCGCGCCCGCGCGCCCGACGCGCGCTCGCGACAGCACCTCGACGGCGGTCTCCGGCAGCGGCGCCGCGTCGCCGAGCCCGCGCATCAGGCGGTCCATCTCGCCGGCCAGCGCCAGCGTGCGATCGAGGTAGGTCGACTTCACCACCTCCGCCGACGCCGCGCGCGCCCCGTCGAGCGCCTGGGCCAGCTGGCGGTGCCCCGCGCGCAGCCGCGCCATCTCGCGCATCCCGAGGGAGCCGAGGATCGCGATCACCAAGAGCGGCACCCCGAGCACCAGGAGGAGCGCCCAGCGCAGCCAGCCGATCAGCGTGCGCTCGCGCGGCGGCGGGACGAGCCGGTGCTCTCCCGTCGACGGGACGGGCGGCCGCGCCGGCGTCGGCGCGCTCACCGGCTCGGGCGGCACGCCCGCACCTCGCGGCGAACCTCGTCGAGGAGCAGCCCGACGTCGAGCATCGCGCCCCCCTCGCGCTCGCGGACGCCCTCCACCTCGTCGACGAGGAGCCCGGCGCGGTAGGGCCCGAGCTCGACCACCACCAGCGGAGCGTCGGGCCGCGGCGCCAGCTCCTCCGTCGGTGCGCGCAGCACCAGCACCGGGAGGATCTGCCCGCGCAGCTGGACCACGCCGGCGATGCGCGGCGGCGCGCCCGGGATCGGCGTCAGCGCCCCGACGGCGGCGACCTCCCGCACGCGCGTCGTCGGGATGGCGAGGCGCTCGGTTCCGATCCGCACGCTCACCACCGCCTCGGGCACCGACGACCTCCTCGCGACCCGCTACACCGCGACCGGCGAGACGCGCCTCCGGATCAGCTTGATGCTGAGCAGGCGGAACAGCATCTTCGACACGTCGAACGAGCCCATCCGCGACTGGCGCACGATGTCCTTCACGGTGTGCTTGCCGTTGACCAGCTCGAGCACCGCCAGCTCCTCGCGCGTGAGGCGCGCGCGCCCGACGTTCTGCACCGCCTCCTCGTTGCGGAGGTAGATGGCGTCGAAGTCGTCGACCTCGCGCTCGATGAGGTGCCACTCGTCGACGCGGCGGAAGCCCTCCATGAGGATCCCGTCGACGTCGAGCCCCAGCCCGGCCTCGATCGCCGGCGGCGGCAGCTCGCGCGTCGCCGCGAAGGTGAAGCGCCCCGCCGGCCAGCGCAGCACTTCGTAGAGGCGCTCTTGCGCCTGCCGCGCCAGCGCCGCCTTCACGTCGGCGTCGGCGCAATAGCCGAGCTTCACCAGCTGCTCGCCGATGGGCTTGCGCGGCCCCTTGCGATCGCGCGGGCTCGACCCCTCGTCGCGCGAGCGCAGGAAGAGCTCGAGGTCCTGACGCGGCACCGCCTGCTGGTCGACGAGGTAGCGCCCGACGAGGAACTCCTCGCCGAGCCCGTCGGCGAGGCAGAGCTCGATCTTGCCGTTCTTGAAGTAGATGTCGACGCGCGCCGCCTCCGACTCGTGCGCGCCGTTGCCCGGCGGGCGCGTCACCGTCAGCGTCCCCCACTGGCGCTGCGACGCGAGCAGCGTCAGCACCTCGGCGACGGGGACCTTGGCGAGGTGCCCCTGCAGCGACGGGCCGTCGTCGGTGGTCGCGAACGCGCGCGCCGCCGCCTCGAGGAGCCGCTCGAGGCTCACGTCGTCGAGCTTCTGGCGCACGCGCTCGGCGAGCTCCGCCCCGTCGCTGCCGAGGAGCTCGGTCAGCCCCTCGCGGAAGGCGGCGATGGCGTCGAGCCGCCGGGCGAAGGCCCCCTGCCCCGAGCCGCCGCCGCGCGCGCCGGACTCTTTGTTGCGCCCCGGCGCGGTGGTCTCCTCGATCGACTCGATCCCCGAGTCGCTCCCCTCGACGGGCGTGCCCCCCGTCGGCATCGCCGCGCGCCCGGTGGTCTCCTCGCGATCCTCGCGGTTGTGCTGGCCGGTGGTCTCGCCGGTGGTGTCGTTGCCCGCCTCGCCGGCCTCGCCCGCGCGCACCGCGTACTTCTCGATGGTGTGCTGGACGACGGCGGTGATCGCCTCGGGCGAAAAGGGCTTCGTGATGTAGTCCACGATGCCCATCACCTTCACGAAGCGCTCGCCCACCTGATCGCCCTTGGCGCTCATCAGCACCACCGGGACGTCCTTCAGCCCCTCGTCGTCGGCGAGCGCCCGGCAGACCTGGTAGCCGTTCATGCGCGGCATCACGAAGTCGAGGAGGATCAGCGACGGGCGCTCCTCCTTCGCGCGGAGGATGCCCTGCTCGCCATCCTCGGCGGTGATGACGCGGAAGCCTGCCTTCGTGAGGACGAGCTGCACGACCTTGAGGATGGTCGGGCTGTCGTCGATGACGAGCACGTTGTAGCGATCAGTCACACGTCCCACCCGGGCTCGAAAATATCACATCGAGCGGAATCGGCGCGCGAAGTCGCCGCGAATACGCGCCTTTGATAGAGTCATTCGCGCCATGAGTCGCGCCGGCAACAGCGCCAAGGCCTCCGCGCAGTCGGCAGCGCGCCGTTTCCCGAGGCAGTTCGGGAAGTACACGCTGCTCGCGCACCTCGCCGAAGGGGGCATGGGGGCGCTGTATCTCGGCTGCCAGGGCGAAGCGGGGATGGAGAAGCTGTGCGCCGTGAAGACGGTGCTCCCGCAGCTCGCCGACAAGGAGTACGTCGCCCGCTTCCGCGACGAGGCCAAGGTGGTCGTGCGGCTGTCGCACGGGAACCTCGTGCCGGTGTTCGACGCCGGGACCGCCAAGGGCGAGAACGGCGACGAGCTGTATCTGGCCATGGAGCTCGTCGAGGGGAAGGATCTTCGCGCGGTGTGGAACCGCTGCGCGAAGAAGGGAATCGCCTTTCCCGTCGACATCGCCGTCTACATCGCGCGCGAGCTGGCGCGCGGGCTCTACCACGCGCACACCGCGGGGGCCATCAAGCTGGTCCACCGCGACGTCTCGCCGCCGAACGTGCTCCTGTCGTTCTCGGGCGAGGTGAAGCTGACCGACTTTGGCCTCGCGGCCTCGACGCTGAAGACCGAGAAGACCGCGCCCGGCGTGATTTACGGAAAAGTCAGCTACATGAGCCCCGAGCAGGCGCGGGGCGAGCCGCTCGACGGGCGGACCGATCTCTACGCGGTCGGGATCATCCTCTGGGAGCTCCTGACGGGGCGGCAGCTCTTCCCGCAGCACGAGCAGAACCTCATCGTGCGCGTGCGCGACCCGCAGATCCCGCCGCCGTCGCAGGTCGCCTCGCGCGTGCCGCCGGCGCTCGACGTCATCGTCGGCAAGGCGCTGGCCAAGGACAAGACGCTGCGCTACGCCGACTGTGAGGCGTTCCGCGCGGCGCTGTCGGGCTTCCTCGCGCAGCACGCGCCGACGACGGACAACGACCGCGTCGCGCGCTTCCTCGAGCAGCTCTTCGGCGACGAGATCCACAAGGAGCGCGCCGAGCGGCAGGAGATGCTCGACAAGCTCGGCGAGCACCGCGCGCAGGTGGCGGCGGAGGCGTCGCAGACCTCGTCGAAGCCGGAGACGGTGTCGCTGGCGCCCGCGGGGGCGCCGCCGTCGGGGGCGCGCGAGATCATCGGCAGCTATCTCGACGATCGATATCTTGTCAAGCGGATGATCGGCGAGGGCGGGATGGGCCTCGTCTACGAGGCGGAGCACGTCGAGATTGGGCGGCGCGTGGCGGTGAAGGTGCTGCACGCGATGTACACGCGGCAGCCGGAGGTGGTGGCGCGCTTCCGCGCCGAGGCGCGCGCGGCGACGCGCATCGGCCACCCGCACATCATCGAGGTGCTCGACTCGGGCACCACCGTCGACGGCGCGGTGTACTTCGTGATGGAGTACCTGCACGGGACCAACCTCAGCGATCTCATTCACTCGAAGGGGCCGCTGTCGCAGAAGCGGGCGGTGGCGATCGCGCGCGAGGTCTGTCAGGCGCTGGCGGCGGCGCACAAGGCGGGGATCATCCACCGCGACATGAAGCCGGAGAACGTGTTCCTCCTCGATCGCGAGGGGCACCCCGACTTCGTGAAGGTGCTGGATTTCGGGATCGCAAAAACGCTGGACGCGGCGTCGGAGCGGGTGGGGCGGCTGACGTCGCCGGGGATCGCGATGGGGACGCCGGAGTACATGGCGCCCGAGCAGGCGGCGGGGCTGCCGACCGACCACCGCGTCGACATCTACGCCGTCGGGGCGATGATGTACGAGATGCTCACGGGGCGGGTCCCGCACGAGGGCTCGAACGTGATGGAGATCCTGACGAAGAAGGCGACGCAGCTGGCGCCGCCCGTCGGGCAGCTGCGGCCGGACGTGCATCGCGAGCTCGAGCGGCTCATCATGCGGATGCTGGCGATGAAGGCCGAGGAGCGCCCGCAGACGATGGAGGAGCTGTCGGCGGAGCTCGGGCGGCTCGTCGGGATCGACGGACCGGGGGCGAAGTCGGGCGCGACGGCGGCGGCCGCGGCGTCGGCGTCGGCCTCGGGCGCGGCGCGCGCTCCGGCGGCGCCGAGCGAGGCGGTGCCGACGGGGGCGCAGCGGTCGCTCGGGACCGAGCGGGTGCCGCGGTCGCGCGCGCCGATCGTCGTCGCGGGCGCGGTGGCGCTGGCCACCGTCGTCGTCGGCGGCGCGCTCCTGTTCCGCAAGGGCGATCCCGAGCCGACGGCGCGCCCGATCGTCGCGCCGCCTCCAGCTCCCCCCGTCGCCACACCCGCACCCGCTCCCGCTCGCGCTCCCGTTCCCGATCCGACTCCGTCTCCGACTCAGCCCACGACAGCGAAGTCCGATCCCCCCGCGCCCGTCGCCGCCCCCAAGACGCCGCCGGTCATCGCCGTCGCCGGCGTCACCGTCCGCCGCCCCGCCAAGCCCGGCGAGACCCCGCCGCCTCCCGTCGCTGCGCCGCCCAAGGCCGACCCCGCCGCCGAGGCCCGCGCCGCCGCCAAGAAGACGCTCTCGGACGCCCGCGCCGCGCTCGCCGACAAGCGCTTCTCGCAGGCGGAGACGCTCTTCACCCTGGCGCAGCCGACGGCGCCCGGCCCCGCGCTCACCGGCCTCGCCGAGGTCGCCTACGCCAAGGGGAGCTGGGCGGAAGCCGTCCGCACCGCCCGCCGCGCCGTCGACGCCGGCGGCGGCATCCCCGCCCACCTGATCCTCGGCGACAGCTACGCGCGCCTGAAGAAGTGGGACGACGCCGCCGCCGAATACCGCGACATCCTCAAGACCCACCCCAACCACGCCGAGGCCCAGCGCCGCCTCGCCGCCGCCGACCGCAAAGAGCTCCCCTGACCGGCGCCGCCGCGACGTCGGCGCGTCACGGCGTCTCGGACGTGCACTCGCTCAGCGACGTCATCGAGAGGCGGACCTCGCCTGCGCCGATCGAGACCAGGCCAAGCTCGTCGGTCGCGCGACGGTAGATGGGCGTCGTGTTCGGCGCGAGCGCGCCCGCGGCGACGTAGAGCGGCGTCACCGTCGGGGACGCGCCCAGATCGACGCGCGCGACGCTGAGTCCCGTCGGCATCAGCGTCGCGATGAGCCCGGCACCGCGCTCGTCGACGAGGAGGGCCGTCCGTCCGGGCGCGAGCCCGCCCGCCGTCCCGAGGCGCTCCCAGCCGAGGACCGGCATCGACGACAGCGCGAGCGCGTGCAGCTCCGCCCGCCCATCGGCCGTCGCGAACAGCCCCACGAAGCGCCCCTTCACGGCGTCGTAGTCGGCGCTCGCGATCGCCCACCCGTCAGCGCCGGTCGGGCGCGGCGCCGACGCCCCGCTCGCGAGCCGATGCCACGCGGGCTCGGCGCCGAGCGGCAGCTCCCACACGTCGCCCTCCTGCGTCCAGAGGACGACACGATCGCGCTCGGCGTCGTACGCCTGCAGCATCGATCCATTGGTCAACGGTGCGCCGCTCGCGACCACGGTCTCGACTCGCCCCGACGCGCGCTCGATCCCGATCACGTCCGTCCGACGCTGACGAGCGCCCGCGACCTCTTCCCACCCTCCGACCGCCAGGAGCCGATCGCGCGCGGTGTCGTGGATCCAGCGGACGCCACGCCGAGGAGAGCGCCACCCGATCGGGGCCATCGTCGTGAGCCCCTCGAACCGGTGCGTCACCAGCATGGCGTTCCCGACGAGGTCGAGCGCCTCGCCGCCTCGGACCACGACGACCTCGACGTCCGTGTCGGCGCTGGTCAACGGCGCGACGGCGACGGCCTCGGGCATCGTGCAGGGGGGATCGACGGGCGGCTGCGCGGCGACGACGCGGCGGGGGCCACTCGTGCAGCCCGCGCCAGCGACCGACAGCGACAGCGACAGCGACAACAGCGAGGCGGCGAGGTGTGTGCGCATGCCGCGGCGACGTTGCACGGTCGGGGCCGCGCCCGATCGCGCGAGTCGACGCGCTCACGCCGCAACCGTTCGTCCGCGTTGCTGTAGCGACGCCGCGGCGGTGATGCGCGGCCGCAGCAGCTGCCGCAGCTCAGTAGGGCTGTTCGCCGCGCTGGAGGCGGGTGATGAGCGCGGCGAGGCGATCGCGGTTCTGCTCGTCGACCTCGACGATCTTGACGCCGAAGCCGCTCGGGTAGCGCTCGGCCTCGGTCGAGCCAGGGTCGACCACCCGCACGATCACCGCCCGGAAGGCGATGGCGTTGTCGAAGTCGAAGAGCTCGATCGACAGCGGCGTCCCGACGGTGAACGGGTAGAGGTGACCGACGCGCGTGTAGAGGAACAGCCCCCCGTGCGAGAGGTCGCGTACGCGAAAGACGTACTCCCGGTCGCCCCCCGCGCCCTTGACGATGCGCACGAACGCATCGACGGTGACACGCGGGTGCTCGCGATCCGGTCCCGGACGCCCCCTGTCCACGTCGTCTATGCTATACGGGTTGCCGCATGGGCCTCAAGGAGATGCTCTTCGGCGGCGCGGAGGCGAAGCTCAACAAGCACATCGCGCGCGCAAAAAACAAAGACGCGCAGAGCGCCGATCGCTTCGCCAGCCTCGACGCGCTGAAGCAGGACGGGTCGGAGCGGGCGATCGAGGGCCTGCTCGCCCGCTTCACCATCCGCTACGACAAGTCGATCGAGGACGAGCAGGAGAAGGAGTTCGTCCACGACTCGCTCGTCCGCATGGGCGCCAAGGTGCTCGGCCCGCTGCAGAAGCACCTGCGCAACGCCGACTCGATCGCCTGGGGGCTGAAGGTCCTCGTCGGGGTGACGCCGTCGAAGTCGGAGGAGCGCTGGACGGTGCTCGCCGACCTCTGCGAGCGCAACGACAACAGCTACGTCCGGGACCCGTCGAAGAAGGTGCAGCTCCTCCACCACCTCGGCGACGAGGAGGACGCGCGCGCGTCGGCGGCGCTGGTCCCCTACCTCGAGGACATCGACGGTGACGTCCGCTTCACCGCCGTCGAGAGCCTGCTCAAGCTGCGCAACGCCGAGGTCGCGCGCGAGCCGCTCCTCAAGCTCCTCACCAACGAAAAGGAAGAGTCGCGTCGCATCAAGACGCGCATCGTCGAAGGCTTCGCCGATCTGGGGTGGGACGTGAAAGGCGCGACCGGCACCGTCGAGAAGCTCGTCGGGGACCTCCTCCCCGGCGCGCGCGTCGACGGCAACGGCCGCATCAAGAAGAAGGTCGCCTAGACAGAACATGCCCAAGCGCACCGACCTCAAGAAGATCCTCCTCATCGGGTCCGGGCCGATCGTCATCGGCCAGGCGTGCGAGTTCGACTACTCGGGGACGCAGGGCGTTCGCGCGCTGCGGTCCGAGGGGTACGAGGTCGTGCTGGTCAACTCGAACCCGGCGACGATCATGACCGATCCCGAGCTGGCCGAGCGGACCTACGTCGAGCCGCTCACCGTCGAGATCGTCGAGAAGATCATCGCCAAGGAGCGCCCCGACGCGCTGCTGCCGACGCTGGGCGGGCAGACGGCGCTCAACCTCAGCCTCGCGCTGGCCGAGGCGGGCGTGCTTGACAAATATTCGGTCGAGCTGATCGGCGCGTCGAAGCACGCCATCGAGAAGGCCGAGGACCGCGACCTCTTCAAGGAGGCGATGCGGAAGATCGGGCTCGATGTCCCGCGATCGGGGTACGCGCACTCCATCGAGGAGGCGCGGGCGATGCAGAAGGAGCTCGGCTTCCCGCTCATCCTCCGCCCGTCGTTCACGCTCGGCGGCATGGGCGGCGGCATCGTCTACAACATGGACGAGCTCGACGACAAAGTGGCCTGGGCTATCGCGCAGTCGCCGCGCGGCCAGGTGCTCGTCGAGGAGTCGGTGCTCGGCTGGAAGGAGTACGAGCTCGAGGTGATGCGCGACGGCAAGGACAACGTCGTCGTCATCTGCTCGATCGAGAACATCGATCCGATGGGCGTCCACACCGGCGACTCGATCACCGTCGCGCCGGCGATGACGCTCACCGACAAAGAGTACCAGCGCATGCGTGACGCCGCCGCGGCGGTCATGCGCGAGATCGGCGTGGCGACCGGCGGCTCGAACGTCCAGTTCGCGGTGCACCCCGACAACGGGCGCCTCGTCGTCGTCGAGATGAACCCGCGCGTCTCGCGCAGCTCGGCGCTGGCGTCGAAGGCGACCGGCTTCCCCATCGCCAAGATCGCCGCCAAGCTGGCGGTCGGATATTCGCTAGACGAAATTCGCAACGACATCACCAAGGAGACGCCGGCCTCGTTCGAGCCGGTGATCGACTACGTGGTGGTGAAGTACCCGCGCTTCGCGTTCGAGAAGTTCCCCGGGGCCGACGCGACGCTCACGACGCAGATGAAGTCGGTCGGCGAGGCGATGTCGATCGGGCGCACCTTCAAGGAGGCGCTCGGGAAGGCGCTGCGTAGCCTCGAGATCGGGCGCGCGGGCTTCGACTGGGAGCCGCCCGACGAGCTGGCCTCGACGGAGGCGCTCAAGAAGGCGATCGCCACGCCGACGGCGGCGCGCCTCTTCCAGGTGGCCGAGACGCTGCGCCGCGGGGTGAGCGTCGACGAGGTCTACGCGATCACCCAGATCGACCGCTGGTTCCTCGTGCGCATGCAGGAGATCCTCGCGGCCGAGGCGCAGCTCGCGGGCGGCGGGAAGTCGCTCGCCGACTTCGACGCCGACGCGCTGCGCGCGCTCAAGCAGGACGGCCTCAGCGATCGGCGCATCGCGGCGCTGCTCTCGACGACGGCGGAGGACGTGCGCCGCCGCCGCAAGGAGCTCGGCGTCAACGCCATCTACAAGCGCGTCGACACCTGCGCGGCCGAGTTCGCCGCCGACACCTCGTACCTCTACTCGACGTACGAGGCGCCTTTGGTGATTGACGGGAAAGTCGAGAGCGGCTGCGAGGCCTTCCCGACGACGAAGCGCAAGGTCGTCATCCTCGGCGGCGGCCCGAACCGCATCGGCCAGGGCATCGAGTTCGACTACTGCTGCGTGCACGCCGTCCAGGCCCTCCGCGAGGAGGGCTTCGAGACGATCATGGTGAACTGCAACCCGGAGACGGTGTCGACGGACTACGACACCGCCGACCGGTTGTACTTCGAGCCGCTCACGCGCGAGGACGTGCTGAACCTCTGTGACGTCGAGAAGCCGGAGGGCGTCATCGTGCAGTTCGGCGGGCAGACCCCGCTGCGGCTGGCGGTCGGCCTCGGGCAGGCGGGGGTGAAGCTGCTCGGGACCAGCGCGGACGCCATCGACCGCGCCGAGGATCGCAAGCGCTTCGGTGAGCTCGTCGCCAAGCTGGGCCCGGTGTGCGGCGTGCAGGTGCCGCCCTGGGGGACCGCGCACTCCGTCGACGAGGCCGTGGGCGTGGCCTCGCGCCTCGGCTATCCGCTGATGGTGCGGCCGTCGTACGTCCTCGGCGGGCGCGCGATGGAGATCGTCCACGACCAGAACGGGCTCGTCGGGTACGTGAAGCGCGCCCTCGGGGCGCAGGGCGAGAGCGAGTCGACGGGCGGCGACAATCCGTTGCTGCTTGACAGATTCTTGTCCGACGCGATCGAGGTCGACGTCGACGCCGTCAGCGACGGGCGCGAGACTATCATCGGCGCGGTGATGGAGCACATCGAGGAGGCCGGCATCCACAGCGGCGACTCGGCCTGCGCGCTGCCGCCGCACTCGCTGCCTCCGGCGATCATCGAGCGCATCTCGACGCAGGTGAAGGCGCTGGCCAAGGAGCTCGGCGTCGTCGGCCTGATGAACGCGCAGTTCGCGGTGAAGGGCGACGAGGTCTACCTGCTGGAAGTGAACCCGCGCGCGTCGCGCACGGTGCCCTTCGTGTCGAAGGTGACGGGGCAGCCGCTGGCGAAGATCGCGGCCAAGGTGATGATCGGCAAGACGCTGCGCGAGCTCGGCGTGCGCGAGATCGTGCCGCCGCACGTCGCGGTGAAGGAAGCCGTCTTCCCGTTCGCCAAGTTCCCGGGGACCGACACGCTGCTCGGGCCCGAGATGCGCTCGACGGGCGAGGTGATGGGCATCGACGCCACCTTCGCGCTGGCCTTCGCCAAGGCGGAGATCGGCGCGGGGACCAAGCTGCCGTCGAAGGGGACGGCGTTCATCAGCGTGCGCGACGCCGACAAGCCGGCGGCGCTCGAGGTGGCCAAGGCGCTCGCCGCCGAGGGCTTCTCGATCCTGGCGACGCACGGGACGGCGCGCTACCTGCGCGACGGCGGCGTGGCCTGCGACGGCGTCAACAAGGTCCTCGAGGGGCACCCGCACTGCGTCGACGCCATCCACGACGGCAAGGTGGCGCTGGTGTTCAACACCGTCTCGGGCGCGCAGGCGACCCGCGACAGCTTCTCGATCCGGCGCACGGCCCTGGTGAAGGACGTGCCCTACTTCACGACGACCGCGGCGGCCAAGGCGGCGGCGCAGGCGATCGCGGCGCTGCGGCGCGGCGCGCTCGACGTGAAGCCGCTCCAGCATTGGTTCTCGGCGATCCCCAAAGCATAAAGGACGTTTTTGATGGACAAGATTCCGATGACGCCGCGGGGCGCGCAGCGCCTGCGTGAGGAGCTGAAGCGCCGCAAGGAAGTGGACCGCCTGCAGATCGTGAAGGCGATCGAAGAGGCGCGCGGGCACGGTGATCTCTCGGAGAACGCCGACTACGACGCCGCCAAGGAGGCGCAGGGGCTCAACGAGGCGCGCATCAAGGAACTCGAGGGGACGTTGGCGCTCGCCAACATCATCGACCCGGCGACGCTGAGCGGGTCGAAGGTCGTCTTCGGCGCGGTGGTGAAGCTGAGCGACACCGACAGCGGCGATGAAGTTGTCTATCAAATTGTCGGCGAGCCCGAGAGCGACATCAAGCAGGGGCTGATCTCGATCACCGCCCCCGTCGCGCGCGCCCTCGTCGGTCGCGAGGTCGGCGACACCGTCGTGGTGAAGACCCCCAAGGGCAACCGCGAGTACGAGATCCTCGAGGTCTCCTTCAAGCCGCTCGAGTAGCCCGCGCCTCCGCCCGCGCCTCCGACCGGGCGTCCCACCTCATCGACCTCACGAACCGCTTTCGCGCTTGAGCGCGCAACTTTCGTCGGGCATGGTCCGATAAGCATCGCGCCATGACCACCAGCAGCATCGACGACGGGTTGCAGCGGCTCGGCCTCGCCGGGTTCCGGCCGGGGCAGCGGGAGGTCATCGAGGCCGTCGTCGCCGGGCGGCCGACGATCGCGGTCTTGCCGACGGGCGCGGGGAAGTCGCTCTGCTATCAGCTGCCGGCGACGGTGCTCGATGGGCTGACGGTGGTGGTGTCGCCGCTCATCGCGCTCATGAAGGATCAGGTCGACGCGCTCACGGCGCGCGGCGTGGCGGCGACGTTCGTCAATTCCACGCTGGATCAGACCGAGCGCGAGCAGCGGTTGGCTGCGGCGCTCGACGGGCGGGTGCGGCTGCTCTACGTCGCGCCCGAGCGCTTTCGGGCGAGCGGGTTCCTGGCGACGCTGCGGCGGGCCAAGCTGGCGCTCCTCGCCGTCGACGAGGCGCACTGCATCGCCGAGTGGGGGCACGACTTCCGGCCCGACTACGCGCGCCTCGGCGAGGTGGTGCGGGCGCTCCGGCCGCCGCGCCTCGTGGCGCTGACGGCGACGGCGACGCCCGACGTGCAGGGGGAGATCGCGGCGCAGCTCGGGATGGAGTCGCCGGCGGTCTTCGTGCGTGGCTTCGATCGGCCGAACCTGGCGTTCGAGGTCGAGCAGGCGGGCGGCGACAAGGACAAGCTCGATCGGCTGATGCGGCTCCTCCGCGACGCGGGCGGCGGGACGGCCATCGTCTACGCGGCGACGCGGCGCAAGGCGGAGGAGGTGGCCTCGTCGCTGCGGACGGCGCGCGTGCCGGCGCGCGCCTATCACGCCGGGCTCGACGAGGCGGAGCGGGCGGGGGTGCAGGAGGCGTGGTCGGCGGGGCAGCTGCGCGTGGTGGTGGCGACGAACGCCTTCGGGATGGGCGTCGACAAGGCCGACGTGCGCCTCGTGGTGCACCACGAGCTGCCGTCGTCGATCGAGGCCTATTACCAGGAGGCGGGGCGCGCCGGGCGCGACGGGCAGCCGGCGCGCTGCGTGCTGCTCTTCAACCACCGCGACGTGCGCACGCGCGAGTGGATGATCAACAACGCTGGGCAGGAGTACGACGGGCCGCGGCCGCAGGCGGTCATCGAGCGCGATCGCGAGCGGCTGCGCACGATGATGAGCTACGCCTACGCGCGCGGCTGCCGGCGGGTATTTTTGCTTGACCATTTTGGCGATCCGGCGGCGCGCGACGGGACGGCCTGCGCCGCGCTGCCGTGCGACGTCTGCCGGACGGCCAGCGCGGCGCCGCCGCTCGACGACGACGGGCACCTCTTGGTTCGCAAGGTGCTCGCGACCGTGGCGCGGATGGACGGCTGGTACGGGCGGCAGCGGGTGGCGCTGGTGCTGCTCGGCTCGACGCGGCCGGAGGTGACGCAGCGGCGGCTCGATCAACTGCGGACGTTCGGGCTCCTGCGCGACAAGCCCCAGGCGTGGGTGCTCGAGCTCCTCGGGGCGCTCGAGGCGGCGGGGCTGATCGAGGCGGTGGGCGACGACTACCCGGTGCTGCGCATCACGCAGCGCGGGCGCGAGGTGATGCACGATCGCGCGCGGGCGCGGGTGGCGCTGCCCGGGGCATCGTCCCCGTCGGTGGCGGCGCGCGCGCCGCGCGGCTCGAAGCCGACGCTGGTCAAGACCGAAGAGAAGGCGGCCGACGCCGTCGGCGAGCTGGGGCCCGAGGTGGCCGATCGCTTCGCGGCGCTGCGGGCGCTGCGGACCAAGCTGGCGTCGGAGGCGAAGATGCCGCCCTACGTGATCTTCCACGATCGCACGCTGCTCGAGATCGCCGTCGCGCACCCGCGGTCGCTCTCGGCGCTGGCGTCGGTGAAGGGCGTCGGCGCGGCCAAGCTCGAGCGGTACGGCGCGGCGCTCCTCGCGACGCTGGCCGGCGACGCGGCGCCGCCCGTCGGCGACGCCGCCGAGTGAAGGCGATCGACCCGCGGCTCCTCGAGGCGCTCGGGTCGCCGTTTTCGCCCGAACGGTTCCGCGCCGTCGTCGACCTCGTGCCGCGCGCACCGATCTGGATCGTGCGCGAGATCGCGTCGCGCGCGGTCGCCGCGTCGCAGGCGGAGATGGTGCGCGCGCTCGTGCTCGACGGGGCGCGTGACCCCGAGGTGCGCGCCGCCGCGCTGGCTGGGCTCGACGACGCGTCGGCGCCGATCGACGATCGGGCGATCGCCGAGACGGCCGCGGCGCTGCTCGACTCGGGCGTGCTCTGGGCGCAGCTGCACGTCCTCTGGTGGCTGCGCGACCACCCCCGCGCCGAGGTCGCGGGCGCCGTCGCGCGCCTGCTCGACGACGAGCGCGTCGGCTGGGACATGGACGCGATGTGGCGCGTGCGCAACGAGGCCGCCGTCGCGCTCGCCTCGCTGCCGTCGCTCCTGCCGTCGCTCGCGGCGGCGCTCGACGCCTTCATCGCCGCCGAGAGGGCCCGCGCCACCGACGGGGACCCTACCGATCGCGAGCTCGCGACCGTCACCCTGAAGGCGCTCGCCGATCGCTGCGCCTTCACACCCGCGTAGACCGGTCTCTGCCCTTCCGAAGGCCGAGGTGGCCGACGGAGGCACGAACCGATGCGGTCGTTCTGGTGGGTGCTGCTGGTGGTCTCGACGCTGACGATGCTGTTCGCCTGCACCCTCGCCGAAGCGCGCCCGGCGTCGACGCGCGAGGAGGCCCGCGCCGCCGAGCGGGCCTTCGAGATCGGCGAGTACGCGCAGGCGCTCGAGCGTCTCGAGGCGCTGTTCCTCGCCACCAACGACGCGGCGCTCCTCGTCCCAATGGCGACCTGCTACCGCGCGCTCAACCGCCCGTCGGACGCGACGCGCGCGCTGCGCCTCCACGCGCTCTACACGCGCTGACGCGCGCGGCTCAGGCGACGAGGAACAGGCGCGGTGCGATCGGCGGCGCGCCGGGCTGCGCCTCGACGGCGAGCGCCGCCGCCCACTCGTCGCCCACGGGGAGATCGACCAGCGCGAACCGCGCACGCGCCTCGCGCCACGGCCGCACCACCGTCGCCGGCGCGTCGGGATCGACCGACACCGCCGCCTCCTCGACGGGGATGGTCAGCCCGACGCCGAGCGCCTTCAGGTAGGCCTCGCGCCGCGCCCACGTCGCGAAGAAGGCACGCCGGCGCGCCGGCTCGTCGAGCGCGCGCACCGCGGCCCGCTCCTCGGGCGCGAAGGCGACGTCGAGGAGCGCGTCGTCGACGGGGCGGTCGCTCCGCCGCTCGCCGTCGACGCCGACCTCGACCCCGAGCCCCACCGCCACCAGCACCAGCCCGTCGGTGTGCGCGAGGTTGAAGCGCAGATCGAGCGCCGCGCCGTCGAGCGACGGCTTGCCGTGCGGCCCGACGCGAAAGCGCAGCCCGGCCGCGTCGGTCCCGTCGAGGTAGCGCGCCAGGATGCGCCGCCGCTCGACGTGCGCAGCGACGAAGAGCGCGCGATTCGCGACGCGCCGGAACGCGTCCGCGCGCCGCCGTTCGTCGGCGTCGAGCACGAGCAGAGCCTCGTCAGGTGGGGGCGATTGCGGCGGCGGCGCCAGCGCCCAGACGTGGGGCGTGTGCGGCCGGAGGGATGCGCGTAGCTCCTCCGACGACGTCGGAGGAGCGGACCAGCGGGCGACGGTCAGTCGGTCGTCGTCATGTCGGCGGGCGTCGAGAGATCCCCCGGCACCGACATGTCGACGGTGGTCGCGAGGTCGACGCTCTCGGCCGACTTCTGGCAGGTCCCGCCCGTTTGCTGCGACCCACCGGCGGGGAGGATGCAGAGGAGGCCGTCGGCGCAGTCGGACTGCACCTGGCAGCGCTCGCCCTCGTTCTGCTTGCACCCCGACGCGGAGAGGACGCCGAGGGCGAGCGGAGCAGCGACACAGAGGCTACGAAGCCAACGCATGACGCACGTCTATACCATGGTTCTCGCGTCAACGCGCGCAACGGAAGCCGACGTCGGGCGAACGGAGCGTCGGCGGCAGCGCCTCGCGCGCGGTGGTCCGCTGAAAGAGCAGCGGCGATCGCCACGAGCCGCCGCGGGCGATGCGCGCCACGCCCCAGGCCGGCCCGCGCGGGTTCACCGTCGGGACGGCGGCGGCGCTATCGGCGGCCGGCGCCCAGTCGGCGGTCCACTCCATGGCGTTGCCGGCCATGTCGAGCAGCCCCTCCTCGGAGGCGCCCTGCGGGAAGCTCCCGACCGGCGCGGTCAGGGCGAACCCGTCGGACGGGTCGGGCTGCGACAGCGTGTAGGGGCGCGGCCCGAGCTCGCCGACGCGCACGAGGCGGCCGTGGTTCGAAGCGGTGGTGCGCGGGTCGTTGCCCCAGGGGAAGATGCGCCCGCCGCGGCCGCGGGCGGCGCGCTCCCACTCGGCCTCCGTCGGCAGCCGCGCCCCGCGCCAGGCGCAGAAGCGCTGCGCCTCGCCCCAGGTCACCGAGGTGATCGGGAGCTCGGGCGCGAGGAAGCGCGTGTCGGCGACGAGGAGCGGCTCGGGCGCGCAGGCGCCGGCGCGCGCGCAGGCGCGATAAGCGGCGACGGTGACCTCGACGCGATCGATCTGGTAGGCGCCCAGCCAGGCGCGGCGGTCGGGGCCCTCGACGGAGAAGTTGCACCCCTCGGCCTCGAGCGGGAGGAGGTCGGCGCGGCACATCCGGTTGGCGGCCTCGACCTCGGCGGCGTTGGCCCCGAGGCGCGCCGGACCCGCCGGGATGGCGATCATCGCGGCGACGGGGCGGCGCACCTCGCCGGTCGCCTCGATGGGCGCGGGGGCGGGCGGCGGCGTCGGGGTGGCGCTGGCTCCGCCGGCGGCGTGCACCGCCACCGTCGACGACGCCGCGACCGCGAGGGCAATCCCGACAACGCGCAGGGACACGCCCTCACCGTAGCCGCTCCCGTCCACGCGCGCCAGCGAGCGCAGCTCGTCGGGAGGTGCGGAACCCCTCCGAGGGTTCCGCGGTCGACGTTTGCGCGTGCGCGCCGCGACCGTACGATCGGGCCATGGGCAACGTCCTCGTCGGGCGCGCGGGCACGCGGCTGCGCATCGGGCTCGCGGTGGCGGCGCTGGCGGCGATCGCCGGCGCCTGCGCCTCGATCGCGCGCGGGGCCGCCGCGGCGCGCTCCCCCGCGCTGACGTCGGCGGCGATCACCTTCGACCTCACCGTGACGAGCGCGCTGGTCGTCTGGGCGCTCCTCGTGCGGCCCGGCATCGCCACGCGCCGCCTCCTCCGCACCGTCGTCGTCGTCGGGCTGCTCGCCGCCGCCGCCTTGGCGCCGGCCGCCGCGCTGGTCCGCGACGTCCGCCTGGTCGTCGGCGCGATCGAGCTGGTCGTCCTCGTCGCCGCCGTGCGCACCGTCGTCCCGGCGCTGCGCGCGCTCCGCGCCCGCGAGGCGCGCGAGCCGCTCGTCCCGGCGCTGCGCCGCGCGCTCGCCCCCGCCTTCGGCCCGCGCTTCGCCGCCATCCTCGCCACCGACGTCGCCGGCGTCGTCTACGCGCTCACCGGCCGCCCGCGCCTCGCCGCCCGCCCCGTCGCCGGCGAGCGCGCCTTCGCCCACGGCGGCGCCGCGGGCGCGATCGTCGGCCTGCTGGCGTTCCTCACCGCCGTCGAGGCCTGGCCGCTGCACCTCCTGATCTCGCGCGCCTCGCCGACGGCGGCGTGGATCGTCGTCGCGCTGCAGGCCTACGCCATCGTGTGGCTCGTCGGCGATCTGCGCGCCCTCCGCGCGCAGCCGATCTCGTCACCCCCGAGGCTCTCGTCGTCCCCGTCGGGCTCCGCTGGTCGGCGCGCATCCCACGCGCGCTCGTCGCCGAGGTCCGCGCCGCCGAGCGCCCGGCCGGCGCCCTCCGGCTCGCGGCCGGCGGCGCCACCAACGTCGTCGTCACCCTCCGCGAGGAGCTCGCCGTCGACGGGCCGTGGGGGCTGACCCGCCGCGGCCGCGTCGTCGCGCTCGCCCTCCGCGAGGAGGACGTCGCCGCGTTCGTGGGAGAATTGACGTCTAGCGGGAAGTAAAGCGCTAGCTAGGGACAGGCGCCGGCGCCGCCGTCAGCGCCGGCGCCCGTCGAGGCGACCACCAGCTGGAACGACGGATTGGCCACGCCCGGGCCCACGAAGACGTCGTACTTGCCGCAGAAGTCGATGGTCCCCTGCGCGCTCGTCGTCTTCGTCCCGGTGATGGTCATGTCGTAGTGCCCCCACGGCAGCGTCGGCGCCTTCTCGGTGAGGTCGTTCCCCATCGGCACGAAGCAGCCCGTCGGCGTCCCGTCGAGCAGCCGCGCCGGCATCGTCGACGTCATCTTCATGACCGGCGTCGACGACCCGCGCGGCGTCAGCCGCACCGACGTCTGCCCCACGCTCTGCGCGGCGCAGGTCCCGCCCGACGCGCCCCAGTTCGGCAGGAAGTACAGCGTGCCGGTGTAATCCTGCTTGACATAATCATCCTTCGACAGCTCGACGGAGATGTTGGTCGCCTGCCCCGTCGCCTGCACGTCGGTCGGCATCGACGCCTTCGGCTTGGAGATCGCCGTCCCCGACGCGTCGAGCATGGTGATCGTCACCGTGTACATGCCCGGCGTCACCGGGTCGCGCGTCAGCGCGTTCTGCATCGCGCAGGGCAGATCCACCGACTCCGCCGACGGGCCGTCGATGGCCACGCGCACCTTGTCGATGCCGAGCGCCGCGCAGGTCCCGTCGGGGTAGTTCGGGTACGCCCCCACCGTCTCCTTCAGGCGCGCCCAGCTCACCTGCAGCTTGGCGGTGATCACCGACGACAGCTTGCACTCGGCGGTGCAGCCGACGCCGGACATCCCGTTGCGCGCGCCCTGGTCGCACTGCTCGCCGGTCTCGACCTTGCCGTTGCCGCAGACCGAGCCGCCGCAGTGAGAGAGGACGAGCGCGGCCGCTCCGAGCGAGACGAGCGCGCCGGCGAACCCGACGGCAGGAGCCAACTTCTTCATGGGGTGTTTCTCCGATTAAGCGAAGGGAATCTGGTGCTGCCCAGTCTCAGCCTACACGAGACCGAGGTGCTTCTTCACCGCGAAGACGTCCTCGGTCACGCTCGACCACACGAGATCGAGGAGCCGCTGCACGGTCGGCAGCGTCGTCGCCGACTGCGGCTCGGCCGCCACCAGGCGCGCCGCGGTCTCGAGGTCGCCCGAGAGCACGAGCCCCGCGCGGAGACCGGTGAGGTCGGTCGCCTTCACCCACGTCGTCGCCAGCTCCGTCGAGCCCTTGCCGCGAAGGCGCCGCCCGACGGCGGCCACCTGCTCGAGCTGAACCGGCGTGAAGAGGCGCTTCAGGCCCTGCACGGTCTTGCCGAGCTCGCCGGTCATGTCGGCCTTGCCGCTGTCCTTCTCGGCGGCGATGGCCACCGCCGCGTCGACGACGTGGGCGATCGCGCCCGGGTCGGGCAGCGCGAGGCGGAGCAGGCGCTCGGGGCGGAACAGCGCCATGCGCCGCGCCACCTCGTAGACCAGCTCGCGCTCGGGCCGCTTCTCGTTGAGGAGCGGCGCGCCCGCCAGCATCACCGGCACGAGCGCGTTCTTGTCCGTCGCCGACAGGTAGGCGATCGCCTCGGCCTGCTCCTTGCGGACGTAGACCTCGGGCGTCGTCGTCCCCAGCGCCAGCGTCGACGCGACGTAGCGCACCGTCTTGGCGAACGCCGTCGGCCGCGGATCGGCCGGGTCGAGCGCCTCCTTCCGGTTGAGCCCGTGCGTCTTGTGCGGCTGCGCGCTGCCGATCGCGACCAGCGGCCCGATCATCGCGAACAGCGCCGCCACCGTCCGATCCTCGTCGGGGTGCTGGAGGCGCGCCCACATCTCGTCGTTGAGCGCGCGCCGCGCCTGCGCCACCGGCCGCGCCTTCATCTCGGCGACCAGCTTCTGATCGTCCGCCTCGCCCTTCTTGAGGAAGGTGAGCGCGTACGAGCAGGCCGCCGCCTTCTCACGCTGCCCCGACGCCAGGTAGAGGTTCTTCAGCGCGCGGTAGGACGCGATCCGGTTCTTCTCGGACTTCAAGATGTACTGGTGCTCGGTGATCGCCTTGTCGGCGCGATCCGGCCCCGCCTCGACGTAGAGGTCGGCGAGGACCTTGTGGCGATCGAGGTTCGCCGCGTCGAAGGTGAGCGCCACCTCGAGGGCCGCCAGCGCGCTCTCGCGCTCGCCCAGCTTCTCGAGGCAGATCTCGCCGAGCGCCGACCAGATGCGCAGCCGCTCGGCGTTCTTCTGCGGATCGTCCGCGCCCTCGGCGCCGAGGCGCTTGAGCGCCTTGCGGTAGAAGCGCGCCAGCTCTTTCCACTCCTGCCGATCGCGCAGCAGCTCCTCGAGGGCCGTCGCCGACCGCTCGAGCGTGGGATCGTCGTCGAGCGCCTCGGCGAGGAGCTTGGCCGCGAGCTCGGGCTTGCCGAGCTCGTCCTTGGCGATGAGGCCGGCGGCGTGGCGGAACTTGGCCCGCACCGCCTGCGTCTTCTCGACGGCGATCAGCTTCTCGAGCATCTCGAGCGCCGGCTGCCACTGCTTCTGCTCGGAGTAGACCTCCATGCACTTGAAGAGCAGTCGCTGGTTCTCCGGCTTGAGCTCGAGCGCCTCGCGCCACGACGCCACCGCCTGCGAGGGGTCCTGCACCTTCTCGAGATAGAGGTCGCCGATCTCGGTCAGGAGGCGCACCTGCTCGTCGGTGGACGCCGTCGCGAGCAGCGCCTTCTTGGCGTCGATCAGCGACTCCGGCTTGGCCTCGGCCTGGTCGATCACCTCGACCATCGCCAGCAGCGTGTCGCGGTGCGACGGGTCGATCTCGAGCGCCTTCTGGAACCAGCCGCGCGCGCCCGCTTTGTTGTCAAGCATCTTCTCGCAGCGCCCGAGCTTGTAGAAGAGCTCGACGCGCTCCGACGGCGGCAGGTCCATGCCGTGGTGCTTCTCGACGAGCGCGAAGGCGGCCACCGCCTCCTTCCAGTCGCCCTTCTCGTAGGGCAGCTCGGCGCGCCCGCGCTGCGCCTCGAGCGACGTCGGATCGACCTCCGCCGCGCGCCCGAACGCCTTCTGCGCCTTGTCGAAGTCGCCCAGCGACTTGGCCGCGCGCCCGAGGCGGAGCAGCCGCTCGAGCTGCACGTGCGGCTCGGCCTGCGCCGCCTTCCCGCTGCGCGTCAGCATCTCGAGGACCGGCACCAGCTCGGCCCACTTCTGCGCCGCCCACAGGAGCTCGGCCACGCGCTCGCCCGCCTCGACGTGCTCGGGGTCGACGCCGAGCGCCTCGAGGTACAGCTCCGTCGCCTTGCGCGCGTCGTCGAGCCCCTCGTAGATCTCCGCCGCCTCGACGAGGATGCGGGTCTTCTCGAGGCGGTTCTGGGTGTGCGGCACCGCCTCGACGAGCAGCTTGGCCGCCTTCAGGAACTCGCCGTTCTTGCGGTAGATCTCGACGAGCGCCGTCATCGTCGGCACGTAGGTCGCGTCGAGCTCGAGCGCCTTCATGAAGCGCGCCTCGGCCGCCTTGGCGTCGCCGATGCGCTCGGCGGTCAGCTCGCCCGCCTTGTGGAAGAGCTCGACCTTCTGCGAGCGGACCTCGGCCTGCGCCGCGCGCCGCTCGAGGGTCTCGACGGCGCGCTCCCACGCCTCGGAGCGCTCGTAGAGGCGCGACAGCGCGACCAGCGCCTCGGTGTGGTTGGGGATCGCCTGGTCGACGTTGAGGTAGGCCTCGATGGCGCGGGCGTGATCCTTCAGCTCGACCTCGTAGATGGCGCCCACCTGCGCGAAGAGCTCGCCGCGCAGCGCCGTCGGGACCACCGCCGCGTGGCGGTTGTAGGTCTCGACGAGCTCCTGCCAGCGGTGGTCGTTGCGGTAGATGCGCTCGAGCGAGCGGAAGGCGTCCTCCGACTTTCCGTCAAGCACCAACAGCTTCTCGAGGTACTCGGCGGCGCGCGGCGCCCCGCCCGGGTGCTCCTCCCACTCCGTCGCCAGGCGGCGGAAGAGCGCGGCGCGCTCCTTGTCGCTCTCGACGGCGTCGGCCTGCTGGCCGAGGACGCGCAGCGTGTCGTCGTCGCGCCCCTCCTCGCGGTAGAGCCGCTCGAGCGCGCGCAGCGTCACGAGGTCGCGCGGCGCCTCGGTGCGCAGCGCCTCGTAGCGCTCGATGGCCGCCTTGCGGTCGCCGAGGCGCTCGGCGCAGATCTCCGCCGCCTCGCGACGGATGAGCACCGCCTCCTCGGGCGACGCCATGCGCGCCTTCTCGTCGAGGATCGGGAGCAGCTCGCGGAACGCGCCGGCGCGGCGGAGCAGCGCCTCGAGCGCCGCGCGCGCGTCGTCCGACGACGGATCGGCCTCGAGGGCCATGCGGTAGGCGGCGATCGCGCCCTGCGTGTCGCCGAGGCGCGACTCGAGGAGGTCGGCCTGCTCGAGCAGCATCTCGCACTTCTGCGCCGCGCCGTCCTCCATCGCCGCGCGCAGCCCGAGCGCGTCGGCGAGGTCCTTCCAGCGCTCTGCCCGACGGAGCAGCCCGATGCGCAGCTCCTGCGCCTCCGACAGCGTGGTGCCCTCCGGCTTCTGCTTGAGCGCCTCCTCGACGGAGGTGAGCGCGTACTCGACGTGGCCCAGCTTGTCGCCGTAGAGGCGCGCGATGCGCACCCACGCCGCCGGGCGCTCGGTCTCGTTCATCGCCGGGACGATCTCGGCCAGCTCCGAGAGGAGCTCGGTCCACATGCCCGTCGCCGACGCCAGCCGCTCGAGCTCGGTCCAGGCCGACGGCTGCGGATCTTCCTTGTAGGCCGCGAGCAGCGCGGTGAAGGCCTTCTGCAGATCGCCGAGCTCGTTCTCGAAGATCTTGGCGACCTCGAGCAGCATCGCGCCGCGTAGAGTCGCGTCCGGCTCGACGCCCACGCGCCCGAGGTTGAGGTCGATGAGGCGCTCGAAGTCGCCCAGGCCGCGCAGTTTCTTGTCTAGCGCATTCAGCCGGTCGCGCGCGTCGGCCCGCGTCGGATCCTCCTCGAGGAGCGCCAGCCAGCCCTCGAGATCGTCGTCGTCGGGGAGCACCGGCCCGAGCTGATCGCCGATCTGCGTGCGGAGCTGCTTGGCCAGCTGAGCCACGTCGGCGGGCGAGCCGTCGAGCACGCGGATGCGGTAGGCCGCCCAGAGCTCCTCCTTCTCGATCGTCGTCAGGCCCGGGAGCACCGCCCAGTGCTCGACGTCGCTCGACTTCGCGCCCGAGAGCACGCGCTCGAGGAGGATGCCGAGATCGGGGTCCTGCCCCTCGAAGCCGAGGAAGAGGAAGCTGCGCGAGCGGAAGAGGTCCTGCGCGACGGTGCGGTAGCCGCCGTCGGCGAGCGCGCCCTGGAGGTCCTCCGCCGACCAGACGACGGTGCCGGGGCGCTGCGGATCGCCGAGCGCCTTGAAGACGAAGCGCGCCTTGCCGTCCTTCTTCAGCTCGACGTGGTCCGACGGCGTGTAGACGCGCGGCGCCGCGCCGTCCTTGGTGAAGGCGCGCTCGAAGGCGTCGCCGTAGGCGGTGGTGACGACGGCGCGGAAGGGGAGCTCGCCGAGGAGCTGCACCGCCTCGGGGATCGCGGCGCCGCCGGCGGCGACCTTCTGCAGCTCACCGACGAAGGAGTCGCCGAGGCGGCGGCGGACGAAGCCGGCCGCGGCGAGGGGGCGCTTATCGAGGACCTTCTGGCGCTCTCCGGCGTCGACGTCGGGCAACGCGCCGAACAGCTTGGCGACGAGGCTCTGGTAGGGGCTCTCGGCGAGGCGGCTGCCGGCGCACAGGACGCAGCGGCCGTTGCGCAGGCGATCGACGATCGCGGCGAGCGTCTCGTCGCCGAACGGGGTCGCGGTCGCGGTCGCGGTCGCGCCGCTGCTGGTCTCGGCGCCGCGCTGCTTGTTCTTCGCCATCGTGTGGAGCTCCCTGTAATGGGTTCGCGCGGTTGGGTATCACGCCGCTTCGCGAAATGGCAACGGAAAACGGAGATTTACGCTCTGCGGCACGGACCGGGCGCCGTGAGTGACCGCGCTTGCGTCAAAAGGGACGCGCGGCAAGAATCACCGCGCGTGTTGGCCGCCGTCCGCGACATTTATCGTCAATCCAAAAAGAAGAACGACAACGTCTGGACCGAGTATGTGTCGCGTCCGCCGGCGGCGGTTTTGGTGTGGCTGCTGAAAGGGACGCGGGTCACGCCGAACCAGGTCAGCTTCGCGGCGATCGCCGTCGCTGCGGCGGGCTGCGCGACGCTGATCCTGTGGCGGACCTGGCTGGGGCTCGTCGCCTCGGGGCTCATCCTCCAGCTGGCCTACGTGATCGATTGCGTCGACGGCCAGCTCGCGCGGCTGACCAAGCAGACCTCGCCGGTGGGGGCGCTCCTCGACTTCATGCTCGACGAGGTGAAGGCGTTCCTGGTGATCGGCTCGTGCGCCGTCCGCCAGTGGTGGGTGACCGGGTTCGACGCGCGCTGGCTGGTCATCGGCATCGGCGGGCTCTTCGCCGCCGCCGTCGGCATCACGCTGACGACCTTCATGCGGCGCCCCGAATATCTGGCGGCCACCGGCGGCAAGCCGATCGCCGACGCCACCGAGCGCGGCGGCCACGCCCCGCGCTCGCTCCACCCGGTGGCGCTGGTCGAGGCGGCGGGGCGCTTCGTGCTGCACTACCCGAGCTGGTTCCTCTTCATCTGCGCGTTCGACCGGCTCGACATCTTCCTGTATGCCTACCTCGGCGCGCACGTCCTCTACCTCGGGCGCGCGTCGCTGACGATCGTCGTCAAGCTCGGTCGCTTTCGAAAGGGATAGGGATAGACAAAAATGCGCGCGATCATCATCGCCGCCGGGATGGGGCGACGGCTGGCCCCCTACACCGACGACCGCCCGAAGTGCCTGGTGCCCGTCAACGGGCGGACCATCCTCGAGCGCCAGCTCGAGGCCTACCGCGCTGCGGGCGTGCGCGAGCTGGCCATCGTGCGCGGCTACCGCAAGCACCAGGTCGTCGTCGAGGGCGCGCGCTACTACGACAACGACGGCTTCCGCGACAACAACATCTTGCTGTCGCTGTTCCACGCCGAGGAGGCGATGACCGACGTCGACCAGGTGCTGGTCAGCTACTCGGACATCGTCTTCCGGCGCGAGACCGTCGACGCCGCGCTCCAGACCGAGGGCGACTACGCGCTGGTCATCGACCGTCGCTGGCGCGAGGCCTACGAGGGGCGCCTCAACCACCCCGTCGAGGAGGGCGAGGTGGCGCGCGTCGACGACAACCGGGTGCTCGTCGTCGGCAAGAAGACGGTGCCGCCCGAGGAGGCGGCGGGCGAGTTCATTGGCCTCGCGCGCTTCTCGCGGCGCGGGCTCGAGGCGATGCGCGCGCGCTTCCACGCGCGGCGGGCCGAGCTCGGCGACGAGGCGCCCTACGGGACGGCGCCGCGCTTCCGCTCGGCCTACCTGACCGATCTGTTGAACGACCTCATCGCGGGCGGTGAGACGATGCGGCCGGCCTGGATCGAGGGCGGGTGGCGCGAGATCGACACCGTCGAGGATCTGGAGCGCGCGGCGAAGGTGGTGGGGGAGTAGGGAGCGGAGATGGCGCGGGTCTTGGTGATTGACAACTTTCCGAAGGAGCACCTCGACGCGCTGGGGCGGCTGGGGCTCGTCGTCGACTATCGGCCGCAGCTCGCCGCCGAGGAGCTGCCGGCGGCGCTCGAGGCCGAGCCGTCGACGGCGGTGCTGATCGCGCGCAGCAAGGAGGTGCGGCGCGCCGCCATCGAGCGCGGGCGCGCGCTGGCGCTCGTCGTGCGCGCGGGGGCGGGGGTGAACACCATCGACGTCGGGGCGGCGAGCGAGCGCGGCGTCTACGTCGCCAACTGCCCGGGGAAGAACGCCATCGCCGTCGCCGAGCTGGCGATGGGGCTCCTGTTGGCGCTCGATCGCCGCATCCCCGACGGGGTCGCCGATCTGCGGCGCGGCGTCTGGAACAAGAAGGAGTACGGCAAGGCCGAGGGGCTGGCGGGGCGCGCGCTCGGCGTCGTCGGGCTGGGCGCCATCGGGCTCGAGGTGGTGCGGCGCGCGCGGGCCTTCGGGATGCGCGTGGTGGCGTGGTCGCGTTCGCTCGACGAGAAGCGGGCGCAGGCCCTCGGCGTCGAGGCCGCGCCGTCGGTGCCCGAGCTGTTCGGGCGCGTCGACGCGGTGTCGCTGCACCTGCCGCTGACGAAGGAGACGCGCGGGCTCGTCGGGGAGGCGGCGCTGGCCCGGCTGCGGCCGGGGGCGCTCTTCGTGAACACCGCGCGCGCCGAGCTCGTCGACGCGGCGGCGCTCGCCCGGGCGCTGGACGAAAAAAGGCTGCGCGCGGCGCTCGACGTCTTCCACGAGGAGCCGTCGGGCGGGAGCGGCGAGTTCACCGACGCCATCGGGCGCCACCCGCTGGTCTACGGCACGCACCACATCGGCGCTTCGACGGAGGAGGCGCAGCGCGCGGTCGCCGACGAGGCGGTGCGCATCGTCGCCAGCTACCTGCACGAGGGGCTGGTGCCCAACTGCGTGAACCTGGCGCGGCGCACGCCGGCGACGTTCCGCTTGACGGTCAGGCACGGCGACCAGGTGGGCGTGCTGGCCGAGGTGTTGACGGAAATTCGGCGCCACGCGCTCAACGTCGAGGAGATGGAGAACCGCATCTTCGACGGGGCGCGCGCCGCGGCGGCGACCATCCGGCTCTCGGCGCGGCCGCCCGAGGAGCTGCTGGCGGCGATCCGCGCGCAGGCGCACGTCATCCACGTCGAGGTCACCGAGCTGTGAGCGACGGCACCATCCTCGCGTCGGCGTCGTCGGCGTCGTGGGTCGCCGCGGCGATCGCGGATCTGCCGACGCTGCTCGTCGACCACGCGCACTGCGAGAAGCGCGCGGCGTCGACGGCGGTGCGCTTCCTGTTCAAGTACCCCGAGTGGCCGGCGCTGCTCCAGCCGGTGAGCCGCCTGGCGCGCGAGGAGCTGGTGCACTTCGAGCAGGTGCTGCGCGAGCTGAAGGCGCGCGGCGTCGAGTACGGCACGCTCTCGTCGGCGAACTACGCGGCCGAGCTGATGAAGAGGGTGCGCGGACCGTCGACGGGGGCGAAGCGCGCGGCGGGGCGGCCGGACCCGGTGGCCACCGTCGACGAGATGCTGGTCTGTGCGCTCATCGAGGCGCGCAGCCACGAGCGCTTCGTGCGCCTCATCGAGGCCTGCCCCGATCGGCCGCTCGCCGACTTCTACGCCTCGCTCGCCGACGCCGAGGAGCGCCACGGCTCGCTCTACGTCGAGCTCGC
>Ga0272446_1000529_pt1 | contig 60125 bp, 49 predicted proteins | sample YNPCB0061_FD_194587 | JGI IMG/M metagenome (GOLD analysis project Ga0272446, IMG submission 194587) | Hot spring microbial mat communities from Yellowstone National Park, WY, United States - YNP-CB-006-1 | ecosystem: Environmental > Aquatic > Thermal springs > Hot (42-90C) > Sediment | place...
CTGATGGTTTGTCCCGAAAGTTTGGCCTGGCTCCGTTGGCAGCCAGCCCGGAGGTGAATAAGACGAACCCGACCGTGATGCCGGGTCTAACCCCTTTCTCCGGCGAAAACCGACCAGAAGGAGGTCTCTTGAAGCTCGCAACGACTGGCACGTTCTTACTGCCTGCCCTCGACCGCGCCTGTGTGGCGGCCCGTGTCGCTGCCGACAACAAGGCTCAAGACGTTCTGGTGCTCGACATGCGGAGCATCACCCCTCTATACGACTTCTTCGTCATCGCAACGGGCACCTCGCGACGACTGGTTCACACCATCACTGAAGCTGTCGATGCCGAACTGGTTCGCTATGGCGACCGGCGTCGTTCCATCGAAGGCTACGAGGCCAGCACCTGGGTGATGCAGGATTACGGCGACATCGTGATCCATGTGTTCAATCCCCAGACGCGCGAATATTATGGGCTGGAGGAGTTGTGGGCCGATGCCCCGCGCATCGACTGGGAAAATCACGACGTTCCCGAGCCCCACGAATAAGGCTTCAGAACATCCCGGGGAGGTCGTTCCCGGGCAGGACTGCCGTATGAACATCAGTCGGATGCTGCAAAGCCGACTCGCCTCGGCGTTGCAAGGGCTGGTCGAACCGCAACAGATCAGCCCGTTTGCCAGCCTCATCAAACCTTCGGGCAATCCCCGGCATGGCGACTATCAGGCCAATTGTGCTATGCCGGTGGGCAAGTTGCTGGCTCAGCCTCCTCAAGTGATTGCTGAGCAACTCGTTGCTCGCCTCGATCTCCAGGGGATCTGCGAACCGCCCGAGGTGGCCGGCCCCGGTTTCATTAACCTCCGCCTGTCTAACGCTTGGCTCGCCGACCAGGTGCGTGCGCTGGCCGGCGACGAGCGGCTGGGGGTGGAACCGCTGCCTTCGCCACGCCGCATCGTCCTGGACTACAGCAGCCCCAACGTCGCCAAACCGCTGCACGTCGGCCACCTGCGTAGCACGATCATCGGCGATGCCATCAAGAAGATTCTCGGCTTTTTGGGTCACACGGTGATCAGTGATAATCACCTAGGCGACTGGGGAACGCAGTTTGGCATTCTCATCTATGGATACAAAAACTTCCGCGATGAAGCTGCCTTCGCCAGCGATCCCGTCGCCGAGTTGGCCCGGTTGTACCTCCTCGTTCGCCGCCAATTCAAAACTGACGAGGACGATGAGGCCGGCAACGATCCGGTGCAGCAGGCCTGCCGCGAGGAGACCGCCAAGCTGCATCGTGGCGATCCGGAGAATCTGAGGTTGTGGCAGTTGTTCATGCCGCATTGTTTGCAAGAGATCGAACACATTTATCAACGTCTGGGCATCTCTTTCGACCACACTCTAGGCGAGAGCTTCTATCAGCCCATGCTCGCCGAGGTAGTCGCTGACCTAACCCAGAAGGGGCTGGCCGTCGAATCCGCCGGGGCTTTGGGCATTTTCCTCAGCGACAAACCCGGCGACCCGCCCGCCCTGATCCGCAAACGCGACGGGGCCTACACCTACACCACTACGGACTTGGCCACCATCCGCTACCGCGTTGAGCAGTTCCAGGCCGACGAGGCCCTGTATGTGGTCGATGCCCGTCAGGCGTTGCACTTCAAGAACTTGTTCGAGATCGCACGGCGTTGGGGCTACGACCGCATCAAACTCGAACATATCAGCTTCGGCACCGTACTCGATGCCCAGGGCAAACCGTTCAAATCCCGCGAGGGTGGCGTGCCCTTGCTCGAAGAATTGCTCGACCAGGCCGTCGCTGCCGCTCGCTCCGTCTTCGAGCAATCCCTCGCCGAGGCAGCCGCACGCGGCGAGGACGTGCCGACCTACAGCGCGGCCGAGGCGCAACGCATCCACGAGGTCGTGGGGATTGGTGCCGTCAAGTATGCCGATCTGAGCCAAAATCGCAACAGCGACTACCGCTTCGACCCCGTCAAAATGACTGACCTGAAGGGCAACACCGCCACCTACATGCAGTATGCCTACGCCCGAACCAAAGGGATCGTCGTGCGCAAAGGCGGTGTCGATCCCGAAGCGCTGTGGCGTGATCCCCCGCCGGTGCTGCTGCCCACCCCCCAGGAGCGCGCCTTGGCCTTGGCCTTGTTGCGTTTTCCCGAGGCAGTCGAGGCCGCTGCCGCCGACTATCGCCCGAATCTCATCTCAGCCTACTTATGGGATTTATCTACGACATTTAATAGTTTTTTTGAAGCGTGTCCTGTGTTGAAAGCGGACACACCTGTGTTAAAGAAAAGTCGTTTGGTAATGTGTGATTTAACGGCACGGATCATTCAAAAAGGGCTGCATTTGTTAGGCATCGACACCGTGGAGCGGATGTAAGCATGAGCAGCACTCCAGGCCCCGAACCGACCGGCTTCTTGGCTCGCCGCTTGTACAACTGGCGGCTCAGGCATCAACTACCGTTCAACTTTTGGATTCACATGATTGGCATTCCCTTGGCCTATCCAGTGACTTTGATCCTGCTGGTGCTGCAGATGGGATGGTGGGCGTTGGGGGCGTTCGTGCTGGGCTTCTTCCTGCAATGGCTCGGTCACTGCGTCGAGGGCAATGACCTCGGTGAGTGGGCCGCCATCAAAAAACTCTTGGGCTGGCCGTATGTCGGCATCGCGCCACGCTGGAACCCCAGCGACCCCAACAAACTGTAACTTACCCCTCGCGGTTGATGGTGTCGATCAGTTGCCGCAATCGCCCCATGTTGCGGCGATTGAAGTGGAAACGCAGGCGCGTCAACTCGGGAAATTCGTTGCCCTCGGCCGGACTGGGCCCCCCCTGCTCAAAGGTGCCGCTTACCAAAATGTCGTTGAAATGGCTGCGGATCTGTTCCAGCAGGGCCGGCGACAGCGGATGTTGCAACCGCAAGACCAACTCTCGGCCGACGTAGCGGGCCGAATGATAAACGCGATAGAAAGTAAGGACTTCGTTGATGGCTTCGTCGATGTCGTTGGTGACTTTGTACAGGGAGAGATCTTCCACGGAGATGAGCTTGCGCGCGAGCAACACTTCCGAGACATAGTCCTGCCAGCGGTCCCAGTAGTCGCCGCCTGGGGCGTCCATGAGTAGCACCGGCTGCATATGGCTTTTGCCTGTCTGAATGAGGGTGAGGGTCTCAAAGGTTTCGTCCTGAGTGCCGAACCCCCCCGGGAAACAGGCGACGGCGTCGGACTCCTTGACGAACAACAACTTGCGGGTGAAGAAGTATTTGAGGTTCATCAGTTTGGAGTCACCGTCAATAATCGCATTGGACTGCTGCTCGAAAGGCAAAAGAATGTTGATGCCGATGGCCTTTTCGCGTCCCGAGCCGACGTGGCCGGCCTCCATAATGCCCCCGCCTGCTCCGGTGATGACCATGTAGTCGGCCTCGGTGGCCAATCGCCGGGCAAAGGTGACGGCCGCCTGATAGGACGGATCATTAGGAGGCAGACGAGCCGAGCCGAAGATGCTAATTTTGCGTTGCGAGCGATAGCGAGAGAAGACGTTGAAGCAATAGCGCAATTCTTTCAAGGCGGTGGTGATGAGTTTGATATCACCGCGTGAAGCGCCATCGCGGACGAGTTTGTCTAGCGTCTCGTGGGCTTGAGCAATCAGGGCTTCTTCGCTGATGGGAGCCCGATCTTCAGGGCGATCTTCATTCGACGCCAGAAATTGCGAGCGGCTTTTCCCCCCTGACGATTCGATCATCCGGCTTTTGCTCAATCGACGCTCAACGCGGCGATCGCCTCCTTAGTCGAATTATACAGCGGCCAAACGGTATCCAGAGAGGTCATGTGGAGCAACTCTTTGGCGTTGGCCGACGCTCCGGCGATGCACACCTCGACATCGCTGTTGTGTTCCTTGACGCGCTTGTGACAACGTAGCAGAAAGGACAGAAACATCGAGCCGACGAAATCAACCTGTGAAAGATCGAATATCAATACCGAAGGCGGATCTTTCCGCAGCGAGGCCAACACCATCGCGGCAGCTTGATCGAGAGCCGATTCCGGCAAGCGTTCTACCTCGGACGAGGCCGTGATGACGGTAATATCGCCGTGATGCTCGATAATAAACGGGCTCTCGTTGGCCATGAGACACCTATGCGTGCGAAGGGAGTAGGAATCCGGCTATTGGTCAAGATAGGCCCCATGACGGTGAGGAGCAAGGTCACGCTCGAGCCCTAACGCTGTTTTGCTTGGTAGCTCGTAGGGATTGGGATCTCGCGGCCGCGCCAGAAGGGGGGTCGGGGCGTTGACTTTGGGCTTTTTCTGCTTAGATTGGAGATAGAAGTTCGCCCCCAATCTCAACCTTGAAGGAGTCCTCCCCGATGAGTATCGTCCGCGTAGGTCTGTCCGAAACCAAGGATTTCTCCGAAGGCTGGGAACGCATTTTCGGCAAGAAGGACAAGGATTCGCAAGCGTCGGCCAATCCAAACCCCTCAGAAGCAAAAGCGGAATCGTCTCCGCCGACCCCCGCAACACCGCCTAGCACCGAGTCGAAATAACTCCTCCGAGAAGACCACCCCCTGCTTGCTTTGCGCGGTCGCTACAGCCGGTTAAAGATCGGCCTGCACAGGGGCAAAGCAGACCGGCTTGACTCCCTGCCTTGCCCCGGCTCGGCCGATACGAAATTTTAGGTTGTTGGACCGAGCGACCTTTCACCTTTCTGCACGACAGCGATCCGTGAGATCGGATTCTAGAGAGAACATCATGAGCATCCCCCGATGGTTGCTAGGGACGCTGTTGCTCGGGGCAATGGCGTCCGTGGGACAAGCCGCGCCCCCTCTGGCCTGCGAAGCCACTTTACTTCAAGACGTTCGGCCTTGGCATCGCCTGGGACAGCGTGGCCAAGGGGTGACGGTAGCGATCCTGGATTCGGGCTGGAAAGGTTGGCGCGAGGCGCGGGGCAAAATCTTACCTGCTGACCTGCGGACCAAGTCGTTCCGCCAGGATGGCCAGCTCGAAGCACGCGACAGCCTGCATGGCCTTCTGTGTGCTGAGATCGTCCACACACTGGCCCCCGAGGCCCGATTGCTTCTTGTCAACTGGGAGCCGGATGTGCCGCGCTCGTTTCTTGCGGCGGTGCGCTGGGCCCGCAGCCAGGGAGCGCGGATTTTCTCCTGCTCGATGATCATGCCTGGCTGGAGTGATGGCGAAGGCGGTGGACCGATCCACGACGAACTGGCGCGACTCTTGGGCGAGGATGCCTTGTTCGTTGCTAGCGCCGGCAACACGGCCTTGCGGCACTGGGGGGGAGCGTTCGACCCCGACCGAGGCGGTTGGCATCAGTGGCAGCCCGGCCTTAGCGAGAATGAACTTCAGCCCTACGACTCGGAGATCCGTGTGGAATTGGTACACGGCGAAGAGGCGGTCTATGACCTCGTGGTCGTCGATCGGCTCAATGGTGCGATTGTCGGCCGGTCGCGTTCCACGGGCAATGGTAGTCGCCATGCCGCGGTGCGATTCCTGGCCGAAGAGGATCGACGCTATGCCCTGCGAGTGGGACGAGTACGAGGCACGGGCCGCTTTCACCTAACCGTACTGGGAGCGAGCCTGGCTGATTACACACCCGAGGGGAGTATCCCGTTTCCCGGCGATGGGGCTAAGGTGTTGACCGTGGCGGCGAGCGACGAGCGTGGCGAACGCTTGGCGTACAGTTCGTGTGGGCCGGTGGGACCAACCCCCAAGCCAGACCTAGCCGCACGCGTGCCCGTGCCTGTCAAAGGGCGACCACTAGTACCCTTTGGCGGTACCTCGGCGGCGGCTCCCCAAGTGGCAGGGATCGCGGCGTTGCTGTGGTCGGCGGAGCCACGCCTCAACGCCCGGCAAGTGCGCGAACGTCTAACGCAACAAACCGCTGGCCAGGGCAAACGGCATGATCCGAAGTTGGGCTACGGCATGTTACAACTGACGGGCCGAGAAAAGAACTGACAACCCTCTGGACACGCTTGGCTCTGTGCGTTACTTTTGACGGATGAGATGGGATGGGGTTCATCCCTTTCTTCCCACCACACCAGCCGATGATCGGTCACTCACGGGCGCGAATCAGAGGCTGCCGACATCTCCTCCTCTGGAAGGTATCCAGAGGAGCGATTCCATCGTCCGCAACATTTAGGGGGGTCCTGCCAGTGTTAACCATCTGGGGCAATCGTCAGCGTTTCTGTGATGGCGTGAGCCGGCGGAATTTTCTACAAATCGGAGCGTTCGGCGCAGGCTTGAGCTTGGCCGGCCTGCTCAAAGCCCAACAGTCCAGTGGCTCGTCACCCAAGGCGGCGATCATGATCTACCTGCCCGGGGGGCCATCGCACCTGGACATGTACGATCTGAAGCCCGAAGCGCCCAAGGAGTACAAGGGCGAATTCCACCCCATCAAGACGAACGTACCGGGCATCGAGATCTGCGAACTGTTCCCACGCCAAGCCAAGATGATGGACAAGCTGGCCATCCTCCGCTCCATCGTCAGCGTCGATGAGCATTCCGATTCGCTGGTGATGACCGGCTATCCGGAGCGGGTCAACATGACGGCCAATCACCCTTCGTTTGGGGCGGTGATGTCCAAACTGCGTGGCGAGACGGGCGGCAACGATATTCCGCCTTTCGTAAGTCTGCGGGGCATGAGCCGCGGCACCGAACCGGGCTTTTTGGGTATTGCGCATCGGCCCTTTACGCCAGACGGTCCCGGGCTGCGGAACCTGAAACTAGCTTCGGGGGTGGATGGTTCGCGTTTGGACGACCGCAAGGCGTTGCTGGCCAGCTTCGACACCATCCGCCGTGAAATCGACGCCAGCGGCACCATGCAGGGCAGCGATGCGTTTGTTGGCCGGGCCTTTGAGATGGTCACCTCGGGGGCGGTGAGCAAGGCGTTGGACCTCAGCCGCGAAGATCCGCGGACCCGCGACCGCTACAAGGGCGTCGAACAGTTCCTCCGTGCCCGTCGCCTCATCGAGGCGGGCGTCGGCTGTGTGACGCTATCGATCGGCGGTTGGGACACGCACAGCGGCAACTTCAAAACGCTGCGCAAGCAACTGCCCGAGGTTGACCGTGCCGTTAGCGCCTTGATTCAAGACCTCTGCGATCGCGGCCTGGATAAGGATGTGGTCACCATCATGTGGGGCGAATTTGGTCGTACCCCACGCATCAACAACAGCGACGGCGGGCGCGACCACTGGGCCCCGGTGATGTCGGCCTTGGTGGCGGGCGGTGGGCTCAAGATGGGCCAAGTGATCGGCTCGTCGTCGGCCCGGGGCGAATATCCCAAAGACCGCAAGGTCACGGTGTCACAAGTGCTCAGCACGCTGTACCGCGCCATGGGCATCGACCCGGCTCGGACCTTCCCCAACGGTACCGGCCGACCCATCCACATTTTGGACGACCGCGAACCGATCAAAGAACTGCTCTGAGAGCAGAGGTAAAGTTGGCTGTGGCCGCTTTTCGCTGGCCGCTAGCAAGGCAAAGGCGTTCCGCAGAGGGACGCCTTTGTTTATTGCTTGGAGGAAGCGTTCTGTTTGGGCGCTAAGCAGGGCAACAAGCAGAGCAACAAACGGCGAGGGTTCAGCGCCAGGATTCGCCAAGCTCCGCGCTACCCAAGCCGAGCGACGGCGACTACAGTAACTTCGTCGCTGCTGTCCGACACCGACGGCCACTCCCTCTGAGTTTCCAACCGCTTATGCACCGCAGCTATCACCGTTGGCATAGTCCTGCCTTGGGCCGTGACATGGAATTGCTGGTGTTCGGCCATGCCGGAGCGCGGGTGCTGGCGTTTCCGGCCTCGATGCACCCGTTTTACGATTGGGAGAATCACGGGTTGGTGGCGGCGCTAGCATCGCGTTTGCAGGCGGGGCATTTTCAGCTGTATTGCGTGGATCAGGTCGATCGCGAGAGTTGGTATGGTTGGCATCTGCACCCCGGCCAGCGGGCTTATCGCTACACGCAGTACGAGCGTTATTTGCTTGAGGAGGTCATTCCGTTCAGCCGCAGCGTCAATCCGCATCCCTATCTCATCGCTGCCGGGCCGAGCTTCGGAGCCTATCACGCCCTGACGCTGGCGTTGAAACATCCCGGTTTGGTGCATCGCGCTCTGGGCATGAGCGGCCTATACGATATAACACGCTTCACCGGCGGGTATCATGATGCCAATGTGTACTTTCATAATCCCGTCGAATTTCTGGCCAATGAACACGAACCCGTTCGACTGGAGGCCTTGCGACGCTTGGACGTGATCTTGGCCGTCGGACGCGAAGATCCGTTGCTGGGGCAGAATCAATATCTGTCGCATCTGTTGTGGAGCAAAGGCATCTGGCATGCCTTACGGATTTGGGATGGGTTTGCCCACGACTGGCCGGTGTGGGCTCAGATGTTGCCCCTGTACCTCGGCGGGGCCGCCTGATGGAGAGGACCACATGGCCTGGACGGAAGACAACTTTGGCAACAAGGGAGCGCGGCAGTTTCTGCAGATGCAGGTGACGCGGTTGATGACCACCATCCACGACATCATCCACAATCCCGAGCGCCTCGCCCCGGATGACGATGGCGAAAGCATGCTCATGCCGTGTATCGAGGTGCTGGCCCTGCTGTGCGAACGCTACGATGTCGCCCCGCCCAAGCTCGATGTGATTCAGCATTGGCATCGCAGCTATCTCCAGGCTTTTGACCAAGGCTTTGACGACATGAACCCCCCGCCCGGTCTCAAGGCCCGCCGCCGCCGAGTCATCGATAACACCTTCCACTGGTTGGAAAGTCTCTCGGAAAGCTATTACGCGGAGTAACCTCTTATGTCGGTGCGCAAGGTCGGCCTTTTGGTCGGTCGTGAATGGTCCTGGCCGCCTCGCTTCTTGGAGGAAGTCCATCGTCGCAATCAGGGCGTAGTAGCCGAGTTCGTCAAACTGGGTGGCACGCGCATGGACCACACCGTGGAGTATAGCGTCCTGATCGACCGCATCTCGCACGAGGTGCCCTACTACCGCTCCTTCCTCAAACATGCCGTCCTCGAAGGAGTCTGCGTAATCAACAACCCTTTCATGTGGTCGGCCGACGATAAATTCTTCGAGGCGAGCCTGGCTACACGCCTGGGGGTGGCCCACCCGAAAACCGTGGCCCTGCCCAACAAAGACTATGTGCCGGGCATTGTCCATAACGAGAGCCTGCGTAACCTCCACTATCCCCTCGATTGGGACGCCCTGTTGCACTACGTCGGCCTGCCGTGCGTCCTCAAAGATGCTCATGGGGGCGGCTGGCGCAACGTCGCCATCTGTCAGACCAAGGAAGAATTACTCCAGGCGTATGATGAGTCGGGCCTGCTGACGATGATCTTGCAGGAGTTTATCGACTTCCAACGCGAGGGCTACTTCCGCTGCCTGTGCCTAGGCCGCGAAGAGGTCCTGGTCATGAAGTATGATCCGCGCCAGCGGCGGTACCTGACCGAGGAAGATCACGTCGGCACCCCCCTGGGCCAGCGCATCGTCCGCGACACCCTCAAACTCATGAACGCCTTGGGCTACGACATGTGCTCCGCCGAATGGGCCATCCGCGGCGGCGTGCCCTACGCCATCGACTTCATGAACCCCGCCCCCGACATGGACATCTACTCCCTGACTCCCAAATACTTCGACTGGGCCGTCACCCACATGGCCGACTTGGCGATCAAACGGGCCTTGGAGCCACGCCCCACCCTAAGCGAGAGCCGCTGGGCTAAGCTGTTTTGAATCTTTACCCGTTTCCCGATCCGTAGCAGCTCGGAGGGACGAAAGCGGCGGGATTTTGCTTAGGACTGCACGGGACGCAGCAGCGGTTGCCAAGCAGCCAGCGGTAGCCCCGCTTCCTCGATGCGCAACAACTGGTTGTATTTCGCCAGCCGTTCCGAGCGCGTGATTGCCCCCACCTTGATCTGACCCGCACCGCTGGCGACGGCGAGATCGGCCAACCAACTATCCTCGGTCTCGCCACTGCGCGCGCTGACGACGGAGCGATAGCCGGCCTCGCGGGCCAAATCGAGCACTTGCCAGGTTTCGCTGAGCGTGCCAATCTGGTTCACCTTGACCAGCACGCTATTGGCGATGCCGGCCTGGATGCCCTGGCGTAGCCGCTGCGGGTTGGTCACAAACAGATCATCGCCGATCAACTGAATCTGGGGCAGTTTTTCGCTCAAGTCGCGCCAGCCGTCCCAGTCGTCCTCGGCCAGGCCATCCTCGATGCTCACGATCGGATAGGTCGCACACCAGCGTACCAGCCGTTCGACCATCCAACCCGACTCGACAACCCGACCCCCTTGTTCGTTGAGATGATAGCGTCCCTCGCGGTAGAAATGGGTCGCGGCCACATCCAGAGCAATGGCCGGGGTCACGCCGGCGTGCTGACAAGCAGCGACAAGAAAATCGAGAGCCTGTTCACTGGAGGGCAAACGCGGCCCGTAGCCGCCCTCGTCGGCCACCAGCGCGGTTTCGTAGCCCTTTTGGCGTAAAAGTAGCCCCAAGGAGTAGAAGACAGCCCAGACCTGTTCGAGAGCTTCGGCGAAGGTACGAGCTTGTAAGGGCAGGAACAAAAAATCTTGCAGATCGAGTTGGCCCCCCGCGTGCAGGCCACCGCTGATCATGTTGACCATCGGCATGGGCAAGCAGGGTTGCGAGCGGCTCAGATGCTGCCAGAGGGGCAGTCGAGCCTCGGCGGCGGCGGCGTGGGCAAAAGCTAGCGAAACCGCCAGCAGCGTATTACCGCCCAGTCGGCTCTTATTCGCCGTGCCGTCGCATTGACACAAAAAAGCATCGAGTTGGGCCTGATCGGTCCAGTCGCGATGCAGCAGTTGCGGCGCGAGCCTGTCGCGGATCAGGGCCACCGCTTGACGCACTCCACGCCCACCATATCGAGCCGCATCACCATCGCGGCGTTCCAACGCCTCATGGCGTCCGGTGCTAGCTCCGGACGGGACGGCGGCTCGGCCGATGGCTCCCGAGGCGGTATGAAGTTCGGCCTCGAGAGTGGGCCGACCCCGAGAATCGAGCAGTTCACGGGCGAGCAAACGGGTAAGGATCATTCCGATCGTACCTCAAAATCGGAGGAAAGTTGACATTGTTGCGTTCATAGCCCATTGTTGGTGGAGAAGGAAAAACGGCATCTTAGCTGTGGACCCTGAGATTGTCTCCTTGAGTGGGACCATTCCCCTTTTTCCCATTGTTGGAAGGATACACTTATGATGACGACTGACCTCGGAGCCTGCGAGTGGTTCGTTTGGGACCTGCGCCGCAGCAACCTGATCGATCGCGGGCAACTCGATCAGATCGTCGGCGAATTCCTGGCGAAAAACCCAGGTGCAGAGCCGCCTCAGTTAGCCGAGTTCTTAGTCGCACAAAACGTGCTGACCGATTTCCAGGCCGAACGCCTGCTTCAAGGCAAAACCCAGGGCTTCGTCCTCGGACCATTCACCCTCATGGACGCCCTGGGGACCGGCAGCATGGGCACCGTCTACAAAGCGCACAACAAAAACGACAACCAGTGGTACGCTGTCAAGGTCTTGCCACGTCGCAGCATGTGGAACGTCCGCATCGCTCGCCGCAAGGTCCGCCTTTTCGAGCAATGTCAAAGTGCCTCGGTCGTTCCCTTCGTCGATGTCGGCACCTCCGGCGGCATGCACTACTTGGCCTGGCCCCTGGTCGAAGGTCGTACTCTGGACAAAATTGTCGCCGAGCAGGGCAAGCTCTCTGCCGAACAGACCGCTCTGTATGCCTTGCAAACCGCTGAAGGTCTGGAGGCCGCCCATCAAGTGGGATTGTTCCACGGCCTGCTCAAACCCTCCAACCTCATGGTGGGCGAAGGCCCCATCAAAATCCTCGACTTTGGCATCGGCTGTCTCTTGGCCGAGACCGAGGGCGAATCGCTGGTCGATACGATGAGTACGGCAAACTCGGTCAATAGCGGTCTGGATTGTGCCAGCCCCGAGTCGATCATGGACCCGACCAACCTCAACGCCATCGGCGACCAATACAGCCTGGGTTGCGTGATCTACTTCTGCCTGACGGGGAGCTACCCCTTCCCCGAAGGTACCGCCGTCGAGAAAATGATGTGCCACCAGCACAAGCAGCCGCGGCCGATCAAGGAATTCAGCCCCGAAGTGCCCGATGAACTGGTGGCGATCGTCGAGAAGCTAATGTCCAAGAACCCCAGCGACCGCTATGCCAACTGCACGCAGGTGATCGAGGCGTTGCGACCGCTGACCAGTGTGGGTGGTACCCCCGTGGTGCAACGTCGCGCGACCATGCAGATGCCACGCGTTCGGTTGCCCCGCCCCGGAGCAGGCGAGGCCGGCTTGGCCCCCGGTTTGGCTGCTGAACCGCCCGCGATACCTCGACCGACTGCCGCCCCCAAGCCTCCCGTGCAACCGCTGCCGCCGCGGGTGCCGTCCTCCATGCAACCCGCTCCGCCCGCTCCGGCTCGTGTGCCCGCTGCGGTGTCGGCTCCGGTACAACCGTCCTACGAAGAGCAGGGCTATGACGAGCAACCTACTGCTGCCCTTCCTGTTCCTCCGGGGCGAGCGACGGCTCAGCCGGCTCCGCAACGAGGCGGCCAACTCGGCACGATTGCCATCGTCTTGATCGCGGTGATTGCCGGCGTGGCGGCGTTTTTCGCCAGCAAAATGCTCTTCTGAGTGTGTCGCACTCCGCGTGATCGCTCCTTGTCCCTGGTCCATCAGGGGCACGGAGCGAGGTCGTTTTTTCCCTGTCCTTTCTGTGACCGAGTTGCACCCCCTTGAAACCTCCTCCGAGAGGAATAGCACTCTGGAAAAGGTCGCCCACTTCTTTGCCGTGAGGTACTTCTCCATGCGCTTTTCTCTCGTGGCCCTCCTGGTCATCTTGGCCAGCGTCGCCCCCCTGCAGGCCGACGTTCGATTGCCCTCGATATTTGGCAGTCACATGGTTTTACAACGGGACCGGCCGATTATCATCTACGGCTACACCGCCGAGCCGGGGACCCGAGTCGAGGTGGCATTGGACGACGACAAGGCGACGATCAGCAGCGACGCGCAAGGCAATTGGTCGGTGAAGTTGCCCGCCCGCAAGGCCAGCACGAAGGGAGCGACCCTGACCGTTCAAGCCAACGGAACGCTTCTGAAATATACCGATATCTTGGTGGGTGATGTCTGGGTCGGCTCCGGCCAATCCAACATGGAATGGCCACTGACGGCCTCGGCCGATCCCAAGGAGACGATCGCCCAAGCCTCGCATCCGCTAATCCGGCTGTATCATGTGCCCAAGGTTCAGCCGCTGGCCCCTGCCCGCGACATCGATGCCATCTGGCGGGTCTGTTCGCCGCAATCCGTGCCGCGCTTCTCGGCCGTGCTGTATCATTTCGGCGTGAAATTGCACAAAGAGTTGGACGTGCCGATCGGCCTGATCCATAGCAGCTGGGGTGGCTCGCGCATCGAGCCATGGACCGTAACGCCTGCGGCCGATGCCAAGGGGAAAGGCTCCGGCGGCATGTACAACGGCATGATCGCGCCGCTGCGGCAGTTTGCCATCAAGGGGGTGCTCTGGTATCAGGGCGAATCGAACATGGCCGAGGGCATGCTGTATCGCGAGCGCAAGGAACGACTGATCACCGACTGGCGAAAGTTTTGGGGAGCCGAGATGCCGTTTTATTTCGTGCAGATCGCGCCATATGCACGGTACGGCAAACCGACATTACCGGAATTTTGGGAAGCGCAGACAGCGTGTTTGAAGATACCGCACACAGGCATGGTGGTGGTGACTGATCTAGTCGAGGATCTCAACGACATCCACCCCAAGAACAAGCGCGATGTCGGCCTGCGCTTGGCCCGCTGGGCGTTAAACCGCACCTACGGCAAAAAAGAAGTGGTGGTCAGCGGGCCGCTGTTCAAGTCGCTCAAGATCGACGGCGACAAGGCGATTGTGTCGTTTGCCTATGCCCAGGGGCTAAAGTCACGCGATGGCAAACCGCTCAGTGAGTGGGAAATCGCCGGCGAGGATGGCAAGTTTGTGCCGGCCGAGGCCAAGATCGAAGGGGAAACCGTGGTGGTGACAGCCAAAAGCGTGACCATGCCGACGCAAGTGCGTTTGGGCTGGCGGAACATCGCCAACCCCAACCTGTGCAACGCCGAGGGATTGCCCGCGGCACCGTTCCGTTCCAAGGATTGGAAGGGCGGCACCGGCGAGGCAAGCGGCGACGCGACGAAGTGATCCAGGCCCCCCAGGAGCAAGTGGGAGCGAGGGCGAGACAGGTGACAGGATTGGAGCGGTCCGAAAACTCGCCCGGCTTCATTTGTTATTTGGGCAACTCCAGCCGGTAGAATTTCCGTGCCGTCTCGCCGAAAACCCAGGCCCGATCCTCGGCGTCGAGGGGTGGCAACACCTTATTAAGGGCGTCGAACTGTTGTTCATAGGTCGCGGCTAGTTCGCAGACTGGCCAATCGCTGCCGTACATACATCGCTGCGGACCGAATAGCTCCAGGGCTGCCTGGACGTAAGGCTTCAGGTCGGCGGGTTTCCAGTGTTTCCAGTCGGCCTCGGTGACCAACCCCGAGAGTTTGACGTAGATATTCGGGCACTGGGCGGCTTTTTTGAGGTGCGGCAACCAATTGTCGGTGCGTGCCAGGCGAATCTCGGGTTTGGCTAGGTGATCAATCACCAGATGTAGCGAAGGGAAAGCCATCCCCAAAGTAAAGGCATGTTTCAAGTGTTTGGTATAAAAAAGCAGGTCAAACGAAATGCCATAACGCTCAAGCAGCCGCAACCCCTTCATGACCTCTGGGCGTAGCAAAAAATCCTCATCGGGTTCATCTTGGACCAGATGCCGCACCCCGACAAATTTGCGATGCTTGCGCAACTCCTGAAGTTGCTGCTCGCAATGCCGGCTGGCCAGATCGACCCAGCCGACCACGCCGGCAATCCAGGGATGTTCATCGGCCAGGGCCAACACCCAGCGGTTTTCTTCGAGGTTGTGCTGGGTCTGCACAAAAATGGTGTAATCGATGCCACAGTTTTTGAGATGGGGGGCCAGATCGGCCGGCAGATAATCGCGATGAATCGGCTGTTTGTCGGGAGCCTGGAGCCAACGATAATCAAACGGACGGGACAGCTGCCAAAAATGCTGATGTGCATCGATGATGGGCATCTTTTTTCCTCCGAGTGGTGTTCAGGTTGTGGGCCTCACCGAGGGCATGTTTCCTCAGGAATCCTCCTCTCCCATTTCCCGTTTGCTCTCTTGCTCCCTGTTTAGCTCCATTTTTCCTCTTTCTCTCATGGTAACACGCAACTGCCAAGACGGGCAGGATGGCCGAGCCTCTTGGGGCCACGGCTGAGTGTGGTCAAACGGTTTGGTGTTCATCGCGCCTTTCCTGCGGAGGCGAAGCCGGGGCGGACGAACCAGGCGGGGGCACCAGGCGGGTCGGCCGCTCGAAACCCACCACGAACAATACCAGCATACAGCCGGTGATGCCCACGGCGACCAAGAAGACGCTGGGAAAGTGATCGCCCGTTGCATACCTCAGACCTCCAGCCATTAGGTTGCCCAGCAACAAACCGGTGCCGTTGATGCAGCTGAATAACCCCTGCACGCTGGCACGCACATCGCTTCCTTCTGCTAAACCATTGACATAGATTTGTCCCGCTATCGAAAAACAAGTGATAAAAATGCCATTGAGTGCCAACGACGGAATCACTAGCCCCAGCGGTCGGCCGATGCTCAGAATGACCATCGCACTAAACCACGCGCTCAAACCAAGGATCATGGTGGAGCGGGTGCCGAGATTGACCAGCAGACCGGGCAGGACAAACAGGCCGATCACCTCCAACGGCTGCGCTACCGTAAGCGTTGGCGTCATCCATTCCTTGGTGACCCCGAGTTGCTGCAAGAGCAACGGCGTCAGCTGCGTCGTGAACGGAAACGTCAGCGACGACCCGAACAAGCACAGTGTGTAAACCCCAAAGCCGCGATTAGCAAACAACCGCAAGGCCGCCAGCGGAGCAAACCCCTTGCCGGGTTTGGGCGGAGTGCCGGGCAGCGTCAAGGCATAGCCCGCGAGCAAGGCGGCGACCAGGCTACCCAGGCGAAACACATCCCCGGGTGGTGTCTGCCGCCAAGCCAGCCACAACCCCCCGAGCCAGCCGACCACCATCCAGGCGATGGTCCCCCACATGCGAATCGGCCCAAACTGCTTAGCGGGCAACGGTAGATGCGCGAAACAAACCGTGGTGCCCATCAGCGCGATCGGCCCCGCCAACAGCCAAAAGAACAGCGTTGCCACAAACATCGACACCGGCTCGCTGATGGTCGATAGCCACCACAGATCAGCCACCGCCAAGCCGCTGCAGATGGCCAAGGCCCGCTCGGCCGAGAGCCAGCGATCAGCCACTTGCCCCGCCAACACCGAGGCTAGCACCGTGGCCACGGCCTGTGTCGAGCAACATAACGCGATGGTCAGTTTGCCGAATCCCAGGTCTTCCAGGGCGATGCTATACAGCGGGACAACACAACCGGGCACAGCCCACATCAGGGCTTGCAACACTGACAGCCGAAGGTACAAGGCCACACTCGCTCATAGGGAAGGAAGGGTCCGACGGCATTGTAACGAAGCGGGCAAGAGATCGCCCGTGAGGATTTCGGGAAAATCGCACCTCGAGCAGACGCTGGCTCGAATCCGAATCTTGTCGAACAGGGTTCCCCCTCTGCGGCAGGGACAAACGAGAAGCAGATTGGCTTAACCCTTCCTAGAATGTAAATCAAATCCTGGCAGAGGTGCCTCTAACATGAGACGAATAATGTGGATTGCCGGTACAGTAATTGTAGTAAGTGTGTTAGCCTGGGTTTTGCTCATGGTGCTGTTCAGCGTGACGGCACGCAAGCCCAGCGATTTGGGGCCGACCGCCGAGTGTCGGCTGCGTCCCTGCCCCGGCACGCCCAATTGTGTTTGTTCGTTCGATGAAGGAGCCAGCGCTATCGAGCCGCTTGTTTTTGAACAAGCCCCGGAGCAAGCCTGGCAGCGGCTCCAGGAGGTGGTGGCTGCGCAGCCCCGCGTTCGCCTAATCACACAATCGCCTGGCTATTTGCACTATGAGTTTACGAGTTTGATCTTTCGGTTCGTGGATGATGTGGAATTTTTGCTAGATGCCGAGAAGAAACGCATACATGTGCGTTCGGCCTCGAGAGCGGGTCGTTCGGATTTCGGCGTCAACCGGGCACGTGTCGAGGCCATCCGCGCGCAGTGGAAGCAATGAATCCTCGTTCGCATGTGTGCGGTGCGAATGAGCCCGACTACCCGTTGCAAGGAACAAGCCCGCCATGATCGTCGTCGAAAACCTAGTAAAAAATCACGGCCCGCAGCAAGTGCTGCGTGGGGTGTCGCTGCGTGTCGAACCCGGAGAAGTGGCAGCCATCGTCGGGCCGTCAGGCGGCGGCAAAAGCACCTTGCTGCGCTGCATCAACGGCCTGGAAACCTTTGATGCGGGGAAGATCACGGTCGGCGACCTGCTCATCTCTCCGGGCAAGACCCCCTCGGGATTCTTGCAACGCCTCAGGCAACAAGTCGGCATGGTGTTTCAGGCGTTTCATCTGTTTCCGCACATGAGCGTGCTGGACAACGTGCTAGCCGGTCCCTTGCATGCGCAAGGACGCAGCCGCAGCGAGGCCGAACCCCAGGCGCTGGCTCTGCTGCAACGCGTTGGCCTGGGACACAAAATTCGAGCTTGGCCCGAGTCGCTCTCCGGCGGCGAGCAGCAACGAGTGGCCATCGCTCGGGCGCTGGCGGTCCAACCCAAGGCGATCCTGTTCGACGAACCCACCAGCGCCTTGGACCCGACCATGGCTGCTGAGGTGATGGCGGTGATGGCGGACTTGGCCCGCGACGGCTTGACCATGGTCGTGGTAACACACTCCATGCACCTAGCACGAACCGCGGCCAGTACGGTTCATGTGATGCATGAGGGGCGATTAGCGGAGAGTGGCCCCCCCGGCGAAGTCTTCGACGCCCCCAAAACGGAAGCGGTCAGGCTGTTCCTGAAAAACGCCAAGAACACTTAACGAACGATGGGGCTGCTCCCCTAGCCTGTGGCGGCCGAAACTCCTAGGCTTGGAAACATTCTGTATTTGGTCCAGCGGAGGAGGCACATGGCGGGGAAACTCAAAAGCCTGGATGTCGTCAATCATTTTTTCACGGTGGCAGCCCGCACACTCAAGCTCGACGATGCCCTGGCCTATCTGATCCTCAACACCGATCGCGAATTACGCGTCGAAGTGCCCCTCGTCCATGACGATGGCCGACTCGAGGTGTATCACGGCTACCGGGTGCAGCACAACAACGCTCGCGGCCCGTACAAAGGGGGCTTGCGCTATCATCCCGAAGTCGATGCCGACGAGGTAACCGCCCTGGCCGAACTGATGACCTGGAAGACAGCCCTGGTCGGAGTGCCGTTTGGCGGGGCCAAGGGGGGCATCAGCGTCGATCCGGCCAAGCTGTCGCTGCGCGAGCGGGAGCGGCTCACCCGGCGTTTTGTCCAGGCGATTGATCCGGTGATCGGGCCGCAAGAAGACATTCCCGCCCCGGACATGGGCACCGATGCCCAAGTGATGGCCTGGTTCTTCGATGAGTACAGCCGGCAACACGGCTACAGTCCGGCGGTGGTGACGGGCAAACCGCCCGAGGTGGGCGGTTCGAAAGGGCGCAAGGAAGCCACCGGCTTGGGGGTAGCGATCTTAACCGAACGCGCGGCGCAGGTGCAGGGGCTAGCACTGCAGGAGGCCAGGGTCATCGTCCAAGGATTTGGAAATGTCGGTTCACATGCGGCGAAGTTTCTTGCCGAACGCGGCGCGAGGATCGTTGGCATCTCGGATGTGTCCGGTGGCAAGTATCACCCCGAGGGGATCAACCTGCAAGAGGCGCTTCGTTTAGCCGCGACCACCGGCACCATCAAAGATTTAGCCGGGGCCGAGAACCGTAGCAACGCGGAATTGCTGGAAAGCCCGTGCGACATTTTGGTACCCGCGGCGATGGACCGCGTGCTGACGGGCGACAATGCCAAACGCATCCAGGCCAAATTGATCGTTGAAGGAGCCAATGCCCCGACCACGTTCGAGGCCGACACCGTGTTTCAGGAACGCGGCGTGGTGGTGGTGCCGGACATTTTGGCCAACGCCGGTGGGGTGACGGTGAGTTATTTCGAGTGGGTGCAAAATCTGCAACAGTTGGCCTGGCCTGTGGAACAAGTGCATGAAAAAATGAGCAAAATCTTGCTCGATGCCTTCGAGGATACCTGGCGCACTGCCACCCAGCACCAAGTAACCCCTCGCGAGGCCGCTTTCATCCTCGCGGTGCATCGCGTCGCCGAGGCCACTACCCTACGCGGTTTCTGAGACCCGACGTATAATAGCGACGTGCGGCAGAAACCAATCAGCCCCTCCTTGTGAGCCTTGGTGCGCAGAGTCGTGATGGATGCCGAGGCTTTTGTCCGTTGTGTCCTTCGCAGCAAACTACTGCGCCGGGACGAACTGCAACGGGCTTTGAACCAGGTTCCCCGGCCCCAACGCTTTGATCCGCAACAGCTGGCCGAGCATCTCATCCGTCAGGGGAAGCTGACCCGCTTCCAGGCTAGCAAGCTACTCAAAGGGGTCAGCAAGGGACTGATCCTCGGGCCGTTCCGCATCCTGGCCCCCCTGGGCAAAGGGGGCATGGGTACGGTCTTTCTCGTCCGTGATGAGCGTAACGGCCAACTGGCCGCCCTAAAAACCCTGCCGCCCCGCTATGCGCGTGAGGCCCGCATGCTGGCCCGCTTTCGCCGGGAGATGGAAATCTGCGTCCGCCTGGATCATCCGCACATCGCCCGCGCTTACGAAGTCGGCGAGTATCGCGGTGTGCATTTCATCGCTATGGAATACATCCCCGGCAAAACGCTTAGCAAGCTCGTGCAAACCGAGGGCCCTTTGGATATGGCTCGGGCGGCCCGCTTGTGTGCCGAGGTCGCCGAGGGCCTGCATTACGCCCATGAGCAGGGGGTGATTCATCGCGACCTGAAGCCCAGCAATATCCTCATCACCCCGCGCGACACCGCCAAGCTGGTCGATCTAGGCCTGGCTTTGATGCATGGCGAGCCGGCCGACGACACCCCCGTGACCGGAGGCAAGGGCTATATCGTCGGCACGATGGACTATATCGCACCGGAGCAGACATACGATGCGGTGAACGTCGGGCCGCGTAGCGATCTGTATTCCCTGGGCTGCTCGTTGTATTTCGCCCTGACCGGACGGCCACCCTTCCCGGGCGGCACCAGCAAAGAAAAGGTTCTGCACCACCGCTCCTCCGTCCCGACCCCCTTGGCCGAGCTGCGTCCCGACTTGCCTGAGGAGTTTATCGCCCTGGTCGAACGTCTGATGTGCAAAGACCCCGAGGGCCGACCCGCCAATGCTGCACTGGCCACCCAGGAACTACGCCTGTGGGCCAAGGGGGGACCGGCCGCCTTGCTCAACCTCGCGGAGCAGGCCGACACCACCCCCCTTTTGTCCGCTGCAGGGAGTGGCTCGTTGGAGTATAGCCTCGTCCACCTGCCCGAACTCGACAGCGTCGAGGCCGAGCCAATCCCCGAGGAGCCGTTCGAGCCGTTGCTGTTGCGGGACTGGCTTTCCCGAACGCAAGGCACTGGCTTGTTTTCTCTGTCTCGAGGGTGGCTTGTCCTGGGTGTGGGCTTGCTAGTGCTGGCCGGGCTGTTCACGCTGCTAATGCTAGTCTTTCTCGCTTAGGCCGGTTCCTCTCGGGACCTAGGGCTTGGTCCCGTTTCATCCCACCAGCCAGCGCTGCTTCTCGCCTGAGCGGTCGCTTGCCAAACAAAATGCAGAGAACTGGCACAGCACATGCCCCCTTCCTATCGTTATCCCCAGAACCGTTTTCTCTCCTGGAGGATTCCCCTATGCGTTTCTTTTCTAAGCTCCCTCTTTCCGGGCTACTCTTGGCCGGCCTACTCGGCTTGGCCCTACTCCTCGTACCGGCCCGAGCCGAAAAAGAAAAAACCGCCGACACCACCAAGAAGGACGAGGGGTTTGTCTCGATCTTCGATGGTAAGACACTCAACGGCTGGAAAGTCAGTGCCAAGACAGGCCATAGCCGTGCCAGCAAAAACAAGAGCGGGGGTAAGTGGGAAGTGGTCGACGGCGCGATCACCGGCACGCAAGACATCAAAGGCAACGGCGGCATTTTGTTGACCGAGAAGGAGTATGGCGACTTCGAGGTGGTGCTGGAGATGAACAACGATTACGGCCCGGATAGTGGTTTATTTTTACGCAGCAATGAGCTGGGTCAAGCCCATCAAGCCATGATCGATTATCACGCCAACGGCAATCTCATGGGGGTTTATGGCGAGGGGTTGAGGCCGGGCTATCACATCCGCAACTTTAGCTTCGGCGACAAGGTCACCGAGATCAAAGAAATGAAGGCCGACTTCCCTCTGCCTGTGTCGCCGGCGAAGTGGCCAGAGTTTTGGAAGCATGGCCAATGGAACGAGTTGCGGGCGCGAATCGAGGGCAACCCGGCCAAGATCACGACCTGGATCAAGGGCGTGAAGTTTATGGAATATCAAGATAAGATCAAACGGATGGACAAAGGTAGCATCGCGCTACAAGTCCACGGGGGCGGCGACTACACCAAGCAGTTCGTGCGCTACCGCAATATCCGCGTGAAAGAACTGTCCAAGTAATCCACAAAGCCTCGCAAGCCGGAGGCGTGGCGAGCCGCAGCCGTGAGCCTCCGGTTGTTCTCGCACAGGCGTGGCGAGCCGGAGGCGTGAGAGCCTCCGGTTGTTCTCGCACAGGCTAGGCCAACAACCGCGTTCGGGCTTCATCGAGAATCGCCTTGGTCGCCGTCGCCCCCACCCGGGTGACGCCCAACTGTCGCACCGCTAGCAACCGCTCATAGGTTCGCACGCCGCCGGCCGCCTTCACCTGCACCTGCGCCGGCGAGTGTTTGCGCATGAGGATCAAGTCCTCGTCGGTCGCGCCACTATCTCCGTAACCCGTGGAGGTCTTGACCCAGTCGGCCCGCACTTCCCCACAAATCCGACACAACTCGATCTTGTGTTCCGCTTGGAGGTAACAATTCTCAAAAATCACTTTTACCTTCGCCCCGCGGCGATGGGCCGTCTCCACCACAGCAGCAATGTCGTCGGCCACATAGCCATACTGCTGCGAGAGGACCTTGCCGATGTTGACGACCATATCGAGTTCGACCGCGCCGTCGTCGATGGCAGCGTCGGTCTCAGCCACCTTGATCTTGGTAAGATGGCCGCCGTGCGGGAAGCCGATCACCGTGCCCACCACCACAGAGGAGCCGGCTAAGGCGCGAACGGCCAGAGGCACTGCATACGGTTTGATGCAGACCGAGGCGACGTTGTAGTCACGGGCCAAGGTCAAGCCTGCCTCCAGCTCTGCGTCGGTGAGGACCGGTTGCAACAAGCTGTGATCGATCATCTTGGCCAGATCGGCATACGTCATGAGACACCTCAAGGCTGGCGAATTCCTGAGGGGTCAGTGTAGGACAACCGCAGAGGCAAGGCCACCGCAGGACACGATGGCCCGAGAAAAGGGATCGTTCCGAAGCCCCTCAACCGCTCAGCCCCGAGAGGCGGCCCTTGCTATCACCGAACTTGCTCACCCGCACGCCCATGCGGTCCATCATCTCGATCCACAAATTAGCAACCGGGGTCTCCTTGGCATATTTGAGATGTCGTCCTGGCTTGAGGGTGCCCCCTCCTTTGCCCAGAAGCAAAATGGGCAAGTTGTCGTGGTTGTGCCGGTTGCCGTCGGAGTTCCCCGAGCCATAGGCAAGCAGACACGAGTCGAGCAGGCTCTGCTCGCCTTCTTGGATCGCCTTGAGCTTGCCAATCACGTAGGCCAACGCCTCGATATGGAACTTGTTGATCTGGGCGATCTTGTCCATCTTTTCTTTCTTGCGACCGTGGTGCGACAGGTCGTGGTGACCTTCGCTGATGCCAATTTCCCGGTAGGGCCGATTGCTACCCTCGTTGGCGAAGACGAAGGTGCAGATGCGGGTGAGATCAGCCTGGAAGGCGAGTACCATCATGTCGCCCAACAGGCGGAGATGTTCGCCGGCATTTTTAGGCAAGCCCGTGGGAGCTTTGGCTCCTTCGGGAACGCCTTTCATTTCGCTGGGTTGGTCGAACTTGGCCAGGCGGCGTTCGATCTCTCGCACGCCGTCGAGATATTCATCGAGCTTACGCGTGTCCGCGGCCCCGAGACGATGCCGCAACGCCCGGGCATCTTCACTAACAAAGTCAAGCAACGACTTTTTGTACCCAACTGCTTTCAGGCTGCTGACCTCGCTGCTCCCTTTGCCGTTGCCAAAAAGCCGCTCGAAAACCAAACGCGGATTGGTTTCCTTGGCCACGGGGGACGATTCGGTCCGCCAGGAGATGGTGGACGAGTAGGCACAGCTATAGCCCGAATCACAGCTGCCCGCCTGGCGACCTCCCTCCATGCCGATCTCCAGGGAAGGAAAACGGGTGGCGTGGCCGATTTGCTGAGCGGCAAACTGATCGGCCGAGATGCCCACCTTGATGTTGGCACCAGCGGTTTTAAGCGGTTGCGAACCTGTCAGAAACGCACTCATGGCACGGGCGTGATCGCCGGGGCCATCCCCGTTGGGTCGCGCTTTATCGGCCGTCAGGCCGCTCAAGACCAGCAGGTCGTCTTTGAAGGGGGTGAGCGGCTTGAGGATCGGAGGGAGTTCCTTCAGAGGCCCTTCGCTGGCCGGCGTCCACTCTTCCATGTGGATGCCGTTGGGCACATACAGAAACGCCATGCGTCGGGGCGGACGGGCGGTGCCATTGCCCGAGGCGGCTTGCAGCGACGAAGGGATCATCGCTTCGAGAAGCGGCAAGGCCAGCGAGACGCCCAGGCCGTGGAGGACGGTTCGGCGGGAAAGCAGAGGAAATGTCATCGGGAAGGCCCTTTCGCTCGACGTTTTTGGAACGGATCGCTCCGCACGATCTCCAGAACCACCACAGAAAACCGATAGTCCGAGGCTGCCGCCTTCTTGGCTATCTCTTCAATGAAACACCGATCCGAACGCTCGGTGCCGCGCCCCAGGGCGTAGGTGAGCAGCTTTTCGGTGAAGCATTTGGCAAACAAATCCTTGCGTGCCAACAGGATCGACTTCAATTCGCGGGGACCGTTGAATTTGCTGCCATCGGGTAACTCGCCGGAGGCGTCGATGGGGTGGCGACCGTCTCGGGTGCGCCAGCGGCCGACTGCATCGAAGTTTTCGTAGCCGAAGCCCAGGAGGTCCATGCGGGCATGACACGAGGCGCAGGAGGGGTCTTTGCGGTGCTGTTCCATTTGTTCGCGTAACGAGCCGCGTAATTCCCCTTGTTGTTCGAGTTCAGGCACATCGGGGGGCGCGGGCGGCGGCGGGGTGCCCAAGATGTTCTCGAGAATCCATTTGCCCCGCTTGACCGGCGAGGTACGCGTCGGATTGCTCGTCACACTCAGTACGCTGGCATGGGTCAAAACGCCCGCTCGAGGCGTCCCCTCCAGGCTGACCTTGCGAAACTCCTTGCCGCTGACTCCCTTCAGCCCATAATGCCGAGCCAAATTCTCGTTGATAAAGGTATACTCGCCGCCCAAAAAATCCAAAATGCTGCTATCGCTCTCCTTGACGTGCAAGAAAAATCGCCGCGTCTCTTCGATCATGTCCTCCAGCAGGCCGCGATTAACGCCCGGAAATCGCCGCGGATCAGGACTGAACGACGACAACCCACGCACGTTCAGCCATTGCAGGGCAAAGTTGTCCGCCAGGGCGACACTCTTGGGGTCTTGGAGCAGGCGTTTGACCTGCGCTTCCAGCACGCCCGGATCACGCAGCTTGCCCTGCTGTGCCAACTGAAAGAGTTCCTCATCGGGCATGCTCGACCACAAAAAATAGCTCAGCCGGCTCGCTAACTCCCACTGCGAGATCGGCCCAGTCTCTTTGGGGTCGGCCTCGACACGGAACAAGAACGAAGGCGAGGCCAAGATGGCCTTGAGCGCTAGGCGCATTCCCACATCGGGAGGATCGCCCGCGTCTCGGGCCGCTCGCATCAGATTCAGCAAACGGTTGACCTCGTCATCGGTGGCCGGCCGACGCCAAGCTCGCGAGGCAAAATGGCGTAGATTCTTGGCCGCGGCCCCTTTTTCTTTGGGGGGAGTCGGCAGCAGCTTCTGCCGCAGCGAGGGCCGTGCCCAGGCTTTCTCAATGATCTGATCAGCCGCTTCCAAATATTTTTCCATGAGCAACGGCGGCAGCGACAAGACATCGCCGATGTTGTCAAAGCCATACCCCACGTCATCGGCAGGGAAATCTTTGGCCGGCTGAAAATCGACGCCGACTAAGTCGCGGATGGTGTTGTTGTACTCGGCGCGGTTTAGCCGCCTTAGCGTCACTCGACCCGGATCTCTCGGCCCCGTGCAGGCGTCTTTGAACACTACGCCGCTCAGCCAGCGTTCGATCTGTTCCATCTCGGCAGCGTTGGGCTTGGCCGAGCCAGGGGGCGGCATCTCGCCGGTTCGCAAATTGTCGCCCACACGCTCCCACAGGCTGCGTTTGTTGAGGATGTCGGCATCGGTCTTTTCTTGATCGAGAAAGATACCGCCCCGCTTTTTTTCTGAGGAGTGACACCGCAGGCAGTATTTCTGAATCAGCGGCGCAATCTCGCGTTCGTAGGAGGGCACGGTCGGCTGGCCCGGCTGCGCGGGGTCAGCCGTGTAGGCCACTGCCCCTGACCAAGCCAGCAGGAGTAGCCCGAGAAGCAGCAGGATAGCCAACGAGTGACGCCAAACCGACATAAAGGCAAACCACCATGCCAAGAGGGCCACAAAAATCGCTGGCGTCATTATGCCAAAACCTCCCCCCCTTCACAACCAAATAATGCAACACTCCTCCATTTTTCATTTTTTCGCTAGGTTCTCTCTCCTCACAAAAAATTTTTTTCCCTTGGCCGCCAAGGAAGGTCCAAAGGCGCGATCGGCCCTGAGCCGCCTCTGTGCTGCTCCAGAGAGATAGCAGACATGGGACGGAGCTTAGGAGCGAGGGGAGAAGATTCCTACGCTGGGTCCGATCCGTCAGACGGTTTGCTGCCAAACTGTTGCGGCAGTCCCAGAGGGGAAAACGCCTTTTCAACTTCTTCGTGTGCTGTCTATAATGACAGCTTTAGGTAACCAGACCCGACGGAAAGGATCTTCGGTCGATGACTTTCTTGACACCATTGTTTGCCGATCTTATCGTCAATCTGCTCAATATCGCGCTGATCCTGGCGAGCTTGTTTTTGATCCTGCTGGTGTTGATCCAGAGGGGCAAAGGCGGCGGGCTGGCCGGGGCATTCGGAGGGGCGGGCGGTTCCAGCGCGTTCGGCTCGCGGGCTGGGGACGCTTTCACGCGGGTGACGATTTATACGGCGGCGGTTTGGCTGTTGCTGGCGATGTTCATCATCAACCGGGTGCAGCCGCGCAGTGTCGCCCCCGAGACTCCCAAGGTCCAACCCGTCCCTAGCGAACGGTCCAGCTAAACACAACCGAAATGAGTCCTCGAACGTCCCTGCCGAGAAGCGGCTGCTCGGCTCGATGGTGTTGTCGAGCAAGCCGCGTTGCTTTGAGATGAGTAGGTCGCCTTGCTAACTAGCATGACCGGCTATGGAGAAGCGAGCCAAGCCAACGATCGGCTGGTGGTACAGGCGGAGGTCCGCGCGGTCAATAACCGCTACCTCAAAGTCAGCCTACGCACCGTAGAACCGTTCCACGTGTGGGAAGCCGACATCGAGAAAGTCATTCGCCGGACGGTCAAACGAGGAACGGTTCAGGTCTATCTGCGGGTGCAACGCCCGGCCCGCAGCAGCGATTTTGTCATCAACGCGGTGGCCCTGCAAAGCTATGTTCACCAGCTTCAACAGCTGGCGCGGCAACTGTCGTTGTCCGATGGTGGTCAAAGTCTGTTCACTCAAGTGCTCAGCCTGCCGGGCGTGGTGCCCGAGCCGGCCCTTGCTGCCTTCAACGCCGAAGAAGACTGGCCCGTGGTGGAACAAACCGTCGAAACCGCCGTGGCTCGCCTGCAGCACATGCGACAAGAGGAAGGCCGAGCCATGGCCTCACAACTACTGCACTTGCGCGATCGGATTGGCGAGGAGTTAGCCCGGATCCAGAGCCGCTCGCCTTTGGTGGTCAGTGCGTATCGCGAGCGTCTGTACGATCGAGTACGCACGCTGTTGAGTGAACTGGATGTCCAAATCGATCGTAAAGATCTTATCCGAGAGGTGGCTCTGTTTGCCGAACGGGCCGACATTAGTGAGGAGACGGTACGGCTGGCCAGCCATTTGATGCAGTTTGGCGAGGCGCTGCAGGAAGCAGACAGTCCCGGGCGGAAACTGGAATTTTTGATCCAGGAAATGTTTCGCGAGACCAACACCATGGGAGCCAAGGCCAGCGATGTGGAAATCTCGCGCCATGTCGTGGAGATCAAAGGCACCCTGGAAAAAATTCGCGAACTGGTCCAAAACGTGGAGTGACGCCATGGGCCTTGGTCCTGTGTTTGTGGTGTCCGGCCCATCCGGCAGTGGCAAGACCACTTTGATTCGTCACATCCTGGCCGAGGGGGCTTACCCGTTGCGTTTAGCGATCTCGGCCACCACGCGCCCCCCCCGTCCGGGCGAACGGGATGGCATCGACTACTATTTTTGGGATCGAGAGCAATTCGAGGCCCAGTTGGCCGCGGGAGCCTTTCTCGAACATGCAGTGGTTCACGGTCAACTCTACGGCACGCTTCGCGCGGAAGTCGACAGCTACCGCCAGAAAGGTCTGGGCGTTTTGCTGGATATTGATGTTCAGGGGGCCGAGCAGATTCGACCGCTCTATCCCGAGGCGATTACCATCTTTGTCTATTTGTCTCGCTGGGAGATGTATGAGCAGCGCTTAAGGCAACGCCACACTGAGAGCGAAGAGAGCCTGCAGCGGAGGCTCCAGACGGCACAGCGGGAGCTAGCGCACAAGGACGACTATCAGTATCACATCCTGAATGATCATTTGGACGAGGCTCTCCGAGCGTTTCGTGAGTTGATCGCTCGTCCGTTTTCTTCTCACACTAAGGGGTCTCCATGCACGACGAACTGAAAGAAGAAGCTATCGTTCACAAGGTAGGTGGCCGCTTCAAGCTGTCCACGCTGATTCAGAAGCGGATGATCGCCCTAAACACTGGGGCACGTCCGTTGGTAGAAGTGCGTGGCGGGGACAAGATGGCCATCGTCATTCAGGAGATTTTGCAAGACAAGATCTACCTGGATCACAGCAACGTCGTCAAACAACGCGGCCCCAGCGCGGCGGAGCGCGGGGCGACCATGGACGATTGAACCGGCACGGGAAGCTGACCCCCAAACAAGGCGAATTGCATACGAGGCCCCCTGGCAAACGAGGCATTCATCATGAGCGATTCGATCCGCACCGCCCCGATGCCGGCCCCCGCGCCGCGCGCGGCTGATCAACCCCACGACGATTACCGCCCCTTGTCGCTGCTGGCTCTGGGCGGCTTTGTCCTAAGCATTTTTTGTGCCTTTTGGGTACTCCTGGGCGGCTTAGTACCTGTGGCCGTTGGTCAGCCGGGAGTGTTTTTTGCCTTGTTGCTGTTGACTCCTGGTTTGTTTGTGGGGGTCAGCGCCCTGCGGGGCCAACGCGGCCTGAACCTGCTACTGGCGGCCGCGCGAGGACTGGCCGTGTGGGCCGTCGTCCTGGGGTTGGGTGGGCTGCTGATTAGTGCACGCAATCCTTGGCCGTTGGGCCTGCCTTTTTGGGGGCTTTTATTGCTGGGGATTGTTTTGAGTTGGCTAGCCCAGATTCAGATCCAAGGCTCCGAGGGCACCCTCTCCGGCGAAGGGTTGGCTCGCGGCGGCTTGTTCACCGGTATTTCCGTTGCGGTTGTTTATGGGGCCTATCTGGCTTCGAGCAATTTGGCACTACAGGCCCAGGCCCGAGCGGCCGCCAGCGATTTTCTCACCCTGGTCCGCAACGGCGACGACCTGAAAGCGTTTATCCTCACCATCCCCCCCGGAGAACGACCGCAACCCGGCCAAGAACGCGACCAGGTCGAGGCCCTCTTCAATGTTGTCACACCGCCGGCCGATGCCGGCGAATACACCCTGTTTTGCAACAACCCACTCTTTCAACTGCTGCGGATGGCCGGCAAGGATCTCAAGCTAACCGAGCGTCGCCTCAGCATCGAATTCAGCCAAGGCACTTATTACTCCACCATCGAATACGCCGCCTCTTCGCCGTTTCACTCCTTTGAATTTACCGTTGGGGTGGCGGGCCAAGACGTCGACGTCACGGGGGCCAAACGCCGACAATGGTTTGTTTTACGCGGCCCAACCAAGCTCAATGAATCCGCTGCCATCGTCCCCACCGAACGCGGCCAGGAACTGAGCCGTCAGGTCGTCCTGGCCAGCAAGTTGCTCACCCAGTTCGTTCAAGCCTTCGAGAGCAACAACCTCAAGCAAGCCTTTCTGCTCACCAGGCCGATGAGCGAACGGCAACCGCCCCAGGATAAAGAAGCGTTGGCTTCCCCTGCCTACAGTCAATTTGTCCGTGGCAAGGAGTTGGGCCTGGACGAGATGTGGACGCCCTCGGGCGAAGAGGGCCGTGAGATCCGCAAGGTCTTGGCCAACCTGTTGAATCCTGAGGTGAATCGGAAAGTAGTAGTAGTATCGGCACCGGAATTAGGGATATATTCGTTGCAGATGCCCGATCCACGTAGCAACCGTTTCGCGCCGCGTTACTCCGTCGAGCAAGACCAGTTTCGCGTTATTTTCGAGGTGGGGCTGCTCGTTCGCGACAGCTCCTTCCGGATGCCACGCTACCAAGGCCAGGTGGCTATCACGGTAAGCGGCTCGACCGAGGCCAAAGAGCCAGAGGAGTTGCAGGTTCGTGAGATCAAACTGATCCGAGCGAGCAAGCCTCCCGTCGAAGACAAAGCGGGCCCCGGCAAGAGAGGCCCGCGACAGCGTTGATGATTTCCTTTAAACATATTCATATCCTTCCCGCTGACACAGGGCATCCTTAGCCAGGGCTTCGTGGTCGACGCGACTCCAGGCCTGGATCGCCCCCCAGGCAGCCAAAACGGCGTCAAGAGCATCGCCCCCCGTGTTGGCAAGGATGACTTGGCGCGCTGGGCTGGAGATCGTCAGCTGCGTCGCCAAACGCTGCACTAGCTGCTCCCGCACGCGCTGTTGCTCCCACTTGCCGCGTCCGCGGCTTTTGTAGCCGCGATCCGGCCAACCGACTCGCCGCAGCGTGGCCGCCGGCAACGCCTCGACTAGAACCCGCTGGGCCTGGGCTAAGCGTGGATAATCGAAGGGTAAGATAGCTGTGCCAGCCTCGGCACTCAACGGAGCCAGCACTTCCCGCACGCCGTAAAACGTCTGATAGACCAGATGGGGATGATAGGCACAAAGGTGAGCGCCGTGGTGGCGTTCCGTCTGCCGCAGCACGTTGCTCCTTCCGGTGCGCTCCCGGGCCCGCGCCGCCCAGTAGCGACCAAACCCAGGTGCATCGTCGGGCCACCGCGCCACCCCTGCCAACCACTCACGCCAACTCCTCTGTTGGTCGAGCAGAACGGCCGGCAGGGCAAAGGAAAAATCCAAGGCCCACAAGCTCGCCTGGCTGGTGACGATGGCCTGTCGCAGATAAGCCAAGACGGCCCGGCGTTGCGAGGAACCGACCAGCGCCGCCAAAGAAGTCAAGCGAGTTAAACGCCAACGCTGATTGTTTTGAGGCTGGAGCGTCGCCCACCACAGAGCTTCGCCCGCTAGACGCGCACCGCTGAAGTCGATGCCCTGTACCGCCGCGAAGCAGCGGCTCGCCTCACGTCCCACGCCGGTTGCCATACAGCTCGATATGCAACCGCGGACAGTAGCGGAAGCCGTGCTGCTTGCACAGCTCGACTAACCACGGTCCACGACTCTGCAATTGCTCCGAAGTGATTCCCTGGGGCATGAGCAGCACACGCTGCGGGTCCACGGGCGGCAATTTCTCTAACAAGGCTAATATCTCTCTCAGATCGCTCGGCTGCTCGACGACGAACTTCAACTGATAGGCCGTGTGTTCCATGAACGCCCGAATCACCTCGGGTCGCAACCGCCGCTCCTCGTGTTGCAAAGCATAGCGGCCGCCTTCTCGTGCATGCGGCGTGGAATTGCTCAACTTCGGACTCAAACTCGCCAGATCGCAGGCCAACGGCCGAAACGCTACTGCAGCCGTTTCCACGGTGATGTGGTAGCCGTGTTGCCGCAGCGTCAGACAAAGCTCGTCGATGCCGGCCGCGACGACCGGTTCGCCCCCGGTGACGACCACATAGCGCGTTGGCCAGGTTTGCACTTGAGCCAGCAACGCATCCAGGCTCCAGGTCTGACCTTCGGGCTGCCAGGAGGTATGCGGCGAATCACACCAAACACAGCGCAAAGGGCAGCCGGTGGTCCGAATGAAGGCCGACGGTACCCCGGCTAGCAGCCCTTCGCCCTGAATGGAATAAAAGAGTTCCGCAATCCGCATTCCTGGTTCCTCTGCTGCCACCATCATAGCAGCTAGCCGCGTGCCGGTCGCCTGTAGCAGCTCTAGCGTCTGGGCACTTTGGGGGAGAAAGCGGGCCAAGAAATCTCAGAATTGCGATTGCCTCCGACGGGCAAGAGCGGGAAGATAAGTAAGGTGTACCTTTCTGAATCAAGGCCATTCTCCCTGAGTTGAAGCAGACGTGCCATGGCTAAAAATCGCGACGATCAACATCCATCGAACCAACCCGAAGAGGACTTCTTCAACTTCGAGGATCTCGAAGAGGTGGTCGACTTCGTCGAAGAGGAAGCCCTCCCGGCCGAAAACCTCCGTGAGGCGGTGCCGCCGCCGCAAGCCGCAGCAAGCAACTCTCCCGCAGACCTGGGATCTTGCGAGCAGATGAACCTCGAAGAATTGCCCGTCATCGACTACGCTTCTTTGCAGGAAGATTCCCCCGTTACGCCTTCCGCGGACGCTCCGGTCGCTATGCCCTCAGCTCCCTCGGACGACGCCATCGACTTTGAAGCCGACCTTCTCCCTAAACAAGCCGATATTTTCCAAGAGCAAGCGATTGACCTGCCCGAGCCGGTCGCCTCGCAATCTGCCGCCCTCCCCCAAACCAGCCAGCAGACTCCGCCGGCCGACGACTCGGGGATCGACCTGCTGACCGATGAAGAAATTATCCTGGGCACACCATCGACCAACGGCGATTCGAGCCGCGATCTGATCGCCGAAGAATTAGAATCCGGGGTTGACCTGCTGGGTCAAAAGCACGCCCCGGCCATGCCTGCCGATGCCGATGAGGACGCCTTGGAAGATTTGCTCGCCGCCGTGAGCAACGAAGACCCTAGCAGCATGGTCGATCTCGGCTCCGCCCATAGTTTGCCGACCTTCAACATGGACGATTTCGATCCCGCGAAGTTGCCGCCAGCTCCGGCAGGCTCCGGCTCGCTGAGCGACAGCAACGAGACCGGCTTGGTCAGCGCCGCCCAGGACGAATTGATCGATCTAGGTGCCGACGCCCCCGTGGAGGCCTCCACCGAAGATTGGTCGACTATGGGGGGCGCGGCCACTCTCGGTGCCGCTGCCCTGGGTGGGGCCGCACTGGGAGCAGCGGCCGCAGGGGCAGCGGCAGCGGGCAAAACCTCTCCTTCGACCAAGCCAACGGCCGAGCCGTCCCATCGGGACGACGACAACCCCTATCCAAGCAAACCGGCCAGCAAAAAAGCCGACAAGTCCAAACCTACCTCCTCAAGCAACGAGGCCGCCCATGATCCCGATGCCCAACCGCCTAAAAAGGACAAGAGCAAACCCCCACGAAAAGCTGGCATCGGTGGCATTCTGTTCGGACTGGTGCTGGGGGGCTTCTTGGCCACAGCCGCTTGTACCGTTGCTTGGACGCTAGGGATCGAACCGCCGGCCAGCCTACGCGAGATGGCCGGTACCAAGGTAGCGATGCCAAACAACCCCATGCCGCCCGGATTTCCCAACCTGCCCGGGATGCCCGGTCCGGGTGGTCCCGGTGGTCCGGGTGGTCCGGGAATGCCCGGTCCCGGCGGTCCGGGTGGTCCCGGCATGCCTGGTCCAGGTGGGCCTGGTGGCCCCGGCATGCCCGGTTTCCCCGGTCCTGGTGGTCCTGGCGCTACGCCTGCCGTGCCAGCCTCTGTTGCCGTCAGCAAAAGCCTGGAACGTGGCGAGCTTGACGACATCAAGGACGAACAGCTCGCCGCCCTGGATGAAAACAAACCCGAGGAACTCACGGCTCGCGCCAAGGTCCGCTGGCTCAACTACGTCCGCGCGCAACGCGGCAAAGACCTCAAGGCCGATGCCGAGCCAGTCAAGGCAGCGCTGGCCGATCTGGAGAAAGCGATCACTGCGGGCCACGCCGACGCCCTGTTTGAGCGAGCCAACCTTTACAAACGTCTGGGCAACCGCAGCGCCGCCCAGGCCGATCTCGAAGCGGGGTTGAAACAATTCGCTGCCGACCCCGCCCAGAAAGAGCGCTTCGAGGCCGCCCTGGAGGCACTGGAGCTGGATAGCGTCGCCTTGTTGCCGCCCCACGGTCTGACGCTCTGGCTGCTATGTGCCTATCAACCCGAGCCAAAGCGGCCCGAACAACCCGAGCCGAAGCAACCCGAGCCGAAGCAACCCGAACCGAAAGAGCCTGCTTCGCCCCCTCTGCCGCCGGAGCCAGCCCCGCGGCTCATTCGAGCGTTGAAGCTAGTTCGGGACAAAAAATATGCCCAGGCTCTGCAAGCCCTGGAGGAGGCTCAAGCCAGCCATCGTGAGCGTGTCGCAGTGCTGCCCCACCGCCCGACCAGTCCCGCCACCGATCCGGATCAGGAGTCGTTCCTGCGGGCCTGCGACCAGCTCAAGGCTCATGTGCAACTGCTGGCCAAGCTGAGCAATCCCGACTACTTGGTTGCCGAGGCCAAGGACCGTGACGCTCTGGTCGATGCGCTGTTGTCCAAGGCCGAGAAAACCGCCCAGACTGCTCTCTTGAAAGAGTTGAGCGATAAATTGGCCAAGGATAAACCGATCGCCTCCACGGACGACCTCGTCAAACTCCTCGAAGCCGAACGCCAAGACGCCGCTACCAAGCTGAAGGATCTCGACGACAAGCTCACCCTGGCCAAGAAAGAGGCCGACAGCCTAATGGATAAACTCAAGACCACGGAGGCTGCCCTGGTCAGTGAGAAGAAAATGCTGGCTGACGCCCTGGCACGCGAGGCGGCCTTGAAAATGCAGGCAGACGCCGCTCTGAAAGCATTTCAGCGCATCGGCAAAACGGTCGGCTCCAAGGTGGAATCGTTCAAGGATCAAGAGGCATTAGTCAAGGAGATTGCCGAAGTCAAACGCATCGCCGACATGAAAGATCCCTCAGGGGTCATCCGTCGCCTGGAGGCCGAGTTGGCCAGCGACCGCGCCAAACTAGCCCAACGCTGGGAGCCGGCCTCTTTGCTTGAAGTCTGGCTGGCGGTGTTGCAGAACGAACGCCGCCGCGCCGATTTCGCCAGCCGCGCGGTGCGCGATGCCGATTTAGTTGAAAAAGAGGGCAAACTCAGCGACGAGCAAAAGGCCCAACTGACCGCCCTGCGTGGCTTGGCTGCTCGCAATGCTGGTAAACTCGACGAGGCCAAGGCCGCATTGAGCGCGGCTCTGCCCCATCTCCAAGGGGCCTGGAAGACCGCCGCCGAAACCAGCCTCCGCGCTCTCGACCAACCCCTGGGCGATGTGGCCGGTCAAGCTCAAGCCCTGGCCGACGCCGGCAAGACCGACGAGGCCCTGGCCCTGCTGGCCAAAGGCATTGCCGCTAGCGACAACAAAGCCCCACTGCAAGCCCAACGCAGCAGCATCGCCCTAGAAGCGGCTCGGGCCAAGGGACCACTCGCACCGGATGATCCGTGGGTGCGTCAAGCCCTGGCCGATGCCGAGGCTGCTAGCAAGGCTGGCGACCCCGAGGGTCACTTCATGCGGGGCCGAGTGGCCGAGGAGTTGGGCGATCTCGCCATCGCCCAGAAAGCCTTTGCTGAAGCGGTGCGGCTAGCTCCAGCGGCGGACGAACGCGGGGCGCGGTATCGCGCTGCCCTGGGGCGTGTGCTGCTGCGGGCCGCTGCAAGTAGCAATCCTCCGCAGCGGCCTGTACCCTTACCTCCCGCCTCACGCACGAGCAAACGTGATCTTTCGCAATGGCAAACGTATTTGGTTCTGGCCGTGCTAGCTGAGGATCCGCCCCGCCCGGTGGGGTCCAGTAGCGAGGCGGAGAAATTGGCCGACGAAATCCTGGCCATGGGCGACAAGGCCCCCTTTGATGCCCGTGCCCAGGCCTTGGCGATCAAGGGCCTCTACACCCGAGCGTTGCGGGAGTATACCCAGGGCCTGCGGGACAACAAGCTGCTGGCCCCGCGCTATGCGAATGAGTTGCTCCAGTACATCAACAATCATCCCGCCTTGAAGAATAGCGATGTGAAAACAACCCCCGATCCGCTCGAAGGCGAACGCCTCTTCGCCGCGGGACTACGCTTGTACACAGCCAAACGCTATGCCGAGGCCGAACGAGAGTTTGCCGCCGCCGTGCAAAACGACGCCAATGATGCCCGCTATCTGTACTACTTGGGTCTGGCTCGACTGCTGCAGGGCAACCGCGACGGCCTGGAAGATTTCGACCGCGCCGCTCGCCTGGAACGGGCCGGCCGACCGGACCGGGTGGCTGTCTCCGCGGCCCTGGAGCGTGTGCAAGGGCCGGTGCGTGAACTGCTCAACGCCGTCCGCTACCGCCCACAACGCGATCCGCCCAAGTAAATTCCCGGCGTCCTTTTCCTCGGCGAGTTCAAATCGGCGAGACCGAATCGGCAAGCCGCCGGCGTAAGCCGGCGGTTTCTCTGCCTCATCCTTTCACTTTTTCCGGCTCAAGCGATCGGCGGCATCACGCACCTCACCCACCAGCCCGATCAACTGGATGAACAGAATCAAATACCAAATGAGTACTCCCAGATAGACTAGAAGGATCACAATCCCTACCGCTGAGGCCGCAAGAGCCGGATTTCGCACGGGACCACCCACTTGAGCGGCCCCAGCAGCAAAAGCGACCGAGAGAATACCCACCACAAGCCCCAAGCAGAACGAGGCCCCCAGGGTGATCAAATACGTCACCAGCCAACGCATGCACCGCTCGGCGAGAGGGCGATTGCGTGCCTGAGAAGCGACACTCCGCAGAAACAAACAAAACAGGATGAGCGAGGCCAAACCCAGCGCGGGGTTGAGAAAGAGATTGCCCAGGGACAAATACGCACCCAGAGTCGGTTCTACTACCGCGATGACGGCGATGAGAATCCCCAGCACGATCGGGGCCAGCAAACAGCAAAAGCTACCGATCGCCAGGCTGCGGGTGGGATGGTCGGGGGCGTTGGGGGCCTGCATGCACATCCCGAAGCCAACGAGCATCACTATGCCGCACACCAGCAGAGCGAGCACGAGCAGCAGATAAATCACCCCCATGAACAGAAGTACTTCTGCGCTACGGGCCACCATTACAATCAGAAACAATAGGATCAGAACGACCAACCCCGCTCCAGAAAGGGCAATCAGCCCCCAGGCCCCATACACCCATAAATTCAGCCCCGCACGCACTCCTTGCCACAGCGGCCGCGTGTCCGTCGCTGTGATTCGCCCACGCCTGGGACCATCGTCGTAATCGTCCTCGTCGTCGTAGTCGTCGAAGCGTGAAGCGCGGCGAGGGGGGCGGTCGTCATCTTCACGGCGACGAATGCGACGACGGCGGTCGTCGTCTGGGTCGTCGTCGTAAGGGTCCTGCCGCACGGTGCGTTTGGCCCCACGCGATTCCAGCGGGGCGTCCGCTACTTCGTCCAGCAAGCTACGCGAACGGCCACGCGCGGGTTCTTCCGAGGCGGGCTGCTTCGCCTTGGCCGCAGGGGCAGGCGGTGGGGCGGGGGGTGCGAGAGGCGTTTGCGAAAGCTCGGCAACAAATACTGTGGCACACCCCGGGCATTTGACCTTCTTCCCCAGGAACTTGTCGGGGAGGTTGAGTGCTTTGCCACACTGCGGACAGTGGATGATATTGGACATAAAGTCACCCTTTCCCCCTGACTTCTGGGTGGGATCGTCCTCGAACCGTTGGAATGTCTCAAACTTCCTCCGTATCGTACCAACCACACTCGCATGGGAGTAGGTCGGTTGACGAGGCCCCTGAAGGCGAATCGCTCGGACACCCCTCCGACGAACGGCGTGCCGAACGGGTTGCTCGTGCCAAGTAGTGCTAGGTTGGCTAAGCTGATTTCATGCGGATTCGGGAAGGGAGTTTTTTCATGCGGGCCAATCCAGTCAAGGCGGCGTTACGTGCGGGGCAAGCAGCGGTGGGTACCTGGCTTTCCCTGGGCAGCATCACTGCGTCGCGTTTCATGGCACGGGCAGGCTTTGCTTGGCTGACTGTCGATCTGGAACACAGCCTCGTCGATTGGGAAACGGCCACGCATATGTTCGCTGCGATTGCCGATGCCGGGTGTGTGGCCCTGGCACGGGTTCCTGCCAATCGACATGATCACATCAAACGCGCTCTGGATAATGGCGCACATGGAATCGTGGTGCCGATGGTCAACACCCGACAGGAGGCCGAGCAGGCCGTACGAGCAGCGTTGTACCCTCCCCGGGGCAACCGCTCGGTGGGCGGCAGCGTGCATGCTCTGAACTTTGCTGCCAGCCCTGCGGAATATTATGCTCGTGCCAACGACGAATTGCTTATCGTCTTGCAATGCGAGCATCCGCTGGCCGTGCAGCATGCCGCGGAGATTTACTCCGTGCCCGGTGTCGATGCCGTCTTCATCGGACCCAACGATCTGGCGGCCAACATGCGTGGGACCCAGGGCCAGCAACCTTCGGCCGAGGCGCAGGCAGCGGCCCATCGCCAGGTGTTGCAGGCCTGCCAACAAATCGGCGTGCCAGCCGGTATTCATTGTTACTCGGCCGAGGAGGCCAAACAACGCATTGCTGAGGGTTGGCAATTCTTGGCCGTGGGCAGCGAGCTACGCCTGATGATGGATGCCGCCGCCGCGATGGTCCGCACCATCGGCCTAAACGCCAAGGGTGAACTTGCGCGGTATTAATGCGAGGGTTTACCGGATGCGATCTTCTTCTCAGTTCAGGGCTGGTTTTTGCATAGATTTTCTCAAGGTGCGATTCCTTTCGATCTCCCTGACCGCGAAGATAAGGTTGTTGAGTCTCGAAGGGAGATTACCATGTTGGCCCGATTGGTTTTGATCCTGGCCGCAAGCTTGCTCCTGTGCGGTGTCACTCGCACGGCGGAACCGCCTCAAGAAGCGCTGGGTGAACTGCTGGATATGCAGCTGACCAAGGCGGTGCAGCGTGCCCTGCTCAAAGACAACGAGTTGGCCGCTTATCGCCTGGAGGTCGAGGTCAAGCGACAGGTGGCGTATTTGAAAGGGTTAGTACCCAATCGGGAATATGCTGAACGGGCGGTGACGCGAGTGAAACACTCCTTTCCTCAATTGAAGGAAGTGGTATCGGAGTTGACCATCAGTGGTACCATCGTGCTGAAGCCCAGTTTGCCCGAGCCGAACTCCTCGCACGAAAAATCAAGCAGCGAAGCCAAGGTCGGCCCTATCCGTATCGAGGGGATGGCCGCTCCCCAGGCGACGACGGACGGGGCAAAACCCGCGACCTCCCCCGACCTGTCGCCGCGTCCTGTACCGCAGGCCACACCCACTCACCGCGATCTCTTGGCAGAACGGGTAACGGCGATGCAGCGGAATTCGAGCTTTGCCAAAGTGCGGGTGGAAATTCAGGGTCGGCTGGTGAAAGTCTATCGCCCGGACAGCATGCCCGAGTTGGCTGACATTCTGGCGCAACGCTTGCGCGACCTGCCCGGGGTTGAGGGGGTCGAAATCGTCCCCAGCCATTCGCGCTAAGCGTTCGGCATGGAGTGCCCTTTCTTGGTTCTTTTTTGACCACACCTCCAATCATGAGCTACGCTTCAGGCAAACCTTTTGCTCGGGGAGCCGCTCATGTGGTTCAGCATTCAAGTGATCTTGGCCGTCGTCGGGGTGCTGATCCTGTGGCTGGGTCACATTCCCATCGCTGGCCGACTGGTGCGCAACCCCATTGCTAATCTGGTGGGAATGATCCTAGCCTCGACCTTGCCCCTGAGTGTGACGGTACTGGTCTTGCTCAGTCTGTTGGGAGGCTCCGCAGCGACACCGGCCACCTCGCCGGAAGATGCTTACCGCTTGGCCCTGGAATCGTATGGCTGGATACAACCGGCACTAGTGTTTGCTGCGGTGCTGCTATCCGGTGGTTTGACTTGGCTGGGGCTGCAACAGCAACAAGAGTTGCCGCCTCTGCTGCATGATCCTCTCGGTAAAGATGTCGAGGCCGGACGACCGCAAACGGCACTAGGGCAGCCGCCATTCAACGACCGGTTGGCGACGGAAGCCATCGGAGCCTGCCCGGTCCACGACACGCAGGAGTTGCCGCCCGAGGTCAAGACGTATACCGCGCCGCCCGACCAGATCCCCGAGCCGATCGCCGCCCTGGGACAGGCCGAATGCGTCTTTGCCTCACGCGAAAGCATCTGGTGGGGGCACCGACCCATCAGTTACGCTCTGTTTCGCCAGGCGTTGGTGATCTTGCAAGGCGATGACTTCACTCTGTTGCCTTTTAGCGCCATGCACCAGCTGCAGGGGAACCAGTTGCTTCTTGTCGATGGCTCGACCTGGCCACTACAAAGCACCGTGGAGCATTATCCGCATCTGTTGCAGCTGCTGGAGCGTCGGATTCAGAACCGAGCCACGGCCGAGCTTTAATCAACAAACAAGCCCCGGCGAATGATTGATCAACGCACTCGCACCTGAAACTGAATCCGCCCCGATTCGCCGGGCTGTAACGTGCCGCTGATCTCCCAACGCAGCACACTGCTGCCGGCCTCGTTGTCACGCACGGTGAAGACGGCCTCACGGTCGGTCTTGGAACTTCCTTCGACATATTCCAGGCGGCCCGACAAGCTATCGACCACCGCCACATCCGTCAGCGGACGCACTCCCAGGTTGGTATATTTCAGCGAGAAGGTAACGAGGTCACCCACTTTGGCCGCGACTTTGTCAGCACATTTAACCAGTTGCAACGGCTTGTCCGGCGGCAGGGGCACGGGCAGATCGCAACAGGCCGTCAGATCGCGGAGGCTGAGGCTGCCCTCGACCACCTGCGAGCCTCCCTGGACACGAGCGATCACCGAGGTGCCCACGGAGTTGTCCATCTGGGCGACGCCTTTGAGGCCGGCCAGATCGGCCACTAGTTGGGCCGCCTGGAGCAGTACGAGTTTCTCGTCTTTGCGGAGGGTGTCGACTCCTTTGGTGCCGATCAATTCGACCAAGCCAAGATTCAGCTGTTGAGCCTGGAGAACCTTCAACTGACGAATGACAGCTAGGCGGCTGACGTTGGTATCTTCGGCGGGACGTTGCCGACCATCCAAGCCCAGGGGTCCTTTAGTGCGGCGAACCTGATCGATTGGTTGCATCCCGTTAAATAGATCGGGACGCTTGCTCGCTACCGAGGCCTGCGGACCGAGTTGGCCCTCTGTCGCCGCTACGGGTACGATCTTGCGCAGGGCGAGATAACGCGGCACACAGAGGCAGACGCGATTGGAGGGCACCACGTGACGACGCCCAGTGCTGTCGGTCCACTCGGCCACAGTGTCTTCGGGGTCGATGTTGACCAGGTTGCCCTTGGTATCGAAGCCGGCCTTCAGACCGCGATCGCCGCCGTCGTGCAGACATTCTTCCTCGGGCTTGCGTGGCCCGACACGCGGATCGAAGAAAGGCCAGACGGCCAAAGGCAACACGGGCGGGGCGGCGGCGTGAGCCACCGACTTGTCCCCCGGAAATAAGATGGTCCCAGGAATGTTCAGCGCTGCCAGTTCGTCGGCGGGCGGTTCGCGTTGGCCTAGATGTAGCACCGCCATCACCCGACCCCGACGCCGCGCTTCCTGAAGAAGGTTACCGATGCGTGGCAGGTCGATTTCGAGCAGCTCGTCGGGTTTGGTCGCTCGCGGTAGGGCCTTGTCGGGATGCTCCAGGTAGTACACCTTGGTGACCATGCCCCCGTGGGAGATGGCCTCGAAGTCGGCCTGACTCAGGTTCACCGGCACGGGGTAGTCCGCTGCGGAGAGTTTGGGATGCAACTGTAAAGCGCCGTAAATCTCCAGCGTAGGATAAACGACAACCCCGTTCTGCTCTAACCGCAGGCGATAGCAGTAGCCCGGCCGCATCCCTACTGCCACGGGAGCATCGAAAGGACGCGGCGGAGCCTTACCCTGGTAAAAGGTCAGTCGCGTGCCCGGGGGTCCGGCAAAGCGAACATAGAGCAGCGGCGAGGGGGCACGGGCCGGAAGCGGGGCCATTCCCCACCTCGCCGTGGGAACCGCCGGCAGGGCCTGGGCAAAGACGAGCAGCACCAGCGAACTCATGTTCAAACTCCATGCGGGGAAATGCCCAACGGCAGGCCTTGGCCTGCCGTTGCTTGAGGCCGTGGCTTATTTCTTCGGTGCGAAGAAACCGATCGGCAGAAGGCTGTTGCTACTACTGGAGTTGCTGGTCGAACGGTTGGTCGCTTGGCCCAGCGGCGTAGCCCCTGAGGAACTCCCCGTCGCTGCTGGCTTAGGTGCGGCCGGCATCATCATCCCCGGCATCATCATCCCCGGCGGCATCATCCCCGGCGGCATCATCATTCCACCCGCGGGCGGCATCATCCCCGGCGGCATCATCCCCGGCACGGGCGGCATCTTAGCCGCATTCGGATCGGGGGCGTCCATCGCGGGCGTGTTGGGTGCTTCGAGGTCGTTGTTACCCAGACGCACCACGGCCAGGATGCTGCCACGCCGACGAGCTTCGAGGATGGGATCGACGCCCGGCTCCAGACGCGACGAGACCACCTCATCTGGGCCTGTCGCGGCCAGATCCTGATTGGCCGGATCGGGCAGATAGACGACTTTGACGACAAAATTGCCGGCGGCGACTTGTTCAAAATCCTCCTCGGTGAAGCTGATCGGCACGGCACTATGGGCCAGGAACGTAGCGGTTTTGGAGTTGCTAGGGACGACTTCGAGGGTGGGATACAGTTCGACCCCCGGACGATTGGGAATGTCACTGAGCTTCAAGCGATAAATCGACGCCTGGAGAAAGTTGTACCGCGCGGGGGCTTCGAGATACTCCTTAGTGAAGCCGGGCTTACCATCGGCCTTGGGAGCGTACCAAGAGATTTTCATGCCCCCTGGTCGCACGAAGCGAATCTGCGTGCGGGAGGGGCCTTGGGGGGCCTGTTGGGCCGTCAGCATGCCGACACCGGCCACTGCTCCGACAGGAATTTGCGGGCTAACTAGAGGCCCCCCCGGCAATCCCCCGGGACCGGGCATGCCAGGATAGCCGTGTGGGGCCGGCCCCTGACCACTGCCGTGGCCGGTCTGATAGTTGACTTGTTGCAGCATGCTCGGCGGCATGGTTTTGGCAAGCATCATCCGGGCGAACTCTTCGCCGGCACTGTAGCGTCCGGTGCCTAAACCGCCGGTGTTCAGCGCAGGCACGGGCGCTCCATACGGACCGACGTAACCCGGAGCGTTGGCATAATAGCGCACCCCGTTGGAAACGCCATCGCCCGAACTAGTCCAATACCCAGCCATAAATTTGCCTGCGTGTGCCGCACCGGCAAGCCCGGCGAGCAACACCAAAGCAGCGGCTTTGCGTGTCATGCGATCCCCTCCTGAAGCACCGCACAGCGGCGCGTGATAAGTCCCCCGTCTGGATTTCTTCATCGGCACTCACTCAGACGGCACTTTCATCAAACTCTTCACGATCGCGCCAGGCGGCTAGTAAAATGAGCTGCGGGAGGTGAGGCATGAATCCGGTGCGGATCGGCAACGGTTGCGGTTTTTGGGGCGATAGCGTCGATGCGCCGGCCCGCTTGGCCGCCCAGGGCCAGCTCGACTACCTGACGCTGGAGTACCTGGCCGAACTGACCATGTCGATCCTAGCGTTGCAGAAGCAGCGGGATCCGCAGGCCGGCTACGCCAGCGATTTTCTGGAAGTGTTGCCGACCCTGCTGCCCTATCTGCCCACGCTGCGGATTATCACCAACGCCGGCGGCATGAATCCGCAGGGGTGTGCCCGACGGGTCCGAGCCTTGCTCGATGCAGCTGGACTGACCGGCCTGCGTCTGGGGGTGGTGAGCGGCGACGACCTGCTGGGGCAGTTAGATCGTCACGAGTTGCGGCATCTCGATACGGGCGAAGCGCTGGCCAGCGTCCGCGAGCGGGTCGTCAGTGCCAACGTCTACCTGGGCAGCGGCCCGATCGTCGAAGCGTTGCAACGCGGGGCAGGGATCGTCCTAACTGGTCGCGTGGCCGATGCCTGTTTGACGGTAGCCCCGGCCGCCTTTGAACATCACTGGCGCTGGGACGACTGGGACCGTCTCGCGGGCGGCACCGTGGCTGGCCATCTCCTCGAATGCGGCGCTCAGGTTACCGGAGGGCTATGGCTGCACAGCGAGGAATGCGACCTGGCGGACATCGGCTATCCCATTGCCACACTGGCCGCCGATGGCTCGTGTCGTATCAGCAAGCCCCCGGGCAGTGGCGGAGCGGTCAACCTCGAAACGGTTGCCGAACAACTGCTCTACGAGGTCGGTAATCCAGCGGCCTATCTCACGCCCGACGTGACGGCCGATTTTACCAGCGTGCAGCTGAGGCAGAGCGGGCCGGACGAAGTGAGCGTTAGTGCGGCACGGGGACAACCGGCCCCCGAGATGCTCAAGGTGTCGATTGCCTATCGCAACGGTTGGGCGGCGGCCGGCACCTTGGTCGTGCCAGGACCGGGGGCGACGGCCAAGGCGCGACGTTGCGGCGAGATTGTGCAGCGGCGTTTACAACGCATTGATGCGCTGCCAGAGGTTTTTTATGTAGAAGTGATTGGCTCCGGCGACACCTTACCTGCCGGCACCGTACCGATTGCTGACCCGCCCGAGGTGCTGCTGCGTATCTACGCCCGCGATCTCCACCGCGCCAAGGTTGAACGTTTCGGCCGCGAGCTGGCCCCGCTGGTCACCTCGGGGCCGCCGGGCATCACCGGCTACACCTCGGGTCGGCCCGTCGTCCGCGAAGTGTTTGCCTATTGGCCCGCCCTGGTGCCGCGCGACGCCGTGACCCCCCAGGTCGAAATTCTTTGAACGCCAACCGGCGAGAGCGATAACCGGAGTGCAGCATGAGCCGACTTACCGTCCACTTGTCCGAAATTGCTCACGGCCGCAGCGGCGACAAGGGCAACCATGCGAACGTGGCAGTGATCGCCTACACGCCGGCGGGGTTTGCCTGGCTGCGAGAGCATCTGAGCAGCGAGCGGGTGCGTTCGTACTTTGCACCGCTGGGTGTCAGCCGGGTCGAGCGGTACGAGGCGGCCAACGTGCTGGCGTTGAACTTTGTGCTACGCGACGTGTTGGCAGGCGGTGCCAGTCTGTCGCCACGAAGCGACACTCAGGGCAAGGCGTTCGCGTTGGCGTTGTTGCGGATGCACATCGACGTGTACCCCGAGGAACTGCAAGCCATGCGGAGGCGCTTATGAGCTTGGTCACTTACGAGATGCACGGCCCCGCTGCCGTCCTGACCCTGAACCGTCCCGAGCGTCGCAACGCCCTAAGCCGGGCCTTGATCGCCGAATTAGACGCCGCCGTACAGCGCGCCAATGACGATACTGCCGCTCGGGTGCTGATCGTGACTGGAGCCGGCCCCGTGTTTTGCGCCGGCATGGACCTGGCCGAACTGCAAGAGTCGCTGGGAGACGACCCGGCCACAACACCGGTTTGGAACGATGCGCTAGCGTTGGGCAACTTGTATCAGCGCCTCTACACCTCTGCCAAGCCTAGCATCGCCGCGGTTAACGGCTCGGCCCTGGCCGGCGGCGCAGGCCTGGTTAGTGTCTGCGACTTGGCCGTTTGTGTGCCCACGGCCCAGTTTGGCTATCCCGAGGTGAGGCGCGGTCTGGTGGCGGCTTTGGTGATGCCGCATCTGCTGCGTCATGTCAGCGAGCGGATGGCCCGGTGGCTGCTGTTGACAGGCGAACTGATCGATGCCGCTACTGCCGAACGAGCCGGCCTGGTCAACGCCCTGGCCGACGACGTGCTGGCCACGGCGCAACGCTGGGCGTTGGCTTTGGCCGAGGGCGGGCCAATGGCTCTGGCCCAAACGCGGGCTTTACTGGGAACCTTTTCGCACCAAGCCTTGTCCTTGGAGGAGACGGCCAAGGCGTCGGCGGCCCCGCGTCTGACCAGCGAATGCCGCCAAGGGCTGGAGGCATTTTTTGCCAAGCGGCCGGCTCCCTGGTCTTACACAGAAAAAATGGTATGATAGCGGACAGAAATAAAGGTTATTCATTTCGTTCGCCCAAGCTTGGGAATGATTCCCACCGAAGTTGCCCATGAACGACCTAAACCCCCCGACCTCGCCACTGCCTGAAACCGTTTCGGCTTCGCCTTCCGCTTTGGGAACGGAAATCTTGTGGGGCAAAAGGCTTCTCCTGCGTCAACACTGGGCACGCGGCGAACGCCCCGGAGCCGAGGAATTTTTTGAAGCGGGGATGGACCGCGAGGCCCAGCTCCGCTTGATCCTGGCAGAATTACTGCTACGGGAGGAGTACAGCGAAAAGATCGACCTGGACGAACTGTTGCAGCGCTTTCCTCAGTTCGAGGCGGAGTTGCGTCGTCAGATCGATCTGCTTCAGATGATCTCCAGCGAACGCCAAAACACCCTCACCCAGCCATCTACCCGCATGCCGCATGCGGTGGCCAGTATTCACATTCCGGGTTACCAAGTGCGTGAGTTGATCGCCCGCGGCGGCATGGGAGCGGTCTACCTGGCTTGGGAAGAGAAGCTGCAGCGGTTGGTAGCCTTGAAAATCCTGCTTCAAGGCGATGCTCGCTCGTTTGAAAAGCTAGAACGCTTCCGCAGCGAAGCACAGGCGATCGCCCAACTCCACCATCCCAACGTCGTGCAGATCTATCAGGTCGGCGAGTGGTTTCCGCCCGGCTCAACGCAGCCTTCACCGTTTTTTGCCATGGAATACTGCTCCAAGGGCGACCTGGCCCGACGCTTGGCTAAAAACCCACAGAAGCCCCTCTGGGCCGCTCAGCAGATCGTCTTGTTGGCCCGTGCCATCCACCACGCCCATCAGGCAGGCATCCTGCACCGCGATCTGAAGCCCAGCAACATTTTGCTGGCCGACGACGAGCAACCCAAGATCAGCGATTTCGGGCTGGCCAAACAACTCCATAGCGAACACGACCTGACTGCCACTCAGGTCGTTTTGGGGACGCCGGCCTACATGGCCCCGGAACAAGCCTTCGGCCAGAAAAAACTCCTTGGGCCGCAGGTGGATATTTATGCCTTGGGGGCGGTCCTGTACGAGATGCTCACGGGGCGACCGCCTTTCCAGGGGTCCAATCCCATGGAAGTCCTCGATCAGGTGCGGAAAACCGATCCCGTGCCGCCGCGCTCGATCGTCCCCAGCATTCCCGTTGATCTCGAAACCATCGCCCTGAAGTGCCTCAGCAAATCCCCACGCGACCGCTACGCCTCCGCCGCCGACTTGGCCGACGACCTCGATCGCTTTTTGGCCGGCAGGCCGACCGTGGCTCGACCGCTTTCTCCGTGGGGCCACACACTGCGTTGGATGCAACGCCATCAGGCCCTTAGCGCTCTGATCACTGTGAGCTTGGCCACTCTCTTGTTGCTGGTCGGCCTGACCAGCTGGTATTTGACCCGTCTGGGTTCGGCCGAACGCGAGCGGCAAGCGGCCCAGCGCAGCGTGCAGGTGCAACATTACTTCGAGTTGCTGGCTCAGATCAGCGAACGCGCGGCTCGGCGGAGTGCCGGCTGGACTTGGAAGAATCTCGAAGCGATCCGCGAGGCGGTCGCGATTCAACAAGCCCACCAGGTGCAACCTCCCGAAGAGAGTGCGCTGCTGTTGCGTTCCGCGGCCTTGGAAGCCCTGATTGCCGTCGATGCCCGCGACCAAACGCTTCTGCTGCCCCGCCGCCGCTTCGATTCGCTGGCTTGGTCGCCTGACGGGAAATGGCTGGCGTTGGGTGGCCGATCCTTCATTCTTTTCCCCTGGTGCGATGTTTATCTGGTCGATGCACGCGATCTGAGCCGCGTCCGCTTGATTTCCGTCTGGTGCAACTGGGGCATCGAAACCAAACCGCTGAAATTTTTCCCCAACGTTGTTCACTCGCTGGCCTTCAGTCCCGACGGACGTTGGCTGGCCTTTTCGCTGCGCACCGCCGAGGCTTTTGTGATCGACCTGCACGATCCCCAATTTGCGGTCACTCGTCTGAAGCCCGAGAAACCCGTTCAAGAGGGTAAGGTGGTCTTCAACGCCACTGGTCAGACGCTGCTGTGGTGGGGGGATCACGAAACGCTCTACCTGCAAACGGGCACCTGGCAAGCGTTGCATCGCCAAACCTTTCCCGAAAACCTGCTGCATGTACAGGCCGACACTTGCGATGGCTTTAATTTGGCCAGTGCCGACCGCCGCTGGGCGGTTAATGCCCGCGGTCAACTCCTGCGCCCTGCCAGAGACATTCGCTTGATGCCCCTTGGTCAACTAGCCGACGGTCGCCAACTGGTCCGGGAAGACTATGATCGCCTAGCGGTACGCGATTCGAGTCTCCGCAGCGGCTATGCTCTGTTGGCACCGCGTCGCCGCACCACGCATGATGCCCCGCTGGTGGCAGCCTGGGATCGGCGCGGCCATCTGGCCGTGAGCTTTGACAGTCTCAATCGGCTAGCCCGGCTGTGGGATTTGCCTAGCGCCAGCCTGGTTTGTGACTTGTATTTGCCTGGCAGTCCGGGAATCCAAGCCTGTGCCATGGCACCGGATGGCTCGCAGTTTGCTCTGCTGGAATATCTCGGGGCGCGTGTATATGAGATTCGGCCGCGGCCCGAGTTTGACTTCACGGCGATGCAGACCGGCGAGGTGATCAACCTAAGCACCCATCCCCAGTATGGCTGGATCGCCACCAAGGCGAAATGGACCGAAGAAAAGGTCCACATCGTTCGCGTACTGGAACCAGGCCGAGAGTCCGCCCTGAGCTATCTGTCCTTTTTGCTGCCACTGGCCAATGTGCGTGTGTCTCCGATGGTACTCACGGGACAGAAAACACCGAGTGTTCTGGAGATTGGTTCGGCGGCTAGAAAGGCCACTCTGGCCCAAGAACAGCTGTTTTCGCCTCAGCCTCCCCCCTGTACTTCCATCGGACCGAGTCAAATTTATGCCGACCTTCACAGCGGCCAGGAGGGCAAGCTCTGGACCGTCTCGAATCAGCTCCATCGGATCGGTACCAAGGGCCAGATCCAGCTGTCTTGGAAAAACGAACTCAGCGATCGGATCGGTAATAATCCCGGCATCTACGCCGTACACTCTCGGGACAACCTCGTGGCGGTCGGATATCGCGATGGTTCGGCGGTGGTGCTCCGCGAGCAAGAGAAAAAACTCTCGTTGCTGTATCGTTACAGAAGCACGGACGTGCCCACGACCAAGGTGTTGCTGGCGGCCAACAGCCCGACGTTGTTTGTGGGACGCATCAACGGCACGATCGAGATACACGACCTGGAAAGTCGGGAATGTGTGCATACGACCAAGGTGCATCCCACCGAGATCACTGCCTTGGTGCAGAACCCCGAGGGCAGCCTGTTGATCAGCGGCACGCTACAGGGCGAGATAGCCTTCTGGAACTATGCCGAGCAAAAGCTCACGCTGCTCGCTCGCTACCAGGGTCCGCCGCAACGCTGCCACTTGGCCCTGGCCGCCGATGGCGTGACGCTTTACAGCCTGCACGAAAGGGACCACGGTGTGCGTGTTTGGCATTTGCCAAAAATCTTCGCCCGGTGGAACGAGTTCGGTCTGGGGGGCGACCTACCCGTGTTGACCGAACGTCCCCTGCGGCCTGTGCCTTTGCCCACGCTGCCGACCAGCAGCCTAGCCACAACGAACCAAACCCCTGCCGACGGCTGGAACGCGCAACGCTACCGTTTGACGGGCTTCCTCGGCCCGTTGCCGGCACTGCTAGACCCGACTATCGAGGTCACACCGGCCAAGCGCCCCGTGGCCAACCATCTCGTGACCGATGCGGGTTATTCCTGTCGCTGGACCGGCTGGCTGGTTCCGCCTAGGCCGGGCCGTTACAAGCTCCGGCTGCAGAGCAACGCGCCAGCGACATTGAATCTAGACGGCAAGCGTTGCATTGAGTTTCTGGCGGCAGGCAACAACGACTGGAGCTTCGAGACCGAGTTGCAAGTCAAGCCTTACGCTGTGTGTGTCGATGCACCCGAGTTATCCCTCCAGGGGGAGTTGCATCTGCGTTGGAGTGGACCGGATCTCGCACCGGATACTCCGCTAGGCGTGCCGTATGTCTTCCGCGACGCCCAGTTGGCCCAGGAGCAAGCCCGCACCGCCGGCATGGCACGTTAAAGCCACCACAGTGAACGCTAAGAGAGTGCCCTACAGCGTAGGGTGTGTAAGGGATTACGGTTTCTGACAGTTTTACGCGTTGTTTGTTCAGGCCCCCTTTGAGAAGGAGCCGCACTCTGGGTTGATTCCTTTGCTGTGTATCGTAGAATACCAGATGACACGTCAAGGAAGACGTGCCGAAACGGAAAAGAAATGAGAGGTGCTCCCATGTGGACTCCTTCACCTGATCATCCGTTGCGGTTGCATTTCGCCGGTCTGACCGAGCAAACCTTCATCGAGTCGCTTGGCCTAGCCGACCCGCCGTTGACGGATTATTTGTCTGACATGCTTTCTCGCTTCATCTCGATGGATGCCATCTACCGGCTCCGCAACACCCAGGGAAAACGCCTGGAAGAGGTCGTGGAGATGGTTCTGGAGGCGGAGGCCGTCCCTCCCGAAGGCCGCACCTGCCGCGAAATCCACCGGCACATCGGCGACTTCACGCTGTTCTGGACCGGACTGTATCCCGAGATGCTGCGTCGGCTGCGGCATGCTTTCTCGCGTGATCAGTTCATCGACTACTGCGAGCAAGGCAAACGCTCCTATCGCATCGCCAGCAGTTTCGAGGACGAACAAGCCCCGGTGCTGCGGCGGCTGTCGGAGGAATACGAGATCGTGGCGTATGGCCTGAATCAGGTCCGCCGTGAGTGGGAACGTCACCCGCCTCACTGAACCGCGCGCTGCCTGAACACCCCGGTTGGCTTCCTCTCCCGTTGCTAGCCTTTGATCCGCCGTTTCAGTAGTTCATCGCCGATAGTGCCCAGAAGCAAGGCCCCGCCGATTACCGCGTATTCCACGTTGGAGTCGATGTTGCGGAAACTGCTGGCACTGCGGATGAGCGGTAGCACCGCCGCGCCCAAAATCATGCCCGGCACACTGCCTTCCCCGCCGCGTAGGCTACAGCCGCCTAAGACGGCCCCGGTGATGGCATAAAGCTCCAGCAGGGAGCCGCCCGTGGTGGGATTGACCGAGCCAGCCTCCAACAACAGCAGCACCCCCCCCAGGGCAGCGAGGGTCGAGCAGAGAATGTAGCTGAAAATCTTGTACCGCGCCGTGGGCACCCCGGCATAACGGGCCGCCTCTTCATTGGCCCCCAAAGCAAACAAATAACGGCCCCATTTGGTGAAATGCAGAATCAGGCCGATCAGCACGGCCAAGACGAGCAAAATCAGCACTTGGTTGCGGGCTCCCTCTCCCTCGCCGCCGATGAGCAACTCTTTGAGCCAAAGTGCCTCATCGGGAATGCCCTGTTGGCGTTCGGAGATATAGCGAGCGATACCCCGGTAGATGAACAAGCCACACAGGGTCACCAAAAACGGTTGCAGACGAAGCCCGGTCACGAGCAAGCCGTGCATCAGTCCGATCAACGTGCCCAGGAGGATCACGCTGAGCATCGCCGCCGCGGGGGCCACCCCTTTACTCATCAGCACGCCAAAAAGCACGGCCGACAGGCCCACCACGGAACCGATGGACAGGTCGATGCCGCCCGCGAGGATCAGCACGCCGGCCCCAAGAGTCAAAATGCCATAAAACCCCAGCCGCCCCAAGAGAATGGAATGGTAGCTGAGCGTCTGAGCGCGTTCATCGCTGATAATCAGACCGTAGAGCAGTAACACCGTCAGCAGCACGCCCAGCAGTCGAACCATCGTTGCTCCCCCCTGTCGCCAATCGCATAATCGCTTCTTCGCTCAGGGCCGAGCGGTCGAGTTGGCCAGCGAGTCGGCCCTCGTGCATGACCAGAACGCGGTCGCTCATGCCCAGCACTTCTTCCATGTCGCTGCTGATCATTAAGATGGCGGTGCCGGCGGCGGCCAGTTCGTCCATCAGAGCGTAGATTTCACTGCGTGCCCCGACATCCACGCCGCGGGTCGGCTCATCGAGCAACAAGACGCTTGGCTCGCGGGCTAGCCATTTGCCCAGCACTACCTTTTGCTGATTGCCCCCGGAAAGTTGCCCCACCGGTTGCAAGGGGCTGGCCGCTCGCACCTGCAGGCGGTTCATTAGCTCCGCCACCAGCCGACCCACGGCTCCCCAGCGCAGAAAACCCAACCAATGCAGCCGGTCGTAATTCGGCAAGGCCAGATTGTCACGGATGCTAAACGGTAGGATCAGGCCGTGCAGGCGGCGATCTTCGGGCACCAAAGCCAGACCGGCCTGCATGGCTTGACGTGGGCTACGCGGGGTGAGGCGACGGCCATCGAGCCACACTTCGCCGCCGGTCATGGGACGGATGCCAAAGAGCGTCTCGGCCAGCTCGGTGCGGCCCGCGCCAACCAAGCCGGCCAAGCCGACAATTTCACCGGCTCGCAGCGAAAACGACACGCGATGCGGACAGCCGGCCCGACTCAGCTCCTGCACTTGCAAGCGCACGGCGGCGTTTTGGCTGGGAGGATGCTTGCGGGGGTGCAACTGCTTCAGGTCGCGCCCGACCATCCGCCGCACCATCGCGTCGTGGCTGATCTCGTGACGTGCCAGTTCGCCGGCGTTTTTGCCATCCCGCAGCACGCAGACGCGGTCGGCCAGACGGTGGACCTCCGCCAAGCGATGCGAGATGTACAGCACGGCGACGCCCTGCCGCCGCAGATCGTCGATGACCTCGTAGAGGCGATCGGTCTCGCGTTGGGTCAGACTGCTGGTCGGCTCATCGAAGAGAATCACCCGAGCCTGACGCGACAAGGCACGGGCGATTTCCACGAGTTGCTTCTGTCCGGGGGCCAAGCTGCCGACAATCCGCTGCGCAGCCACCGCCAACCCCACCCGTTGCAACAGCCGTTGCGTGTCCTGGTTTTCCCGCCTGCGGTTTAACAGCAGTCCCGACTCACGGCCCAGAAACAGATTGGCCGCAATCGACAGGTTCTCAGCCAGGTTGAGTTCTTGATGAATGAGAACGATCCCAGCAGCCAAAGCGTCGGGCACACCGGTGAAACGCACGGCTTGGCCATCTAAAAGCAGCTCGCCCGCATCGGGGCTGTGAATGCCCGCCAAGAGTTTCATGAGCGTGGATTTGCCCGCGCCGTTTTCGCCGACGATGGCTAGCACCTCGCCGGGAAAAACGCGAACCGAGACATCCTCAAGGGCGGCAACACCGCCGAAGCGTTTGCTGACGCCCCGCGCTTCGATCACCGGGTTGCTCATTCGCCCTGACCCAGTAGTCGATTCAACTCCTTTTGAAACACTTCGACCGCTTTGCCCTGGGTGATCGCTTTGTCGCTGCTGACCACTTCTTTACCCTCCTTGGTCACCGCCAGGTGCGGTACGGGCATTTGGCCGCTCGTCGGCAGATTTTGCTTCTTGCCCCGGACCACTTCCGACATCAGCTTCACGCACAGATAGCCGAACTGATACGGCTGTTGCACAATCGTGCCGTGGATGTGGCCGGCCTTGATTCCTTCGAGGGTGGCTGGATCTTCATCGAAACCGACGATCTTGATCTGGCCGAGCTTGCCCTGATCCTTGACGGCCGAGAGGATCGCAGGCGGGTTGTAGGCCCACAAACCGACCATGCAGACGTTTTGTTCCTTGGCCAATTCGGTGAGGGCCTGGACGGCGTTTTCCTTGGCTTTGGTCGCGCCTTCGGGCTGATCGGTGAAGGTTTTATAGAGCTTGTATTGGCCCAGCACCGTGCCCGGCTCGCTGGAGACATCCTTGGCCCCGGCTAATTCATCCAACACTCCCTGACGGCGTTGCCGGGCGTTGAGCGGCTCGATCTGGCCGACAAAAATCACCACGGTGCCGCCCTGGGGCATAGCCTGCTTGACCAGGACGCCGGCCGCTCGCCCCGCGGCGTAGTTGTCGGTGCCGATGTAGCAGAGCCGGCCACACTCCGGGGCGTCGTTGTCTTGGGTAAACAACAACGTCCGCTTGGCAACGCTCTGCAAATAACGCGTCTGGTTCTTGGGGTCGATCACGCTAATGGCCATCGCCTGTACGCCCTGTTCGAGCAGCTGGTCGATGCGTTCCTTTTGCACCGAGGCATCGCCCGTGGCCGGCTTGACGAACGAGAGCCTCACATCAAACTCCTGGGCCGCTTTTTTGGCCCCGACTTCGGCGATGTTCCAGAACGCCTCGGGGTTATTAGTCACGAAGGCGACGGAGGGTTTGCCGTCTTTCTTGCTTTCGCCACAGCCCGGCAACAAGAACCCACCCGACAACGCCAGTGCAAACATCAGGAAAGAACGCATGACAATCACCCGCCAACCCAGGGAGAGAGAGAATGTATCTCGTCACCTTATCCCCGCCGACCGCAGCGGCAAGACAGAGTCCCCGATCGGGCCGGCAAATGCTCTTGCACTGTTGCATGCGGGACGCTATAGCTCCTTGCTTGCGTCTACTTCGCGGGGAGCAACGCTGTCTGGGAGCAACGCTGTCTCAGGGGGAAACAATGCGCGGCGTCTTGCTGTTTTGCATGGTGCCTCTTGGCTTGGTGCCTCTTCACCTGTTGGCCGCCGAAACTCCCCAGCAAGTGCTGGCTCGGGCCATTCGCGCGCATGGCGGAGAAGAGCGGCTGATGGCCGACCGCGCCGAGCAAGTGCAGATGCGTGGCGTGCATTATGTGGGCCAGACCGAGGTGCCCTTTACCAACACCATCACGCTGCATTGGCCCGGACGGTTCAAAAGTGTGCTGAACCGGGGTAAGACCCAGGTGATCAATCTGCTCGATGGCGAGCGGGCCGCCTTGGTTGTCGATGGCCAAGTGCAACAGATGCCCGCTACGCAACTGGGCCAAATGCGGCAGACGCTGGCCCTGAATCACATCATGCGTCTGGTGCCCCTGGTGCGGGATCAAGCGGTGTCCTTGACGCCCCTGGGAGAATATACCATCCAGGGAACCGCGGTGGTTGGCCTCGCCGTCCAACGGGCGGGTTGGCCGGAGGTGAAGCTGTTTTTCGACAAGCAAACAGCCTTGCTACGAGCGAGCGAACAAGTGCTGCGTACGCCGGGCAGTCCGCCGGTGGTGCAACAGGCCCGCTACAGCGATCATCGCGACGTGGGCGGTTATGTGCGCCCGGGCACCGTTACCGTCTATCGCGATGGAAAAAAGGTCATGCATGCCGTTCTGATCCAAGCGCGTCGGCTGGAGAAGATCGATGCGGCCGAGTTTCGTCTCCCCGAGGCAAGCCCTGGACCACAACCCCGTGCCAACCGACCTTGACCCGACGCCAACGAAATCCCTAGGTTGCCATGCCCCTGCGTGTATTCAAGGTGTCGGCGAGCGAGAGCGGGCAGAGATTGGTGGCCTGGCTGTCGGCCAAGCTCGCGCGAGCCGAAGACGAAGTGAGGCCCTGGCTCCGACAAGGCAAGGTACGTGTCGCGGGGCAAGGATGCAGCAATCCCAATTGGCGGGTGCGTGCGGGGCAGCGTATCGAAGTACAACTTCCGCCCAAGGTCGAACGACCTCCAGGGTCGGTCCGCCAGCAGCAGCCCCGACGCCCTGCCACGCCAGTGGTTGATCCGCGTGCCGCAGGCATCCGCATTTGTTATATCGACGAACATCTTCTGGTCGTCGATAAACCCCCGGGGCTGACCACCATGCGTCATGCCCAAGAAATTGCTGCCTTTGGCCGACGTGCCAAGAAGTATTTGCCGCCGACCTTGCAGGATTTGTTGCCCGGCCTCGTCGAGGCTCACACCGGCAAAGCGGCCGGCCGCCTCCGTGCCGTGCATCGGCTCGACAAGGAAACCAGCGGCCTGGTGGTGTTTGCTCGCAGTGCGCTGGCCGAGAGTTCGCTGGGCAAACAGTTTCGCGCCCATAGCATCGAGCGGGTTTATCGCGCTTTGGTGCGGGGGCAAGCGGTCTCAGCCCGCCTTGCCTCCACCCTTGTGCCGGACCGTGGCGATGGGCGGCGGGGGAGTGGGCCGCCGACCACTCCGGGCGCTCAGCATGCCGTTACCCACGTCACCCTCCTTGAGAGCTTTGGGGCCTTTTCTCTTGTCGAGTGTCGTCTCGAAACCGGTCGTACCCATCAGGTACGCATTCATCTAGGCGAAGCCGGCACTCCGTTGTGTGGCGAACGCATCTACGATCGGCCGCTGCATGGCAAGGCTTTGCCCGATGGCAGTGGGATCCAGCGGGTGGCGTTGCATGCGGCCAGCTTGGGGCTGGATCATCCGGTGACGGGCCAACGGCTGTGTTGGTCCTCGCCATGGCCTGGGGATTTACAAGAAGCGCTGAAGCGGCTGCGTCGGCAAGCCCGATCGACGGCCCCACCGGGTTGAGAAGGGGCGAGCAGGCTGCCTGAGTGTGTCCGTGGATAGGACAGAAGCGCGGTCGGCTCCGCAGCTCCGGCGAGGGGCATCAGGGATCTTGGCAAGAGAACTCAGAATGGCTATAATACTTGCTTCGCGCGGTAGCAGTGCTAACAGAACCGCGTCCAAAAACAAGCGAGCGCCTCAGGCCCGAGCCACCCTGCTTGTGTGGTCGCTCGGGCTTTTGGTCATGCCCGTAGCAACAGAAAGAGGGAGAGAGCGGACATGGTGGATCATCTGATCGACCTCAAGGCGTTGTTGGTCGAACGTCCCGATTGCGATGCCGGCACTGTGCAGCAGCTTCGCAATGCGTTAGCCCAGGGGGGCAACCAGTACAAGACGCTCCGCGATGTCACCGAAGTGCTGGAGAAAAAGCTCAACGCTGCCCCGCCTGCTCAGGTCAAAACCTGGCACCTCAAACTCGGCATCGCCTCCTTCTTTGTCGGTCACACCAACAAGGCCATCGAACATCTGCGACAGGCCGAGACGGCTTTGTCCAACTTTTACCTCGGTCGGGCCTTGATGAGTCGCAACGACTATGAAGAAGCACTCAAGGCATTTGAAAAGGCCGAGAAGAGTGGCTACAACGCCAGCCAAGTCAAGCTGCAACGCGCGGGGATCTATCGGCTGATGGGCAACCTTGCCGAGGCCCGCAAGCAGTTGGCACAGCTGACAGACCTGGCCAGCCACAGTGCAGAGTATCACTATCAATTGGCGATGTGTGCCCTGGCCGAGGGGCAGCGGGAGCAAGCCATCGCGGGGTTGGAGAAAGCCGTCCAGCTAGACCCCGGCCATGCCAACGCCTTGTTCCAACTGGGCCACGCCAACGACTTGGCCGGTAATGACGAAGAGGCGATCGCCTGTTATGAGAAGTCGTTGAAGTATCCTCCGCTACACGTCGGCACGCTGATTAACCTGGGCATCCTCTACGAAGACCACAACCGCTTCGACAAGGCTGCCGAGTGCTATCGGCAGGTGCTCAAAGCCAACCCCGCCGACGAGGTGGCGCGTCTGTTCTACAAGGATGCCCAGTCGTCCTTGAGCATGTATTACACCGTCGAAGACGAAGTCTCCGACGCCAAAAAGAGCCAGCTGCTGGATCGCCCGGTGACCGATTTCGAGTTGTCGGTTCGGGCCCGCAATTGTCTGAAAAAAATGAACATCCGCACCCTGGGCGATCTCACTCGCGTTTCCGAGCAAACGCTGCTGGCCAGCAAAAACTTCGGCGAAACCAGCCTCACCGAGATCAAGGAAATGATGGCCAGCTGCGGCTTGCGCCTGGGTCAATCCATCCAGGGCGAACCAGTCCCCGGCGAAGTGCGTTTCCGGCCGACCACCCCCGTCAGTGCGGAGCAAGAGGCGCTGCTGAACACCCCGGTAGCCGATCTGAACCTGTCGGTGCGTGCGCGCAAGTGTATGACCAAGCTGGGGATCGTCACTCTGGGCGACTTAACGCAACGTACCGAACAGGAGCTACTGGAGGCCAAGAATTTCGGCCAAACCTCGCTCCAAGAAGTCAAGGATAAGCTCGCCGAACGCGGCCTGAGCTTACGCGAAGATTGAAGCGCGTGGCAGCGGCTGAGCCAGGGGGGTGTACCGTCGACTACCTCCCCCCTACGTTTGGGGCGTTTGGGCACGCGGTACGCTGCTGAGCCAGGGGTGGTGGATCACAACTGCCCCTGCTTGGTGCTTGGAGCGCAGCCAGGCTCCCCCTCGCGCCCCTTGACTCGTCTGGTTCTCGGGGTTGATAATCTTGCTCGTTGATCTGCCTTAGCCTTTCCTGGAGAACACCATGCGTATGGTTCTAATGGTCGCTTTGTTGGCGACAATGTGCCTGCCCGTTCGCGCCGAGCTGCCCCCGCTGATTCCACGTCAGGTGCTTTTTGGCAATCCTGTCAAGGCTGCACCCCGGCTATCCCCGGATGGGAAACGGCTATCGTATCTAGCGCCCGACAAGAAGGGGGTGCTGAACGTGTTTGTGCAGACGCTGGGCAAGGACGACGCTAAGCAGGTGACGTTTGACGAGGCACGGGGCATCAGTATCTATCAGTGGACGTTTATTTCCAACATTCTCCTTTATTTGCAGGACAACAAAGGCGATGAGAACTATCACATTTATGCTGTCGACATCGAGACAGGCAAAGCGACAGATTTAACGCCATTTGCGGGGGTGCGGGCGACTCCTCTGGGCACGCACCGCGATTATCCCAACGAACTGCTGCTGACCATGAACCGTCGCAAACCCAACCTCTTTGATGTCTACCGCGTGCAGCTCGACTCGGGAAAAATGACCCTCGAAGTAGAAAACCCCGGCGATGTGGTCGGCTGGGTCACCGATAGCAACTTTCGCGTCCGCATCGCCCAGGCCCCCACGCCGGACGGCGGCACCGAGCTGCGTTACCGGCCGGAGGACAAAGCCCCCTTCAAGAAGCTCCTGCGCTGGGGGCCTGACGATGCCGATGGCGGGGTAGTTGGTTTTACCAAGGACAACCGAGCGATTTACCTGCTCACCAGTGAAGACCGCGACACCCTGGCCCTCGTCCGACGCGATCTAGCCAGCGGCAAGGAAACTGAAATCGCCTCCAATCCCAAGGCCGACGCCAGCAGCGTCCTGCTCAACCCGATCACATACGAAGTCGAGGCCGTCGCCTTCAACCGCGAGAGGGTGCAATGGAAGGCGCTACGCGACGACATCGCTGCCGACCTCAAAGCCCTAGAGGCCGGTGCGGCGGGCGAACCCTCTTTGGTTGGTTCCGATCGCGATCGCAAAACCTGGGTGGTAGCATATTCGGCCGATGTTACCCCTGTCACCTATTACCTTTACGACCGAGCGAGCAAAAAACTGACCAAACTGTTCTCGGCCAAGCCCGAACTGGAGAAGTACCAACTGGCCGAGATGAAGCCGGTGATCATCCAATCGCGCGATGGCTTGGAACTGGTTAGCTACCTCACGCTGCCTCCGGGGATTGAAGCGAAAAAGTTGCCCATGGTGCTGATGGTCCACGGTGGACCCTGGGCACGCGATGGTTGGGGCTACGACGCCAGCGCCCAGTGGCTGGCCAATCGCGGCTATGCCGTCTTACAAGTCAACTTCCGCGGCTCGACGGGATTCGGCAAAAAGTTTCTGCATGCCGGTGATCGCGAGTGGGGAGCCAAAATGCACGACGACCTGCTCGATGCCGTCGCCTGGGCCGTCAAACAAGGCTACGCCGACGAGAAAAAAGTCGCCATCTACGGCGGCAGCTACGGCGGCTACGCGGCCCTGGTTGGGGCGACGTTCACGCCCGATACGTTTGCCTGTGCCATCAGCGTGGTGGGTCCGTCGAATCTGGTAACGCTGCTAAAGTCGATCCCGCCCTACTGGGAGCCTCTTAAGAAACTCTTCAGCGTGCGTGTCGGCGACCTCGAGGACACGAAATTCCTGGAATCGCGTTCGCCGCTGTTCAAGGCCGACCGCATCAAGATTCCCATGCTGATTGCTCAGGGAGCCAACGACCCACGCGTCAAACAGGCCGAAAGCGAGCAAATCGTTGCAGCCATCAAGAAAGCAGGCAAAGAGGTGAAGTATTTACTCTTTGAAGACGAAGGGCATGGCTTTGTGCGACCGCAAAATCGCCTCAAATTTATGGCCGAGGCCGAGGCATTCCTGGCCAAGCACCTGGGCGGGCGGTTTGAGCCTCTCGAACCGAGCAACCCAGGCCCAAAGTAATCCCCTGACGAAACGGTTGGGCTTGGCTCGCCCGGGAACTTTTGTCTTCTCTGGGTGATCCAAGCCTGTAGAATCGTTCTAAGCCCTTTACCTTCCTGGAGACTCCTCTCATGCGTCTGCCCCCGTTGTTCGGTGCCCTGAGCTTGGCCGTCGCCCTGGTGCTGCTTGCTGGTGCCTCGCTCCACGCCCAAAAGGGGAAGACCACTGCTCCCACTAAGCCCGACTGGCTCGACTCGAGCAAGCTGCCGGCCGGCAAATACACCGGCAAGCTCAAAACCACACCCGGCTCCGATGGCTTGTTTGAACTGGAGCTGGAACTGCCCGTCGCCGGCAAAAAAATGAAGATGACGGTGGAATTTCAGTTGCAAGACAAAGCCAAGGTGCGGACGCTGGTGGTGGGTGAATCGTTCGATGATAAAGGCAACCCGATTAAGCTCGATAAGAAAAGGCTATCCGAACTCAAAGGAACCGGGGCCGATCGCAACCTGCCTGGCTACGAATGCTCGCCCGAAGAGCTTCGCGTCGGTC
>Ga0272446_1000530_pt1 | contig 60068 bp, 53 predicted proteins | sample YNPCB0061_FD_194587 | JGI IMG/M metagenome (GOLD analysis project Ga0272446, IMG submission 194587) | Hot spring microbial mat communities from Yellowstone National Park, WY, United States - YNP-CB-006-1 | ecosystem: Environmental > Aquatic > Thermal springs > Hot (42-90C) > Sediment | place...
TCGCCGAGATCACCCGAACGACCGGCCGCCGCTACAGCATCAAGCTCGAGGCGCTGGACGACGAGAGCCTCCGCGAGCTCCAGCGCCTCCTCCGCGACCTCGATCACGAGAAGCAGATGGCCGTGCAGCAGGCGCGGCTCCAGCCCTGGCGGCGGTAACACGGCGCACAACTTGCATCGAGGCTAGGCATGCGAATGGACTCCACTAAATTGCGAAGTGGCCCAATTTAGTGAAGTTAATTCGAACAACGCATTGATATATCAGTATTTTAATTTTACCACTCGCGGCAACGAGGACTCCATTCGGCATGTGCCGTAGGCAGGATATTCTGACACTGAATCCGTAACTTGACAAGAAGTGTTCGCATGGCTACCATCGATCTAGAGGTGGCCTATGCCGAACGGTAGAACGCACAAGGTCGTCGGGGCAGTCGCGGGAGGTGGCTTCGCCCTGGCCAGGTCCGCAGGTCAGCCAGCAGCTCACCGAGCAGTTGAGACGGCTGGAGGTGCCCTCGCCGGCATTGGCCTGGGGATGCTTCCCGACATCATCGAACCGGCGATCCATCCCGGTCATCGCAGCGTGGCGCACGGTGCCGCGCCCGCGGTGGCTCTGGGGATCCTTGCGTTGCGGCACCTCGATTCGTGGCAGGCTTCCTTGCGGGCCCATGCGGATCGGCAGGCCGCGCTCGCGATGCAGGCGCGGTCGACGCCCGCCCGGCTCTGGCACGCCGTCCACGAGTTCTTCTTCAGGTTGCTCGCCGGAGCGGTCGCCGGCGCGCTGGGTGGCTACGGCTCGCACCTGGCTCTGGACGCGTTCACGCCGAGAAGCGTGCCCTTGATCGCATAGGAGGTCCGATGCCCATCACTGCACAGGAGCTTGGACGCCGCCTTCGTGCGGCGAGAGAAGCCTGCCGGATGAAGCAGGAGGACGTCGCGCAGCACCTGAGCGTGTCACGCTCCACCGTCGCCCAGATGGAGCTCGGCAACCGCGCCGTGTCGAGCCTCGAGCTCGACCGGCTCGCGTACCTGTTCGGCCGCGACATTCGGGAGTTCGTGGCCGACTCGTTTCGCGAGGACGACACGCTCGCCGCGCTCTTTCGAGCCGAGCCGTCAGTCGCCGAGAACCCCGAGGTCGTAGAGAAGGTGCGCGAGTGCATCGCCATCGGCCGTGAGCTGACCAACCTCGAGGTGCTTCTCGGCATCGACCGGGAGCAGGCGACGGTGGCGGCCTACCCCCAGGCGGCGCCCAAGACCCGCTGGGAAGCCATCCAGCAAGGCGCCCGGGTCGCCGAGGAGGAGAGGCGGCGGCTCGGCCTCGGCCTGTCCCCTGTGCCCGAGATGACCGAGCTCATCGAGCTGCAGGGGGTGAGGACCGGCCTCGTCGACCTGCCGGACGACGTCTCGGGGCTCAGCATCAACGACCCGAAGCTCGGGTTCTTTGTCGTGGCCAATCGCCAGCACCACGTCTGGCGGCGCAGGTTCTCGTTCGCGCACGAGTACGCGCACCTGCTCATGGACCGCGACCGGCTCGGCACCGTGAGCCATGCGTCTCGCAGCGATGACCTCATCGAGGTGCGCGCCAACAGTTTCGCGGCCTGCTTCCTGATGCCCGCGGACGCGGTGGCCCGGTTCGTGGCGACGCTGGGCAAGGGCAAGCCGAGTCGATCGCTGGTGCAGGTCTATGACGAGAACGAGGCGGTGACCGTCGAGGGGCGCGCCGCGCCCCACTCGCAGGACCTGCAGATCTACGACGTGGTGCAGATGGCCTCGCTGTTCGGCGTGAGCGTGCCGGCCGCGCTCTACCGCCTGCGCAACCTGCGCTTCATCACCGACGCCGATCTCTCCCGCCTCAAGGAGGAGGACGATCGTGGCAAGAGCCGGACGACCGCGAGGCTCCTCGGACTCGCCGAGCCCGATCACGCCGAGGCGCGCAACGAGTTCAGGCACCGCTTCCTCGGGCTGGGGCTCGATGCCTACCGTCGCGACCTCATCTCGACGGGCAAGCTGCGCGAGCTCGCGCGTCTCGTCGGCGCGCCGGAGGCAGACCTCGAAGCTCTAATCGACGATGACGGGCCGAGCCCGGACAGCGCAGGTGAAGAGGGTTGACGCACGCCATGACAACTCGAGTGGTCGTGACGGACGCCTGCGTCCTCATCAACCTGATCCACGTCGGGCGGCTGCCCATCCTCGACGACCTGCCGGGCTACGAGTTCGTGATCCCCGACCACGTCTACGAGGAGGTGGCGGACCCGAGCCAGCGGCGAGCGCTCGACGAGGCCCTCGGTAGCGGCAAGCTGAAGAAGGAGCCGCTCGTGGACCTCGGGGCGATCGAGCTCTACGCCAGCCTCCGCGCCACTCTCGGCAGCGGCGAGGCTGCGTGTCTGGCGATGGCGGTGACCGCTGGCTGGATGATCGCATCCGACGAGCGGCGCCTCTTCCGGCGACAGGTCGTGGCCCGCCTCGGCGAGGACCGGTTGATGACGACGGTGCGACTCTACGTCCTCGCGATCGAGGCCGGGCTGCTCTCCGTCGAGCAAGCAGATCAGGACAAGGACGAGCTGGAGCGGCGGCGGTTCAGGGCCGGCGTGGCGTCGTTCCGTGACCTCGTGAAGGGTCGGGGCTGAGCCCGACCGGAAGGAGAGTAGAAGCATGGCGAAGAGAACGACGTACCACGTGACGAAGCGGCCAGATGGGCAGTGGCAGACGAAGGCCGAGGGGGCGTCACGCGCCTCCGCGGTCGCGAGCACCAAGGCCGAAGTCGTCGAGCGAGCCCGCGAGCTTGCTAAAGCGCAGCCGCTGGGGCAGGTGGTCATCCACAAATCGAACGGCCAGATCCAGACCGAGCACACCTACGGAAGCGACCCGCATCCGCCCAAGGGGTAGTCCAGGCGACGAGGGCGTGACGCGGAGAAAGCGTTTTTTCCTTTCGCGATACGAAAGGAAAGACGATTTTACTTCTTGTCTGGTCCTCGGCAAGATGCCTTTCCGAGGACGCTTCGATGCCAAGGATCACGGGAAGATACGAGCGAACGCGAGTCGGCGGCGAGGAGGTGGCGGCCTTCATCCCCGAGCCGTTGCCGCCGCTCATCACCTTCGGCTACGCCGCGTACCTCGACCGGTTGCGGGCCGGGACGGAGATCTGAAACCATGCGCATCGCCTTCACCTCTCTGATCACCGTACACGCCCTCATCCACGTGATGGGCTTCGCCAAGGCCTTCGGGCTCGCGTCCCTCGCGCAACTGAAGATGCCCATCTCGCGTCCCATGGGCGTGCTCTGGCTCGTGGCCGCGGTGTTGATCATCACGGCCGCCCTGCTCCTCTTCGCCGCGCCCCGCTGGTTCTGGTTGGTCGGGCTCGCCGGCCTGGTGGCCTCGCAGATCGCCATCGTCGCCTCGTGGGGCGACGCGCGCTTCGGCACGATCGCCAACATCGTGCTCCTTGCGGCGGTGATCTACGGCGCCTTCGCCTGGGGGCCCTTTGGTCTGCGTGCTGAATACGAGCGGCTCGTCCGCGATGGGACCTCGCGCATGGCGAGCAGCGCCCGGCCACCGAACATCACCGAAGCCGATCTCGCCGCGCTGCCGCCTCTCGTCCAGCGCTACCTCCGCTTTGCGGGCGTCGTCGGAACACCGAAGGTGCAGGGCTTCCGCGCGCGCATGACCGGACGCATCCGCGGCTCCGCCACGGCGCCCTGGATGCCGTTCGTGGCCGAGCAGTACAACTTCTACGACCCGCCGCGACGCTACTTCTGGATGGAGGCGACCCGCGGAGGCTTGCCCGTTGACGGCCTGCACGCCTACGGCGAGACGGACGCCAGCATGCGGATCCGGCTGCTTTCGCTCGTGCCCGTCGTGCGCGTCGAGGGGCCGCAGATGATGCGCAGCGAGACCGTCACCCTGCTCAACGACGCCTGTCTCTTCGCCCCGGGGAGCCTGCTCGACTTGCCCATCCGCTGGCGTGAGCTGGACGCGCGCAGCGTGGAAGCGACATACACGAACGGCCCGCACACCATCCGCGCCGTGCTCGTGTTCGACGAGTCCGGAGCGCTGGCGAACTTCTGGTCCGACGATCGCCCGGCGCTCGCAGAAGATGGGAAGACTCTGCTTCCCCAGCGCTGGTCCACGCCGATCCGCGACTACCGGGCGATGGGACCCTACAGGCTCGCCTCGCGCGGTGAGGGCCGCTACGCCGCGCCGGACGGAGAGTACGCGTATATCGAGATCGAGGTGAACGAGGTCACCACCGAGGTCGTGTCTCACAACGGAGGCAGAAGATGAAGCCGTCCCGAGAAAAACAAGCCCCGTTCGAGTCGCTGGTGGCTGACGCCACGATGGCTGCCTCGAGTCACAACACCCAACCATGGCGCTTCGAGATCGGCGAGGATCGGATCCGCATCCTGCCGGATTTCACGCGTCGTTGTCCCGTGGTCGATCCCGACGACCACCACCTCTACGCCAGCCTCGGCTGCGCTGCCGAGAACCTGGTCCTGGCGGCGGCCTCCAAGGGATGGGACGCGGTGGTGGAAGTCCGGAACTCGGGCAACGCCCACGTCGTCGAGGTGATGCTGAAGCCTGGCACCCCGGTCGCCTCTCCGCTGGCGGACGCCATCGCAAGAAGGCAGTGCACCCGCACGGCGTTCGACGGGCGCCAGGTGTCCTCGGACGAGCTGACTCTGCTCGAGCGGGCAGCTTCGGGCGCCGGCGTCTCGCCGATTCTGATCACCGAGAGGGCCAAGCTGGAGAGCGTCGCGGACTGGGTCGCGCAGGGAAACACGGTCCAGATCCGCGACCCCCGCTGGCGCGAAGAACTGGTCTCCTGGATCCGGTTCAACGAGCGCGAGGCGAGACGGTCGCTCGACGGGCTCTGGTCGCGGACGTCAGGCAACCCGGAGATGCCACGAGTGCTGAGCCGGCTGCTCCTTCCCCTGGTCCTCACGCCGCGCTCCCAGAACCGCAAGGACGTCCCTTGGATAACCAACTCGGCCGGGGTGCTGGTCTTCGTCTCCGACGCGGATGATGTGGCACACTGGGTCGAGGCGGGACGCTGCTACGAGAGGTTTGCGCTGCAAGCTACCGCCCTGGGGATCCGCAACGCCTTCATCAACCCTCCGGTCGAGGTCGGTGCACTTCGCCCGCAGTTCGCAGCCTGGCTCGGTGTCGGGCCGAAGCGCCCCGATCTCGTCGTGCGTTTTGGCTACGGCCCCGAGATGCCGAGATCCCTCCGCCGGCCCGTGGCAGATGTGCTGGGCACTGCGAGCCAGCAGGAGTAGTCCTCCTGATAGAGAGGGGGCTGCTAACCAGAGATCCACGAAAACGCGCGCCCAGTAAAACAGAGATCACGGCTCTCGACCCGCTCTTTGGCCCTCCGAGAGCACCGTTTCGGCCTCCGCGAGCGTGTCCCCGCGGTCATCGTGATCTCTGTTCCGCCGTCGACGACGGGCCGCGAGAGGAGCGCGGGTCGCAAGTGCCCGCGGAATCTGGGCGAAAAAGCGAAAGCCCCGCCGAGGTCATCGGCAGGGCCTTCTGTGAACCAAACCGACCACCAGGTGGTCGGGACTGAATTTGGCTCCAGCTGCAGGACTCGAACCTGCGACCCGGCGGTTAACAGCCGCCTGCTCTACCGACTGAGCTAAGCTGGATCACCCAAACGGGCGCGTCACCATACTCGCCCCCGTCCCCTTGTCAAGCTCCTCCCCCACCCTCCCGCAATTTGCCCCGCGCCACGCCCCCGTGCGATCCCCACCCCGTGGCTCCATCTCCCTCCCAACCCCACGATGCCGTCCGCACCGCCGGCCGAGGCGGCATCGCCGTCCTCACCGCCAAGGTCTTCTTCATCCTCAGCGGCCTCGTCCAGCAAACCCTCCTGCCCCACCTCATCGGCCTCGACGGCTACGGCGCGCTATCCCGCGTGCTCGCCCCGTCCAACATCGCCAACAATGTGGTCGTCACCGCCTCGATCCAGGGCGTTTCGCGTGCGGTCGCGCAAACCCCCGACCACCTGGCGCCTCACACCCTTCGACGCACCTTCACCACGCATGTCGCGATCGCCATCCCGATCGCCCTGCTGTTCTTCTTCATCGCGCCGCACTACGCGCACTTCCAGGGATCGCCCCATATCCTGCGGTCGGTCCAGATGGTCGCGCTCGTCGTGCTCGCCTACGGCATGTACGCGCCTCTCGTGGGCTACCTCAACGGCCAGCAGCGGTTCACCGCCCAAGCCGGGCTCGACATGACCTACGCCGCCCTGCGCACCGCGGGCTTGCTCGGCCTGGGCTACCTGTTCCAACGCCATGGCGACGGCGTCTTCGGCGCGTGCGTCGGCTTCGCCATCGCCGCCTGCGTTATCCTCCTGATCGCCCTTCGCCTCACCGGCGTCGGAAAGCGCGGCAACGCCGGCCCCAGCGTGGCCGATCACCTCAAGTTCATCTTCCCCGTTGCGCTCGGCCAGGTCGCCCTCCAGGCGCTGATGCAGCTCGACATCGTCACGCTGGGCCACTACGCGTCGCGCCTGGTGGTCACCGCCGGGATCACCGGCGAGGCCGCGCAGCAAGCGTCGGACAAGATCGTCGGCGTGTACCGCGCCTGCCAGCTCTTCGCCTTCCTTCCCTTCCAGCTCCTCATCGCGCTCACGTTCATCCTGTTCCCCATGCTGGCCAGAGCAAAGGCCGACAACAATCGCGACGCCATCGCCCGGTATGTACGCTCGGGCATGCGTCTGGCCTTCGTGTTCGCGTCGCTGATGGTGGCCACCGTGGCTGGCCTCGCACCGCACCTGCTTCGCCTGGCCTTCCCGCCCGAGGTCGGCGAGCGCGGAGGCGATGCGCTCCGTGTGCTCGCGCTGGGCCAGGGCGCCTTCGCGATCTTCTACATCGAGATGACCGTGCTCACGAGCCTGGGCGATGAGCGTCGCAGTGCGCTGATGACCGCGGGGGCTGCAGCCACGGTGCAGGGGCTCGCGTGGCTTGCATGCTGGAGCGCAACGGGACCAGACGGTCTGCTGATGCGTTGCGCGTTGGCCGTGTCGGCAGGGCTCGCGGTCTCGGCGGTGGGCGGAGCGTTCGCGGTGCTGCATGCCGCGCGCGCCTTCGTGCCTCCGCTCACGGTAGTCCGCGTGCTGTTCAGCTTCGCCGTCGTGGTCGCGGCGGGCTGGCTGATGCCCTACAAGGGCAAGCTCCTGGTCGTTCCCCAGGCCGCGATCATGGGGACGATCGCGGTCGTCCTGCTCGTCGTTACGCGTGAGCTGGGGCGCGCCGACCTCGACGTCGTCAAGCGTGTGATCGGACGGAGCAAGGCGTAACGATCGCCCGCTAGCCGAACGCCTTCGCGACGAACAGATCCTCCAAGGTTTCTCGCCGCGGCGTGACCTCCGTGACGCGCACACCGGCGTCGAGCGCGCGACGCAGCACCTCGGCGGTGACCTTGTCGCCCGTGGCCGACACGCGCAGCGTCGCGTCGCCGAGCTTGCACGTCACGCCGTCCATCGACGACAGCTCCGACATCAGCGCGCTGCATGCCTCGCGATCGCCTGCCAGCAGGATGTCGGTCACCATCACGTCGCGGCGAAGCAGATCGAGGATGCGTCCCTCTACCACGACCTTGCCCTTGCGCAGGATCGTCACCTGGTCGCACAGGGACTCGACGTCGCTCAGGATGTGGCTCGAGAAGAACACGGTGCGCCCCTTGGCACGCTCCTCGAGAATGATGTCGCGCACCTCCTTGCGTCCGACCGGATCGAGCCCGCTCATCGGTTCGTCGAGGATGAGCAGATCCGGCTCGGCGACGAGCGCTGCGCCGAGGCAGGCCCGCTGGAGCATGCCCTTGGACAGCCGCTGCACCGGCCGGTCGGCGGCGTAGGCGATGCCCACCCGATCGAGCACGGCCTCGGTGCGCTTCCGAAGCCTCGCACCGGAAAGGCTCGACAGTCTGCCGCACATGCTCACGAACTCGTAGGGCGTGATGTACGGGTACACGTAAGGGTTCTCGGGCAGGAAGCCCACGTGCTTCATGACGTCGGGCGCCGGCACCTGCTTGCCCATCAGCGTGGCGCGACCGGACGACGACGCGATCAGGCCGGTGAGGATCTTGATGGTGGTGGTCTTGCCGGCGCCGTTCGGGCCGAGGAATCCGAAGATACAGCCGCGGGGCACGGAGAAGGTCACGCCGCAGAGTGCCTCGACTCGCTTTCTCCAGAAGCCTTGCCGGAACACCTTGGCGAGATGCTCGACGTGGATCACGTGCTCGGTCACGTTGGCTTTCCCTCGCTGTCGATCGGGCTGACGTTGTCCGAGGCGGAGGACGCCGGTTGGGGACGTCCGGCGACTCCGTGCTCGTGTAGCTTGTACTGGATTTTGCGGTTGGTGGCACTGCGGACCGCGGCAGCCCGCGAGCCGACCGCTGCGCCACGCGCGCGGAGTCGCGCAATCGCTCAGCCGTTCCGGCCACACAAGCTGCGCGGGCCCGCACGATCCGTCGGTTCGGTCCAGGGGCGGGCGTCCGGGCGAGCGTTCGGCCCGGATCGCGGCCGCCATCGCGCGATTCGTCGCGGACTTCTCCGCCATTCATCGGCCCATTTCGTATCCGCCGGACACCCTCCGGATCGGAACTGGTTGGGAACCGCCCAGAACGGTGATAGAACGGCGACCGACCGAGGGATCCGTGCGACCCCACGTCCGGGGGAGCTTACGAACCGCGGGTGAGGAGCGATGCACACATGAATCGAGTTGCAACGACTTCGCTTCCGTTCTTGCTGGTGGGTGGCCTTGCCTCGAGCGCGATGGCGCAACAGCCGTCGCCCACGCCGCCGCCCCCCACGTACTACCAACCCGGTGCTGCGCCGGCGGCTCCACCCGCGGCTGCGCCGGCACCCGCACCCGCGCCCGCACCCGCGCCCGCTCCAGCACCTGCCCCCGGCCCTGCCGCAGGAGCCAGCGGATCGTGGTCCTTCGCAAGCGGATTCAGTGGCGACGCTTCAGCCACCGGGCCTGCCCAGCCGCCACGCGACGCGATGCCAGCCGACGACGATCAGCAGCGTCGGCTTCACTCGCTGCAGCTCAACAACAACCTTTACGGATCAGTGGGGCTGCTGCATGTCTCCGAGGCTGGCGCGGGTGCGCCCGGCACGTTCCGCGTCGAGCTGCTGTCCGATTGGTTCACCGCGTCGGGCTTCCTGTGCACAAGCGATCATCCGTGCGGAACGGATGCCAAGCACAACACGGGCGATGACGTATCGCACTTCGGCACGACGGCATCGCTGTCGATCACGGCCACGAGATACCTCGAGGCGTACGGCTCCTTCCGCTCTTACGCCAACTCGAACGACCTGGGGAAGCCGAAGCTGCTCCAGGTGCTGGGCGATTCGATTCTCGGCGTGAAGCTGTTCACGCCGGACGAGCCCGGGCGGATGTTCCGCTTCGGTGGCGAGGCGCAGCTCCTGCTGGTCAACGGCACGGGCGGCGTGGGCTTCGACGGTGCAGGGACGGGCGCACGCATCCGCGGCCTCGCAACCGCCGACTTCACCGAGCGTCCCGCGGAGAAGCGTCTGCCGCTGCGCATCCACGCGAACCTGGGCTACCACCTCGACAACTCCGCAAACGTCGTCGAAGACACGGAGAAGGCTCGCGGCGGCAAGGGCTCGCCGCTGCCCATCACGCGCATCGAGCGCTTCGGCCTGGGCATCAACCGGGTCGACTTCGTTGAGACGGGGATCGGTGTCGAAGGGGTCTTCGCCAAGGTGCGGCCGTTCCTCGAGTACAGCATCGACTTCCCGTTGAATCGCCAGAGCTACGTCTGCGACAAGAACGCCATCACGACGCAGGCATTCCACGACGGCTGCCTCGGCGAAAAGACGAAGGATGGGATGGATTTCAGCGTGTACCCGTCGCGGCTGACCATCGGCGCGCGCGGCTATCCCTTCCTGCCTGGTCTGGCTCCCATCGCGGCCCTCGACATCGGCATCAGCGGCACGAGCGACTTCATCGAGGAAGTCGCCCCGCAGGCGCCGTGGACCTTGTACCTCGGCCTCGGCTACGCGGTAGACGTCGTGCCGCCGCCTCCGGTGGTCAAGACCGAGACCGTGGAGCGTGTGGTGCAGTCCGCACCGCCACCGCAGCATTTCGTGCGGGGCCTGGTACACGAGCAGGGGACCAACACAGCGGTGGCCGATGCGATCGTCCGCGTGAGCGGTCAGACTATGGGCTACGCCACGAGCGCGGACGGCAAGTTCGAGACGAACAACCTGGCGCCCGGGACGTACACGTTCACCATCACGGCGCCGGGGTACAAGGAGGGCACCTGCACCGCGACCGTCACGGCATCGGCCCCCGCGGCAGCGCCGCCGGCCGGCACGCTCGCACCCAACCCGTTCGGTGCGCCGTCCACGATGCCGGCATCGGCGCCACCGCCCGCGGCTGCCCCGAACAACAACGCTCCGCAGACCACGTGGGTCGACGTCGACTGCCCGCTCGAGGCACTGCCGCGCATGGGCAACCTCGTCGGAACGGTCGTCGACAGCAAGACCAACGCGCCGGTTTCGGGTGTGAGTGTCACGCTGGTGGGGGCCGACGGCACGAGCCGCACGATAACGACCGACGGGTCCGGGGCGTTCCGCGCGGCCGACATGAAGCCCGGCGAGGTTTCGATCAAGGTCGAAGCGGAGAAGTACCTGATGACCACGCAGACGGCCACGATCAAGCCGCGCGAGGATTCGACGGTCACCGTGTCGCTCACGCCGCGTCCGAAGAACCCGGGCGTGACGATCACCAAGCAGCAGATCGTGATCCGCGAGCAGATTCACTTCGAGACAGACTCGGCGGTGATCAAGGGCGATTCGACGGGGATCCTCACGGAGCTGGCCGACGCTTTCGCGCGCAACCCGGGCATCAAGAAGGTCGAGATCCAGGGCCACACGGACAACACGGGCACGGCGGAGCACAACATGGATCTGAGCCAGCGTCGCGCGAATGCGGTGCGCGATTGGCTCGTCGCTCATGGCGTCGAACCGGGCCGCCTCGAAGCCAAGGGTTACGGTCAGACCCGTCCGGTCGCTCCGAACGTCACCGAGCGCAATCGCGCGCGCAACCGCCGCGTGCAATTCCAGATCCTCGAACGCCAATAGGCGCATCGCCTGCCGTGCGCGGTTCCCCACCCGGACCTTCCCTCTCCCGCCTGTTCCTGGTCACGGCGTTCGTCGCGGGGTCGTCGTGCGCGCGGGGGGAACCTCCCGGCGCCGGAATCTCGCCAGCATCCAACTCGGTGGCTGCCGCCCCGTCGTCCGTCGCATCCATCGCCTCTGTTGCGGCACCACCGTCGTCGGCGCCACCCGAAGGTTCGTCCGCAGCCAGCGCGGCTGGCAGTGCCACGCAGCATCCAGCGGACGATCCGGACAACAAGACCGAGCCACCTTCGCGCGGCCCCGAGCTCGAGCAGTCGGGCCGCTCGCTGTTCGAAGCGATCGTCACCGACGACCCGGAGAAGGCACGCACCTTCTTCTTTCCACGGGAGCCCTTCACACCGCTCAAAGATGTCGCCGAGCCCGACCGATACTGGCGCAACCTCTACCGCGCTTACGAGCACGACATCCACCAGCTCCACCGCAAGCGGCGCGACTGGAGCGGCGCCACGTTCGAGTCCTTCGAGATCGGGTCCAGGCCCACGTGGGTCAGGCCGGGCGACGAGTACAACAAGATCGGCTACTTTCGTACCTTCGGCGCGCTGCTTCGCTACCGCTTCGAGGGCAAGCCGTACTCGATCAAGGTCCACACGCTCATCTCCTGGCAAGGGCGCTGGACCATCACGCACCTGCTACCCTTCAAGAAGAAGTAGCGATCACACCGATCGGAAGTGGTCGTGCCCGTGCAGGTCGATGCGTCGATTCGTCCCTGCGAGCCACACTCCGTGCCCTTCCACGCATCGTCCGATCACGCGAAAGCCCTCGGGCACCTGATCGGCGGCGACCGTGCCGAGCAGCGCGTAGTCGTCACCACCGTTCAGAACCAGGTCCGATGCGTCGACACCGACTCGGCGTGCCAACCGCGCGATGCGATCGTCGATCAGCGAGCCGAGGTCGATCTCGATCCGCACGCGGCTCGCTTCGCAGATGTGGGCGGCATCCTGCGCGAGCCCGTCGGAGACGTCGATGAGCGCCGATCCAACGGGGCCGAAGCGCAGGCCGTCGGCGATGCGCGCCACGGGGTGGCGGAACGCCTCGATGGCGCACAGGGCGTCGGCGTCATCGGGCGGATGCTTCGGGTCGCGCAGCAGGAGGCGGAGGCCTGCCGCGGCCAGCCCGATGTCGCCGCATGCAACGAGCGCATGTCCTGCTCGCGCCGAATCTCGCCTCACCGGAGCGGTCGTGCGTCCCAAGAGCGTGGTGCTGATCGACACTTCGGATCCGCGCGACAGGTTGCCTCCCACCACGGCCGTGGAAATGGTTTGAGCGGCATTGCGCTGTCCGCGAGCGATGTCGAGCAGGTCGTTGTCACGCAAGGAGGTGGGGAGCACCAGGGCAGCCAGCGCGCCGATGGGCGTGGCCGCCATGGCCGCCAGGTCGCTGGCCGCGGTCATCAGCGATCGCCACCCGACATCGCGCCAGGTCATCAGGTCGGGCCGGAAGTGCACACCTTCGACGAAGGAGTCGACGGTCCATACGAGCTGTTGCTCCGGCTGGCACGGCGCCAGGACGGCGGCATCGTCGCCGATGCCGAGGGACACGTCGTTCGGTGGTGGGCCGAGGATCGCCTGGATCAGGGCAATTCGTTCGAACTCGGTGGCCACGAGGAACTCCAGCGGTCACGACGCGGGCGCGGGCACAGGGAGCGAGACGACGAACACGGTTCCGCGAGGCGTGTTGGCTTCGATGCGCACCTTGCCGTCGTGCGCTTCGATGAGACGCTTGACGATGGCGAGGCCGAGCCCGGTGCCGCCATATTCGCGTGTGGATGACGAGTCGACCTGGTAGAAGGGGGTGAACACTTTCTCGCGCTCGTTTTCGGGGATACCGATGCCGGTGTCGATCACGCGCACCTCGATGAGCGAGCGAGCGGGAGCGAGCAACGCGAAGCCGAAGGAGCCGTCGTCATCGCCGGACTCGTCGCGCACCAGAGCGGCCTCGATTCTGACGTCGCCTTCGGCGGGCGTGAACTTCACGGCGTTCTCGCCCAGGTTCAGGAACGCTTGACGAAGCCGGTTGGCGTCGCCGCGCAGCGGCGGCAAGTCGTCGGCCACGCGCAGCGACAGCTTCACACCTTTCTTGAATGCGACAGGCTTGAGGAGCGAGATCACGTCTTCGAGCACGGATCGGATGTCGACATCGGTCCGCAGCAAGGTGAGCGTTCCGCTTTCGAGCTTGGAGAGGTCGAGCAGGCTCATGATCAGGCCGAGGAGCTGCTCGCCTTTCTCGCGGATCGTGCGAATGAACTCCTTCTGCTCGGGCTGCAGCGGACCGGCGATGCCTTCGTCGAGCATCTCGCTGTAGCCGATGATGGAGGTCAGCGGGGTGCGCAGCTCGTGGCTGACGGTGGCGATGAAGTTGCTCTTGAGCCGATCGAGCTCCTTGAGCTTGTCGAAGGCATCCTGCAGGCGAGCGTTCTTGTCCTGAAGCTCCCGGTAGCTCTCGCGCACGCTGGCGAGGTGCATCTGGGAGGTGAGCAGGGCCTTGTGACCGCTGAACAGGATCAGGTCGAGCACGGCGCGCATGTGCTCGGCGATGTTGGCGACGGTCTCGGCCTTGGCACGGGGCATCTTGGGCAAGAGCTCGCGCACGCGCCCGCGGTCCAGCTCCGGGACCGTGCTGAACAGCGAGCCGGGCACCTCTCGAAGGTCCGCGGGGAGGAACGGACCGAGGACCAGCTTGCCCACCATGCGCCCGTCGTAGGTGATCGGCACCACCTCGTAGGTGGCGCCGGTGAAGCAGGCGTGCATCGAGGGCTTGTCGTCGACCGGACGCACGCGCTTGACGGCGCTGACCGTTGCGCCGCACGCGGCGCGTCCGGTGCCTTGCTCGTTGACGTACCTACAGATGGCCTGCTGCTCGACCGCGTCGGCAAGCAGCTCGCCTTCGCTGGAGAACACGCGGATGGAGATGCCGAACAGGTTGATGAAGGAGCGGATGACCTCTTTGAGCGAGGAGCGGTCGACCAGGTCCTCGAGGCGGAGGTTCTGCGCGGTGGTGAGCTGCTCGAGGTCGAATTCGGGGGGACGCTGCTGGGAGGTCATCGTCCGGCCTCCGTGTTGCGGATCGTGAAGCTGCCGCCAAGGCTGACACCGAGGATCTTGTCGAGGGTGGTGGTGGCGCCCATGCGTTCGATGACATGGTTGAGGAACGCGTTGGGGTCGATGCGGAACTTCTCGCCGAGGCCGTGTGTGCCGTCGAGGCTGGACCAGGTCAGGTGAAGGAGGGCCATGAAGGTTTCGAGGACCCCCACGCCCTGGGTGGCGACCGCGGCGAAGACGGGCTCGCGCCCCTTGGCAGCGAGCGCGACGAGCTCTTCGTGGGTGCGGGTGTTGGGCAGGTCGCGCTTGTTGAACTGGATGACGCAGGGCACGTCGCGCATCTGGCGGCCGTGCGCTTTGAGGTTCTCCTTGAGGTCGAGGAAGGCCATGGCGTTGTTCTGGGTTTCGCTGATCTGCGAGTCGGCGATGAACGCGACGCCATCGGCTCCTTGAAGGACGAGCCTGCGCGTGGAGGCGTGGATGACCTGGCCGGGGACAGTGAACAGCTTGAGGCGCAGCGCGAGGTCGCCCTCGCCCTTGAAGCGCAAGGGCAGGAGATCGAAGAACAGGGTGCGGTCGTCGCGGGTCTCCAGGGTCATGAGCCTGCCGCGGGAGGTGGAGTCCGCCAGCTTGTGCAGGGCCTGGAGGTTGGTGGTTTTGCCGCTGAGAGCAGGCCCGTAGTAGACGAGCTTGACCGTGATTTCGCGGGAGCTGAAGTCGATTTGCACCTTGCGATCCTCGAACGGGGCGGTCGGGGAGCCGGCAGCCGAGGGTTTGGATGGTACTCGAAAGTAGGGGATGATCGAACAGTCCTGAGCCTCGGGTTGGCCAATCGCGCACCGTGTCATGGCGATCACGGAGCCTGAAGCGCAGCGAACCGGTGGGAGGGCGTCGAAAAGTGGACACTCGCGCGCGTTGGAAGCAACCTGTGGGGGCCCTCGAAGTCTGGCCTGGCCGGCGCCCTCCGGGTGGCCGGTCTTGTGCAGCGGATGGCTGCGATTCCATTGACAGTACGGTCAGGCCGGGGTGCAATCGGCTACCTACCCGGCGGCCAGCCCGGCGCGCCCCAAGGACGGCATGTTCGCGATCATCATTACGGAGAAGGGCGGCACAGAGCGTCGCGAGGTTTTCGACAAGACCGAGATCAACGTCGGGCGGGTGCAGGGCAACGAGCTGATGCTCCCGAAGGGCAACGTCTCGAAGCACCATGCACGCCTGCTGTATCGCGACGGTCGGTTCATCGTTACGGATCTGAAGAGCACGAACGGCACATACGTCAACGGTCGGAAGATCGCGCAGGCGACGATCGTTCGTGAGGGGGACAAGATCTACATCGGCGACTTCATTCTCCGGCTCGAGGTGCCGCAGCAAGCGGCTCCTGCCGCGAGCCCGCCATCGTCGCCCGAGCAGGCTGACCCCATGTCGTCTTCCAGGGGCCCGGCCCGTGCGCCCGTCCCGCAGCGTCCCTCGCAAGACGCCGGCGTCAGCCACTATCCCCTGGAAAACGATCCCGACGAACCGTCTTGGTCCGGTGCCGATCCTGCTCCTGCCGCGCCCGTGCGCGTGCCGGCACCGCCAAGGCTACCGTCGACAGCGCACGCACCCATCCACACCGCGCCCGCGCACGCACCTCCCGCCGCACGTCCCGCGCCGGTGCCTGCAGCGCCCGCGAGGCCGCCCATCGCCATCCCGCCGACTCCGGCCGCGGAGCCGTCCGCGCCGGGAGTCAGCCCGCCTGCGGCTTCGCGGACACCATCGGTGCCCGCCGTGGCGCGTGTCGGCGCGCAGCCGAGACCGGCGCAACCCACGCCGGTTCCGCACGCCGCGCCGGAAACCGCCCAGATCCCGCCGCAGCGCGTGGCCGCTGCCGCGCTGCTCCGGCGCATCGAGGATTCCTTCGATCTGTCCTCCATCGACGACGGGTCCATCCCGGACAAGGACTTCGTCGAACGCGTCGAACACTCCCTGCGCGAGGAAATCGCCGCGATTCGTGCGTCGGGCGAGATGGGGGCCAATGTCGACATGGAAGCCGTGGTGCGTGAAGCCCGCGATGAGCTCGTCGGCTTCGGTCCGCTCGAGGCCCTGCTGCGCGATGACGACGTCGCGGAGGTCCACATCCATCGTCACTCGTGGGTGTCGACCACGCGGTTCAGCGGGCCGCGCCGGGCCGAGGTTCCGTTCGCGAGCGAAGCTTCGCTGCAGCGGATCATGCGGCGTTTGTGCGTGCGCGCTGGTGCGCCGGCACGCGCGGGAGAAGCGGTGGTCGAACGGTTCGTGGCGACCGAGGGCATCCATCTGGTCGCGGCGTTCAGCCCGGTTGCACAGCCCGGTACGACGGCGACGCTCCGCAAGTGCGGCCCGGCGTCCCAGTCGCTCGACGACCTGGTCAAGGCCGGCGTGATGTCCCGTGCGATGGCGTCCTTGCTGTCCAGCGCGGTGTCCGGGCACCTCAACCTGCTGGTGGCTGCCGGGTCCGGAACCGACGCGCGGGGCTTGATGTCGGCCCTCCTGTCGCTGACACGAAGCGGCGAACACGTCGTTGTCTTCCAGGACGCGGGCTGCCATCCCACCCTTCCCCGCAATGCTACGTCCATCCTCGGGGCCAACAATGCGGACGGCATCGCCGCCATTCGTTCTGCCGCCAGCCTCGGCGCCGACTGCGTGTTCGTCTCCGCGCTCCAGGGCGATGTCGCAGCCGAGGTGCTCGACGCAATCGGCAACGGCGCCGAGGGCGTCGTCGCCCTCACGCGCGCGCCCTCGCTTCGTCATGCGATCGCACGGCTCGTCCCCGACATCGCATCCCGCCGTCCCGGTGTGCCCATCGAGGCCGTACGCGAAGCCGTTTCCGCCGCCTTCGACCTGTACGTGGAGATCGTGAGGATGCGCGACGGACGCATGCGTGTGCTGCGCATCGCGGAGCCCGCTGGCGTCGAAGGCGTGACGATCGCCCAGCGCGACCTCTTCACGTTCGTCGCGGAACGAACGGCCACCGGCGGGAGCATCGAGGGCTCGTTCCATCCGGCAGGCGTCGTGCCTCACGCGATTGCCGACTTGCAATCGCGCGGTGTGGTGGTCGATCCTTCGCTGTTCCGCCGGTGATTTCGATCAGCTTCCGGCCTCGAGCGCAGGACGCTTCTGGAGCTTGCGCTGCACCAGACGCTTACGCACCGGACCGAGGTGGTCGATCATCAGCTCGCCATCGAGGTGCTCGTACTCATGCTGGATGGCGATGGCGAGCAACCCGTCGGCTTCGAGGGTGAACGACTCGCCGTTGCGGTCCAGGGCCTGCACGACCACCCGCTCCGCGCGCTCGACATTCTCGCTGACGCCCGGGAAGGACAGGCACCCTTCCTTCCACACGACTTCGCCGTGACGCTCGATGATCTTCGGGTTGATGAACACGCGCAGGTCGCTGGGCTCGTCGTCGGCGGCGATGTCGATGACGAACACGCGCAGCAGCACACCGACCTGGTTGGCGGCGAGCCCGACTCCCGGAGCGGCGTACATGGTTTCGGCCATGTCGTCGACGAGCTGCTGGATGTCGGGCGTGATGGCCTCCACAGGACGGGCTTTCTCGCGGAGAACTTTGTCGGGATAGATGTGGATGGGGAGGACGGCCATGACTCTACCATTCCTAGGCCACGGGGGCGGTGCAAGCAAGCACCGGGCAGGAAGATGCCCGGTCATCGCGCGATGGGATAATTCAACACGCCGTGCACGTAGGCGTCGCGTCCGCATAGCTCCCACTTGGGGTCGACGATGCGGGGTGCTTCGGCCGGGGTGCTGGGGCCTGCCCAGTCGACCGCACCTGGACGACCCCGGGGACCGAGCAGCAAGGGACCGATGAACGCGTGGAGCTCGTCGGCTAGCCGGGCGGCGAGCACGCTACCCGCGAGCTCGGCGCCGCCCTCGATGAGGAGCTTGACGATACCGCGCTGAGCGAGCGCGCGGAACGCAGCGGTGACATCCACGCGCCCCTCGCCGGTCTTGGCGACGCGCAGCACCTCGACGCCGAGGGCGGAGAGCGTCCGCTCGTTGGACTCGGGCGCGTCGGACGTGGTGAGCACCCAGGTGGGGATCTCGGCAGCCGTGGTCGCCAGGGTCGCCGTGGTCGGCATCCGAAGCTTGGAATCCAGCGTGATCCGGATCGGGTTGACTCCCTGCGCGTCGCGCACCGTCAGCCGTGGGTCGTCGGCGACCACCGTGCCCACCCCCACCATCACCGCGTCGCACTGGGCGCGGAGCTCGTGCACCTTGGCGCGCGCCTCGGGCCCCGTCACCCACTTGCTGGCGCCGGTTCTGGTGGCGATGCGCCCATCGAGCGAGACCGCCATCTTGAGCTTGATGTAGGGCAACCCGATGGTCACGTACTTGGTCCAGGGTTCGATGAGGGCCTTGGCCTCGGCCGCTCGAACGCCGACCTCAACCTCGATGCCCGCGGCCTGCAAGACCTCGATGCCTCCCCCTTGCACATGCGGGTTGGGGTCGCGGATACCCACGACCACGCGCCTGATCCCCGAACGCACGATGACGTCGACGCAGGGGGGCGTGCGCCCGTGATGGTTGCAGGGCTCAAGCGTCACGTACAGGGTGGCGCCCTTGGCGGCGTCACCGGCCTCGCGCAGCGCCACGACCTCGGCGTGGTCCGCGCCGGCGCGTTCGTGGTGGCCCACGCTGATGACCTGGTCGTCCCGTGCGACGACGGCACCGACGTTGGGGTTGGGAGATGGTCGTCCGAGACGGGCCTCGGACAGTGCACGTCCCATCATCTTCACGTCAATCTCGGAGTGTGTCGGCATGGTTCGACCGGGAGCCCATTTACTGCGAGCGACGTTCCGTCACAAGCGCCGCCAGCTCGCGCGCGAAGTCGTCGAGATCTCTGAACTTGCGGTAGACGCTTGCAAACCTGACGTACGCGACCTGATCGAGATCGCGCAGGCGTTCCATGACCTTCTCGCCGAGCAGGGCGGAGGGCACCTCCCGCTCGCCCGATTCGATGACTGCTCGCTCGACTTCCTCGGCCACGGCGTCGATCTGGTCCACGGAGATCTGCAGCTTGGTGCAGGCAGCCCGGATGCCCCGCACAAGCTTCAGCCTGTCGAACAGCTCCCTTCGGCCATCGCGTTTCACCACGGAGGGCAGCACGTCTTCCACGCGCTCGTAGGTGGTGTAGCGACGATTGCAAGCATCGCACTCGCGTCGTCGACGCGTGACCTCGCCGCTGGCGCTCAGGCGCGAGTCGATGACTCTGTTTTCGAGGTGTCCGCAGAAGGGGCACTTCATCTCAGCGATCCGGAAGCTCGATCTTGGCCACACGGCGCGCATGGCGCGGGTCTGGGTCGGGCGCAGCGTCGAGCCACGCCTTGAGGATCTCCAGGGCCAGCCCCTCGCCCACGACCCGCGCACCCATGCACAACACGTTGGCGTCGTTGTGCTCGCGAGCCATGCGCGCGGAGTACACGTCGGAGACGACAGCGGCGCGGACACCGGCATGCCGATTCGCAGCGATGGACATGCCGATGCCGGTTCCGCAGATGAGCACGCCTCGATCGAAACGTCGGTCCGCCACACCGCGGGCGAGGGCGTGGGCGAAGTCGGGGTAGTCGCACGACGCGTCGGCGTGCGTGCCGAGGTCATCAACGGCCAGACCCCAGTCGGCCATCGCCTTGGCGAGCACGGCCTTGAGCTTGAATCCTCCGTGGTCGGAGGCGATCGCGATGCGGCTCATGGCTTGCCTCTAGCGCGGAGCGCATCGGAAAACCAGAGGGTCAGTCGACGCGGGACAGGATCAAGCTCACGTTGGTGCCGCCGAAGCCGAAGGAGTTGGACAGTGCGTGACGCACCCGGCGTTCGCGCGCATGGTTGGGGACGACTTCGAGGGCGCAGTCAGGGTCCTGCTCCTCGATGTTGATGGTCGGGGGCACGACGCCGCGGGCACAGGCGAGTGCGCATACGGCGGCCTCGGCAGCGCCGGCTGCACCAAGCAAGTGACCGGTCATCGACTTGGTCGACGACATCCAGAGCTTGCGCGACGTGGCATGATCGCCGAACACGGCGGCGACGGCCTTGCATTCCTGCACGTCGCCCAGCGGGGTCGAGGTACCGTGGGCGTTGAGGTAGTCGATCGCGTCAGGAGGCAAGCGTGCGTCTTGCAGCGCCGCGCGCATCGATGCCCTGGCACCGGCGCCGTCGGACGCCGGCTGAACGGGATGGTAGGCGTCACTCGACGCGCCGTAGCCGGTCACCTCGGCGTAGATGCGGGCACCACGCTTGCGCGCGCGGTCCAACGGCTCGAGCACCAGCACCGCGCCGCCTTCGCTGCAAACGAAGCCGTCACGCCCCTTGTCGAACGGACGACTCGCCTTCGCGGGATCGTCGTTGCGACGCGACAGGGCGAACATCGCCTGGAAGCCGGCGATGCAAGTAGGCGTGATGGTGGCTTCGGCGCCGCCCGCGAGCGCCACGACCGCTCGGCCGTGACGAATCATCTCAAAGGCTTCGCCGATGGCGTGGGCGCTCGAAGCGCAAGCGGTGGAGGTGCACAAGCTCGGACCGCGCAGGCGGTGCGCGATCGAGACCTGGCCGGCAGCGAGGTTCGTGGCGATCGCGGGGATGGAATAGGGGCTGACCTTGGACGGTCCCTTCTCGCGGATCACCTCGACGGTGCGCTCGATGACACCCAACCCTCCGATGCCGACACCGATGACGCACGCGGCCCGATCGCGCTCCTCTTCGGTGAGATCGAGCTCGGCGTCGTGCACCGCCATGGCGGCGCTCGCGAGGGCGAACTCCTCGAACCGGCTGACCTCCTTGCGCTTCTTCTTGTCGATGAACGGCGACGGATCCCAGTCACGGACTTCGCCAGCGATCCGCGACGCGAAGGCCGCCGCGTCGAACTGCGTGATGGGTCCAATGCCACTGCGTCCAGCGATTAGGCTCTGCCAGGTGGCGTCGGCACTCACGCCGCACGGCGTGACCATGCCGATCCCCGTGATGACGACTCGTTCAGCCGGATGGTCCATGATTCGACAGGATTGAGCGGTGGTCCAGGCACAGCTTCGCGCCCGCGTGCGGGTCGCGCGACGAAACAATGGGGCTCAGGGTGCGAAGCTACCGCGTCCCGGGCAGGATGCGAAGCTACTTCTTCGCGTGCTTCTCGATGTAGTCGATGGCGTCCTGCACCGTGCGTATCTTCTCGGTGTCTTCGTCGGGGATGTCGATCTCGAAGCGCTCTTCGAACGCCAGCACGAGCTCGACCAGCCCCAGGGAATCGGCGCCAAGATCGTCGATGAACGTCGACTCGGGCTTGATGTCCTTCTCGTCGACGTCCAGTTGCTCCTTGATGATGGCCTTGACTTCGGCCGCGATGTCGCGTTCTGCCATGAAAGTTCCTCCGGACGGGCGGTGTCCTAACCCAACCCGCCGCCGGACGCAGCCAGGAAAAGCAGGTTCTTGCAGCGAACGGTCTTACGCACCCGGGTAACGCGGGGCGTTGCCGGATCGTGCCGGCATACGTGCCCTGCTACGCGTACATGCCCCCATTGACGCGCAACGTCTGGCCCGTCACATACGACGCCTCGGCGCTCACCAGGTAGAGGATCGCCGCGGCGACGTCGTCGGGCTTGCCGAAGTGGCCCAGCGGGATGGTCGAGATGATGCTCTTGCGCGCGTTGTCGTCGAGGCGCGAGGTCATGTCCGTGTCGATGAGCCCCGGCGCCACCGCGTTGACCGTGATGCCCCGGCTGCCGTACTCCCGCGCCAGGCTCCTGGTCAACCCAATCAACGCGGCCTTGGACGACGCATACGCCGCCTGCCCGGCGTTGCCGATCTCGCCGATCACGCTCGAAACGAACACGATGCGCCCCTGGCGCGCGCGAACCATGGACTTCATCGCGGCGCGCGCGCACGCGATCGCACCACGCAGGTTCACCGCGAGCTGACGATCGATGTCTTCGTCACGCAAGCGAAGCAACAGGCCGTCGATCGCGATGCCGGCGTTGGCGACGAGGATGTCGAGCTTGGCGTGACGCTTGACCAGGTCGGCGATGGCGTCGTCGACGGACGCGGTGTCGGCCACGTCGAAACGCATCCGCTCGGCGGCGCCACCAGCACGCTGGATCTCGTCGACCGCATCCTGTGCAGCCTGCTCGTTCGACGCGTAGTGGACCACGACGAAGGCGCCCTGACGTGCGAGCAGCAGGGCGGTTGCGCGGCCGATCCCGCGGGAGCTCCCCGTGACCAGAGCTATCTTTCCATCCAATCGAAACATGGGCATCCGAACCGCGTTGTTGCCGACCGCGGAGCCGCCGTCAACCCGTTCCGGCTGACACGGCGCGGCTACGGGCTGTCGTTTGCCGATCACTGCAGGAGATAGGATCCCACCCGCGCAAGCTGCTGGACGGCCATGGCGATGAGCAGCAGTGCCGCCAGCACCTCCACCGCCCTGCGCTTGCCCACGGACAGCCACGCCCCTGCCCAGGCCGCGGACATCATCGACGGCAGCGTGCCCGCGCCGAACGACGCGACGAGCAGCGCACCGGTCCAGGCATGGCCGGCGCTGACCGCTCTCGAGATGGCCGCCATGGACAATCCGCACGGCAGAAACCCGAGCAGCAACCCCAACGGCAACGCCGCGATCGGCATTCCGCCGCGCGCCAGGTGACGAAGCAGCATGCCTGCCCCGGGCAGGCGCAGCCCCTTGCCCCCGTCGGCAGAAAGCGGCTGGCGCACCACACCCAGCAAACCGAGCCCGAACCATCCAAGCAGCACGCCAGCCAGCGCCGCCAGCGCGACCTGCACGCGCGCCACACCCCCCAGCCCCGCAACGGTTCCGCCCATCGCCGCAACGACCGCCCCCAGCACCACGTACGTGACGATGCGTCCGAGGTTGTACAGCAGCGCCGCCGCGAGCCGACGCGTGCCCCCCATCGCAGGCCCGATGGCCACGGCGATCGGGCCGCACATACCCAGACAGTGCCCGGTGCCGAGCAGTCCGAGCAGGAACATGCCGACGAGATCGTGGGTTGGAGGTAGCAGGCCAGAAGGCATGACGATCAGAACGATGCGCTTCGTCCATAGCACGGTGCGGGAGCCAACTGCTTGTTGCCGCGGGTCGCGCGGGCGCCCATTCCGCTGAGGCGTTCCGGGATGGCACAGTCATGCGGGACTGCGGTCGCGGAACAAGGGGACCGTAGCCGGTACGGGCCGGACCGGCCTCGGCGCGGGGGGTACCTTCCTATCCCGTTGGGCACAACCATCTAGAACCCGCAATCCGTGTATCGTGTATCCATGGCGCTCGGCCACTTCCGGTTGACTTCCCGCTCTGCAACCGGTGATGATTCCGATATGCGTTCAGCTCGTCATGCCGTCGGGATTTCAATCTTCGCCGCGACCGTCGCAGCGCTTGCGTGCCACTGTGTGATCGTGCAGGAGCCTGCGCGCCAGGCTTCCACGCCGTCCACGCAACCGCCGTCACCCGCGCAACCGCCTCCCGCCCAGACCGCGCCGCCCGCGGCGAGCAGCACGCCACCGGCAGCGACCAAGCCCTTGCTCCCGCGCATCCCCAAGGGCGGCTGGCCCGGCCGTCGACGACCCGGGGCGATCCGCCCGGTACCGGCCAGTGGCTGGATCGATTGCGCACCGGGGCAATGCGGCACGCCAGGCAAGGTGAGCTGCGGAACCGCGGAGTGCACCGCCGGCGCGGAGGCCTGCTGCGACCCGCCGGACTCGTCACCGTCGCGCTGCGTACCGGTCAATCAGCTTGCGAACCAGGGGACGTGCTGCCCGGCGCCAGGAGCGCCGGCCGGCACCTGCCAGAGCGGGTCCGTGCCGCTGTCCTGCGACGATTCGACCGACTGTCCGAGCGGGTTGTTGTGCTGTGTTCGCTTCGGCGCGGATGGGGCGGTGTACTCGGCGTGCGGCGCGGGCCCCTGCGAGGGAGGCGAGCTGTGCTCGGACAAGGGCGGATGCTCCGCGGGGATGCGGTGCGCGGCGAACCCCGGCGCGCCGGGCGGAACGTGCCGCAGGATCGGTCAGACCATGCCTTGCGGCGCGCTGCAGTGCACCGGCAACACGCCCTACTGCAAGTGGAACAAGACCTCGAAGACTGGCGCCTGCGCCGGCCCGGACCCTCGCGGACGATCCATCGACGGCCACTTCGAATGCCTCACCAGCGAGCAGTGCCCACAGGGAGAAAGCTGCTGCGTCGTCACCGACGCCAACCAGTCTTATGCAACTTGCATGAGCTCCTGCCCGGCCGGCGGCTCCGCGGTTGCGTGTCGCAACATCACCGACTGCCCGAAGGATTTCGGGGAGGCGATGGGCACGCGGCCCAAGTCGTGCGATGCTGTCACCTCCGACGCGTTGCCGCCCGGCATGAAGCTCTGCACCTACGTGCCCTGATCGAAAAGCCATCAGGAGCGTGCGGATGGCCGCCAGGCGAGCAAGGCGGTCGCGTGCGACCGGGGAAGCCTGCCAAGAACGCTTGTCTGAACCGTCCCTGCTGAACCGGAAATCTCCCTGCGCCAACGGGCCCGTTTTCGCTGCCTACGGTTGCGCGACGATGCCGCCTGCGCAATGCTCGCACCCGCCATGGAGTCGTACGAATGAAAGAGCGTCATGTCTGCGCGGACTGCGGCCGTCACTCTCCCCCTACCGAAACCGGCTATACGCTCATCAGCAAGGAGTTCGGCTGGAGGCTGCTGCGCGAAGTGAAGCCCGACGGCAGTGTGCTTCTCGAGTGGCGCTGCCCGGTCTGCTGGAAGGCGTACAAGCAGCGCAACGCTCCGGTCCCGGCGCCGCCGAGCTCTCGCGGCAAGCAGGACCTGTCCCTATCCGGCGAGCACTCGCGCGCCCTGCTCGATGAGGAGGCGCCGCCGTCGTCCCGGCTTCGCACTGTGGACGCGCCCCCATCCGAATCGGGTCGCGGCCTGCCTCGCAAGCGTGCCTAGCGTTTCCCGACCCAAGCTCGCTGCGGGCCGGTCTTGGCGGACACCGGCACGTCGTCATCGGAGCGGGACGGGGAGGCGGCCTCGCATCGAAACCATCTTGGAGGCACGGCCGGGGAATCCCTGCACAACATGTGAAAGCCCTGCGCGAGGTGCCCATCTTGCGCAAGGGGCTGGAAACGGCCCAATGCACCTTGTGCCGGTATCTCGCGCAACAGCGGGTCCCGCCTCGGCTGGCCCGGGCCTTGCTCGGCGCCCTTCGGCATGACGTCCCCGTTCTCACTCCGGCTCATGGTCGCGGTCTTCCCGTTCGTCGTGTCGGCGTCTTGCGTCCCTGCGGGGCTCGACCAGCACGACGACCGTGGGAGCGAATCCACGGCGCAGCAGACTGGCGACTATCCACCCATCAACCCTGACGAGAAGTACTACAAGCCAGGACCCATTCTGGCATCACCGGACGATCAAGAGCTATCTACGCGACGGGCCTACCACGAGCAGGTGATCGCGCAGCACGGGCTGAGCTATTTTCTCCGGGATAACCCGGTGATGCACCTGCCTGAGGAGGCAATTACCGGGCTGCGGGTGCCCGAGGACACCGGTGGGGCAAAGCCCATGTCGCTGCCGGTGCCGACGGACGGCACCTTGCCGGAGAAGTGGGATTGGCGGTCGGTGGGCGTGGGGCTGCCCCCGGCTCGCAACCAGGGAGCCTGCGGTAGCTGCTGGGCATTCGGCACCGTGGCGGCGGTGGAAGGCGCGATTGCGGTATTCGACAAGCAGATCGTGGACCTGAGCGAGCAGTTCGTGATCGACTGCAATCATGACGGCTACGGATGTGGCGGGGGCTACTGGGCGTACGATCTGCTGGTGAGCCCCGGGGCTGCCCCCGAGCAGCAGTATCCGTACCAGGCTCGCGACCTGGCCTGTCGCGGCAACCAGGTGAGCCATCCTTACCGGATCCAGTCGTATCATGGCGCGCAGGCCTACAATGTGGACGCCCTGAAGGCCGCCATCTACAAGTATGGGCCGGTCGGCGTGACCATGTCGGTGTGCGGGTCGATTCCTGGCTACGGGGGCGGGGTCTACGATTCCTACGAGTGCAACCACCGTTCGACCAATCACATCGTGGCGCTGGCGGGGTGGGACGACACGGTGGTGCACGCCAAGGGGAAGGGGGTGTGGATTCTGCGCAATAGTTGGGGCAAGAGCTGGGGCACCGCCGGCTACGGCCTCTTTGCCTATGGCACGGCCAACCTCGAGGAGGATCCGACGTATGTGGTCTACGCGCCGGTGGACCAGACGGACACGGACGGCGACGGGGTGCCGGACTACCGGGACAATTGCCGGGAGCAACCGAATCCACCGCAGCAGGACCTGGACGAGGACGGGGTCGGCGACGCCTGTGACGGCTCTTTCGATCCTTTCGAGAAGCCGCTGACGTTGAGCGACGACGACTCCCGCAAGGTGGACTTGCAGTTTGGATTTCCATTCTACGGGGTGACGTACACGTCGGTATATGTCAATTCGGACGGCAACCTGACGTTCGGCGCGGGGGATTCGAAGACGGGCGACCGATCGGCGGACCGCTTCCTGACAGGGGCGCCGCGCATCGCGGCGCTGTTTGCGGACTTGAATCCGGGCAAGGGCGGCAAGGTCACCTACGGCAAGACCGCACCGGACAACCTGTTCGTCCGGTGGAGCGGCGTTCCGTTGTACCAGGGCGCCGGGGGCGGCACGGTGACGGTCACCCTGGAGGCGACTGGGCGGGTGTCGATGCAATTCGGTGCGGTCAGCGGCAAGGCGTTCGTGGTCGGCGTGTCCCGGGGCGGTGCGGGCAACCACGCGCAGGAGACGGACCTGTCGGCTGCCAGCGCGGATCTGCCGTTCGGATCGTCCGCGGTCTACGAGGCATTCGGGGGCAACAAGGCATTCGACCTGTCGGGCAGAACGATCGTGTACTCGGCCGAAGCGCAGCCGCCGTCGGGACCGGATGCCGGCCCCGGCCCCACGCCTCCGCCTGCCGACACCACGATTGCTCTCGGTGACGACGACTCCAGGAGCATCTCCCTGGGGTTTGCGTTCCCGTTCTTCGGCGCGAGCTGGTCCGAAGTGTTCGTGAACTCGGATGGCAACCTGACGTTCGGAACCGGGGACCGCGCCACGGCAAGCCGGACGGCGGGCCGGTTCCTGACCGGTCCGCCGAGGATCGCGGTGCTCTACGCGGACCTCGACCCGTCCAGAGGCGGCACGGTGAGCTACCGCCACGACGACCCCCAGAGCATCACAATCGGCTGGCACGGCGTACCGGGTTACGGCACCAACGTGGGCAATGAGGCGTCGGTCACCCTGTACGCCACCGGACGCATACGAATATCGGTCACGAGCGCGAGCGCGGCGAAGTACGTCGTCGGCGTGTCGCAGGGTGGGGCGGGCAATACCGCGGCGGGCGTGGACCTGAGCGCCGCGAGCGAGCTCGGGATGAACGGGCTTGCGGCTGTCTACGAAGCGTTCGACAGCGGGCACCCGTTCGACCTTGCGGGCAAGGCAATTCTGTTCGTTCCGAACGGCTCCGTGCCCGGCCCCAACCCGTTCCCGGACGGCGGCCCGACGGGCTCGGAGACGGTCATCCACCTGGGCGACGATGACGGAAAGATGGTCCCGCTCGGCTTCTCGTTTCCGTTCTATGGGCAGACATGGCAGTCGGTCTATGTCAACTCGGATGGGAACCTGACGTTCGGCACGGTGGACAAGGGGTCGGTGGAGCGGTCCGAGTCGCGGTTCCTCACGGGCGCACCTCGGGTCGCGGTGCTGTACGAGGATCTCGATCCGTCGGCGGGCGGGTCGGTAGCCTGGCGCAAGGATACGCCGGACAGCATCACCTTCCGCTACACGGGAGTCCCGGCCTATGGCGGCAACCAGGGCAACACCGCCACGGTCACCCTGCATGCGTCGGGGGCACTTACCATCACGCTCGGCTCGGTGGGTTCCGCGTCGGCCATCGTGGGCGTCTCGAAGGGCGGAGCCGGCAACTGGGGCGTTGCGACGGATCTGTCATCCATGATGGCCGAGCCGATTCCCTACGGGGCGAGCGGTGCGCTCTACGAGGTATTCGGGCCTGGCGCGCTGGACCTGGGCGGCCGAACGGTCATCTTCGTTCCGTGACCTCACACGAGCCGCGCGCAGCAGGCGGCTCGCGCCCGTCGCCGCCGTCCAAGCCGCAGACGCCTCAATCTGCATACGGCGCGGGACCGATGTAGCGACCGTCGTGGAACTTCAGGAAGTGCGATCCCTCGGTCAGGTCCACGTGGAAGTGGTCGTCGTGGTCTGCGTTGTAGTTTGGGGTCAAAATGATGTTCCAGTACCAGGCATCGTACCAGCGGTGTACCGCGTCGTACAGGAACGCTCCGGCCTCGGTCTGGGGCGTGGTCGTGTTGTGCTCCCAGTCGTCGAACACCGTCCACAGGCGGCCGTCGAGGAATTCGAAGCCGGCGATGTCGATCGCCAGGCCGTACGAGTGCTGCGAAAGCGTGGTCGTTCCGGCGATGACCCGGCAGTTGTAGGTACCCATGTGCCGCAGCGCCACAACGTCGACGGGCTTCACATCATCGATCGTCGAAACCAGCGCTCCGGCCATCTTGCACGCCGCCAGCACGCGCCTCGTCGTGGTGCCGTCGGACGCATGCAGCGCCACGCCGTGGACGGGCGACTTGACGTACAGCGGCGCTTCGACATGACAGTGCAGGTTCGGATTGCCATCGGGCGTCTCGTCTTGCACGTACGTGGGCTCGAAGCCGACACCGCGAGCGGCGAGCTCGAAGTAGCAAGCGTCGAGCTCGTGCGCACGGTTGGGCACGCATGCGTACCGGATGGCCGCCGGGTCGCTGGGGCGCGCGACCAGAACACACCCGTAGCCGTCGCGGCAGCCGTCGTCCGGGTAGTATTCGAAATCGCACCGCGACAGGCACAGCCCGTCTCCCAGCACGCCGCCTTCGGGAACATCGGTCGTGTTCCCGCAGAACGTCACCGGGAAGCCGTTCTGGTCCGGACACGAATCGGAGCAGGGTAACGTGCACAAGCCTGCGGGGAAGCCGTCGGTCAGGCACACGGCGCCGTCGAACTTGCAATCCGCCGAAGTGGCGCACGGGCTGCCGATGAAGCCCGGTAGCGCTTCGCCTCCTTCCGCCCCATCCGGACCCGCAGCGTCCAGGGCTGCTGCGTCGTCTCCCGGCGTGGCGTCGGGCGCCGCCTCGTCGCCGGGTGGAGCGTCGTGCAAGGCGGCATCGTCGCCCCCGCCCCCGCTGGCGTCGGGTTGTGTCGTGTCCGAATCAGCATCGGACGATGCGTCTCCGCAGGACGCGAGCAACCAGGGCAGCGTGGCGAGCAGCGCAGGGAACCTTTTCGAGGACATGGGTGGATGGTAGGCCGGAGCAACGCGAGCGGCAACGGGCAAGGGCGGTGGCAGACGTCGCCGTGTGGTACGATGAGGCGTATGGATCCGCGACAAGCCGGCGCACGATTCGAAGCGTGGTGCAGCACGCTGATCAACAGCATCTGGCCCCACCTGGTACACGCGCGGAACCAGCTCGTGGCAGCCCAGCGGGGCCCTGAGCCCGACGCGGCGATCGATCGCATCGAGCAGCTTCTCCGGGCGTCGATCGAGCCCGTGTTCCTGCAAGCCGAGATGGCGCTGGAGCCGATTCGCACCGCCTATGACAGGTGGATCGAGGGCAAGGAGGATCCCACGGAGCAGATGCAGGAGCTGCAGACCCGCATGGGCGAAGCGATCGACAAGTACCGCGACTGGACGGAGCGCAAGGTCGCCTCGCTGGTGGCGCAGGCGCGCGCTCAGGAGCTGATGCCGCTTCAGGCACCGCAGCCCGCGAGCCCACAGGCGCCGCAAGCGCAACCCCGCGCGCCCGCCTCGCCAGCGCAACAGCCCGCCATCGCGTTCTGCTCGGCGTGCGGGGCGAGAGTCACCCCGGAGATGGTTCGGCGCGGCGTCTGCGGTTCCTGTGGGGAGGTGCCCTGACGTGGCGTTGCAAGGACTCAGGTGCGTGCCCCAGCGTCGTTCCGACGCCGAACAGGACTGCGGTCCGGCGCCGGCTCCGCCCGTGCGCGAGCCGCTCACCCACGAGCAATCGACCTTTCTCTTCCGCGTGCTGGAGCGGTTGACAGCCCGGCTGGAGGCACTGGCCGAACCGTCGACCGAGCCGCGCACCGACGCCCAGCGGGCCGCCGTGCACTATCTCGAGGTGCTGCGCCTGACAGTGCGCAACACGGTGGTGAGAGCGCATGCCGGCTTGGTGATCGCAGAAGCCTCGCAAGCGTGGACGCGAGCGCGCCTCGCGCGGCGTCGCATGGTGGCCGTGGCCTTCGAGGATCTGGTGCAAGAGGGCCACGTGGGCCTGCTCACGGCGGTGGACCGGTTCGATTGGCGCAAAGGCTACTGCTTTTCGACCTTCGCGACCGTGGTGATCCGGAGGCAAATAGCTCGGGCGCTGATCGAGAAAGAGCCCCTGATCTATCTGCCTGCGCATGCGCTGGCGTCTCTGCGGACCGTGCACACGTTCAGCGTCCAGTTCCGTGCGGAGCGGGGGCGATCGCCGTCGCCCGACGAGATCTCGGCCGCCACCGGGATCAGCCGGGACACGGTCACGGCGATCCACGAGGCTGGGCGGATGATCGCGGAGCCCGACACCATCGACCGCGTGGAAGACCTGCCCAGGGTCGTCGATGACAACGCGGTGGATGCGTTGAAGGCGCTGGTGTCCAACGAGCTGGAGAGGGTGGTCGGGGAGGCGATGGCGGCGCTCGGGCCGGTCGAGCGCGAGGTGATCACCCACCGCTTCGGGCTCGGTGGCGAGCCTGAGCAGACGCAGGCGCAGGTCGGCGCCCGGTTGGGCTACAGCCAGCAGCGGATCGCGCAGGTCGAGCGTCGTGCGCTCCTCAAGCTGCTGATGGTCACGCGGTCCCGGGGCATCGAGGCCCGGGGCGACGGCACGCTCGACGGTCTGCTGGCCGTTCTTGCGGAGCATGGCATCGGAGGCGACGACGCCTTGCCGACGCTGGCGCGGTGCCTGGAACGCTCGGAGCGTTGCGGGGATCCGCGGTATCTTCGAGCGCGCATGGCGAAGCTCGCGCGACGCGGCCTGCGTTGAGTAGACCTTCCGTGGGGAGTGACCAGGGCAGCGGTGAACGCGCCCGCGCGGATCTCCAGCGTGCCCCAGATGAGGTGCTGCTCCGTCGCGGGATCCCTGATCTCGAAACGGACGACCCCGGGTTCGACGTTGTCGATGGCCGCAAGCCCGGGCTCGTCGGTGGCGCCCTTGTTGGCGGGCATTGGATCGGCTGCTTCTCTGTACCCCACGACGATGCCGTTCAAGGGTGGAACGATGACGTTCACGGCCTTGGTGCTGGTGTGGTCGAAGAGCCGCAACATGGCGCGCCCGTTGGGGTCATCCAGGGCGACTCCCAGCCGATCCACCAGGTTTGCGATTTCGGACTGCCGTCGGGCATTTGTCACGGGCACACGAATATGCCTTGATGTCCCTGTCAGCAGCTTGTTCGCCGATGACGTAGCAGTCGGCGTAACGCCACAAGGACCGGCAGGACATGGCTGAACGCAGTCTTCCACCGTGCGATGGGTGACATCGGACACGCAGGCCATGGCGACATCGCAGCAATTGCACGCTGCTACATGGTTGCAGCAGGGATCGCAGGTGCACCACGCGCACGGATCCGGCGGAAGGGGCGCCGAATCGCACACCAGGCGGTCCGTGTTCTGTATCGCGTTGGCGTGTTTGTCCTCGATGCCCACGAGCTGCGGGCACGAGACGGCCGCGACCAGACCGGAGGCCAGCACGGCCGCGGTCGTTCCCATCCAGCAGAGAACAACGGGGTGGAAACGCATACGGTGGATCGTGTTGCCTGCCCAACGGCAATGCGCCAAGGTTGCACCCTGACACCACGACCAGGGTGCTACGACCCCCTGCCGAAGCCGTCCGTGAACAAGCCGACCAGCGATCGATCGTCTGCCGAAACGCCCGCGCGCCGGACCCGTCCCTTGCCCATGCTTGCCTCTGCCGCGTGGGCTCCCGGCGCTCTGTGCCTGGCCGCCGGGGGATTCGTGGCCGCCCTGCTGCACGCCTCGGTCACGCGGCCCTTGCCGAACCAGCCCCTGCCGCCGTCGGTAGCCGAAGCCATCGCGTCATGGCAGGTGTCGGACGTGTGCCTGACGCCGCACGATGACCTGCGCCACCCCGGTTGGGGACGCGACGAGCAGAGCCGGATTGCGTCGCCGGTGTTGCCGGACCCGAGACCCGCGAGGTGGTTCGTGCGGCCCGTGGCCTGGAGCATGGCGCGATGAACCCAGCCGCGGTCATGGCGCTGGTTGGCCGCCGCATTGCGCTGCGTCCGGGCGCAACCGCGCTGCTCGCTCTGAGCGTCTTCGCCCTCAGCTTCGTCGCGGGGTCCGTCTTCCTCTTGCAGCAGGGCATCGAGCAAACGGCCAGACACGTCATCGCGGCAGGTCCCTCGCTGGTGGTCAGCCGCGTCGACGCCGGGGGTTGGGCGCCGCTGCCGGCCACCGAAGCGCAGCGGATCGCGCGCATCCGCGGCGTGTCGCAGGCGACGGCGAGGGTGTGGGGGGTGCTACCGGGCCCGCCCTCGGTGACCCTGATGGGCTCGACGCTGCTGGATGACGGGTCGTCGGAGGCCATCGCCGGAACAGGCCCGGCGGCGGCAGCCAACGATGGGATTCTTTCGCTGCGGGGACTGGACGGATCGATCACCACCTTTCGTGTGCAAAAGGTGCTCGACCGGACGTCGGACGTGGCGACGCAGGACCTGGTGCTCGTCTCCGTGGCCGCCGCGCGGCGGCTGCTGCTGTTGCACGAGGGCGACGCGACCGACGTGGCGGTGCGCGCGGTTCACCCGCAGGAAGAAGAGGCGTTGGCGCGCGAGATCCCTGCGGGCGCGCCGTGGCCCTTGCGCGTGGTGACGCGCAAGCAGCTCGACGGTGCGTACATGGCACAGCTCGGCCAGCGCATGGGATTGACGACCATGACCCTGGTGCCGTCGATTCTTGCGCTGGCGCTGCTCGTCGCGGGGATTGCGGCGGGAGGCGACAAGGCGCGACGCGAGGTGGGCAAGTTGAAGCTGCTCGGGTGGTCCACCGGGCAAGTTGCCATGCTGCATGTGCTGGAGGTGGCGGTCCCCGCTGGTGCTGGCGCGTTCGCGGGTCTGGCGCTCGGCTATGCCCAGCTATTCGTGTTCGGCGGAGGAAATCTCACCGCCGCGGTCTTGGGGTGGGGTGACATTGCGCCTCATTTCTGGCTGGATTCCACGGGAGCAGCCCTTGCGATGGTGCAGATCGCCGCGCTCGTCCTGGCACCGTGCGGCGTCGCCGCGGCGGTCCCTTCCTGGCGTCTGGCGCATGCCGACCCGGTCCAGCTCATCGAGGCGCCATGATCGTTTGCGATGGCGTGAGCGTTCGCCCATCACCTGGGGCCGGTGCGACTGCCATCCTCGACAACGTGAGCTTCGAGGCACGCCAAGGGACCGTCACGCTCATCCGCGGCGCCAGCGGATCTGGCAAGTCGACCTTGCTTTCCGTGCTCGCCTGCGTGCGCCGTCCCACCTCGGGCGAGGTGCGACTGCGCGGCGAACCGGTCAGCCGGTACACGGCCGCGCACCGTGACAGGCTTCGACGCACCGTCGGGTTCCTTCCCCAGCAGCTACATCTGTTCGACGAGCTGACCGCGGTGGAGAACGTGTTTCTCCCTCTGATGGCGACGGGTGTCACGCGCGCCGAGGGCACGGCTCGCGCGATCGACCTGCTCCGACGGCTTCAGGTCGACCATGACTCGATGCGTCCGGTCCGATCGCTGTCGGGCGGGGAGCGCCAGCGGGTCGCACTGGCCCGGGCCCTGGTGATCCATGCCCCCGTGGTGATCCTGGACGAGCCCACCGCCCACCAAGACGACGATCGCGTGCGCATCATGCTGTCGGTCATCGAAGAGGCGAAGAATCATGGCCGGGTGGTGGTGATGGCCGCGCACGACCCCCGGCTGGAGGCGTGGAGCGCGGTCGACCAGGTGTTGTATTTGAAGGGTGGCCGGCTGGCGGACGATGGTGGGTGAACTCAGATGCTGCTCGCAAACGGTCCATGCACGCCGCGAACGTCCTTGGTGAAGGCTCCTTCGGGTGTTTCCACCACGACACGCACCCGCGGATCGGACACCATCCGGGTGGCGAGGTACGCCCGAGCCTGCTTCTCCGACTTCGCCCGGTACACCTCGAATTTCAGCGTGACCTCGCCGATCGGTGTGTTGTCGAGCTTCGTGTACTTGCTGATGAGCTCCACGTCGTCGACATCGTCTTTGCCGAGGAGCTTCTGCCAAAGGCCCATGCGCCTTTTTCTCCGATCTCGGATCGTAGGGCCCGATCCCGGCGGGGTCAACACACCATGAACCTGCACCCGCTGCTGCTGTCAGTCACGGTTGTCGACGTGCTCGGGATGGGGGCACTGGCGGCCGCGATGCCGACCAGCGCGCGAGTGCTGCTGGGCTGGCGACCGGGGGATCCGTCGGAATCCCAGATTGCCCTCGAACGACGCGCGGAGCTGGCGTCCGCCATGGCGAGGCTTGGCCTCGCGCTGCACGCATCGGCGTCGGCTTTGCTGCTGCTGGCGATAAGCTACGTGCTTCCGGGGATCGTCCCGGGCGCCATGTGCGGATTCGGCGCGGTGCAGGCCATGCCCGACGGCCGCGTCATGATCCTGCTACGTGGCATATCGATGCTCTCCCTCCTTGCCTGGGCGGAAGTCGACCGCGCTGACCGCGTCACACCGACCGGCGCTCTGGCGGTGTCGTCCGCGAGGGCCTTGCTTGCCGCTGCTCCCGTCGCAGCCGTCACCGTGTGGACCACCGTCGGCTCCCTCGCCCGCGTCGACGTTCAGACGCCGGTATCGTGCTGTGCGGCGGTTTTCGACCTCGCAAGAACCACGAAGCCGAGTGGTGGTATTCCCTATGCCGGCAGCATGGGCGTGATAGGCACGTTTTTGATGGGGGGCGTGGTGGCGATGGCTGCGCTGGGGATGCGACGGCGCACGACGCTAGAGAAGCACGCCGCGCCTGCCGCGATGCTGGTGATCGCGACGTGGGCCTGGATCATGCTGGCGTTCTGGACCCTGGTCGACGTAGCCGCGCCCTATATCTATGGTGTCGTGGGCCATCGATGTCCGTTCTGCCTGCTGCTGCCGTCGCATGGCATAGCGGGCTACGCGGCCTATGGATCGCTGGGCGTGGTGCTGGTGGAGAGCCTGCGGGCGGCGGTGGCGCGCAGGATGGGATTGCACGGTGGCGCGGACGCTGCCTTCGCGCTGCGGTCGTCGCGTTCGAGCCTCGCCAGGATGGCAGTGGCGATTGCCGTCTTCATGGCGGCGGGCCTGGGACCGGCCCTGATGTGGCGTATTCGTGAGGGAGTGTGGATCACCGGCTGAATCCGCCTGGTCGAACTGGGTCGCGGCAGCCTGGGCCGATCCTGGCACAGTCGCGCTCTTGTTGGTTCCCGGCCCCGGTGAATCGCGCTATGAAACGGAGCAATGAAACAGCGAGAGAGCGGCCCCGCCAGAGACATCGACACCGACGACTACGAAGCACGCTACGGTCACAAGGGATGTGTCGTGTGGCTGACGGGCTTGAGCGCGTCGGGCAAGTCCACGGTCGCCACGCACGTGGCCCGGAGGCTGTTCGAAGAAGGCAGCCATGTGTACGTGCTCGACGGTGACGCCCTTCGTCAAGGGCTGACGCGCGATCTGGGATTCTCTCCCGCTGCGCGGGAGGAGAACATCCGCCGCGCGGGCGAAGTGGCAAAACTGTTCCGGCGCGCGGGGTTCATCGTCCTCGCGGCTTTCGTCTCTCCCTATCGGAAGGACAGAGACTTCGTGCGGTCCATCCTCGACGACGGCCGCTTCCTCGAGGTGTACGTCAAGGCGGATCTCGATACCTGCATCGCACGCGATCCGAAGGGCTTGTACCAGAAAGCGCTGCGCGGCCTCATCCCCGAGTTCACCGGCGTAAGCGCTCCCTACGAGCCTCCCCTGGCGCCCGAGTTGGTGCTCGACACCGTCTCCCTGTCGGTCGATCAAAGCGTGCAGATCGTCCTCGATCTGCTTCGCGCACGCGGCATCCGCGCCGCCCGCACCTGATCCGGTACGCCTCGCACCGACCGGGCTGATCCGCAGCGGTCCGCGGCACGCCGACTTGTCGCATGAGCAGGTGAAGGGCGCATCTGCGCAGATCCGCGAGGGGCCGATGGCACCGGGGTTCGGCGGGGCAAGCGCCGCGCGTGTCCTGGGCGTGCGCAAAACGGTGCCACACGACCGCGATGATGAGATTCTCTGTTCCACGCTTGAGTCGAGTTTTGCGACTTGGTATCGCTCTGGCCGTCGCGTTCCCGGCGCTGGGGGCCTGACGACCTGCGGCAGGGAGAGGATTCGGCTTTATGAGTATATCGCGGACCAACGGCTCATCATCAACATCATCGCACGGCGATCGGGGGGGCTACCGGCCATGATCCGCACGGTGTCGAAGCTCGCCGAACGCCTCCGGCAGCGCGGCATGACGCAGACGGTCCGGCTGGCGGGCGAAGTGGTGGCGTACGAGGTCGGAGCGATTCTCGACCGCAGGTTCGACCGCGCCTACGGCACGGAAACGAGCGAGCGCGTGCCGCTGGAGAACCTGTCGGTGGAGCACGAAAGCCGCGCGTACGAGGAGCGCTACCAGCCGATTACGGCTCGCTACTTCCGGCGGATGCTCGGGGCCACGCGGATGCGGTACGAGGACTTCGTGTTCGTGGACCTGGGTGCGGGCAAGGGGCGCGCCGTGATGCTGGCGGCTCGCGAACGCTTCAAGAAAGTCGTTGGCGTGGAGTTCTCGCGGGAGCTGTGCGCCGTGGCGGAGCGCAACGCGGCCCGGTTCGCACGGGTCCAGCCCGGATGCGCGCCCATCGAGATCGTGTGCGCCGACGCTGCCGAATACGATCTGCCCAACGAGCCGCTGGTGATCTTCATGTACAACCCGTTCGGGGCGCCCGTGATGACGCGCGTGCTGGAGCGTGTGCGTGCTTGGATGAACGCGAACCATCACGCGCTCTGGGTTCTGTACCGCAATCCGGTGTGCCACGACCGGATCGAGGCCACGGGGCTGTTCCAGGTCATCGTGAAGGCGCCCACGCACTGCGTGTACGCTCGGCGGGTGCGGCCCCCGCGGTTCCCGTCGCGGCCGAGTCTGCGATGGGAAACGATGGATGGCGAGGAGGCGATCGCGAGGCTCGCACCCGCGTGGGATGCACTCGCCGCGTCGAGCGAGCTGCCGCTACTATCGGATTCGGCGTGGACGCTTGCCTACCGGGACGCCTTCCTGCCCGACCGGTCGTTGCTGAAGGTTCACGCGCTGTGGGCGGGCAGCCATCTGTGCGCCGTGGTTCCGATGCTCGCGCCGCGGCCACTGCACCCGCGGGCGTGGGTCGCCATGGAAAACGAGCACAACCCGTACTGGAGCATGGCGTTCGACCCCGCGGTGCCCGGCGCGGCCGAAGCGGTGCTCTCCTCGCTGCTCGAGCGAGGCGACTACGTGTACTTCAGGCGTCTTCACCTACACGGCGAGCTCGCGTCGTCATGCCTCCAGGCAGCGGCTTCCTTGGGCCTGCGCACGAGCCTTATCGAGAGCGAGAAGGGCGACAGCGTGCTCCCGCTTTCGTCGTCGTGGGATGCGTTCCGTTCCCAGGTTTCGAAGGCGATGATCAAGGACGCCGTGCGACAGGCGAAGCGGCTCGGCTCGATGGGCGCCTTGCGGATGGATGTCCTGACAGCGTGGGAGCCCATGGCGCCGGCCCTCGAGGAGTGCTTCCGGCTAGAGACGCTGGGCTGGAAAGGCGTGTCCGGATCACCGATCGTCGCCGACCCGCAAACGCAGACGTTCTACACGGACCTGGCACGGCGCAAGGCATCGTCGGGACAGATGGCGCTGTACCTGCTGCGCCTGGGCGACCGGCTTCTGGCCTTCGAGTACTGCCTGCGGGGAGGGGGGCGGATCGAGCTTCTCAAGATCAGCTACGACCCGGAGTACAAGGTCTACAGTCCGGGGAATGTGCTTCGGATGCTGGTCATCCAGCACGAGATCGAGCGCGGGGAGGTCCGCACGTATCACCTCGGCAGGCCGTCGGAGTGGAAGGCTCGATGGACGGTGTCGGTGGCGCCGCTGTGCACGCTCCGCATCTATGGCAAAGGGCTGCGGGCCCAAGGAGCGTACTTTGCCGGGCCACGCCTGCGTTCGGCGCTCAAGACGAGCCGGAGCGTGGGAGCCGTGCGCCAGGTTCTGGAGCAGGGCCGCCTGGGCGAGCATGCGCGCGAAGCGGTGTCAACGCTGCTGGGCAAGGCGAAGTAGCAGGTCCAACGGACGCGATTCAATCGAATCCGTACCGCTCGAACACCTCGGCGAGCTCGCTGCGAATGCGTCGGTCGTCCACCCCGAACTCCGACGCTGCATATTGGTGCCTCGATCGGCGCGGAGACGCCCTGTGCGTGACCTGATCGAGACGTTCGAGAAGGTTGGCGTCCGGGCCGGGCAGTCCGAACGTGCGATAAATGGCGAGCACGGCGCCACGCGGATCGGCCACGAACGCCGGGTAGGTCAAGGTGACACGCCGGTCCGGCGGAATGAGTGGCAGATACAGCTCCGCGGACTTGTAGGTACGGAAGCTATCGGCCAAGATCACTTCCACCTGGCGGGCGGTCATCTCCCTGAATCCGGGGAAGCGCCTGCGCCAGATGGCTCGTATCAGGCTCAAGCGCGACGGAATCGCCTCGAGCGGGTTGCGCACCAGATAGACGAAGCGAGCGTCGGGGAACACCCGCGCAAGCTGCGGAATCTTGTGCGTGAACGCAGGGTTCTTCGACACAATCCAGCGATCGTCGCGCGCGGCGTCGTCATCGCGGGCCAGCTTCTTGAGCAGGCATGCGCGGTAGTAGCCCAGGGCCCGGACCTGTCGTTCCACCGGCCAGCGCTCGAAACTCCTCAGATCGTCGAGCTCCGGCAGCTCCGCCGAGCTGGGCGCGTCGTTGGCGCACATGACCGACTCGAACACCGTCCACAGCACGAACTCGTCTTCCTCGATCTCGTCGAACCTCAGGCGGTGGATGTCGTCGAGCGGACCGAACAGGCGATTTTGCACGGTGTCGAACGCTCGCCGGATCCTCTCGCCATGGCGACGGTCGATCGCGGCGAGGCGGGCGATGCCGCGCTGCGCGGTCACGGCGGGCAGTAGCATCTCGTGCAACGCAAGCGCGCGGGCGTGCGTGGTGTCGCTCGCCAGAAGCCGATGCAGGAAGGTGGTGCCCGACCGTTGGTGTCCAACAATGAACAGCGGCCCCATTGCGCTCTGTGTCTTCCACTGCGGGCAGAGCAGATCGTCCAACGCCCAGGTGCACTGGGCTGTGGCGAGCAGGCCGAGGCGGAACGCGAGCTGCCCGGCGACGGCGCGTCGGGAGCTTTCACGGCGCGCCATGAGCGCGTACTTGCGGAAGAACGGCTGCCAGCCGAAGGGCATCACGGCCCCTGGCAGCCGGTCCCAGATTGCCTCGTCGCCGCCGCCACGCGGCGCACGAAGCACCGCGCTCACATGCTTGCGCACGGCCTGCTTGTCGACTTTGTTCTGACGTCCCGTGACCGGGATGGGATCGAGCAGCAGAACATGGTCGGGGGAGGCGTCGGGGCCGACGACCTGGTCGACTCGTTTGCGAATCGCCTCGAGGTTCAGGGCGGCGCCGCTTTCCCACGGCTGCACGCACAGCACGACGTCCTCGTCCTGCTTCGACTCGTTCCAGACACCGACGAGGGCGCACTGCCGAAACAGCGGGCGTCCGGCATCGTCGCAGAGGCTGCGGATGGTGCTCTCCAGCGTGGTCGGGTAGATGTTGACACCGCGCCGGATGATCATGTCCTTGGCCCGCCCCAGCAGCACGAGCGACTTGGCGTCACCGTGCGCGACCAGACGCCCGAGGTCGCCGGTCCGCAGCTCGAGCTGCGCCGAGTCCTGCTGGCCCAGGTATCCCGAATACATCGACGGGCTCCGCAGCACGACCTCGCCCACGTCGTCGGCGCCGGGGTTGTCGATGCGCGCTTGAATCCCGGGCAGAAGGTCGCCGACCAGGTCACCCTGGCCTTGCCAGGCCATCTTGTCCTCGGCGGACACGATGGAGACAGGTCCGACTTCGGTCAAGCCGTAGAGCACGAGCACGCGTGTGGACGGGTGAAGCCATGCGCGCAGGGTGTTCAGGAACTCCACGGTGACCGGCGCGCTGCCGAGCAGCACGGTGCGGAGCGTCGGCGGCAACGGTGGACGGGCGCTCCCGGTCATGGCCATCATCTCGACCCAGACGTAGGGCGATCCGAAGTACGCATCGACCTGCCCGGCGCGGATGAGCTCGAGCACGTGCCGTGCGCGCTTGCGTTTCCGTCCTTTCGTCGTAAGCGCGGATCGCCCGAGGCGCAGGGCGTACAACACCTGCTGAGGCGTGTCGGCGAGGAAGCGGTCGACCTGGCAATCGGCCAGCACATGGCGGATGTTGCCGAGGTAGTGGTCCAGCGCTCCGTGCGAGAGGCGAACGCCCTTCGGCGCGCTCGTGGTTCCGCCGGTGAACACGAGCACGGCGTCGTCGCGGTCGTCGCGATCGACGGGTTCGAAGTCGCTGCGAGGCCGGGTGCGCAGGGCGATGCGGTCGAGCATCGAGCGAGACACGAGGATGCGTTGCATGCCCGGCACGGACGGGATCGGAGGTACATCGATCTCCCACCGAGCGAGGGCATTTCGGACGGCGGGCACGCGGTCGATGGCGAGGACGGCTGGGTGGGACAGGAGCCAGCGGGGCGTCGCGGCGCGGACACGCGACAGGTAGACGGCGTCGCCGAGTCCGGGCTCGCAGAGCACGGGCACACCGCCGGCCAGCAGCACGGCCACGGCCGACGCGGCGAAGCAGACGCCCTGGGGAGTCTGGAGCAGGACACGGTCGCCGGGGGCGAGTCCCTGATCGCGCAGCAAGGTGGCGAGGCCGACGATACGGGTGCGCAGTCCTTGGTAGTCGACGGACACGCTTGCGGATTCGCGGATGGCGAGTCGGCGCGGGTCGGCGGCGAGCACGGAGAGGATGGGAGCGGCTACATTCATGACGGCAGGGACACGGCGATGAACAAGCAGGCGCGGGATTGGCTCCGCCCAGGCACGCCAGCAGGCATGCTAGCAGAGACACGACCAGGGGCGGATGGCGGGAAAAAAGTCCGCGCGTCGCAACATGCTGGACCGCTGGGGAAAGGCTGCGGGCAACAAAGCCGATGATCGCGTGGTGACGCGCCGCTATCATGCCGCTCGCGATGCACGGAGACTGTCGATGAGCAAGAGCGACGCAGCCAAGTGCCCGTCCGACGCTCACGCGGGGAAGGTTTCCGTGGCCGGGCCCATGACGGTCGCGTCGGTGCTTGACATGGAAGCGCTCCAGCAGATCCAGGATGCGCTGGCGGATGCGACGGGCTTGAGCTGGGAGCTGGTCGACCCGGAAGGGCAGCCGATCATGCGACCGAGCGGATCGCAGCGGCTGTGCGAGCTGGTTCGTGCGGAGCCCGCGGAGCGAGCGCGCTGCGTATCGACGACGCGGCTTGCGGGCAGGCGGGCGGTGGAGCAGCAGGGGCCGGCGCGTAGCCGGTGCGATGCCTGCGGGCTGGTGTGCATCGTGGCGCCGATCCTGGTGGAAGGCAGGCACCTGGCGAGCTGGCACTGCGGGCAGGTGAGGTTGGGGGAACCCGAACCGGCGATGCTCGATCGCCTGGAAGCGTCGTGCGCTGTCGACCGGACCGTGATCGCGCGGCTGTTTCAGCAAGCTCCGCTGGTCGATCCGGCGAAGTTCGACGCCATCTCGTCGCTGGCCTGGCACCACGCGAAAGCCCTGTCGAACCAGGCGCACATGACGCTGCAACTCCGCCGCGACGTGTCCGCACGGCGCCAGGCAGAGGCGTTCCTCGACGAGATCATCAACGCGCTGAGCGAGCCCGTGTTCGTCAAGGACCGGCAGCATCGGTTCGTCACGGTCAACCGCGCGCTCTGCGAGCTTCTGGGGCACGTGCGCGAAGAGCTGCTGGGCAAGTCGGACCCCGACTTCTTCCCTGCCGAGCAGGCACGCGTGTTCTGGGAGAAAGACGACGAGGTTTTCTCCACCGGCCAGCCCTGCGTCAACGAGGAGCTTCTGACCGACGCGTCGGGCACGACGCGCGTGATCGTGACGACCAAGACGATGTTTCGTCGCGCGGATGGAAGCAGCTATCTGGTCGGGGTCATCCGGGACGTGACGGGGCAGCGTCGCGACGAGCAAGAGCTGGCGCGATATCGCTCGCGGCTGGAGGAGCTCGTGAGCGCTCGCACGCGCGAGCTGCTCGCAGCCAACGAGAAGCTGATGCGCGAGATCGATGAGCGCAAGCGGGCTGAAGAGGGGAAGCGCCAGGCGGAAGCCCAGCTCGTGCACCAGCAAAAGCTGGAAGCGATCGGGCGCCTCGCAGGGGGCGTCGCGCACGACTTCAACAACCTCTTGACGGGCATCCTCGGGCACGTGTCCCTCGCGCTTCGCGAAGCGCCGTCGGAGGGCCGTGTGTTCGATTCGTTGAACGAGATCCGTAACGCGGCCAGGCGTGCGGGAGACCTCACCCGCCAGCTCCTCGCGTTCAGCCGCAAGCAGGTCATCGAGCCCCGTCCTGTCGACCTGAGCCAGCTCATCGGCAACCTGCACAAGCTCCTTTCCCGCATCATCGGTGAGGACGTCCGCCTCGAAATCGACCTGCACCCATCCCTGCCCGCCGTCCGCGTCGACCCGGGCCAGATCGAGCAGGTCATCGTCAACCTGGCGGTCAATGCCCGCGACGCCATGCCCCAGGGCGGCTCGCTCCGCATCACCACCTCGCTCGCCGCCGTGGCCCACGAGCGACAGGCCCAGCCACCGGTCGCCCGTCCCGGTGAGTACGTCCGACTTACGGTCAGCGACACGGGCGTGGGCATGGACGAGCAGACACGGGACCGCATCTTTGAGCCGTTCTTTACGACCAAGCAGGGAGGGACGGGCCTGGGCTTGTCGATGGTCTACGGCATCGTGCAACAGCACGACGGCTTCATCGACGTAATTTCCGAGCCTGGCAGGGGATCGTCGTTTCTCGTGTACCTGCCCGTGATGCGAGGCGAGGTGGAGCCGAAGACCCAGCCCGTGTCGTCGTCGAACTTGCCCGTAGGAACGGAGACGATCCTGCTGGTGGAAGATGAGCCCATCGTGCGCGAGGTGTCCCGCTTGCTGCTCACGCAGCTCGGCTACCGGGTGCTGGTGGCGTCGGACGGCGCGCAGGCGCTCGCGCTGAGCGACGCAGAAACAGGGCCAATCGATTTGCTCATCACCGACATCGTCATGCCAGGCATGGATGGCCGGGAGCTCGCGGCCACACTCACGAGGCGCCGCCCCTCGCTTCGCGTGCTCTTCACGTCGGGGTACACGGAAGACGTCATCGTGCGCCGTGGTGTGCTCGAGCAGGGCGTGGACTTCCTGGCCAAGCCCTTCGCCCGGGAGTTGCTCGCGGCACGCGTTCGAGAGATCCTGGATCGCCCCTGATCCTCCGAGGTCCACGCATGTCGCCCTCCCCTGCCGCGCAGATCCAGGCGTTTCCTCTGATCGTCATCAACGGGCTCGGCGCGCCGAGGTCCGCCGCGATCCTGTACGCGAGGTACTTCCGCAACCACGGCCATCGTACCTTCGTCGCCCCGCAACGATGGATGTACTGGGGTGACGTGCGTCAATCGGCGTGCCTCGTTGCGCGGCAGGTCGACGATGCGATTGCGCGGACGGGATCCGCGAAGGTACGGATGGTGGGCATGAGCCTGGGGGGCCTGCTGGGCTACTACTACCTGGCGTGTCTGGACGGCGCGCGCAAAGTCGAGTGTTTCGTATCCGTCGGCGGCCCGCTGAACGGAACGGCCATCGGGCATCTGGGCCGGATGCCACCGTTCAGTCTCTTGCCCGCGATCGCCCAATGCAGGCCCGACAGCCAAGTGTTCCGCGAGATCGAGGCGGCGCTTCCGCTTCGGGGCCCACGCCTGTACTCGGTCGGCGCGCGCGGTGACGCCATCACGCCGCGAAGCGTCTGGGACGCTCCAGGGTTCGAGCCCGTCGAATCCGACACCGGTTGCTTTCCCGTAGGGCATTGGATGCTGTTCACCCATGAGGCCAATAGGCGGATCGTGCTGAACCTACTTAGCCCGTCTTGACCAGGCATGGGTCCCGCGTCGCCAAACAGACGGACCGCCCGGTGCCCGGACGCATCCGAAATCATGTGAAGCGGGCGCAAAAGCGTCGCGGGCAAGTCATACGGCCGGTCTACACGCTGCCCCCGCGCCATCGAGCCACGTCACGGCGGCAGACGTGCGGGCCTGCGGTGGCCGTCATGCGCACGATGCGCCGGGCCCCCCAGCCGTGCAACACTGCGTGCGGATGGTGCCGACCCGCCGATCGATCCTGGTTGTGATCGCGCTGCTCGCTGCAGGATGCGACGATGGGCCACCTGCGCCAGCGGTCGCACCGGCCTCGATCGACCCGGATCCAGGCTTGATCCGGCTGGCGGGCAGTGGCGCGATGACGCCTCTGGCCGCGGAGCTCGCTCGCGCCTGGGCTGCCCGTGGCGAATTCCCGCGCGTCGTCGTCGAGCCCAGCGTCGGCTCGACGGGCGGTGTGCAAGCCGCGGCCGATGGCGCCGTGGACCTCGGTCTGGTGGCCCGCCCGCTGCGCGGTGAGGAGCAGGCGACCGGGCTGACGTATCTGCCAGTCGCGCTCGATGCCGTGGTCGTGGCGGCACATCGCGATGTGCCGGTCGACGATCTGTCGTCCGCGGATCTCGAGCGGCTGTTCTCGGGTGAGCGCACGCGCTTTGCGGACGGAAGCCCTGCGGTGTTGGTGCTACGCGACCGATGGGACTCGGCGCACGGGGCCTTCGAGCGCATGGTTCCGCGCCTCGCACCGCTGCGAGAACGCGCCTACGAGACCCGTCGATTCGACGTGGTGTTCCACGACGACACGATGGGCGCGGTGCTGTCTTCGAGCATCGGCGCGATCGGCTTGTTCAGCCTTGGCGCCGTGTCCGCGTGGAAGCTCCCGATCAAGGTGCTGTCCGTGGACGGGGTGATGCCGTCGGTGCAGCGCATCCAGGACGGCACCTGGCCTGCGACGAGGGAGCTGGCGTTCGTTTTCAAGCCGGAGCGGCGTGGGCGGGTGCAGGGGTTCCTCGACTTCGTGACGAGCCGTGACACGCAGGCGGCGATGCTTGCGTGGGGCTACGTGCCCGTGATGGAGGCGCGGCGATGACGCCGATGCGGCTGACGACCTGGTTTCGTCGGCGCATGGCGGTGCTGGTCGCGGTGTCGATGCTGCTGGCGTGGGCAGCGCTCACGGTGGGGTTCCATCTGCAGGAGCGGCGCGAGCTGATCAGGACGTGCCGGGCGGACGCGGTCCGCGTGGCCTTGTCGATCGCGGAGGAGATCCAGCGGCGTCCCATGCTGTGGCGATATGACGGGGCGAAGATGTCGGACCGGATTGCCTCGCAAGGCGTGCGCCCGGCGACGGCCATCGTGGTGCGCGACGTGCAGGGAGCATCGGTGGACATCGAGGGGTTTCGCCCGGCTTCCGGGGTCGCGATGCTCTGGGGCCGCGCACCGGTCCTGGTGGGCAACGTGCGAATGGCGGACGTTTGGGTGGGACGGGCATCGGCGCCGTTGTGGCGGCGATCGGCGATGCTCGCGGCGATCTCCGGGTTGGTGGCCCTGCTGCTCGCCTCGATGCTGTATGTGGTGCCCGTCCGGACCGTGGCGCGCGCCGAGCGGCGTATCGTCAGCCTGATGTCCAGGCTCGCGCTCACCATGCAGGAAGGAGAGCGGGCACGCATCGCGCGCGATCTGCACGACGGCGCCGGCCAGGCGATCACCGCTGCCCGCCTGGGGTTGTTGGCGCTGCGCAAGCGTCAGGCATCGCTGGACGCGGATGCGTCCATCGACGCGATCGCCGCAACGCTCGACGGCGCCCTCGACGAGATCAGGCGTTCGTGCGGCGCGTTGGCTCCGCCGTCCATCGGCGAGCTCGGGTTGCAGGGCGCGATCCGGCGGCATTGCGAGGCATTCGCTTCGGCATCGGGCCTCGCCATCGAGTGCAACGTGGCGGCGGATCTGCCGGATGCCGTCCCGCATGTGCAGGTCGCCTGCTATCGCATCGTGCAGGAAGCCCTCGCGAACTGCGCGCGCCACGCCGGTGCGCACCGAATCGTCGTAAGTCTGCGCGCAAACGGCGGCCAGTTTGTCCTCGAGGTCGTAGATGACGGCAAGGGATTCGAGCCGGCGACGGTCAGGATGGGAACCGGGCTTCAGTCGATTCAGGAGCGCGCGCGCTTGCTGGGCGGATCGTTCGAGGTGCACCCCGCCCATCCAGGCACTGCTGTCCGCGTTGCCTTCCCCTTGGACGGAGGTGAACCTTGATCCGCGTCGCGATAGCCGACGACCATGTCATCGTGCGGGCCGGACTGCGGGCCCTGCTCGCCGGCGAGCCGGACATGGTGCTCGCGGGCGAGGCAGGCGACGGCGAGCAAGCGATCGCGCTCGCCTCGCAGCAGCGGATCGATGTGTTCCTGATGGACCTGGGCATGCCCGGTATGGACGGTGTGGAGGCGATCGCCAGGCTGCGCATCGCATCGCCGACGACCCGCGTGCTGGTGCTTTCGATGCACGGAACGCCGGAGTATGTGCGGCCGGCGCTGCGCGCTGGAGCGGCTGGCTACGTGGTGAAAGGCGCCGGCCTCGACGACCTGCTGGTCGCGATTCGCGCGGTGCACGCAGGCCGCCGCCACCTCGACGAAACAGCCTTGGCCGCCGTGCAGGATATCCCGCCCGGCCATGGATGTGCCGACGATGTCGAATCCTTGACTCCACGCGAGCGTGAGGTGCTGTGCATGGTGGCGATGGGACACACGAACCGGTCCATCGCCGAGGCGCTGGGCGTCTCTCCCAAGACCATCGACGCGCACCGGACGAACCTGATGCGCAAGCTGGGCATCCACGATGCGCAGGGGCTCACCAGGCTTGCCATGCGCACAGGCCTGCTGGCCGACTGGTCCGATCCGTCGCGTCGATTGGGGCGCTGACGTGGATCGGCTGGTTCGCTCTGCCCGGTTCTTGGGCCATCACCGCAAGTCGGGCGGTGGCGTCCCGATGGGCGTGGACCTGGCGGACGACGTGGTCAGCGCATCGGGGGCCAGGACCACCGGTCCCTCGAAACAGAGAATGTCACAAGGCGAGACCGTCGCGCGTTGCTCCTGCAAACCAACTACGGAAGGAACCGACCCATGCAGCCGACAATCTCTGATTCCCTCGACTCGACCACCGGTGGATGCCTCGTCGACGCGCGCGACCGTGTCTTGCCTCTCGCGTCGGCATCGTTCGACGTTCAGGCCGGTGGCGGTATCGCCAAGGTAGCCCTGCGCCAGGAGTTTCGAAACGTCCACGGCGAGCCCCTGACCGTCACCTACTCGTTGCCCTTGCCGAGCGACGCCGCGGTCGGCGGCTTCACGTTCGTTATCGGAGACCGTCGCATCGTGGGCGAGGTTGATCGCCGGTTGGCGGCCCGCGAACGCTTCGAGCAGGCCCTGATCGAAGGGCGCACGGCGGCGATCCTGGAGCAGGAGCGATCGTCGCTGTTCACGCAGGAGATTGGGAACATCCCGCCCGGCACCAGCGTGGTCGCTGAGATCACGATCGATCTGCGCCTGCGCTGGCTCGACGAGGGCGCCTGGGAGCTGCGTCTTCCGACGACGGTGGCGCCGCGCTATCTCGGTGCGCCGGGGCGGGTCGACGACGCGGACCGCATTGTTCAGCAGATCGCTGATGGCCCCCTCGCCACTCGTCTGCATGTGCACGCCGTGCTGAACGACCGACTCCCCGATGGCATGCGCCCATTTTCGTCGTCGCACACGCTCAGCGCCCAGCAAAGCGACGACGGCTGGCTGGTGACGACCGCGGAGGAGGGCGTTCCCCTCGATCGGGATGTCGTGATCCGATGGGCCGTGGCCGCGCTTCAGCCCGGGGCGTCGGTTACGTTGTGCCGGCCGTCGGATGCGCTGGGTGAGCATTCGGCCTGGGGGCTGCTCACGGTCGTGCCGCCGGCGCCCGGCAGCGATGTCTCGCCGATCCCTCGCGACCTCATCGTGTTGCTGGACACCAGCGGGTCCGTCCAGGGCCAGCCTCTCGAGCAAGCAGTGCGCGTCGCGACCGCGCTGGTCGATACCCTTGGCGATCGAGACTCGCTGGAGTTGATCGCCTTCGCAGACAGGGTCAACCAATGGAAGCCCGGACCCGTACCGGCTACGTCGGACAACAAGCAAGCGGCGGTGGCCTGGCTCCGGGCGCTGCGAGCGTTCGGCGGAACGGAGATGCGCAGCGGAATCGAAGCCGCGCTCGCCGGGGTGCGTGCAGATGCCCAGCGCCAGGTGGTGCTCATCACCGACGGAGAGGTTGGCTTCGAACAGGAGGTCGTGGGTGCCGTCTTGAAGAAGCTTCCGGCGGGCTCGCGCGTCCACACCGTGGGCGTGGGAAGCGCGGTGAACCGCACGCTGACCGCAGGAGTTGCCCGTGCGGGACGCGGCACGGAGGTGATCATCGGGATCGGTGAAGATGCCGAGCCTGCGGTGCGGCGTTTGGTTGCACGCACGCATGCTCCGTTGATCGACGACTTGCGTGTGAGCGGCAGCGCACTCGAGCGCCACGCACCCGAGCGCTTGCCCGACCTGTTTGCCGGTTCGCCCGCGCTCATCGGCCTCGAAATCCGGCCAGAAGGCGGCGAGATCATCGTATCAGGCAGGACAGCCGCCGGTGCCTGGCAGCAACGCATCGAGATTCCGCCCGTCGAACGGGGTGTCGGTAGCCGCGCCGTGGCAAGGCTCGTGGCTCGTGAGCAAGTTGAGGACCTCGAAGCGCAGCTTGCCGGTGGCAAGCGCCGTGGTCGGCTCGACCAGCGCATCGAAGAGCTTGGTCTGCGGTTCCAGATCGCCACGCGCCTGACCTCATGGGTGGCGATCGATTCCGCGGCGGCGGTTGATCCGGGCGACCCGGTGCGGCGGGAGACGATGCCGCACGAGCTGCCGTACGGGATGTCCGTGGTGGGACTGGGGCTTCGTCCGGCCATGATGACCAGCTCGTACCATACCTTCCCAGGCGCACCAGGCATGGCGTCTGCGGAGGGTTCGCTCGTCGGAGCGGCCTTCGGCGCGCTACCCGTCGGCGCCCTAGCCCCCGCGTTGCTAACATTGGGATGGGCAACGCAATTCGGTCGTCAGTTGGCCGAAGGCGCCGCCTCCACCGTTCGTCGGGCCTTGAGCGGGAAGAAAGCCGAAAGGGCGTCGTCCAAGCCGTCCGAGGGCAAGGAGGCTGCGTCGGCAGCCCGGGTCCGTGGTCGCATCGTGCTACGCAAGAAGCGGCAACTCGTGGTCGAGATGCTGGTCGAGGCGTCAGGGTTCGTGTGGGAGCCCGAGTTGTTCGCCTTCGTGGTGCTCGCCGATGGCGCCGAGGTCCACGCGAAGCTGGACAAGGGAACGCGCCCTGGGCCGGTTCCGGCAGGAGCCTCGGTCCGCATCGTGCTGGCGCTCGACGCCGACTTGGACACGCAGGCCGTGGTCCGTGCGATACGAGTGGACACGAAGTCGGGGAGCCTGTACCTGGAAATCTGATGGCACCGGCGAGCCGCGACCTGCCATGACGAACTCGGATGCGCTTCTTCCCTTGATCCAGGCTGGCGACGCCGCGGCATTCGCCCGTTGGATGTCCTTGGCGGAGCCGCGCATCCGTGCCCGGCTGCGGTCCTATGCCGCGGTGGTTGACACGGAAGCGATCGTGCAGGAAGCGCTTCTGCGGACATGGCAGTTCGCGCCTCGATGCCAGCCCGACGGCAAACCTGACTCGCTTCTGCGCCTGTCGATTACTTTTGCAGTCAACCTGGCGAACTCGGAGGCGCGCAGGCATCGCAGGCATCACGCTTGCGACCTGCCGCCCGACCACGACGAGAGTATGGGGCAGGAACACCCGGCGGAGCCGGACCCGATGCTGCGTCAATCCATCCGCGAGTGCATAGACAAGTTGCCGCCCAAGCCTGGGCAGGCGCTGAGGCTGAGGTTGCAGAGCGGGGGCGCGGAGCCGGACACGAGGCTTGCGCAGCGTGCGGGAATGACTCTCAACACGTTTCTGCAGAACTTCACCCGAGCCCGCAAGCTCCTGCAGCAATGCCTGCAATCCCTCGGCATCGACATGGAAGCAGTGATGTCATGACGACCGACGAAGAAGCCCTGATCGCGGCCGTATCGAGCGCGTGGCGCCCTGCGTCGCCCACGGGAGCGTTGAGGTTTCATCCTGCCTGGCACGACCTGAGCCCTGCCGGGCGGCGCCGGGCATTCGAGGAGACGGCAAAGCTCCGTGCGATGGAGGCCGCAATCGACCCCGAAGGGCTGACGACCACGGCGCGCGCCGTGTTGGCGCGTATTCCGAAACGCTAGCGCCGTCGGCCCCATCTGCGTCGCAGCGCGACCGGAAGCAGGAACCATCCGACTACCCAGCCGGGCGGCCAGGCTCGCCCGTGGCCGGGCATCTGGCACGCGCACCCGCTGGCCGTGTCCGCCCTCGCATCCGTCGACGCCTGACCACCTTGACCGGCGAGGCCGCCAGCCGCCCCTGCGTCGTCGGGCCATCCGCCGCCCGAGCCGCCATCCCCGCTCGCACCGCCCTCTCCGCCCGAGCCGCCGCCTCCGCCCGTGCCACCATCGGTGCCGCCGAGCATCTGCTCGTCGTCGACCAGATAGACCTCCGGCGTGGTCCCCTGCACGAGAAACGGCCGCGCGCGGACCGGGGTCCCCTCGGGCATGGCCGCGATCTCGGCAGCCGGAAGCGTCTCCGCCGCCGCGAGGTCGAACTCCCATGCAGCGGCCACCACGGGGTCTGGAACGTGGCGACGCCACGGACCGTCGATCAGCCACACGGCAGCCGAGCCGTCATCGGATCGAACGAGTCTGGGCTTGTCCGGAAGCATGTCCCACTCGGGGATGGACGCAAGCGCGGCGTCGCTAATGCGCAAGACATCCGCGAACGGCGTGAAGTGCCACGCATCCATAACAGCCTGGGCGGCGATTTGCCGTCGGACGCCGGTCGGCACGGACGTATTGCATTGAAGCGTACGGGGGCTGCCGCCGAGCGGTGCGTTGTCGCCTCCGGCCGAGTCGATACCGTAGGCGTAAACGGGATGGGGCTGGCCGTCGTGCAGGGACAGGGGCGAGAGAAACTCGAATCCATGGTTGCAGGAGCCGAGGGATGCACACAGGTCGTCGCGATACAGGTTTGCGACGGTCTGGACTGCGGTGGCCGACGGGTCTCCGGCGGGCCCGCCGAAGTAGACATGCACGCCGATTGCGCTGGAGGGGTCGTCGGGATCGCGTGCCCAGCCGCGGACGGTGTCACAGCCGGCCTCGTCGAGGGCACCTTCCGGTGGCGTGTTGGGGTGGCAGTTTGGCGGGATGGGGAAGCCGTCGGCGGGGGAGACCTTGAGGCGTGCCTCCGTTTGGGGCCCGTAAACCCCATCTTCGTCGATCTTGTCCTGCGGGTTGTTGATATTCCAAAGCATCTGGAACGCCAGCACATCCTTGCCGGACAGGTCGTTCGCACCGGCCCCCACGTAGGTGAAGTGTACGGCATCTCCGGAGCCGTACCACTGAAAGCCGTTGGCCTCCAGGGCGGTGATCCAGGAATTGTAATTGGACACATCGAGCGCGAGCCCCTGCTCGTGGTTCGAGTTGCCAGGCTTGGCGGCGACGCTGATACCGCACGAGCCGGACTGCGCCCATTGGTACAGCAGGTATTGCTGGGCGACCGTACGCAGCATGGAGGTGACCTCCAGCGTGGTACCTGAGTGCGTGTCGACAGCCGAGATGAGGTGGGAGACCGCGGGGGACTGGAGAAAGGGAAAGACGGCGGCGCCCTTGGAGATGTTTGGGCGATTGGGCAGCATCTCGAAAGCGTTGGGAACGAGGCAATTGACCTGCGCGACGATCTGCTCGCTCAATCCCCACACCGAGACGGTGGAGCAGCCGTTGGTGACGGCGTCCTGCACCGAACCGAGCGCATACACCTTGTCGCTGACCGGCTCGGGGCCATCAATTTCCGGGTCGCTGGGGAGGGAGCCGCAGGCGCAGAGCAGGAGCGAAGCGGCGGGGGGCAGGAGGAGCAAGCGAGGGGACATGATCCGAGGATACCGGATAGCGGCGCGCTCGCCAAGGCGCCACGGTCCATGTCACGGCCGGGAGAATCCGGCAGCGAGGGGTCATTCGCGGGCCGGTCGCACGTCTCCGAGAACCGGCACGCGCAGGGCTCGCCGCCTCGTGCTTGCGGGTTCGAATCGCACGGATTGTGTTGACACGGGGATGCTTGCTGGATACGACAGGGGCCCTCCGTGGACGCCGACAAGACCAACCATTCCGCTGCCAATGCCGCAGGAAAGCCGCGACGCGACGCGGTTTCGTTGACCGTATTGAACGGCGGAGTGGTCAGGACACGCGAAGCGATCGTCGTACCGAAGGGATCCAGGAGGCTGGTCGACATTCCCGCCCTGTTCGGGCTCATCCAGCATCCGTCGGCAGGCATCGGCCTGTTCGACACCGGCTACTCGACACGGTACTACGCGGCCACGAGGCAATTTCCCTATCGGCTGTATCGGTATGTGACGCCGGTGAAGATGCGTACCGAGCACGACGCTGTGGAGCAGCTCGCGCGGCGTGGGATCGCGGCGGACGACGTGCGGTGGATTGTGCTCTCGCACTTCGATCCGGACCACATCGGGGGGCTATGCGATTTCCCTCGGGCGCGGGTCATCTGCCTTCGCAGCGCGTGGAGCGCGGTTGCGGGCAAACGGGGATGGGCGGCGTTGAAGAGCCGCTTGTTGCCCGACCTTCTGCCCAAGGATCTGGAGGACCGGCTGCAGCTCATCGACGCGGTCACCGGGCCGGGAGAAGAGCCTTTCGCGTCGTGTCATGACCTGTTCGGGGACGGCACGATGAGACTGGTCGACCTGCCCGGGCATGCGGCGGGTCACCTCGGCGCGCTCGTGCGCTGTGATGATGGCCGCGACGTGCTGCTGGTGGCCGACGCCTGCTGGAGTCGCGCCGGGCTGCGTCACGGCGGAGGCGTGGTACACCGCGCCCTGGCTCACGACCGAGAGCAGCAAGACGCCACCTATCGCCTGCTCGGTCGCTTGATGCGCGAGCGTCCCGATCTGGTCTTGATTCCGTCGCATTGCCCGGAGGCAGCGTCGGAGTGGTTGCCCGGGGGGGCTTGGAGGTTCTCCCCATGAACGTTGCCCTTCCCCTGAAGATAGCGGGGATTGGACGGTACTTGCCGAAGCGGGTCGTGCCCAGCAGCGAGCTCGAACAGCGGCTCGGGCTGCCCGACGGCTGGATCTTCAAGAAGCAGGGGGTCCGCGAACGCCGCTGGGTGACCGACGAGACAGCGTCGTACATGGGCGCGCAGGCCGCCCTCGCCGCCCTCGACGATGCCGCAATGCAGCTCTCGGACGTCGATCTCATCATCAATGCGTCGGGCAGCCAGGAGCAGGCGATACCCGACGGCGGCCCGCTCATCCAGCGTCACATGGGACTGGGCAGCTCGGGCGTGGCCTGCATGAGCATCCACGCAACGTGCCTGAGTTTCTTAGTCGCCTTGGACACGGCCGCGAGCCTGCTGGCGACGGGCAGATACCATCATATCCTGGTCATCAGCTCGGAGATCTCGTCGGTAGCCCTCAACTTCTCCCATGTGGAGAGCAGCACGCTGTTTGGAGATGGCGCGGCCGCCGCGGTGTTGACGCGGACGCCGAACGGAGAGCCAAGCGCGTTGCTAGCGGCGCGGCTCGAGACGTATGGCGAGGGGGCGTACTTCACCCAGGTGGCCGGCGGCGGCACCCGTAGGCACCCGAACCGTCCGGATACGCGTCCTGAGGACAACCTGTTTCACATGGATGGGCCGTCCGTGTTCTCCCTGGCGGTCAAGCATGCGGCGGCGTTCCTCGAAAGACTCCGGCCGGGCCTGTCGACCGGGCTGGGCGACATCAAGCTGGCGGTGCCCCACCAGGCCAGCAAGCTCGCCCTCGAAGCCCATCGGTTCTACGGTTTCAAGCGTACGCAGGTGGTACGCACCATCGACTATCTCGGCAACTGCATTGCAGCGTCGATCCCGCTGACCTTGCACGAGGCGATCAAGGACAACAGGCTTGAGCGGGGGGACAAGTTCCTGCTCCTGGGTACAGGAGCGGGGTTATCGATCGGCGGCGCGATTCTGGTGTACTGACTGCCGGGAGCGGCGGGCAGATCCGGCCGGCGGTCCGTCGAGCTACTTGCGGAATATCACCCTGCGCACGACCGCCTCGACCGCGCCGAAAGGCACCAGCTTCAGGGCCATCGCGCGCGGCCGCGCCCCGGGGCCCACCGGATGCCGGAAAGCGGGCCGGCGCTGCTGCATCAGGTCGACGATTCGCTCGCAGACCTCGTCCGGATCCCTCGCGATGCGGTCCACGGTCCGCTGGAACATCTCGTCGAGCCGGTCGATGTAGGGGGCATACGGGCTTCCGGGATCCCGCGCGCGGCGCCCGATCCGCCGGTTGCGCCCGAAGATGTCGGTCCGATAGGCCCCAGGCTCCACGCACACGACCCGAATCCCGAACACGGCCAACTCGTGGCGCCATGCCTCGCTCAACCCTTCCAGCGCGAACTTCGACCCCGCATAGGCCCCCAGCCCGGGAATCGCGGTTCTGCCGGACATCGACGATACCATGATGACATGGCCGCCGCCCGACTCGCGCATCAGCGGAAGGCTCTGCCGAGTCATCCCCCAGGCGCCGAACACGTTGACTTCAAACAGCGCACGCAGCTCGTCTTCATCAATCTCCTCGAGGAAGCCTCCGAGCGCCACACCCGCGTTGTTGACGAGCGCATCGAGCCGGCCATGCTCCTTGCGGATTCGATCGATGACCGCGGCGCGCTCTTCGGCGCGCGTCACGTCGAGTTGCACCGGCTGGACCGGCAACCCCGACGTCGCCTTCTCCAGGTCGCCCCGGGTTTCGATGTCGCGCAGGCCGGCGTACACGAAATACCCCCTCTGCGCAGCGCGTCGCGCCACCCCGAGCCCGAATCCAGACCTGCATCCCGTCACAAGCGCCACTCGTTGCATCGAGCAGGCCTTACCATTGACACCACGCGCCTTCAATCCGCTCCCCCCTTCGCCACCGCTACCGCGCCCCTCGACAACCCTCGCCGAAAATGCGACATGCCGCCGATCATGCCCCTTTGCACCGCCTGGATCGTCGACCTCGACGGTACCCTCTACCACGCCTTGCCTGTCAAGGTCGCCATGGCCGCCGAGCTGCTTGTGGCCGGCGCCCGCGCGCTGCCCATCATCCGCCGTTTCCGCCACGAGCACGAGCGGCTGCGCCAAGACCTCGGCCACGATGTCGACAGCCCTTTCGACCTGCAGGTCGACCGGACCGCCGAGGCGCTGGCCCTTCCCCGCGAGCAGGTGCGCGCGGTCGTCGACACCTGGATGGTGCAGCGCCCCACGCGCTGGATAGCTCGATTCCCGCGCGGGAGGCTCCTCGCGGAAATGCGGGCATTTCGTGCACGCGGCGGGCGTCTTGCCCTTGTCAGCGACTACCCCGCCCGGGCCAAGATCGCGGCCCTGGGCCTGGCCGACTTGTTCGACGTCGTCGTCGCGAACGGCGAGCCGGGCGGCCCGAGGCGGCTCAAACCCGATCCCCAAGGGATGATCCTGGCGGCTGCGCGTCTGGGAGTCGACCCGGGACAGTGCCTGGTGATCGGTGACCGCGACGATGCCGACGGCGCGGCCGCTCGCGCCGCGGGCATGGCTTTCTGGCGTGTCCGCTGAGCGGCGGGAGAAGCGGGCCGGGTTCCGGGTATGGCAGGTTCCTCGGCCATGTGGCGGCCGCCACTTTCGCCTCGATTCCGCCAGTTGCGCGTTCTCCCTCGGAGGAAAACGGGTGACGAAGTGGCGGCGGTGGGCGGTGCGGCTGGCGGGCCGCCACCTGCGGCCATCATCGAATCACGATAAAACAAGGGATGAGCCGACGGCACCGATCCTGCTAGCGGGGGGGCAGCGGTGTGCGCGAAGCGGCAGCGTATGGGCCGTGGAGCGGGCATCGAGGAGGCTCGGGAAGCATTCCCTTGCGTGGCCTCCTGGGAACACTCGGACGGGACGGCAGGTAGGCCCCGAGTCTAAATAACCCCAGCGGGTACAGGAGCCCGAGCAACCTGACAAAGAGCAAACGGGGAGCTGGGTTAACAACTGGCCGCAAAAACCGGGGCCCTCCGGGGCATGGTGCCTTGGAGGGTAGTAGGGAGGGCGTGAGCCTTCCGGGAGACGACAACGCAGAGCGCGGAGGTGACGACCATGGTGTAGCGAGACAGAAGCGGCAGGACCGCCGCTCGTGGGCCTGGGCTCGGGGAGTTGGACGAGGCGAGGCAGCGGGCGGCGGGGCCGGCGCCGCGCGAGCGAGACGCGCGGACCGGCACAGCGCGACACGACCGGCACGGCGCGAGCGAGACGCGAGGACCGGCACGGCGCGACACGACCGGCGCCGCGCGAGCGAGACGCGAGGACCGGCACAGCGCGATCGACCGCAGCCCGCCCTCGGGCAACCGGGCTCGACGTCGAGGACTGCCGTCTGCCTGGCTCGCGTCACCCGCTTCGACCTGCTGTCCGACCCCATGGCCGCTGAACCCATGCGCCTTCACCACGCCCCCGGTTCGTGCATCAGCCGTCGACGACGGCATCCGCGGCCGACAGGGACACCGACGGCCCCCGGTCAGGATGCCCTCGTGGACCGCGCCGTCAACGCCCTCGACGCCGCGGCGCAGGAGGCTCGCACGAAGCTCGCCAGCCGCAGCCTGGAAGCGTCACGGGCCGAACCGCACAGGCGAATCTTCCACGACGGCAGCGGCTGCCATACCTTGAATGGTCACACGTTGAGGGTTCCGGATGCGGCGGGTGAAGTTCGGGCTGAGCCTCGTATGGCTACGACCCCGCTGGCTGACCTACTGCCTTCGACCGTTCGAGGAGTACGACCTGACAACCTATCGAGAGATCCAGCGGGCCGTCTTGTACGCGCTCGGGGACATCGCTCAATGGGATTGGGCCATCGGGACGCTTCCCCCCGAGGGGCAGAGGCAGGCGGCCCCAGCCCTGCTGGACGATCTCAACGCACAAGAGGTCGAGAAGACAGCTACCAACAGAAAGAACCGGGCCCTGAGGCTGCGGAAGCTGGGGCAACAGGCGTGACGACCAGCCGTCGGGCGCGGCAGGACCTGCGAATTCAGTGAGGCGGGTCGTCGGGCAAGCCGCTCTGTCCCTGACGTTCGACAGTGTGGAACCCCTAAGCGGGGCCAGCCCATGGCGGGGAGCAACATTCGAACCTCATTCAACGGCTCGGTGCAGTTGTGGAACCCCTAAGCGGGGCCAACCCATTGGGAGACCGATCCGCAACCTCATTCTCATCGCGCTTGTCGCGTGTGGAACCCCTAAGCGGGGCCAACCCATGGCGGGGAGCCTCGACCCCAAAGTCCACGTCGTCTTCAAGATCCAGTGTGGAACCCCTAAGCGGGGCCAACCCATTGCGAGGAAGGAAGGGGAAGGTGGTCCATGGAAAACCGTGTTGTGTGGAACCCCTAAGCGGGGCCAACCCATGGCGAGACGGCGCTGGACGCGGACGTTCGCAAGACGCGGCTCGTGTGGAACCCCCGAGCGGGGTCAACCCATTGCGAGAGGAACTTCCCCAAGGCAATCTACCCACGACGCGAGATCGTGTGGAACCCCTAACGGCAGTCTCCTGGCTCCGTCAAGCAGTCGAGGATTTCTCAGGCATTTTCTTGGCAACACGACGTCGTTTGATAGGACCTAACTGAAGGGCCTCTGCGATGCCCAGCGCCCGTATCATTCTGGCCTGCAGAGCGCTCGGCTTGGGGGGCACTCGAATCGCACGCGCCAGCTCCTTGAGTGCCGGTGATGCCGACGGACCGTAATGCAGCTGCGCAAGCCTCAGGTTGCTCAGCTCATGCAGCGCCTCGCTGACCGTCGTCTGTATGCCAGCGCGCCTCAGACGACGAACCACCAGCTTCGCCAGCAGCAGCGCGAGCACCGAAAGCGTCGTGTGCACCCGAAGAAGCGAGTCGGTGTAGTGCCGCAATGGGACGGCGGATGCCCATTGCGGATCCTTGAGCTGCCGGAAGACGAATTCCACGTGGCTCTGCTGGCGCAGGCTCGACACGATCTTCTCGACGCTCCAGTCTTCGTGGTCGGTGATGACAACGGTTCGCCCGAGCCGGTACGCCTCGAGCCGGCCCCAAGCTTCGTTGTCGAAGCGGAAGCTCAACGTGGGGTGCGCGTCGGTGCCGCCGATGTCCAGCTGGTACAGCTCTGCCATGTATTGGCGTTCGAGGATCTTGTCGGCACGGGCTCGCACGCCTGCAATGGTCAGCGGCTTTGCTCGTGCGTTGCCCGCCGCCTGTCGCCCCAGGCGTTCGACCAGGGCCTGCAGGTCTTCGCTCGCCTTGTGGATGTCCCGCTTCAAACCCGGAAGCTGCGAGGCATGCATGCTGGCGCTGTAGACGGCGACCACGGTGCGGGCCTTGCCGTATACAGCCGTCTTGAGCAGCTTGGCGCGCACAGTTTCGCCGAAGCCGGCGACCGGCAGCAACTCGTCGGTGCGCAGCCGGTCCGCTTCAGGAGCGTGTCCCGTCGGCAGTCGGGCCACCAGATGCAGACAACGCTCAGCGTCGACTCGCTCGATGGTGGCCTTGCAGATGTTGCCGCCATCGCACACCACGGTGCTGCACGTATCGGCCCCCAGCTTCCGCTGCCGTCGCTTCAGTCGCGAAAGGAAGCTTCGAAACGACCGCACGTCAGGATGATTGCCCGGGTAGACGAACCACAGCAACGGCAGGCCATCGTCGTCGGCCGTCACCAGCATGCCCAGCCCCAGGACGCGAAGGTTGGTTCGTTTGCTCTTGGCGTGACCGCGCTTGAGCAGGCGGCTGGGGTTAGCCGACTGGGTGTAGGAATCGAAGTTGCTGGTGTCGAACGCCAGGACATCGCGGGACACCTGGTAGTTGCGCACCACGGCGGCCACCAGGTTCGTCTCCAGACGCTCCAGGTCATCCGCACGCAAAAGTGCCAGCGCTTCGTGTACTCGGCGAGCGTCCAACCCGGCCGGATCGATGGGCAGAAGCTCCCGCACGCCGCAGCCCTCATACCACTGCCGCAACTGCTCCAGGCTTCGCAGCGGACGTGGCGCAATCGCTCGCTGCAAGGCGATGACGGACAGCAGATGGCCGTAGGAAAGCGTCGCGTCTGCCCGACGTGCCGGGCACGCTTCATCGATGATCCGCACCACGTCCAGCTCGCGCAGCTCGGCACACAGCGCGGCGCTGGCACCGACCTCCCAGCTGTCGAAGGAAGCTGGGAACTGCGCTTCGCCGGATACCGACAACATGGCGGCGAGGCGGTCAGCGGTGCCGAGGTAGATGGTCTTGACGTTGGTGACGACGCCGTCCCTGCGCCCCTTCTGGACCAGGTACCAGTAGGAGTAGCCTTTCACGGACTTGCGCACGAGCTGCATTAGTTAGGTCCTACACAAGCGACCTCCTAGAGGCAAGCTCAAATGGTCAGGTCTGAACGGATCGCCAGCAAAGCACGACGATTCCGCGCTCCA
>Ga0272446_1000531_pt1 | contig 60024 bp, 40 predicted proteins | sample YNPCB0061_FD_194587 | JGI IMG/M metagenome (GOLD analysis project Ga0272446, IMG submission 194587) | Hot spring microbial mat communities from Yellowstone National Park, WY, United States - YNP-CB-006-1 | ecosystem: Environmental > Aquatic > Thermal springs > Hot (42-90C) > Sediment | place...
TAATAATTGTACATCTGTTTTTTCCTCCTCCAAAGCCCTCTTTGCTTGGATTTGCCAATATACTCATAAGATATGGGTAATGGATAGCTCCCAGTGGGAGAGGGTGCTTGAAGCGAAGCGGAAAGCGGGTGAGGGCATTATCAACAAACACTCTTGAAAAAAGTCTATTACATCAGCCCCTTGGCGGCGAGTGAGGCAAGTGGCTGAAACCCCTTGTTGAAATCCCTTTTGCGAAGATTGCTTCGATTGCTTGATTACTTGCGCTTGAACTGCTTGTATTGATGTTTCCAGCTCAATCCAACGAGAACTCAATTTACAGCATACTCTCTAACTCTGCTTCGCTTTCGACGAGAATTTGCCGTCCTTTGCTGCCGTCGAACGGTCCTACAATGCCCACTTCTTCCAATTGGTCAATAATGCGTGCTGCACGGGAGTAGCCGATTCTCAGCCGCCGCTGCAGAAGCGAAACCGAGCCTTGTTGGTGGCGCACCACCAATCGCGCTGCTTCGTCAAAAAGTTCATCACGGTCGTCCACATCGCCACCAGAGACTCCTTTGCCAGATTTTGCTACGACCGAAGGCAGCATGTACGGCTCGGAGTAGCCGCGTTGCGTGCTAATAAATTCGCAGATGTTTTCCACTTCTTCGGTGGAGAGGAACGAGTTCTGCACACGAAGCGGTTTCGCGCTGCCGCCTGCCACAAACAACATATCGCCATTGCCCAGCAGATGCTCCGCACCGCTCATATCCAAAATAGTGCGCGAGTCAATTTTCGAGGCAACTTGATAGGCAATCCGTGCAGGAAAATTTGCCTTAATCAAACCCGTTACCACGTCCACCGACGGGCGCTGGGTGGCAACCACCAAGTGAATGCCCACAGCCCGCGCAAGCTGCGCCAAGCGGCAAATCGGTGCTTCGACTTCGTTGCCAGAGGTCATCATCAAATCTGCCAACTCGTCAATAATAACAACAATGTACGGCATTTGGCGGTGAACGAACTCAGAGGTGTTCTTGTATCTGCCTTCGGCAACCTTTTCGTTGTAATCCACAATATTACGCTGCCCAACCTTTGCCAACACGTCATAGCGGCGTTCCATCTCGGCTTCAACGGACTTGAGCGCAATGACCGCGTTTGGGGTGTTGGTGATAATTGCTTCGTCAATATCGGGACAAACCGCCAGAAAATGCTTGAGAAGCGGACGATACTGGGACATCTCAATTTTTTTCGGGTCGATAACGACTAATTTCAAGTCGCGCGGGTGCATTTTGTACAACAGCGAGGCAATAATGGTGTTAATACCCACACTTTTGCCCGAACCCGTCGAACCGGCTATAAGCAAATGCGGCATTTTTGCCAAGTCTGTGCAAAACACCTCGCCGCTAATCGTTTTGCCGAGCGCGAGCGGCAAACGGTGGCGGTTATCGCGGAATCCGTCGGAATCCACAATGCTGCTAAAGCGCACTGTTGTTGGCTTGTGGTTTGGAATTTCCACAGCCACTGTGCCGCGCCCAGGCACGGGAGCAATAATCCGTAAGCCTCGTGCTTTGAGCGCAAGCGCAATATCGTCGGCAAGCCCTTCGATTTGCGAAACCTTGATGCCAGCAGCAGGCACAAATTCGTATTGTGTAACCACCGGGCCAGGCGTAACGGTCAGATTTTCGATTTCAATGCGGAACGTGCGAAGTTTGTCCGTCAGCAGCCGCGCGTTTTCCCGCAGTTCGGCTTCGTCGATTTCTGGTGTATCATCGGAAATGTTCAGCAAATCCAGCGTCGGGGGAAGGTAGTCGAGGTGCTCGTCCAGAGCCGCGTTATGGTCATGGACAAGATTTTTACTTGATTCGGTGAATGCGTCTTGCTGTCTGCCGTTGTTAATGCTGGCAATGTGGATAGTGGGTTCTTTGGACGTTTCATGGTCTGAAGTACATGAAGTGGTAGAGAGTTCTGAATTATGGAGCGCGGGCTGCGCGGGCGTGGGCTGCGAAGGCACACAACGCCCTTCGGCACGAGCGGCGGCGATTGCATCGGCTTGAGCGAGCGTTTCGGCAATGCTTTCGGGCAGCGCAATATCTGCAAACGCGTCTGCAAACGACGTAGCACGAGGTTGTGGTCGTTGAAGCCCCTGTTCTAATGCCTCGCGCAACAGTCCCTGTGCAGTTTCTCGTGCAGTGTCTGCTGCAACGGCTTTTGCAGTCTCGAATGCGGTTATTTGCGCTGTCGCGTGGGCAACTGCTTCAGCAGTGGCTTGTGCTGCCGCTTGGGCGGTCATCTCTGCCACCGACGCAGCCACATCCGATGCGGTTTGGCGAGCAACATTGTGAACAAGCGTTTCTACGGCGGCGTGAACCTGAGCATTGAGTGTACTCAAGTCGTCTCCCTGCTGTATCGAGCGTACATGACGTTCTTCGCCTGAAGCCATACCTGAAGGCATACCTGAGGACATACCTGAAGACATGGTTGATTGACCGAGAGTCTGCTTGCTTGCCACGTAGGTAATCGTCGCCTGTGCTGCGGTGAGCGTAACGGCGGTTTGAGCGTTATGGACGCTTGCTTGAAACCCTGAGTGGGCGATTGCACTGTGCTGAGGTGAAGCCGATGGTGTGGAACGTTCACCCATCAACGCATCGGCATCACTCACAGCAGCGTTGGTTTCTTGTTGCGTTTGCATGGCTTGACATTCAGCAAGATTGTTGATGTCAGCGTTTTCTTCATTCGTGTTGCTCGCATGATGAACGTGGCGGCGTTGGCGCAGAACTTGTGGCGGTTCTGGTTCTTGTTGAGCGGGCTTCGTGCCGGTATTGTTCTTGGTATCTGGTTCGTGGAACGCTGTGCCGTATTTTTCGAGCAAATCTTTTCTGAGCGTTGCCATATCGCGTTCTTCCTTTGCGCGGAACATTCGTGCAGGCTCATCGGCTTCTTCGGCTTCGGCAAAAATCTCTAATGGCTGTTCAGGTTCTCTCAAGTCAGTATTGGCATTTGCGGATGCTTCCAAGCTCGAGGGCTGTGCGACCGTGCTTTGTGGTGGCGGTTCTGCGGTTGTACTGGTGCTGCGGTGAGCGGCTTTCGCACGCTTATCAGCCTTGTAGGCTGCCCAGAGCGTTTTAAGCCGTGTGGCTTCGCCATGAGCACGCTCAAGAGTACGCTCAATGTTCAAGTCTATGGCTGCAAATCCGACCATTGCTATTGCGGCAGCCAACATCAGCAGTGCGCCAACAGTGCCAATCATCTGCCACAGCATTCGTGCAAGGAATTGCCCCACCGAGCCGCTCCATTCAGGACGTGCTATCAAGTCAGGCGACCATGAACTGAGTTGCACCACGCCCACCATGCTTGCTAACAGCGTTCCCCCAAGTAATGCCAGTGCAGTTCCGAGAAGGACTTGTTCGGTGAGCGTGCGCTTGTATAACGCAGCGGCCCACACCAGCATCAACAGAGGAAAGATAACGGCTGCATAGCCTATGGTATAGTGAAACAAGAAATGTGCAGCTACTGCACCAGCGTAGCCAAGCCAGTTTTCGACGATGTACGGTTTTGTGGCAGCATTGACAGCCAAAGCGGACAGACCAACAGTTGAACGTGGCGTTTGACGGGCTGCTTGCACTGCTTCCGTCGTTGCTTCACTGAAAGAAACTTTAGCGTTTGGGTAATCCAACGGGCTGTACGAGACCATTGCAAGCATCATCAATATTGCTCCCAAAACCAATCCCACCGAAACCAATTCAGTGCTGTGAGCGCGAGCAAATGCCAGTACACGTTCTAGCATTGAGGAATGCTGCGGCTCTTGCGGTGCGGGCTTCTGAGGTGCTTGACCACTGGTCTGCTGTTTACCGCGTTGCTCCGAGAACTTCTCTGAGAACTTCTCTGAGGATTTGCCCATTCCGTTTGCTGTGCTGTTTGCACCGCTTATACCGCTTGCGCCAGAATGTTTTGGGGAACGTCCGCCGCTCTGGGGATAGAGTTTGTGGCATTCTGCTTCACGAGCCGCAGTGGAAAGTGTTCCCATCAATCCTGCATTGGCACTTGTATTCATGCGTACTCCGTTCAAATCGTGTGAGATTGGAAAAGTATGGTGTTGTTTCAAAATGTATGTTTTGCTGCCGTCATGCGTTATGATGCAAGGCTGTCTGCAGACACTACTTGCCCTGCGTGCATCACAGGCACAACATTGAGACTGTTTTTGACCATTGCAACGTCAATGTCGCCGCCAAAACCCAATGCTGTGAGCAATCGCCCATGATGCGTTTCGCGCAATCGTGCGTGCCAGTGCGGCTCGGCAAGGTAATACAACTCGTTTGCAGCTTGTGCAGCATCGGAGCGTATCAGCACGGGCGGTGGTGCGTGCTGAGCAGCGTGTTCGTCGTACTTGCCGCCGTACTCGCTTTTCTGGTCAGCAAGCCGTACGCGAGCGGATTCCAGTAATTCTACGAGCAGCCCCGCACAGAGCGCATCTTCGTAGTTAAAATCGCCCTCAGAACCCGCACACAGCAGAATAATAGCCTTGCAGTCAAGCCGTTGTACTTGTTCTATCATCCATTGTGCTGCCGCCTGAGCATTCACCACGCTTGCAATGCACCGAGCCCGTGCGCGATTGGCAGCTTGCAAAGCGCGTGTGCCGTTGGTCGTCGTAAACAAGACCGTTTTGCCGTTCACGCGCTCGCGGTTGTACTCCTGAGGCGAATTTCCACAGTGGAAGCCATCGGGCTTGACGCTGTTGCGCTCGCCTCCAAGCACCACAAAGGCTTGTTCAGCAGGCGTGAGTGCTGCGTAATGGCGTTGGGCATCCAGTAGGTCTGCAAACGGTACGACCGCTTGCGCCCCGTTGTGCAATGCCGTGCAGATGGTAGTGCTGGCTCGCAGTACGTCAATCACCGCTACAAGGCTGTGCTGAAGCAGGTCTGGTTTCATCGTCGCCTCCAACACAATCGGCGAAAAGCAAACATGAAGCCAGATAGAAGATACCAATGGCGGCATGAGCAAACCCTAAGTTGAAGAAACGTAATGCGTGAACGGGTACTTACATCTGCTGTACTGCTCTTTGTTGTTCTTGCTCTTCGCGTTGTGCGGCAAAAACATATTCCTTATTTTACATAACAACCACCGTGCCAAAATTCTTATGTAAAATCCCGTGATGCACCATATTCAGTACGGCTCAGTATGGTGATTTACAGCATTAGGACGTTCGCAACATCACGCTCGCAACACGGCATTTTTTGAACAAGGGAGCATGCTCGTTTGCCATACAAGGCTTGACACAACAAGGGGTTGCGACCCCTTGTTCCCCACTATTGTAAAGTTCTAAGCATTTTGTCTTACGGCAAAGCCCTAAGATTTCTCTATATTTGCGGTTGTGCCATGTACGCGCTCAAAATGTGCGCTCAAAATGTTGCCACAAGCCGTAAATCATCATTGTTGGTAATTGCGTTAGTATTGTTTATATGCTGAATGTTCAAACGCTCGTCCCGCAAGCCTCTGCGCCACTGTTTGTGATTGCCGGTCCGTGCGTGGTGGAATCAAAAGATGTCCTGAAAGAAGTCGTTGCTGTGATGAAGCCACTCTGTGCCGAGCTTGGTTTGCCGTACATCTTCAAAGCGTCGTACCGCAAGGCAAACCGCACCAGTGCACATTCGTTTGAAACCATTGGCGATGAACGGGCGTTGGGATATTTGGCGGAGATTCGCGCCGAGTTTGATGTGCCTGTGCTTACGGACATTCACTCCGCGCCCGAAGCCCTTCGTGCTGCGGAGTTTGGCATAGATGTTCTGCAAATTCCCGCGTTTTTGTCCCGCCAAACAGATATCATTGCTGCGGCAGCCGCCACGGGAAAAGTCGTGAATATCAAAAAAGGGCAGTTTCTTGCGCCTGACGATATGACAAAAGCAGTTGGCAAAACAGTGGCACAAGGCACTGCAACGCCTGTGTGGATTACAGAGCGCGGCACAAGTTTTGGCTACCATGACTTGGTGGTGGATTTTCGCTCGCTGGTGCAGATGCGTGCTTCGCTGCGTGCAAGCGGCTACGAGCGGTGTTCGGTTGTGTATGATGCCACCCATGCTGTTCAGCAGCCCAGTATTGGTGAGCAATCGGGCGGCAAACGCGAATTTATACCAGCTCTGGCGCGGGCAGCAGTGGCAGTGGGGATTGATGGGCTGTTTTTTGAAACACACCCGCGTCCTGCCGAAGCAAAAAGCGATGCTGCCACACAGTTGCCGCTTGACCAAGCAGAACATTTTTTGCGTGGCATTGCTGGGCTACATCAAGCCGTCCAAGCAATCCATGAGCATATCGCGTGTACAGCATGATACTGAACGCTTCCAACACAGTAAGAGCAACGGGTCAAAGGTTTTTTGCCGTGCTGAGTGTCGCTGTGCTGCTTGGCAGTATCTCCACAGGCTGTGAGAAGGAATCATCCGCAGGCACATTGCATTTGGACACGCTTAACCTTGCCACCCATCGCAGTTCCAATCCTGTGGTTGAATTTTTGGATTCAGGACGTATGCGGGCGGTCTTGTATGCAGCGTGGGCAAGCGTGTACGACACCAAACAGGAGACGCATCTTGGCGGCGGGCTGCGTGTAGAGTTTATGAGCCGTTCAGGGGTTCGGGTGAGCGTACTGACTGCTGACAGCGCGGTGATTGACGACAGAACAAAAGATATGATAGCACGTGGGAACGTCGTCGTGGTGTCTGACTATCCCGTGCGAACGGTGCGAACAACGGTGATGATGTGGGATAACGCTCGGCAGCGACTCCACTCTCAAGAATTTGTGAGTATTTCTTCACCAGAGGAAATTTTGCAGGGGTATGGTTTTGAATCTGACCAAAACCTTGAACACTATACCATTTACCGGGTGAGCGGGCAAACAACGCTCATGCCTCTCGATGCTCAGAACCAAAGCACTGCCACCATACAAGGCACGACGGAAGGCGCATCATTAGGGACAACGCCGATTGCCCAGCCTGCAAGCATTACCGCTGCAACGGTGCAATCACCAACAAGAAACATTCGTAGGTAAAAGGCCAATGCTATGTGCTTTTGCACGTTTGTACTTACCATTTATGCGAATTCATGTTGAGCGCAGAGAACGCAGAAGCGCAGAGAGAAGAGCAATGCAGTAGAGAGCATTGCGTGGTCATATTTAGGCGATGTTCATCTCCTATACGGCTTACTGAACTTTCTCTCTCTCTCTTTCTCTGCGCTCTCTGCCAACAAAACGTTGCTCTACGCTTCATGTTCTTCAACGTTGAATGAACATCATTTACCAATTTTTACTCTGAAGTTTTATGCGACCATTCCTTCTTGCTGGCAATTGGAAAATGCACACAACACCCGCCGAATCCGTAGCCTTGGCTCTTGCTATTGCCGACGGCATAAGCAAGCACAAGCCGGGTGAGGAAATTCAGGTGCTTGTCTGTCCGCCTGCCACAAGCCTTTACGCCGTTGCCGAGGCAGTCAAAGCACGTGGTGTTCATCTGGGAGCGCAAAATTGCCATCACGAGCCAAAAGGAGCGTTCACGGGAGACATCTCGGCAGCAATGGTGAAAGCTACTGGCTGCAAGTACGTGATTATAGGACACTCCGAACGCCGCCAGTACTATGGAGAAACTGATGCACTGCTGAACAAAAAACTTATTGCCGTGCTCAAGGAAGGGCTTGTTCCCATCTATTGCGTGGGCGAAACACTCGAAGAACGGCAGTCAGAAGCTACGCTCACGGTGATTGAGAAACAAATAAGCACCGCGCTGTCAGGAATCACGCTTGATGCCGCCACGCAATTGGTTATTGCCTACGAGCCTGTATGGGCTATCGGCACAGGGCTTGCTGCCACAAGCGACCAAGCGCAAGAGGTTCATGCGTTTATCCGTTCGTTGCTGGCAAAACGCTATCCCGCGCTTGCTGCGGACATGCTCGTGCTGTATGGCGGCAGCCTGAAACCCGATAACGCCTTTGAACTGCTCTCCAAACCCGATGTCAATGGTGGTTTGATTGGTGGTGCTTCGCTGCAAGCAGATGCGTTTTTGGCAATTGTGGCGGCAGCAATTCAGGTCAGCGAAACAACGCTCTAAGAAACTGTTTTAAAACTCTCCATACCGCGTTTATTGCCCTCATCCCAACCTTCTCCAAAGGGAGAAGGAGGAAGAAATGGCTTAAATCCTGCTTCCTCTCCCTCTGGGAGAGGATGCCATCGTAACGATGGCAGGTGAGGGAAAAAGGAGTTTTCAAACAGTCTCTAAGGAGTTCTTACAGCGTGTAACACACTCAGCACGTTCGACGAGAGCCTATGAAACTTACTCTGCCCAACGTATTCACGATTTCTCGTGCGGTGCTTGCGCCATTGTTCTTCTTCTTGTTTATATCACAAGAGGCTTGGTCAGTGGTGTGGGCAGCGGTGGTGTTTATTGTGGCAGCCATTACCGACTATATTGACGGCTGGCTTGCCCGCAAATACGGGGAATCATCCGACTGGGGCAGAGTACACGACCCGCTTGCTGATAAAGTCCTGACAACGGCGGCGTTTGTAGCTTTTGCGCTCAAACAGTACCTTGCGTGGTGGATGGTTGTGCTGATAGTCGTGCGCGATGCCACAACCACGTATTTGCGTTCATTTGCTGATTCCATTCATAAGCCTATGGCAACGTCGTTCAGTGCCAAAAGCAAAACGTTTGTGCAGCTCACCGTGATTATCGTTGTGTTGGTGTTTGAAGCACTCTTGCAGTTGGACGAGCAATTTGCCATAAGCATGCATACTGGTTTGCAGAGCCTGCGGAAAGCCATACAGACCTTTCTTGAGCCAAGCGTGTTGCAGTATGTAATGCTGGCAGTAACGTTGTTTACCGTCTGGACTGGCGCGGAATATTTTGTTGCAAACCGCCACATCACCCGCCGCCTGTGCTACAAAATTCTGCGCTCCAGTAAAATGGCACGTCTGGTTGCCTATTCGTTGCGCTGCAAACATGCCAAACTATGAATCCTCTTCCGAATCTCGCTACGCGCCTACGGGATTTTGCTGCTTCGTTGCGTCAGCGACGCATCGCGCTCAGATATTTACCGCAATTTTTCGGGCTTATTTGGCGTGTCAGCCCAGCAATGACCACAGCGTCTGTGGTACTGCGGCTCGTTCGTGCCGCCGTGCCTGCTTCCATGCTGTATGTGGGTAAACTCCTCGTCGACGAAATTGTGCGCTTGCTCAACACCTCGCCACATGATTGGTCGGCACTGTTAGGGTCTGATGCGTCTCGGCTTGGCTGGTACATAGGTTTGGAAGTCGCTCTGACACTTGCTTCCGATGTTCTCAACCGTGCAACCGCGCTTGTGGACAGCTTGCTGGGCGACCGCGTGGCAAATGAAACATCGGTACGGCTGATGCAACACGCTTCAACGCTGGATGTGGCGATGTTTGAGGATGCAGAATTTTACGACAAACTCGAAAAAGCCCGCCGCCAGACGACTTCACGCATTACGCTGATGTCGCAAACACTTGCTCAGGTTCAAGACCTTGTTTCTATGCTCCTGTTGGCAAGCGGCTTAGTGATGTTTGCGCCTTGGTTACTGGTGGTGCTGGTGCTGACGGTGATTCCCGGATTTCTTGCCGAATCGCAATTTAACGCCAGAACGTACTCGCTGATGAATTCATGGACTCCCAAACGCCGTGAATTGGACTATCTGCGTTACACAGGCGCAAGCGATGAAACGGCAAAAGAAGTGAAAATCTTCGGCTTATCGGCATTCCTGACCGAACGCTACAAAACGCTTTCCGATGCCTATTACCGCGACAACCGCGCGCTTGCCATACAACGCGCCCTCTGGGGCGGCGTGCTGGCTGCGGTGGCAACACTGGGGTATTACGGCGCGTATCTGTTTATTGTGCTGAAAACCGTACAAGGTTCAATCTCGCTTGGCGACATGACGTTTTTGGCAGGGTCGTTTCGCGGTTTGCGTGGCTCGTTGGAGACCGTCTTGGGGCGGTTTGCAAGCATTGCTGAAAGCGCGTTGTATTTGAAGGATTTATTCGAGTTTTTTACGCTCAAACCGCGCATTGTCCGCGAATCTCGGGGCAACGCACATGCAGCCGCGCCTTCGATTCCTCGTCCGTTGCGCGAAGGGTTCGTGTTTGACAATGTGGGATTTCGGTATGCAAACGCCGAACAGTGGTCGCTGAGGAATATTTCGTTTACGCTCCACGCGGGCGAAAAACTCGCGCTGGTGGGCGAAAACGGTGCGGGCAAAACCACACTTGTCAAACTTATGGCTCGACTGTATGACCCAAGCGAAGGCAGAATTTTGCTGGACGGGCGCGACTTACGCGAATATGACCCGAGCGAACTACGCAACGAGATTGGTGTTATTTTCCAAGATTTTGTGCGCTACCAGATGAACGCCCGCACGAATATTGCCGTTGGGCGTATTAGCGAGCAAAGCGACTTGGCACGGATTGACCGCGCAGCAGCGCAAAGCCTTGCCGATTCGGTGATTGCCACGCTTCCGCAGGGGTACGACCATTTGGTAGGGCGGCGATTTGCTGGTGGTACGGAACTTTCGGGCGGGCAGTGGCAAAAAATTGCTCTGGCACGAGCATATATGCGCGATGCTCAACTGCTCATTTTAGATGAACCCACTGCCGCACTGGACGCGCGTGCAGAATACGAAATTTTCCAACGGTTTGCCGAGCTGACAGCAGGAAAAACGGCAGTGCTGATTTCCCACCGCTTTTCTACGGTGCGTATGGCAGACCGTATTGCCGTGCTGGGGCGGTCTTCCGATGACGCTTCAAGTGCGGCTGCTTCCAATGGCAGTACGTTGTTGGAACTTGGTTCGCATGAAGACTTGATAGCTCTGGGCGGACGCTACGCCGAACTCTTTCGCCTGCAAGCAAAAGGCTATTGGTAAGCTATTGGTAAAGAGTATTTGCGCGGCATTGGAGAACGACATTGAAGAAGAATGGCATCGCAAAAAAGAGCCTGTTACCAATGTGCGCTTCATAGCGCGCTTCAGAGGGTGTCGAGGTTGTTTTTGTACGTCTCGGCTTGCTTGAGCGTGGCGGCACGTTCTTGAGCGTCCATTCTGTCGAGCGTCTTGTACATCATGCCGATGCGCGGATTGCGGGCAAGTTTGTCGCGGTGGCGGTGGTAAAAATCCCAATACAGACTGTTGAACGGACACGCTGGGCGTTTAGCTGCTGTGTCAGAAGAGTCGGCATTGTGGCGTTTGGATTTATCATAATGGCAGTGCGAGCAGTAGTTGCTCATCTTGTCCATGTAATTTGCACTGGCAACATAAGGCTTTGTTCCTACAATGCCGCCATCGGCGAATTGGCTCATGCCACGGGTGTTGGTTATTTCCACCCATTCGAGCGCGTCAATGTATATGCCCAAATACCACGCATCAACCTCGTCAGGATGCACACCTGCCAAAAGCGCGAAATTTCCCGTAACCATAAGCCGCTGAATGTGGTGGGCATAGGCATACTCCAACGACTGTTTGATGGCGTTACGCAAGCAATTCATTTGCGTTTCGCCAGTCCAGTACCATGCAGGCAGCTGAGCAGTGTGTGCAAAAAAATTCTTCTGCCTGTAGTCTGGCATACACGCCCAGTACACACCGCGCATATACTCTCGCCACCCCAGAATTTGCCGCACAAAACCTTCTATCTGCGAAAACTCAATAGCGTGCGGACGTTGCTGCCATTCGCTTATACACCGCTCGATGACTTCTTTGGGCGACAGCAGTTTGACATTCATGGCAAACGACAAGCGCGAGTGAAACAGCGACCAACTTCGTGTGTCCATGGCATCCTGGTACGTGCCAAAATATTCCAAACAATGCCGCGCAAAATACTCCAAGAGCTCTAATGCTTCGCCGCGCCTGACCGCCCAAACAAAAGCCGATGGCTCAATCGTGCCAATCGTTTCCACACCTGAGCGCGTGAGCATAGTAACGATGTCTTCCACATTGTGCTTCCACAAGAGCGGCTGAGGAATCTGTGCAGTAGCGGGAAGTTTTTTGCGATTGTCGGCATCGTAATTCCATTGCCCTGTCAGAGGTTCATTTGGTTGTTCGGGATTCATCAGCGTACCATACTTGCGGCGCATAGAACGGTAGAAGGTTTCTAACAGATACTGCTTCTTGCCGCGAAAAAGTTCACGGACTTCTTCGCGGCGCGACAAAAAATGTTCTGTGTCGTAGCAGCGTGCCGTTATTCCGAGTTTGGCACACTGTGCCGCCAGTTCTTGGAGGTGCATCTCCACGCGGTACTCGTCGGGTGCTTGATACTCCAAATGGCGCACACGGTGTTGTTGGCACAGGGCAAGCACGTTAGCACGAAACGAGTGTAGGTTTTCTGGCTCATCCAGACGGATGTACCGAACGGCATGACCGCGTTCGCGCAGCTCATCGGCAAAAGCCCGCATAGCAGCAAAAAATGCCACGACTTTTTGAATGTGATGCCGAACATAGTCCGTCTCGTCGCGCACTTCCATCAGCACATACAACACGTCGGGTTGCACAGGGGATAGACGAGCGGTTCTTGCTGCGTCAGGCGCAGAAGATTCAGCGCGAAACCACGAATGGGCAAGGTTAAGTTGGTCGCCCAGCACCAGACGCAGGGTGTGATAGGTCTTGTCGTGGTGGTGGTCGCTCTGTGGTGGTTGCGGAGTGTATTGTGAAGAAGTCATTGGTTTTTGGCAGTTTCGGTGGTGCTTTTGAGTTCCTCCACAAGTTCAAGCAGCTTTTTGTTGCTGGCTTCGCCGGTAAGTGAAAGGCGTTCGGACAAGATGGTATCAAGGGTTGCGGCTGTAACACCCGGAATAAACGCGCCGTCTTCGGCAAGGCTTATGCGCCCAGTTTCTTCGGAAACGACCAAAACAAGCACGTCTGCTTGCTCTGAAATGCCCATAGCAGCACGGTGGCGTGTTCCCAAGTGTTTGCCTTGATAGCGCGTTGTCAGGCTGAGCGGGAGAATACACCGTGCGGCTTCAATCGTCGAGCTTTGCACAATCACCGCGCCGTCGTGCAGGGGCGACTTGGGATTAAAAATTGCCATGAGCAGTTCTTTTGTCAATTTAGCTTGGATGGGAATGCCCGTTTCGATGGTCATTTTGATATTGGTTGAGCGCGTGAAGACAATCAGCACGCCAATATGTTTTTCCGACATTTCTATCGTGGCTTTCACGATTTCATCAATCGTTTCGCCGAGTTGGGAACGGCTAAAGAAGCTAAAGAGTCGCGAGCGGACAATCGTGAGCATTAGCCGCCGGATTTCCTGCTGAAAAATAACGATAAACGCTATGAGCCAAATGCCCGACAGGGTGCGCAAAATCAAGTTCAAAAGCCGTAAATGCAGTGCCTCAGTAACAAAATATACTGCCAATATGACCACAATCGCAATAAAAATTTGCACTGCTACGGTATTTTTGGAGGCTTGATACAAAAAATACAGCACAAACGTTACCACCAAAATATCTATCAGGTCAATAACGGTAAAATGCAAAAACGAAATTTTGAAAAGTTCGAGCATAAGGATAATTTACTAAGTTGCAAACGCTAAAGAATACAGTTGCTGTCTTGTTGTACCTGCGTCATGCCTTTGCACGCAGCGTACATCAACAACAAAGATAAAAAACAACGATAAGAAACCAAGTTCAGACCAATACTACGAGGGGAATCTTCTTCACCATGAACGTTTCCGAATACTCTCTTATCACGTCGTTCACCTCTTCCCAGAACGACACGAACACTATACAGCGAAAACCGCTTATTTTGGTGGTGGACGATGTACAAGATAACCTTGAGTTATTAGGTTCGCTCCTTAGTATGCACGGCTATCAAGTCAGTGTGGCGCAAAGCGGCTCGCAGGCATTAAAAATGCTGAAAAAACGCTTGCCCGATGTGATGTTGCTGGATATTCAAATGCCTGAGATGACAGGCTTTGATGTGTGCGAACAGGTAAAATCTCAGACCGAAACTCGTGATATTCCCGTCATTTTTATCACTGCCCAGACTGAGGTTTCCTTTATCGTGCAAGGCTTCAAAGCGGGAGCAGTGGATTACGTGACCAAGCCATTCAATCCCGTAGAACTGCTGGCGCGTGTGCAAACCCATGTAGAACTGAAAATGGCTCGTGATGCAGTTCTGGAGAAAAATCGTCAATTAGAAATCTTGAACAACAATCTGCAACAACTCAACCAAGAAAAGAACGAATTTGTGGGGTTTGTTGCCCACGACCTCAAAAACCCTCTGACCGCCATTCGCAATATGGTCAGTCTGCTGCTCGAAGAACACGCACACCGGCACGCCACGGATGCCGATATTCAACAAACACTATTGCACGTGCTGAATTCAGCAGACCGTATGTTTGCGTTGATTAAAGATTTGCTGAATTTGAATGCCATTGAGAACAACACAACTTTTCAACACCGCGAGCCTGTCAATATTGGCAAACTGATGGAGCAAATTCTGCAACAGTACGCTCATCGTGCCGCCGCGAAGCACATTCAGTTTGACGCGGCAGCCATCACGAGCGACGAAGACTCGGTCGTTGTTGCCCACAGAGGCGCAACAGTCCAAATTTTGGATAACCTCTTGTCCAACGCACTGAAGTATTCCCCGCCTCACACCACGATAACCGTGCGTGTAGAGCGTAGCGATAATGCCCTTGTTTGTACGATTACAGACCAAGGACCGGGTTTTTCGGAGAACGATAAAAGCAAAATGTTTACTAAGTTTGCCCGACTGTCCGCCCGCCCAACAGCAGGCGAACATTCTACGGGCTTGGGGCTCTACATTGTCAAACGCCTTGCTGACATCGTCGGTGCAAAGATTCGATGCGAAAGCGAACGCGACAGGGGCGGAGTTGGGGCGCGATTTATTGTGGAATTTGCCCTGCCCGACCACAAATAATCAAGCGAGCTGCTCAAGCCCAATAATGGCTTGGCGCATGGCTTCGGGCAAGGCAAGAGATTTGCCTGTTGTTTTATCAATCCAGACAACGGCTGCCGTTCCGTCAGCAATCAGCGTATCGGTTTCTTGCAAAAACATGGCACATTCCATAGTAAACGAGCGGTTGTTGAGTTTTGGCACACGAATTCCTACATCCAATGTTGCCGGATACACTGCCGGACGGCGAAAATTCAACCCAATATGTGCCACCACAGGCACATCACTGCGTTCTCCAAAGCCTGATGCGCCAACGGCTTCCAGATAGTGAACACGACCGGTTTCGAAATAGCGGAAATACACCACGTTATTAACATGACCTAAGGCATCCATATCGCCCCATTGTACCACAAGCCTTGTCCAGTGGCGAAATTGTTGCCGCGTTGGCACTGCCGCTATCGTTGAAGACGAAGGCGGCGGCGTTAAAGATGGCGTTGAAGATTGCGAGAATGAGTCCATTGCAATATCAAGAGTGACACAGGTATTTTTGCTTACAAATGCTGCGAAGTTACGAAATTTCTATGGAAACAAACGAATTATCACGTGCGTCAGCAACGGCAGCGACATCGTCAATGAAGCCAGAAGCACCCTTACGTATTGCCTTTATTATTCACAATCAAGCGGAAACAGGCCCGTACTGGAAAGTAGTAGAGCAGTGTGCAGCATATGTACGGCTTGGCCACACAGCAGATGTGTATTGCACCTCCAAAACTGCACGGTTGCAGGGCAAGGAGCGCGTCATTGACGGTGTGCGCGTCATTGAAGCACCAGACGCGCTGTGGGGGAAATTACGACAAGGGGTTGACCTTTGGAACGCACTCTGGCGGTGCTGGCGGCTTGGGCGCGAGCGTTACGACGTGGTTCATGCGGTGGATTGTCGTCCAAACGTGATTTTTCCTTCGTTGTACGTTCAGCGCACACAACGTATTCCGTTGGTGCTGGCATGGTGGGATTTGTTTGGTTCTGACAGCAAGCGTTTTGGCGAGGTATATGCACTGACGGCAGGCAAGATTGAAGGCTTGTTTGAGGAAGGATTTCGTAGCTACGCCGATGGAGCAATCACCATTACTTCGTATCTCGCCAAACGCTTGGAACGACTGGGATTCCCGCCTGAAAACATTATCGTCCAGCATCTGGGCTGTGATACTTCTGCTGAACCAATACGCTACGAAGAGGCTCGAACGCGATTATTGGAACGCCACGGCATTCCCCGCGACCGCACAGTGTTTTGCTTTGCGGGAACAATTTACGAAACCGATTTTGCGCTGCTTACGCAAGCCTTAGACATTCTTCAAGCACGCGGCGTGCCGTACACGCTTCTTTGGATTGGCAAGCACACCTTGTCTGTGGACGTGTGCGAACGCTATCACATCAAGCATCTGGGCATTGTGCCAACTATGCGAGAAGTATATGAATATTTTGCTGCTGCCGATGCGTGTTTGTTGCCGATGGAGGTCAATCTTGCCAACACTGCGCGGTGGCACTCGAAAGTCACTGATTATCTGAACGCCGGCGCGCCCGTTGCTCTCACCCCTGTCAGCGACTTTCCTGCATACTTCCTCAAGCACTCCATAGGCTGGCTGGCTGCATCGGGAACGCCACAAGACTACGCGCTAACACTGCTGCAAGCAATTGCCGATAAGCCCTACCGTGCTGAAAAAAGCCGCGCGGCGCGAGCGTTTGTACGCCAAGAATTAGATGTCATGGCAATTGCTGAACGCGCCATAGCATTTTATCGCTTGTGTGCAGTGAAACTGTTATGAAGAAATTATGGTCTGCAAGGGTCTTTTTGGGGAATTATGTATTGGCAAACTGGACGTTTTTTACTAATATGGCAGTGGTATTCTTAAGTGCAACAATCATGGAGTATGAGGATGTGGGAGCAGAAAAAACAGTTTGGGTGAGTGTTGGCGCAACACGCACCTCTCTTATTTTACAGTTTTCAGGACACAGTATCTATGCGTAAATTTTTTGCTATGCTTGCTTTGCTGCTGGGCGTTTCCGTAAGCACGGTTGTCGCAGAAAACCCGGAATTTAGCAAAGGCAATTTTATTCTCGGTCCGCGTATTGGTTTAGGGTATTTTGGTTCGGCACTGGGTTTTGGGGTCTCTGGCGAATACGGAGTGCTTCCCATGCTTGGGGTTGTAGGTCAGCTTGGATATTCTAGCTACGCTTGGTCGTCATCGTGGACATCCACAAATATTATGATTGCAGTTGGCGCGAATTACCATTTTGATTTGCTCAAAGTGTCAAAGTTGGACACATATGCTGGATTGAATATCGGCTACAATATACAGTCATGGACGTATAACGGTCCTGGCGGCGGTGGCGTGTACGACGGCACATATACCCCGATTTTGTGGGGCTTTACGCTTGGTGGCCGATACTACTTCTCGCCAAAACTTTCAGGTGTGTTAGAACTTGGGTACGGTCTTGGCTACTTGCGTTTGGGCGTGGATTTCAAACTCTGATTGCAAACTCTACTCTTTAAGGCTTTGCCGCAAACGCCCGCGTTTTGCTCAGCCCTTTTGCCGCAATGCTGTGCAAAAGGGCTTTCTTGTCATCTCTGGTGGTCATTGTTTTCTGAAACACAGATTTTTCTATGGGAGAATCTCTATGAATATCCGCTTCGTAGTACGCAGACTGTTACGCGGATTGTGCTGCTTGCTGCTCACAACACCAGTGTTTGCGTTTGCTCAACCAGCAGTGCCGTCTGCTGCCCCTTCTTCTGCGACTCATGCAAGTATCATACGCGATTTCGACCGTTTTGATTTCCCCGAACCAACGGCTCAAAGTCTTGAAACGGCGAAAAAACTGAGCTTGTGGGCGACGTATTATCATGTTTTTCACGCCAAAGCTACCAATGCAAACGGATTTCCGCTGTTGGATACGGCGGGCAACAGTTTCGGCGTGAGCCTGACCGCCTACGATTGGTGTATGTCGGCTGTGGAAGGTACGGTGCAAGTTACTGATTCGACAGGCAAGGTGATTACGTACAACTACGGCGGACGTGGCAAAGAACTTCAAGTCCAATGCGCACAGTTTTTCAAGCCCGGAAGCCTGATAAAACCTGAAGCTATTGGGCGCACACGGTGGGTGCTGGCAAAAGGTGCGTTTGGCGACGGCGTAGAAGGGCAAATTCTTGCACCCTTTCGCACAATCGCCATAGACACGACAAAATTTCCCATTGGTACGGTGTTCTACATCCCGAGCGCACGAGGGCAACGCCTTACCTTGCCAAGCGGAAAAGTCGTCAACCACGATGGGTACTTTTTTGGAGCGGACATTGGCGGAGCTATAAAGGGCAATCACATAGACGTTTTTGCGGGAATTTCGACCACCAATCCTTTCCCGACTGTTGTGCAAAACAGTGCCAGCAAAACCTTCGAGGCATACATTATTACCGACGGCGACGTAGTGGATTTCCTCACACGCTTGCACGCACTTGTGCCGCCGCCGCCGCCACGCGACACGCTTGGCGAGGCGTTAGAAGCACTGTTCAAAGGCACAGACGTAACGCTGGTGGTGCATGATGTACAAAACAATACTGTTCGTCGCTACAATCCTGACCGCGCACGGCAGCGTTTTTCGCCCTTTGCTACCTACAACGTGGTCAATACGATAATAGGCTTGGAGTCTGGTGCGTTGGAAGATGCAAATACACTGATGGCGTGGGACAAAAAAAAATATCCCTCCTTTGAGGGTATGCCCAAAGAATGGACAAACACTCACACACTCCGCACAGCGTTCAAGCACGCCGTAGCGTGGTATCAACGCGAGGTGGCGCGGCGCGTGAACGAAGGCAAGTTGAAATCCGCACTCACTACCCTGAACTATGGGAATGCTGATGTTTCGGGCGGGATGTACTCAACGAAAATGCAGGAAGCATTCTGGTTCAACAGTTCGCTGCAAATTTCTGCTGATGAACAAGTTGAATTTTTACGTCGCTTCCACACCAAACAGCTGCCCACGAATATCAACACCTACAACACCATGCGCGACATCATGGTCTCGGAGGAAACTCCGCGCTACAAGCTCAGTGCCGTGCAGGGCGGTGGCGCGCTGGCAACAGGCAAGTTTTTGGGGTGGTGTATGGGTTTTGTCGAAACCACGCCGCTTGTAGGCGAAGGCAAGGTGTATGTATTCGCGCTCAATATGGAAACGGGCAACAGCATAACAGCACAAAACAAACGCGCTGAACTTGCCAAAAGTGCCCTGCAGACGCTTGGTATTTTGCCGAAGCCCTAAGGTTTTGTAATTTGCCGCAACGATATTTTTACCCGCATTGGTTTTTGGAAGGAGCAAGGAGAATGACAGCAACAGCATCAGTGCCGCTTGGCACAACACGTGGAAGCACGGGCGGCACGCTCACAGAATCTCGTTACACGTATCAATCGGGCTTTGGCAATGAATTTGCCTCCGAAGCCCTGCCAAACGCACTTCCGCAAGGACAAAACTCTCCGCAGCACGTCCCCTACGGACTGTACGCCGAACAAGTGAGCGGTACGCCCTTCACTATGCCGCGCGGGGAAAACAAGCGTGTCTGGTTGTACAGAATTCGCCCGTCGGTGGTACACACCCCGTTTCAGCGCATAGAACAAGGACTGCTGCGCTCCACACCGTTCGACGAACTTGAAACGCCGCCGAACCAGCTACGATGGAATCCGCTACCGATACCCACAGAGCCGACGGAATTTGTGAAGGGCATTGTAACCATGGGCGGCAACGGCGACGTGAACACGCACACAGGACATGCCATTCATCTGTATGCGGCAAATGCTTCGATGGACAAACGCTATTTTTACAATGCGGACGGCGAAATGCTCATTGTTCCACAACAAGGTCGGCACGTGTTTCGCACTGAATTGGGTGTACTGGAAGTATTGCCGGGCGAAATTTGTGTGATTCCACGCGGCATCAAATTTCAAGTCGAGGCTCCCGACGGTGTATTGCGTGGCTACATTTGCGAGAACTTTGGCTCGCCATTTCGGCTGCCAGATTTAGGACCTATCGGCGCAAATGGGCTGGCGTATCCGCGAGACTTTCTGTCACCAGTGGCGGCGTTTGAGGAAAAAGAAGGCGATTTTGAGGTCGTGGCAAAATTTCAGGGCAAACTCTGGTCAGCAACTATTGACCATTCGCCGCTTAACGTTGTGGCATGGCACGGCAACTATGTGCCGTACAAGTACGATTTACGGAATTTTCAGACGATTAACACTGTCAGTTTTGACCACCCCGACCCGTCCATTTTTACCGTACTGACCTCGCCAAGCGAAATTCACGGCACGGCGAACATTGATTTTGTCATATTTCCGCCGCGCTGGATGGTGGCGGAACATACCTTCCGCCCGCCGTGGTTCCACCGCAACTTTATGAACGAGTTTATGGGCTTGATTTATGGTGTGTACGATGCCAAAGAAGAAGGTTTTGTGCCGGGCGGCTGCAGTTTGCACAATTGTATGTCTGGTCACGGACCCGACGCGGCAACCTACAACAAAGCCATCAACGCGGATTTGAAGCCCCAGTACATTGATGCCACGCTTGCGTTTATGTTCGAGACACGCTTTGTGACCAAAACCACAAAATTTGCGCTGGAAACGGGAATGTTGCAGCGCGACTATTTTGAATGTTGGCAGGGCTTACAATCAACGTTCAATCGTGATTGGAAGCCCAACCACAACGGCACGGCAAACGGCAAGCACTAAACTACTGAACTTTTGTATGGCGCGTTTGTCTGGCAAACATATAGTTATGCAAAGGCTGTTTCGGCGTGTACGAAATAGCCTTTGTTGCAGAGAAATTTACAACACCTGCACAGCCGCTGTTGAACACTGTGAACACTGCTCTTTTTCACTCACGTTTTATCGCATCGTTTATGAACCACTATAATCAGCATACCACCTTGGCACACCGCTTCATAACCCGTCGCACAGCACGAATGCTCACAGCACAAATAGTCCTGGCGTTGGTGTTCGTGGTATGCGCTGTGTTGGACATCTGGGCGCAAGGAGATGAAGTTTTTAAGGTTATTGCTTGCAAGGGCAAAGTGACGCTGCAACGCACAAAAAAACAGGTGTCTGTGGGTACGGCGTTGAATTCTGCCGACCAAGTACGTTTGGAAGGCTCATCGTATTTGGGACTTGTTCACAAAAACGGCAAAGCAATAGAATGGAAAAGTGAGGGTTTGGTTGCGGTGGCGGATTTGCTTAAGCAAGTTCCCCCGCGCCAAAGCGGTATGGAAAAATTGGTGGGTTTTGTGGTGCAAAGCGTTGTGGGAGCAAGCGAAGGCAAAAACGAGCTTGCTGGCGGCGCAGAACGCGGTATTCTCATGCAGCGCATCCACTTGCTGATGCCACGCACCTCTAAGGTGATAGAAAATGACGTAACCTTTACATGGACATCGGGCGGCAACCCACAACAATCGTTCATTTTTACGCTCAATGATGCCTCGCATAACGTCCGTTTTAAGCGCGAGGTAAGCGATACCACGCTTTCGCTCAATTTGCAGAACCTTGGCTTGGAAAAAGGTCAATGCTACTATTGGAGTGTGGTTGCAGCACAACCTACTTCGGCATTTATTACCGCGCCACGCATTGAGAGCTATTGCTTGTACCAAATGAACGACAGCGAAGCTGCCGCAGTGAAAGAACAAGAGCAAGAACTCCAAACCCAGACAGGCACACAAGCCAATATCTTAGACAAACTCGTTCTGGCAATGTTCTACGAACAGCATGGCATGACCTACAAAGCCATGAGTACATACAACGACATCCTCAAAACCAACAGCGATGCGGACGTGGTCAAAGCTGCATACACCCAGTTTTTGCGCCGAATGGGAGTACAAGCTGAATTACAGCCGTACCTGCGGTAATTCGATACCTCGTGAACTCGCCGTGCGGCACATTCCATGCGGAAATTTCAGGCGGGAATTTCACGCGGAAGTTATGCCGCTACCCTCTTTGTTGCCTTGTCCATTACACATTATTCTTTCTGTGCTATGTTCTCACGGCTTCAGTCTGCATCAACCTTCGGCGTAAGTGCGTTTGTGGTCGAAATCGAAACACACTTAGAAAACGGTCTTCCGGCATTCGTCATTGTTGGGCTGCCCGATTCGGCGGTGCGCGAAGCACGGGAGCGTGTTTCGGCGGCAATTAAAAACTCGCGGTTAGTGTTTCCACAAAAAAAAATTACCGTCAATCTTGCACCCGCCGACGTTCGCAAGGAAGGAAGCGGCTTTGACTTGCCTATTGCTATTGGCATTTTAACCGCGCTTGGTGTCATTCCGCCTGAAAGTACCGAACGCACTATGATATTGGGCGAACTGGCGTTAGACGGTACGCTCCGTCCTGTGCGCGGCGCGTTGCCTGTGGCAATGGAAGCAAAAAAACAAGGTTTTACGCGCCTGCTATTGCCTGCGGTCAATGCTGACGAGGCAGCAATGGTGGCTTCCGCAATGCCGTCCCTGACTGCATCTTCATTGGGTGCTTCTTCGGCAAATCTCTCACCTCAACATTTTGAGGTTATTCCCCTTGAATCGCTGCGCCATGCGGCTGATATTCTTAGCGGCGAACAACCCGCCGTGTGCCGCTCGGTGGATGCACAGACTCTTTTTCACCAGCACGGTGTGCATTTGCTGGATTGGAGCGAGGTAAAGGGTCAGGAAAACGTCAAACGCGCTCTGGAGGTAGCTGCGGCGGGCGGGCATAACGTTATCATGGTCGGTTCGCCGGGGTCTGGCAAAACCATGATTGCCAAACGCTTGCCCACTATTTTGCCGCCGCTTTCGTTGGAAGAATCGCTGGAAACCACGAAAATTCACTCGGTTGCAGGCACTATGCCCGACGGACAGCCGCTTATTACGGTGCGCCCGTTTCGTGCGCCGCACCACACGATTTCGGATGCAGCGTTAGTTGGCGGCGGCGTTGGTGTGGTGCGCCCCGGAGAGATTTCGCTTGCCCATCATGGCGTGTTGTTTTTGGATGAATTGCCCGAATTTGCCCGCAATGTGCTTGAAGTCTTGCGTCAGCCGCTTGAAGACCGCCGCATTACGATTTCTCGAACCAAAATGACCGTTGAGTATCCCGCAAATTTTATGCTTGTCTGTTCGATGAACCCTTGCCCGTGTGGGAACTTTGGCAATCCCAACCAAGCCTGTACCTGTTCACCTCAACAGATTCAACGCTACATGGCGAAAGTATCCGGTCCGCTGCTTGACCGCATAGATATTCACGTGGACGTAGCCCCAGTGCAATACCAAGAACTTTCTTCGGCGCAAACGGGCGAGAGTTCAGACGCTGTGCGGGCGCGAGTGCTCAAAGCACGGGAAATCCAAAAACGCCGTTTTGCAGGTCGTGCAGCAAGCGGTGTGCATAAAAACGCCGATATGACCTCGAAAGACCTGCGAGCGTTTTGCCGGCTTGATGCCCAGGGCGAGGCGTTAATGAAAACTGCTATGACCAAAATGGGGCTGTCTGCACGGGCGTTTGACCGCATATTAAAGGTTGCCCGCACGATTGCTGACCTTGCCGACCGTGAACAGATGTTGCCCCAGCACATCAGCGAAGCCATTCAATACCGCAGTTTAGACCGCCAATTTTGGAACGCTTGAACTGCGCCTGCCGAGCTTTTTACCGAACTCTTGCTGAGCCATTATCGGGTTGTGGAGAGCAAAATGCGCCGCATCTCCAGAGCAAGCGTTGTCAGAATCAGCGTCGTGTTCACATTGCGCTTGAGAAGTTCCACCGAACGTTCGATTGCCCGCGCAGCCTCGTCCAGACTTGTTTGCACACCAAAGCGACTGACAAATCGTTTCAAATCCGCCACTTGGTCAATGTTTACTATTGTGCGTTCATCGTCCGAAACAGAAAGCGCGTAGGCATCGCGCACCCAGAGCAGCAACAGCGTGAGCATGCGCTCAATCTTTACGCGGTCACGCTCTTGCGCTGCGGATTCAATCTCGTGCGTAAGCCGCAAAATGTAGCCTCGCGGCGTGAGCATTATTCGGAGTATATTCACCACATCCACGCGCAGTTGGCGCACGTCTTCGCTTAACAACTCGCAGGCTTTGGAGTAGCTTCCGTCTGCCAAGCGAGCAATTAAGCGGGCTTCGTCGGGTGCAACGTGTTCACGTTCTTGGAGTGCGCGTGCGACGTCTTCATCGGGCAACGGGTCGCAGCGCAGCTGTTGGCAGCGCGACAAAATCGTGGGAAGAAGTTGCTCACGGCGCGAACTGGTGAGGATAATGGTTACGTTCGTGTTCGGCTCTTCGAGAGTTTTCAAAAACGCATTGGCGGCTTCCATAGTCATCACATCTGCTTCCGAGACAATCACCACGCGGTGCCCGGACTGTCGTGCGCTCATGGAGATGTTTTTCTTGACATCGCGGATGGCAGAAATGCGTATTTGCGCGGCATTGGGGATAGTGATGTTGTGGTAGGGATTTTCCGCTTTCAAGCGTAGCTGCTCTTGAATGCGCTGAATTTGTTCGTCGGTCATTTTCATAATCGGCGATTCATTACCGTCCTCATGTTTTACCGCAGGAAGTGAAAACACAAACTGGATGTTCGGATGCTGCAACTTTGCGGCTTGCAGGCAGCTTTTGCACGTGTCGCAGGCTTCCACGCTTGTCATGCTGCGCAGGGGCTGTTCGCAGTTGAGCGTTTTGGCGAACTCTAATGCCAATGCGTCTTTGCCGATGCCTTCTGCTCCCCAAAAGCAATAGGCGTGCGCTACGCGCCGCTCTATGATTGCCCGTTGGAGAAGAGTTTTAATGCGCTCCTGACCAATGATTGTCTTCCAAGCCATAGATTACTGAGATTACTGATAATGATGGTTGCTATCAAGCAAGTCTTTGAGCATCGGTATTCATCACCGCAGCGTTACTCTTTTTTAGCACACTTTTGGAAATACGCCCAGCCTACCAACAAATTTACTATTTTTAGCGCAGAACCTTCAGCGAAGTTTGCGCTGCGTCGGTCGAAGTGTCGCGCCCTGCCACATCACGTCCTCTCCCAAAGCACGGATAAATCAAGCGTTTGTGGCTTGGGAAAAAAATGCTATCTTGTTGTTCGGTATGGTTATCAATGTGGACAGTGTTGACTACAATTGACTACGCGACTGCGGCTGTGGAACATGCTGTTTGCTCTACTCCATGAACGTAAACACGAGAAACCATCTACTTGTTAACATCCACTTCTACTCTTGCAAAGAACCATAACAACAATAACGCGCCAAGCTATGCACCCCAGTTCCATTACTGCTGAATACCTCCAAACACTCTCTTTTCACAGCAAATCTACGTTTAACGGTCCTACAATTCAGGGCGTAAAGTTCCGCCCACTTCGCACTATTGTTGATGGGCGCGGCGATGTGATTGAGCTGTGGAGTTTGCCTTGGGTAGAACAAGAAGGCTTAATTGTGCCGCAGCACGTGTATCAATCTGCTACCGACTACGGTGTGGTCAAGGCATGGCATCTGCACGCCGTTCATACTGACCAGTTCACCGTCACACGCGGCAAAATGCAGGTGGTGTGCGTGGACATCCGCGACAGTTCGCCAACATTTGGTCACGTCAATTCGTTCATTATTGGAATTCAAAATCCTGCGATGATTCTTATTCCGCCCGGAATCTTGCACGGCTGGAAAGCGTTATCGCAGCCTGAGACCATTGTTGTCAATCTTCAATCGCACCCCTACGACCCCGCCGACGAATTCAAAGTGGCGTGGAATTGCGTGTTGGAAGAGGTTTGGGAGCCAAAATTTGGGTAAAGAAATTTGGGTAAAGAAATTTGGTGAATGACCGCGTGGTTACATGAGCATATCGAAATTCATTTTCTCATAGTTTTTATTTGACGCAGCAACCATGAATCTTTTTGTAGCATTTGCACCGCCAGCACAAGGCACAGACCCCACAAGCCAACTTATTTCCACAGGAGTAATGTTCGGCTCTATGATTTTGGTGTTTTACTTTTTCATTCTGCGACCACAGAAAAAACGCCAAGATGAGCAGAAAAAAATGCTTGACGGCTTGAAAAACGGCGACAAAGTCGTGTTGTCGTCGGGAATTCACGGCACCGTATCAAGCGTGGACGGCAACACTGCGCTGATTCAAATTGCCGACAACGTGCGCGTGCGCGTGGAAAAAACATCGGTTGTAACCATTCAGCCCAAAGCTTAAGTGCTGTCCAAACCACAATTGTTCAGACCGCTTTTGCCCAGACTTTTACACACACAGAATGTTCAACACTATTCCAGAAGCACTCGAAGAACTCCGCAACGGGCGCATGATTATTGTTGTGGACGACGAAGACCGCGAAAACGAAGGAGACGTTATCTGCGCGTCGCAGTTTTGTACGCCCGACATGATAAACTTCATGGCAGCAAAGGCGCGGGGACTTATTTGTGTGTCTATCACCGAACAACGAGCGCGAGAGTTAGAGTTGGACACTATGGTGCGCTCGAACACCGCTCTACACGGCACAAAATTTACCGTTTCAGTGGATGTGGTACACAAAACCACGTCGGGTATTTCCGCCCATGACCGAGCAGCGACTGTGCAAGCCTTGGTGGACGAAACCACAAGACCCGAAGACTTGGGTCGTCCGGGGCATATCTTTCCGCTTATGGCGGTGGAAGAAGGCGTGTTGCGCCGTGCAGGACACACCGAAGCCACAGTAGATTTGATGCGCCTTGCAGGTCTCAAACCTTCGGGTGTGCTGTGCGAAATTTTGCACGAAGACGGCACCATGGCACGCGGTGAACAGCTCTTTGACTTTGCGCGTGAACATTCGATGAAGATTGTTACGGTCAAAGACCTCATAGCGTTTCGCCTGCAACGCGAAACGCTTGTTAAACAAGTGGCAGAGGCAGAACTGCCGACCGAGTTTGGTGAGTTCCGCATTGTGGCATTTGAGAACATCGTTGATGGCAAAGAGCATATTGCGCTTGTGCGCGGCACATGGACGGCTCAGGAGCCAGTATTAGTGCGCGTTCACTCAGAGTGCATGACGGGCGACGTGTTTGGTTCTATGCGCTGCGACTGTGGTCCGCAGCTCCATGCTGCTTTGAAGCATATTCACGAATCGGGCAAAGGCGTACTGCTCTATATGCGCCAAGAAGGTCGTGGCATTGGCTTAGTAAACAAACTCCGCGCCTACGCGCTGCAAGAACAGGGCATGGACACTGTGCAGGCAAACGAAGCACTGGGCTTTCAGCCCGATGCTCGCGATTATGGCATCGGAGCGCAGATTTTAGCGCACTTGGGCGTTCACAAAATGCGCCTGCTCACGAACAACCCTCGCAAACGGGTGGGCTTAGAAAGTTTTGGACTGGAAGTTGTAGAATGTGTGCCGATTACTGTTGAGCCAAACAGCCGCAATATTGACTATCTTCGCACTAAAAAGACGAAACTTGGTCATCTGTTGAACATTGATTAACTGCGATTAACCGCAACTCACCCACAGGAAGCAGCCGCCATGAGCGCACCAGAGACAACCAAGCCACTTTCCAACCCGCCTGAAGAGCAAGAGCTCAGTTTTTTTGACCATTTGGAAGAACTGCGGGCACGTATATTCAAGGCGTTGGCAGCAGTACTGGTCGGATGCCTTGCCTGCGGTTTTTTCGTCAATGACATTATGAACCTCATTTTGCTCAAGCCCGCCACCGATGTCGGCTTAAAACTGCAGAATCTGCGTCCGTTTGGACAGCCGTTTTTGTACTTTAAGGTGATTTTTGCTTCCGGGCTTGTGCTGGCGTTTCCGTTTATACTGCATCAACTTTGGCGGTTTGTGGCTCCGGGCTTGTATGAGCACGAACGCCGTTGGGCGGGGCGCGTAACGGCGTTCACGACGTTGTGCTTTATGGTGGGAATTGCCTTTGCGTATTTCGTGATGCTGCCCGGAATGCTGAAATTTTCGGTCGATTTTGGCACATCTGCCATTCAAAATGTGATTGATGTGAGCGAGTATTTCAGCTTTATTGTGATGACGATTCTGAGTGCAGGGCTGATTTTTGAACTGCCGATGATTACCTTTGTGTTGTCTTCGATTGGCTTGGTCACGCCGAAACTCATGCGAACGTACCACCGCCACGCCATCATTGCTATTTTAGTGCTTGCTGCCATTCTCACGCCCAGCCCTGACCCCGTGAATCAACTGATTTTTGCCGTACCACTTTATGGACTGTACTTGTTGAGCATTGGTGTTTCGGGTATTGCCGCACGGCAGCACCAACGCAAGAAAGCATAGGACTAACCCCTTTGGATTGTATGTATATGCGTTTTGCAACGAAACTCACCCTCACTCTTGCACTGTGCGCCTCACTGCCGCTTATGATTGGCGGCTACTTGTGGTCGCAAGCGCGACTTGCAACTATCCAAGAGCTTTCCCGCGATGTGTATTTGTCCGTAACGGGGCATATAGTTACGCAGATTGAACACCAAACACAACAAGCCCGCGTACTCGCCGAACAGATAGGAACAACACTAAACACACCCACACTTACGGAAACAGCCGCCTTGGAGCGCATCAGCACTCTGCTTGCGGAGCAGCCGTTTGTCTCGGCTGTGGGATTGTACACTGAGCAAGGATACTTGATAGACGTGATAGCACGCAATGTCAAAGGCGGCTCGGCAATGGAGTTTCCACCCGTTGTGCCTGCGCCCCTAATGCAGTCCTTCGGTAAAGCTCAAGCACAGGGCATCTCCTCGCTTGTAGCACAGCCCATGACGTGGAGCGCAACAATGCCAATGGTAGTACCCATAGTCAGCAAAACCGTCGGCGCACGCATCAACGGCATGGTGATTGCTGTGATAGGGCATGAACGCTTGCACGAGCTTGTCAGCGCAACGGCAGGGCGCAGTTTTGGTGAACGTGGTCATGTGTATCTTGCCGATGCGACGGTGCGCCTTGTGGCACATTCGCAAGTGGAATACAACGATAAAGTGGGCAGCAGCCTTGCACATCAGGGAATTTTCAGCGTAACTTCGCCCAAAAATGACGGGCAGCAAGTGGGCATTTCCGTAGAATATACTGGGCTCAATGGCGAACCGATGCTCGGCACATTGACAACGCTACCAGACACCAAACTAAGCATTGTTGTAGAGCAACCACAACGCTTTGCATACAGTTCTGTGCGCTCTATGCAGCGTTTTATTATTCTTGGTGGCGTATTTAGTGGTGTTGTGGCAGCGTTCTTCGGAATCCTGATTGGACGTTCATTTCACAAACCGTTAGCCCAACTTTCTGCGGCTGCTGCTGATATAGCTGCCGAACGCTTTTCCACACGCTTGCCCGAAAGCCGTACCGATGAATTTGGCGTAGTGTTTCGAGCCTACAATCAAGCAGCCGCAGAGCTTGAACGCTACAACAGCATCAATGTTGCCAAACTGCTTGCCGAACGGAATAAATTGCAAGGCGTGATACAGCAAAACGTCAATGGTATTCTCATGTTGAATGCTGACATGACTGTTGCTGTCGCAAACCCTGTGTTTCTGCGGTGGTTTGGTCTGCACGACACATCTCTGGAGGGCAAACACGTTCAAGAACTCCTCGATGTATTGGAGGCAAATCCAGCAATAGGCTCTTCGGTACAACCACTGCGAACTGCCATAGATACCGCGTTGCAGTCTGGGTCTGATGTTCTTACGCCGTTGCAAGTGCGGCTGCTGCAAAGAGGCGAGGCGCGAGAGTCTGTGCTGCAAGGCGTGGTGATGAAGATTCTTGACGACGGGCAGCCGCCTGCTGTATTGGCGTACCTCTGTACGCTGCGCGATGCCACCAAAGAGGTCGAGATTGACCGTATGAAAACTGAACTGATAGCTGTTGTTGCCCATGAACTTCGTTCGCCACTGACAAGTATCAAAGGCTTCAGCGACCTGATTGCCATGCAGGTAGCGAGCGCAGAAGATACGCCAGCGTTTGCTCAACGCATTTCTGAGCAAGCAGACAAACTCAACGCAACTATCACCAAGTTTTTGGATGTCAGTCGCATGGAATCGGGGGCAACTCAACTCCAACAGTTTCCTTTTTTCCTCCACGATGTCGTGCGGTCTGTCATAGAAGTCAATGCCCCGCTTGCAGCAGAAAAACATATCCACGTCGTCCAAGAAATTGCCCAAACCAAGCCATTGATAGGCGACCCGGACATGATAAGCCAAGTAGTATTGAATTTGTTCTCGAACGCCGTCAAGTACTCGCCTCCCAATACCACTGTTACCATTACCGTCAGAGACCAAGACCACCATGTGTACTGTGCAATCAAAGACGAAGGCTACGGAATAAGCAACTCGGCACAGGAGAAACTGTTCACCAAGTTTTTTCGTGCCACCGACGACGAGCGCGTGGGTAATGTTGTGGGAACAGGATTAGGATTGGCGTTTACCAAAGAAGTTATTGAGCATCATGGAGGAACAATCGGCGTGGAAAGCCGCTTACATGAAGGCTCGACGTTTTGGTTTACCCTGCCCAGATAACGCGCCGCGCTTCAAGGTTCTGCGCCCTGTTGTTTTTGTTGCTGCTTGCCCTCACAAGTGCTTGAGAGCCCCTTGCGGGATACCTTTTGCGAACGTCCTCTGTGTCTGTCCTCCATTTACGAAGCAGGCTACGAAGCAGGAAAACTCATCGTAAACGTTGTGCCGTGTTGTTCTTGCGATTGAACAGTGATGGACGCGCGATGTCGGTCAAGAATTTGCTTCGAGATACTGAGTCCTAATCCGCTGTGCTGCTCACCTTTGGTAGAAAAAAAAGGTTCAAATATGCGCTGCTGCACCATTGGGTTCATGCCTTTGCCGTTATCTTCAATCTGCACAACCACTCTGCCCGTTGTGTGCTCTTGTGAAGCACGAATACGAATGTGCGTAGCTTGCGCTTGCACTGCATTGACCAGCAGATTTAAAAACACTTGGTTCAATTCGCCAAAATTTGCTTTGAGTGTTATCTCGGTGGGAATGTCTTGCTCGATACGAACAGATTTGAACTGATAGCGCACAACATCTACGGTCGAGGCGATTTCCACCGCCAACGGACGTTCGTACACTCCCTCGCGCTGATGTTTGGTAAAATGTTGGAGACCTTGAACAATGCTCTGCACACGCTTTGCGCTGGTTACTGCCAGCCTTACGACTTCACGGATGTCGGCAATTACTTCTGGGTTTATGCTTGTTGATTGCTGCTCTACGTGGCTCAACGAAGAGTCCACATCATACAGCGCAGCAATAACGGCAGCATTGGGATTGTTAATTTCGTGCATCACGCCCGCGGTCAGCAGACCTGCGGCATTCATGCGCTCGCTTTGCACCAGTTGTGCCTGCGTATTTTTCAGCGTTTCCAGCGTTTCTTGGAGTTGTGCATTGGCAAGTTCGATTCCCATAGATTGTTCTTCTAACACCGCTTGCTGGCGTAAAATCTCTTGGGTGGCACGACGATTGCGGTTATACAACACGACCAACGCCGCACTTCCTGCCAACACCACCAAGCATCCTGCTGCAAGCGTATTACGAATAATCCGTTCTTTGCTGAGTTCGGCTTCGGCAATCTGGCGGTCTTTGTTGAGCAGCTTGATTTCTTTGTCTTTGCGCTCGCTTTCGTATTCGGCGTGCAACCGCGCAAGTTTTTCAGCAACATCCTTGCTCCAGAGCGAATCTTTAAGAGCAACATAGCGTTTGTAGAAGTTGAGAGATTCTTTGTGCTTGCCCAATGTACCATAGATAATAGACAACGTCTCCAACACATCGCGGATTTGTGCACGTGCGCCAATGCGTTCGGCAATTGTCAGAGCCTGCGTAGCGTATTGCAGGGCTTCGGGCGAGTTACCACGCTTGTTCAGCACGCTGCTAATGTTTTTCAGTGTTTCGGAGGCATTTTGGCGGTCGCCCAACTCCTCGCTTATTCTGAGGGCTTTGATATACGTTTCCAAAGCCTTGTCGTCGTTGCCCTGATACTGGTAAATAATGCCGATATTGTTGTAGGAAACCGCCACGCCCTGCTTATCGCCAAGCGACTGGTCTATTTGAAGAGCGCGTTGATATTGTGCCAGAGCCAGTTCATAGCTTCCTTGATTCATGTAAATCAGCCCTGTGTTATTCAATGCTGCTGACATGCCCTTTTTGTCGTTCATCTGCTCCCACAACTTGAACGCTCGGGAGTAACACTCCAAAGCTCTGTCATATTTTCCTTGATTGCGGTAAATGCTCCCAATATTGTTCAGCACCATGGCAGTGCCACGAGCATATACAGGCATTGACAACGCAAACGATGAAGAAGACGGTGGCGTTTCCGTTAGGTTGTTTAAGCTCTCCCACGCCTTGAGCGCACGGAAGTAATACTCAAGGGCTTCGTCGTATTTGCCTTGGCTGTGCAGCGTCATTCCCAAGCCGTTGAGGGCGGCGGCTATGCCTTCGGTGTAGTCTATACTCTGAGCAAGAGCAAGGGCTTGACCGTAGTGCGCGACAGCTTCGGCATACTTTCCTTGAATGCGTGTGGCTGAACCCCAATGCTGAAAAGCCGCAAGTTCACCACGCTTAAATCCTATGTTCTGTGCGGCTTGCAAAGCACGCTGGATATAGTCTAAGGACTTTTCGGGATTGCGCGTCAGCCACAGCCGCGCCAGCGTGTTCAGTGTGTGGACAAGCACAGTGTCGGTGCGCTTCTCTGCCTCGAGCAATGCTACTAACGCCGCCAAAGAATCTATGCTTATGGGCGCAGCAGAGACGATAGAGGATTGAGCAAATGCTTGTGAGGTCTCGAATGCCACGCGCTGCGTCCTTGTGGTTGTGGGAAACGCCATAAGACCCGGACTCAAGCATATCATCCACACCATTACTGGCTGCAAAGCCATGATGATGATGTTCGCCCCCAAGTTGCTTGTATCGTGCTTGGGCGTGGGCGTGGTATTCCGTCGCGTGAATTGGGTAAATATCTTTGTGTTGTTCATAACCTGAGGTGCAGTGTGAACGTTGTGCCTTGACCAACGGCAGAACGTACATCAAAAAAACCGCCGTGCTTATGGATAATATCCTTCGATATACTGAGTCCCAAGCCGCTATTACCCACATCCTTCGTAGAAAAAAACGGTTCAAAAATGCGCTGCTGAACCTCAGGTGTCATGCCTGAACCGTTGTCTTGCACAGTAAGTTTCATCCAGCGTTGGTCGGTATTGTGTTGGTCGGTGTGTGGTTGCGTGTGCTGCCAGTACTCTTCTGCTGTTACGACAATACACGTTGCACCAGCTTGTGCAGCATTCACCAGCAGGTTCAAAAACACTTGATTGAGTTCGCCAATGTTCCCTCGAACGATGATTGTATCAGGCATAAGGATTTCTACGCGCACATGCTTGAACTGGTAGCGAAACATTTGCACCGTTGAGCGAAGTTCCTCGGCGATGTTCCCTGTTATCTCGCTGGAACGCTGATGCTTGGTAAAATTGCGGAGATTTGCCACTACCTCGCGCACCCGCCGCGACCCGTGAAGTGCTACGGTAGTCATTTCGTGCAGTTCGTTCACAAAGTGTTCAAACGATTGCACAAGCGGATTTTGGCGTTCCTCCTCTGGCACTAAGGATAAAAACAGGCGGTGAAGATTCTGCAAGACGAGTTGTGCTTCTTCCAAAGCTGAATAAATAGCAGCATTGGGATTATTGACTTCGTGCATAATGCCCGCCGTTAGCAGCCCTATGGCACTCATACGTTCGCTATGCACCAATTGAGACTGTGTACGCTGTAAATCCAGCAGCGTGGTGTTCAGCACAGCGTTTTGCTCTTGCAATGCAGCGCGTTGGCTCTCAATTTTTTGGGCTTGCTCGTGAAGTTCTTTCGTGCGTTCTTCTACTAAACTCTGAAGTTCCTGATTGCGCCGCTTGGTGCGTTCTTGCACACGCTGAACACGTACCACGTAGCCCTGCCAGAGCAGCACACTCACCACAAGCACCACAGCAGCACGTAACCACCACCGCTGCCACCAAGCAGGCAGCACCTTCAGGGTCAGCTTTGCTTCTTCACGATTCCACACGCCGTCGCTGTTAGCAACAATAATACGGAACGTGTATGTGCCGGGTTCAAGATTGGTGTACACGATATGGCGATGCGTTGTTGGCTCACTCCATTGCTTGTCAAATCCTTCAAGTTTCCACGAATACAGATTGTTCGCTGGCGCAGTGTACTCAGTTGCTGCCACGTCAATGTGAATGCTCTTGTCGGAATAGTCAAGCTCTACCGTCTGCGGTAAATCCGATGCAAGGACATCGAAAAGAATCTTCTTGCTGTGCAGAACCATCACGCGCTCGATAATTGCTGACGGAGCATGGGGATTGCTCGTTGTCTGCTCAGGAAAAAAGCTACTAAGCCCCCTTGTGCCGCCGAACAACATCTCGCCCGAAGCACTCCGAAAAAATGCCCGACGGTTAAATTCACGCCCTTGCAGACCGTCGCCAATGCCAAAGGTGCGGAAAGTTTTTGTTACTCTATGATACTCACACACACCATTATCCGTACTCATCCAGAGTTTGCCGCTTGCGTCTTCCAGCACAGCATACACATTGTCGTGTGGCAAGCCGTCGGCACTGCTCAGATGAGTAAACCGTCCTTGTTCGGCATCTTGAGTTTTCACAAAATACACTCCGCTGCCCTTTGTTGCCACCCAGAGCGTACTATCGCGGGTTTCGCCAACGAAGGTTACGAAATCTCGCACCGTGTTGTTCGATAATGCTTGCGCGTGCAACGCAACAGCTTCACTCAACGGATAATAGACCATCTGTTTGGCGTTCGGCTTGAAATACAACAGACCACTGTTGCCGCCAATCCACAATCTGCCGTGGCTATCTTCGCAAAAACTTTGCACACCCACGCATTCAAACAATCCGGGCAGAGGCTTTCCTTGCACATCGGCAATCTGGAGTTTGGGGCGAGTAAACAGTTCTACCGTTTGTCGGTCAGGAGCAATACGATATATCTCTGTGGAGTCTGACCACGTTCCAACCCAAATATTGCCCGCTTGGTCTTCATACATCACCTGCACACTGGCATCTTCAGCAAAGCCAGATGCTCGAAATTTCCGAAATCCTGCTTCGGGGCGTGCAGGAGAGAACAACGCAATACCGCCCTTTCTGTCCATGCCTACCCACATGTTTCCTCGTGTGGCACCGCGTTGGTCTGGTATAATTGCCCAAACGTTATTGCTGGGAAGACTGTTTGGATTGCTCGGCTGGTACTGAAAGCGCGTAATGCTGCCAGTGTGGCGATTGATGCTATTCAGTCCGCCGTATTGTGTACCTACCCACAAGAGGCCTTGCTGGTCTTCATACAGCCCTCGAACGTAGTCGTTGCTCAGGCTGTTGGGATTAAATGGGTTGTTTCTATAGGTGCGGAACTTGTGGCTCCAAGGTGAAAATTTACTCATGCCAACAACGCCATTGCCAATCCACAGGATGCCTGAGCGGTCTTCGTAGATTGCTGTGACGACATTGCCACGCAAGCCAGATGGTTCAGCAGGGTTATCACGAATGTGCTGCACCTGTCCCGTTCGAGGCTCTATAACGTATATTCCGTTGTCTGTTCCCGCCCATATCAAACCCTGCTGCGACCAACAGACCGCATGAACAGCCGTGCTTGCAGCGTACTGCAGTTCCGCCGATAGATACTGCCCTACAATTTGCTTGGCGACCATATCCACGCAGAATACTCCTTGTTCTGTGCCAACCCATAGCGTGTCGTTCCGAAAGGCTGTTTGCGGTTGAAAACTCAACGGCGAAGTTTCAGCAACAAAGCTGATACGCTTGGTTGTGGGATGAATTATCCAAATATCGCCGTCGAAGGAAATGCACCAGACCAAGCCCGACTTCGTGCTGCCTATGCTCATCACGCGCGTATTGCGGTGCAGTGTTTGGGAGCGCGTCTCCAATGAACTGCGGATGGGTAGAAGAATGTGTTCCCAATGCTCGTGAGGTTTATGAGGCTCAGGCGATGATGATTGCGGTGCAAATATCACGATTCCCTTATCCGTTCCTATCCATAATCGTTGGTCAGAAGCTTGATGTAAGGCGTGGATTTTTTGCAGGTCATCGGTGAACTGCTGTACCACAGGTCGGTAGTGATAAAAGCGTTTGGTAGTGCCGCAAAATCGGTCTAAGCCGTTGAGTGTTCCCAACCAGATAGTTCCTGTGTGGTCTTGTACGATAGCATTGACTGTGGTACTGGCAAGAGAAGTGCTGTCCAGACGGTTGTGAACGTAGGTGGTAAATGTATTGCCATTGTACACACTGACCCCGCCTTCGGTGCCTACCCACAAAAAGCCTCTGTTGTCCTGCATGATACAGCGCACCTGTTGGTCTAAAAATCCTTGTTCTATGCCAATGTGCTCAAGAGTAAAATTAGGAACGAGTTGGGCTGCACCTCTTGGCTTTGGCAGAGAAAAACGCTGGTTGCGGTCGTGTAACTCCGCCAGACCCGACTCTGCACAGAAAACGCAAGATGCAGCGAACATGCTGGTGAGCACCAACATGACATCTGCGGCAAGCATACACAGGGTTCTATGGTATCTTGGTGCGTTCATATAATCACACTGCTTTGCGAGAGAATGGTGAACGTGGTAACGCACACTTGGAGACTGGGTGAAAACTCGAAATGGAGTTTTCAACCAGCCTTTTAGTGTCGTTGGTCGAGTAAAAAATAGGTATTCATTGTGCCTTTGCCTTTGATGTCGAGCACCCCCCGTTCCTCAAAGATATATTGCCTGTTAAGTTGAGCAAAGACGGCATCGCTGGTGTGGATTTTTCCTGCTACACCATATGTCTCCATACGGCTGGCGATGTTGACGGTATCGCCCCAAAGGTCATAGCTAAACTTGGATGTGCCTATAACGCCGGCAATAGCACTGCCCGTGTGCATACCAATGCGGAGTGCAAACGTGTCCAGATGATTGATATTGCTCAGGGTACTGCTGCTGCCAGATAAGCGTAACATTTCGAGTGCAAACAGTGCCACACGCTCACAATGGTCGTGCGAACGCTGAGGCAGTCCTCCAGCAACCATGTACGCATCACCAATGGTTTTAATTTTTTCCAGTCCATATTTTCGCGCCAGTTCGTCAAATCTGACAAAAAGCGTGTTTAAGCCCTCCACAAGCCGTTCGGGTGTGGTGTTAGCAGAAACGTTGGTGAAACCCACAATGTCGGCAAACAAGACCGTTACGCTCTCGTAGTAGTCAGCAATAGTGCGCTCTCCAGACTTGAGGCGTTGAGCAATTGGCTCTGGCAACACATTGAGCAGAAGTTGCTCCGAACGCTCGTGCGCGGCTTCCAATTCAACATTTTTTTCTTGCAATGTCGTGTTTGCAAGTTCAATCTCTACCGTTTGGTCTTGCAAAATCTTTTGCTGCCGAAGAATTTCCTCATTTTTTTCCCGTAGATCCTGCTCCGAGCGTTTGCGCTGGCGATACATTCGCACCAGCACCATCGAAAGCATTACCAAAAACGCGATGCCCACTGCCAACGAATTTACCGTCAATCGCTGCACTTCCTGCGTTTTATTGAGCAGTTGGATTTCTTGGTCTTTGCGGTCGCTTTCGTATTTTGCTCGCATTTTGGCAATGTTGAGCACACTTTCGGCACTGACTATGGAGTCCCGCAGCGCAATAAATCGTTTGTACGTCGCCAAGGCTTCTTGGTGCGAACCCATAAGCCGATACAGTTCTGCCATCTGTTGCAGCAACTCGCTTTCGCGCGGTCGTGCGCCAATGTTTTCCGCCGTAGCCAATGCACGTTGGGCGTAATCCAGAGCAGTGAGGAAATTTCCCGTTTGCTTGTACAATTCAGCAATTTCGATGTGGCAAAAAATCTCGCCGTCTTTGTTGCCTTGCAGGCGTGTTAATTCCAGTGCCTGACGGTAAAACTGCACGGCTTTTGTGGTATTGCCTTGTCTGCGATACACTGCGCCGATGTTGGTCAGCGTAGGAATCATCCCGTCGTTATCACCGAGGTCTTTCTTCAGCAGCAGCGACTTGTTGAAATATTCCAATGCTCGGTCGAGTTTATTTTGCTTCATGTAGCTTGCGCCGATGTTACTGAGCGAAACAGCGAGACCTCTTACGTTGCGAAGTTCTTGCTCTATATCCAACGACTTCAGTTCGTACTCTAACGCTGCTTCATACTTACCTTGCAGACTGTACACCGTAGCAATATTGCTCATGCTCGAAGCCATGCCTTTTTTATCACCAATCGACTCTTTCAGCACCAAGGATTTAGTGTAGTACTCCACCGCAAGTTCATATTTGCCCTGATGCCTGTACACAATGCCAATGTTGTTCAGCGAGCGTGCCTGAGCGCGCTTGTCGCCAAGCCGTTCACGCAGTGCTAAGGCTTTGAGATGAAACTCCAATGCCTCGTCGTAGCTGCCCCTGTCGAACTCCACCAATCCCTTAATGTTCAGTGCCTGAGCCACTCCCGATTTGTCGCCAAGCCGCTCTGCGATTGCTTCGGCGCGTTCGGCTGTCTGCCATGCTCGTTCCACATCGCGTGATTCGTATTCCCACGCCAGTTTGTTGAGCCAACGCACAAGATTCGTATCTTCGCGGCGTTCGGCATCATACACCCGAACCAAGGCTTGAAGCGAATCCATAAGCGGCGTAGAAACACTCTGCGAACTGCCTTGTGAAGAACCCTGCGAAGCACGCTGTGAAACATCCTGCGCCCGCGCACCACCCGCGCCGCCTGTCCATAATGCCGTTGCAAGACCGCTTGCCAGCAGCACTTGCCAGACACTGCGCCCCAAAAGCCAGTGCAAAGCCGTCGAGACTATCAAGAATGGGCGTTGGGACAACGAATAGTTCATGTCAGCAGACTTGTCAAAAACTTGAGAGAATACAAGCACGCACGTTTGAGGATAAGCCCATGAGTGAGGATAAGCCCACGAGAGCCTTGAGACTTAGTGCTTGCTTGTGTCTTTTGGCATGTCCTTGGGTGCTTCGCGCGAGCCGCCGAAAATGTTTTTCAGCAGCGACGGTGCTTTGTCTTTGAGTGCTTCTTTGGCTTTTTTTTCAGCTTCTTCTTTGGCTTTTTGCTCCAATTCTTTAGCCTTTTTTTCGGCTTCGGCTTGCAGTTGTTGTTTGGCTTTTTCCACTTCCTCTTGGGCGCGGCGTTTTGCCTCTTCTTGCACAGCATCCAGCACTTGTGTGGCTGCGTCCTGCACACTCGCGCCAGCCACCGACGGTGTAATGACGGGGTTGTCGAACGTGCCTGTGATGTTGATGTTGAGCGGAATCGGTCTGGATTTCGCTTTTTCGACCATATCACCCAACACTGGCACGGCAGCGAGCGTTCCCGTAGGAATTTTGTTCATGGGAAGATTGACCGTCAGTACATAGTCAATGGACTTATCCAAGCCGTTTGAGCCAGAAACCATCACGTCGTAGCCGCCGATTTTCATGCTCAGGGGCTTCACGTACAATCTTCCGTTTTTGATTTCGTAGTACGGATTCACCTTCAAAATCGTCGGGTCGCGCAGAAAGTCTAATTTCAGCAAATCGGCAACTTGGTTCAGTGGGCTGAATCCCTCAAATTTCAGTGGGCTTACGGTCATGCCGCCGTTGCTGTTGAAACTTTGCCACACGGGTTTAAGTTTGCCATCCAAATCTGTTTCCAGCGCAATCGAGGCAGAAAATATGCCTTTCAGATGGTCGGTAAACGGTGCAATAGCCTTGAGACTGGAAAACGCGCCAAACGCCTTACCAATGTCCAATGCTGTTACTTTGAGGTCAAAGCGTGTGTGTGGTGCGTCTTTGCTACGCGAATCATACAAGCCGTTCATCACCACCGAACCGCCAAACGCTTTCAGCCCAACGTTTTCAAAGCGCAAGGTTTTGTCGCGCAGCGTCATTTTGCCTTGCACGTCGGCAAGGCTCAGGTTCGTGTATTGCACGCTTTTCATGGCTGCGGCGAAGGTAAAATCAACGTTACCGGGCAACTCAACCGCCGTGGCAACAGTGTCGGGCGTTGAGCTTTTGGGGGCGGCTTTTTGGGTGGAGTCTTTCAGCCAAGGGTTGCAGTCGAAGTACGTGGAGGCAAGCGTGAGCGAGGCTTTCAGAACGCTGTCGGCAGGCGCGTTCAGCACGTAGCCCAGTACATTGTCCAGCGTCCCAGCAAGCGCAACATCACTTGCACCAAGTTTCACTGCACAGTGTTTGAGCGTGGCATTTTTGGGGTTGAGTGTGAGCAAGGCTTGTTCGATGGCGATGGTTTCCGGCAGAGCCGCTGAAGCAAACGAGAATCGCTCCGTACTCACTTGACCACTGGCTTCAATGGCAGAAAAGAGTTTGTTTTCAACGGCGGATTTTGCGCCTTTGAAATGCACATCTGCTGCCACAATGCCTGATATTTGCTTGCCTTCCAGCTTTTCAGGCGGCAACAATGATTTGACGTTCTCCAGATTCACACGCCCTTGAAGATTCACATCCACAAATGGGTCTGAGATTGGGCGGCGCAACTCCAGATTCATCTTGAACGGGTCGCCCGCCATAGTCAATGCCAGATTCTTGACCATCAACACCACACTGTCAAACCCTTGTCCGCCCGGATTGGTTACGCGCATATCCAAAAACACGTTATTGACGGCTTTGGGCAGTTTGGGATACTGAAACGAGCCATTCGCCGCTTGTACGGTTATATCAAAGCCTGGATATGTGCTGTCGTTGTAGATGCCCTTCACAAACCCCTGAATCGTTGCCGTGCCAGAACTTTTTAGGTCGGAGACTGTGCTGGAATACACAGCGGGAACAAGCGAGAGCAAATTTTTGAATTCGTTGTTTTTGGTCGCAAAGCGGATGTCGAACTCCATGTCGTCCGTGCCGTCGGGCATAGCAAAATAGCCCTCGAACTGCGCCAGCAATTCCCGTAGCCGCAATTCATTTTCAGCAAAGGTAAATTTCATCTGGTTCAAATCCATCGCAACGTCCATTTTGAGCGTTACTGGGGCTTCAGACACGTAGGTTACGCCGCCGTTGGTAAAACTCATCACAGCGGAAGATTGCGTCATCAGCGTAAACACATCTTTGGCAAAATCGCCTCTGCCCTCGTGATTGAATTGTGTCAGCAACAATTCACGTTCGGCAGCATCCTTGCGGAAGCGCACAGTACCATCGTTCACGGTATAGGTTGTCAGCGAAATTTTGGTGGTCGAAGGTTTGGTACTTGGGCGTTCATCGGGATTGGGTTTGGTAATCTTCCAGTTTTTGCTGCTGTCGGCAGCAATCCGCAGGTTAAGCACGGGTTTGTCGAGCGTGAGAGCAAGAATAGCAATTTTCTGCTCACGCCAGTACGCAAGCGGGTTCACGGTCATATCAAGCGCAGCACACGCCACGAGTGTATCACCTGCAAACGGTGCAGCTTGATTGACAACGCGCAGGTTTTCCAAGCGCACACTGGCTTGCGGGAAACTTCGCAGCAGCGAAAGGTCGAGATTATCAAAGTCCACCGTTGCGGTAAGTTGTTCATTGGCAGTGGCTTTCACCAATGCCACAATCTTGTCTTTGAAAAAATACGGCACGGCAACAAGCGTACCAACAACCAAACCCACAACGACGGCAACAATAATGACAAGGCGTTTCATGGCGTTGGATATGTGAAGGGTGTGTGTAAAGATTGATAATGAACCGTTGATTGCAGTGACTGGACTTCTTCCAAAAGTGCTTATCGACGCTTATTGACAATGCCCTTACCCGCGTTCGGCTTCGCTTCAAGCACCCTCTTCCAGTGAGAGAGGGACGGGGTGAGGGCAGTTCTGAAAAAAGTCTAATGATATGACGTTCTATGGTGTTATGCGACAGCGTTGTAGCTTTTAACAAGTTTTTTATGGCGCGTCGGCTGCCACGTACATCATCACAGCAATTGCTGCTGCACAGTCGTTGAGTTCACGGGGGTTGAGTTTGTCGGGCATGTCAGCTTGCGTGTGATGATACCAAAAATACTTACTGCCGTCCACCTCAAGATTCATCTGCGGCACACCGAACGGAATCAGGGGACTAATATCTGCTCCGCCTCCGCCCACACGCATTGCGGTTGCGCCTATGGGTGCAAGCAATGAAGCGGCTGCGCGGTACATGTTGAACTCGTCGGCAGAACCAGTAAATCCAAATCCTTCGGGCTTGAACACACCGCCGTCGGATTCAAATGCCAGAACGTGGGGCTCGCTGCCGTGCCTACGGGCGTAGTCTTCGCCACCACGCAAGCCGTTTTCTTCGTTTGTCCAGAACACTAAACGAATCGTGCGGCGTGGACGCAAGTTTAACTCTTTGAGGATAAGCAGTGCTTGCCACGTTGCCAGGCAGCCACCAGCGTCGTCCATCGCACCAGAGCCCACATCCCACGAGTCCACGTGTCCGCCCATGACCACGAGTTCCTCAGGTTTTTCACGTCCACGCAGTTCAGCAATCACATTGCGAGAAAGGGTGTCGGGAAGTTGCTTGGCAGACATCGAAAGCCGCATAACAAGGCGTTCGCCCCGTGCCTGCATCCGTGCAAGCATGTCAGCATCCTCGTTGGCAAGAGCGGCATGAGGAATCTTGGCTATGCTATCGGCATAACGCATAGAGCCTGTATGCGGTGTGCGCATGGAGTACGGTCCCACCGAACGAATTACACTTGCCACAGCACCAACTTCGGCGGCTTTGATTGCGCCGTCAGAGCGATAGCGCACCGTAGCGCGGTAGCTTGTAAATGGCACATTAAACAGCACAATTTTGCCACGCGCTTCAGCAGCACGGGCTTTAAGTTCATCCAAACTCCCGACGACCAACACTGGCGCGGTAATGCCCTCTGGTGGTGTGGCAATACTGCCGCCAAGCCCAAGCATTGCCAACGGCGTTCGGCGCGGCTCGAGAAGTTCACATGATTCCGCACCGCGCACCCAGCGCGGCACAAGTGTTGTTTCGCCACGCACGTTTTCAAAACCGTCCTTTTTCAGTTCAGCGAGCATCCAGTCTATTGCTCGTTCCAACGACTCTGAGCCGCTCAAGCGGTGTCCGAACGTGTCGCACAAGTATTGAAGGCGTGTGTACGCAAGACTGTCCTTGCCAGCTCGTGCAAGAATGTCGCGTGCAATTGTCCCATAGCGTTGTACTATCGTTGCAGAGTCCAACAGCCGACGTTGCGGCTTTACCACCGAAGGCTGCGACAAAAGTTGTGGCGACGACAGTGCGCACAGCAGTGCCAGCAGCAGCATACAAGCAAGTATCGTTTTCTGCGTTCTCTGAAGGTTCATGGCTTTTGGTTGAGTCTCGTTGTGAAGTCTCTTGATTGAGTAAAACTGTGGAATTGTAGTGAACATTTGGAGATTGCGGGAAAAATAGGCATTTCCCGCATTATATCAAACGTCTATTCCTTCTTCTGCTTCCAAGACGAACTCTCATTTTGAAGCATTTGTTGTACAGTGTCTCAAAATGAGGCTTAAAACTCTATGGTATGGTCGGGCGTTTGCTTGCATATAGACACCGATGGGCATTTCATTTTTGGTTCATTCTTGCTTGGTTCATTCTTGGTTCACACGCTATCAGTGCAGTTCAACTACCATTGCAGTTCAATGGTCAGACCAATGATGACAAGGCACTTATGCTCCTAACGAGATGCTTGCGTGCCAAGCGTTTGTAGCGTTGTTCTCTCCGGAAACAGTTGGCATATAAATTGATTGACCTTAATTTGGCAAAGCATTGCTTGACAACAGCTTGACAACGTCATAAGACAAACTGACGAGAATAGAGCCCAGACCTTGCTCACGATTTGCCTCTGCTCACCTTACCGCCACAACAAGCACTGACCAGCACGAGAAACCACTGTTTTCGTGCTGTTTTTTTTGTGCTTGACTGTGCTAACGCATGAACTTGTGAGGAAAAAAATTTGTAAGTTACGTGCCAACCACCAAGCGAACCATAGTTTCTTTAGCACAGCATGACTATTTTGTTGTTTTGACCTCATGCCAACATTACACGCTGCACACACTGCTGTACGCCCAACTCCAGAGGAACACGAACTCCTTGCACAAGTTTGGTCTCGACTGCCAGAGGGCATTGTTGTTTGTTCGGCACTGCGTGATAACCGCAACGTCATACAGGACGTGGAAATCGTTGCCGCAAACCCAGCCGCGCTCAGAATAACGAACAAACCCCATTTGGTCGGGATGCTGTTGTCCTCGCTGTTTCCTGAGTGGCAAGAAAACGGTTTGTTTACGCACGTCTGCACCGTTGTGGCTTCGGGAATGCCGCAAACGTCGTTAGTTGCCCTGCCGTCGCAGCCCGCTCTGAGAATCTCGCTGGTGCCCTTTGACGATGGTCTGCTCTGTACGCTCACGCAGACAACAGATGCCATACCACAGGAGGCATCACCGCGTACTGTTCATCATGGTCATCATCCTGACTATCATCACGGTCATCGTCAGCTGTCTGCTTCGGAGACTGCGTCCAACCTTCTGCAAGAGCATGAACAACTGGTGTCAGCACTGCACACTGTGGCACAACGGTATGGCATCGTCTATCAAACACCGCAAGCAAACAGCAGTGATACTGCCCAGCAAGCCTATCTTGCCGTTGTGCAGCAGCTTCGTAAACGCTTTGATGCGATTTTCAACAACACCTTTCAGTTCACCTACTTAATTTCCACAGACGGTACGCTGTTGGAAATTAACCAAACGGCACTGAATTTTGCTGGCGTGCAAGCAGTTTCAGTGCTGGGCAAGCCGATTACAAGCATGGCGTGGTGGGGCGATTCACCCGAAGCCATTGCGCGGCTGCAAGCGGCTCTTTTTCGCACCTCCGGCGGCGAGTTTGTGCGCTACACGACCGAATTTGTCAGTTTCGAGGGCGGAAAAGTAATGGTGGATTTTTCGCTCAAACCCATCTTTAACGAGTTTGGCGACATTGATTTTGTCGTTGCAGAAGGGCGCGACATCACCGCCATGAAGCGCATGGAATCCGAACGCGACAAAGAGCGTCAGCTTGCCGACAGCCTTCAAAAACTGAACGAACTCAAAAACGAGTTTGTCTCGAACGTCTCGCACGAACTCCGCACACCGCTTGCCTCCATTATGGGATTTGCTCAAACGCTGCTGCGCGACCCCAACCTGCCCACCGAAACTGCACAGAAATTTTTAACCATCATTTTGCAGGACGGTCAGCGTTTGTCGAGACTGGTGGAGGATTTATTAGATTTGTCGAAAATTGAAAGTGGCAAAATCGAACTCGTCAAGCAATCTACCAATCTGGTGGACATTGCTGAATATGCGATACATCTGGCGGGTGCGGAATCGTCTGCAAAATCTCTCACCATAGCGTTTGAACGTCCCGAACAGCCAGTTGTGGCAACGATAGACCGCGACCGCGTAACACAAGTCGTGGTCAATTTGCTGGATAATGCAGTGAAATTCACGCCTCATGGCGGTACGATAACACTTGCCCTGAAACATCACTCGAAGTATACGTTCCCGCATGGACATTCGGCAGCGTCTGTGGAACTGGCGGTCAGCGATACAGGCGTGGGCATTTCGGCACACGATACAGCCCACATTTTTGAGAAATTTTACCGCGTCAGCCGCAAAGACAAGCAAGTGCGCGGCACAGGACTTGGTTTAGCTATTGCCAAACAAATTATTGACCTGCACGGCGGCGATATTGTCGTCGAAAGTGAAGTTGGCACAGGTTCAACGTTCCGCGTGGTGTTGCCCGTGGGCAGTGGTCGCTAAGACAGCACGCAACGATTTTTTTGACATCTTTTTGACTTCACGACAACTTCATGGATGCAATCGAATTTTGGACGGTCTGCGCTGCCAATGGCATTGTGCTTGACCAACAGCAAATGAACAACATCACACGCTTTCATGATGAATTGGTCAAGTGGAACAAGCGCGTGAACCTGATTTCACGGCAAGATATAGACAACGTCTACGAACGGCACATTTTGCACTCGCTGGCAATTGCTAAATATGCCACTATCCCGCCCAAAGCGCGGGTCATTGACGTTGGCACAGGCGGTGGATTTCCGGGCATACCGCTCAAAATCTTGTATCCCGAACTTCGGATGCTGCTGGTGGATTCCATCGGTAAAAAAATCAAAACAGCCGGAATGTTAGCGCAACACACAGGCTTGCGCTCTATTGAAGCAAAAAACGTTCGTGCCGAAACGCTTGCCGACAACCCAAGCTATCGCAAGGCGTTTGATGTAGTAACGGCACGCGCCGTTGCACCGCTTGTGCAGTTGGTGTCATGGGTGGAATTGTTGGTCAAACCGAATGCTCGTTTGCTCTTGTTAAAGGGCGGCAATTTGCGTGAGGAAATCCAAGAAGCACAAAAAAAATTTCCGCACCTGACCGCACAAGAACACGCTATTGAACTCACGGGCGCACCGTGGTTCAAAGAGCAAGAAAAAAAAGTGCTTGTTTGTACACTTCAGCAAACGGGACAAACACAGTAGCCACATAGAAAAACGCAGCAGAAAACAAAAAATTCTCTAAATTTGTACGCTATTCGGTAAGAAATCGGGCAGGAGAATACATCAACCCGTTTCGATACTGCATCATTTTTCAGCATACGTTCTTTCTATGGCAACACACAAGCCTTTTGACCACGAGCATAACCATATAACAAATACCGCATTACAACCGCAGCCGGTTCGTGGTTCGCGGCGTTTAGCCCGCGAAAAAGCAATGCAAATGCTTGCTGCCCAAGATGTTTCGGGCGTACACTGGAAGGAGAATTTTCCGCATGTTTTTCCTGTGGAGTACCGCCTAAAAGACCCAACCTTTCCCAACCGCTTGATGTCGCCAGAGGAGGTAGAACGTTTAGAAGCAGATTTTCCTATTGAATGGGACGATGAGACCAAAGAATTTGCTCTGCAACTGCTTAACAAGTCCGACGAACACGCTGTATATGCCCTTGAGTTAATCGAACGTTTTTCCCAAAATTGGGAATTGGGGCGCATTGCCCACGTTGACCGTGTTATCCTCAAAATTGCCATCACCGAACTCCTCAGTTTCCCGGAAATTCCGCCCAAAGTAACCATCAATGAATCCATCGAAATCGTCAAAAAATACTCTACCGAAAAAAGCGGTGTGTTCGTCAATGGTATTTTAGACTCGGTACTGACAGAACTCAAAGCCACCAACCGCTTGGTCAAAACTGGGCGCGGGCTGATTGACAACTAAATTGACAACTAAAAGAACACACTCCGCATAACGGCAAACACCCTACGCCCGGTGAACATCCTGATTATTCCTGCTGCTGGCTCTGGAACGCGCTTCGGCTCTGCCAAGCCCAAGCAATATCTGCCTCTGGCAGGCGTACCAATTCTTGCTCGTACCGTAGCCGTTGCCGAGCAATGTCCAAGCATTGATACTATTGTCATCGCTGCCGATGCTCAATTCCACCAAGCTATTACCGCCATGATTGCCGAACACGATATTCAAAAACCTCTCGTCTTGGTTGAAGGCGGCTCTGAGCGGCAGCACTCTATTTTTCGTGCCTTGCATACCCCAGAAGCACAGCAAGCCGACTTGATTGCCATTCACGACGCTGTACGTCCGTTTATTACGCCGAACTTTGTTGAAAGCCTTGTTGCGGCAGCACGTACACACGGCGCAGTGGTTCCGGGACTGATGCCCAAAGAAACAGTGAAAGAAGTAGATGCAGCAGGCAGCGTTCAGACAACGCACAACCGAAGCGCACTCAGGCTCATTCAAACGCCACAAGTGTTTCAGCGCGAGATTCTGTGGCGGGCGTATTGCAAGGCTCAAGAGCAGCATTTTCTGGGAACAGACGACGCAAGCGTGGTAGAATTTGCAGGCTACACCGTTAAGGTCATGGAAGGTCTGGAGGCGAACATCAAAATCACCACACCTGCAGACTGGACGTTTGCTGAGACACTCCTACAACACAGGTAGGTAGGGTAAAACTTGATTGTAGTATGAATCTCTTTCGACAGTGCTTGTTGATACCGCCCTCACCCGCTTTCCGCTTCGCTTCAAGCACCCTCTCCCAATTGGAGAGGGATGGGGTGAGGGTACTTTTGAAAGAAGTCTTATGAATAGGAGGCGAGTATGAATAGACTAACGACATCTTCGCTTGTGGTAGTGTTGGCTGTGGCGGTAATGGTGAGTTCATGTGCTACAAAGAACGCGCCTAAAGAACAACCAACCAATCAAGCGTCTCAGCACCAGACTGCTGAGGTGATATTAAGTGCTGACCAATATGCCATGGCAGGTATTGAACTTGGTGTGGTGGAAATCAAAAACCTGAGTAGCGTCATCAAAGTCAATGGTATGCTCGACGCGCCGCCGCAAAACGTTCTGTCCGTGTCGCCGCGCATAGGCGGCTACATTCGCTCTACGTCGCTGTTGCAGGGGCTTCGTGTTCGCAAAGGTCAAACGCTTGCTGTGGTAGAGCATCAAGACGTGATAACGCTTCAGCAAGAATTTATAGAAACCCGCAGCCGCTTGGAATTTGCCGAAGCAGAATTTCACCGTCAGCAGGCATTACAACAAGAGCATATCAACGCCATCAAGACATTTCAGCAAACGGCCACTGACTACAAAAGCCTTCAAGCACGCTTTGCTGCGCTGAAGCAACGGCTTGCGCTTATCGGCATCAGTGGTGATAAACTTCGTGATAATGATGTACGCGCTACGTACACTATCACTTCGCCCATAGATGGTTATGTGGCAGATGTCAATATCACGCTGGGACGGTTTGTTTCCCCCAATGATGTGCTGTGCCGCATTATCAACACCTCGCACATCCATGCCGAACTATTCGTGTTTGAACGCGATGCACCAAAACTGTGCCAAGGGCAGCGCGTACGACTGACACTGGCGAATGAAACCACAGAACGTATGGCGAAAGTGTATTTGATTGGGCGTGAAATTACCAAAGAGCGGACGGTGCGTGTCCATGCACATTTGGACAAAGAAGACGAGCGGCTTTTGCCAAACACTGCGCTTACAGCACTGATTGAGCTCGGAGAGCAAGCTGTTCCAGCTGTTCCTGAAGGTGCGGTAGTCAGTGCAAATGGCAAAGAATACCTGTTTATTCTCGACCAAGAACACACCGGCAACCATGAGCGCGCCACGCACGTTCGCTTTCGGCGAATCGAAGTGCGAAGCGGTGTGTCGGCTGGTGGTTTTACGGAAGTGCTGCTGCCAGAGCATTTTGACCGCGCAGCAACAACAATCGTTGTCAAAGGTGCGTATTCGCTGCTTTCAGCTATGAAATCGGATGATGGCGGCGAAGGGCATGGTCATTGAACGCTTGACACTTTGCAGACAGATAACGCTGCGAGTTTTGTTTTCACATATACCGTATAGTTCCATGAGACCAACACTTTCAACCACGTATCAGGCAATAGACCAGCAAGCAATGTTCGATGTGTTAGTGGGCTTTCCAGAGCAAGTGCGGCACGGAATTGCCATTGGTGCGGAAGCACCATACTTTACGGACACCACACCATTTCGCAGTTTGATTTTTGCGGGCATGGGCGGCTCGGCAATTGGCGGCGACTTGCTGCGCTGTGCTTTGGCGGCACACGGTGTGGATGCTTTTAGCGTGAACGTGAGCAGGTACTATGAACTTCCTGCGGGCGTGGATGCTTCTACTGCCGTCATCGCCAGTTCGTATTCGGGTTCAACCGAAGAAACGCTGGCAGGATTTGACGCAGCTTGCGCGAAAACGACACGGCTCTTGTGCATTAGCACAGGCGGCGAACTTACCCGCCGTGCCGCTGAACGCTCCGTGCCAGTTATCCAGATTCCGTCGGGTATGCAGCCGCGTTGTGCTGTTGGCTATTCGTTCTTTCCCGTGCTGGGAACACTGGTGCGCAATGGTGCGCTGGGCACAAAAACCGATGAACTCCGCCAAGCCACCGAAGAAACGCTTGCGCTGCTCACCACGCTTGCCGAACAATATGCCGAGCCTAATGCCACGACAAATCCCGCTTTTCGGCTTGCCGAACAGTTGCAAGGCTCACTGCCGGTGTTCTACTCTGCGCCGCTCATGGAGGCTGTGAATATGCGCTGGCGCGGGCAGTTGCAGGAAAATGCAAACCATCTGGCGTTTGGTCACCTTGTGCCAGAGATGAATCACAACGAAATTAACGGCTGGCGTTTGCCCAGCACTATTACCAAGCACTGCTCTGTCGTTTTGCTGCGCGAAGATGCCGCCAGCGAACATCCACGAGTAACGCGACGGTTTGCTGCCATGAAGCCTATTCTGGAGCAGCGCACCAAACAGGTGCTTGAAATTCACGCACCAAAAGCGTATTTTCTAACCCAAATGTTTGCTTTGGTGTATCTTGCCGACTGGACAAGCTACTGGCTTGCTCTGTTGAATGGGCAAGACCCAACGGCTATTGATGACATTTTGGCTTTGAAAGCTGCCATGAGTGCGTAAACTCTTGTGTACAGACGAACTTTGGCAATAAAATACGTAGAGACTGTTTGAACACTCTCCATACTGCGCTGTCGCCCTTATCCCAGCCTTCTCCCAAAGGGAGGAGGAGAAAGAAACGGCTTAAAGTCCTGCACCCTCTCCCAGTAGGAGAGAGTCGCCCGATAGGGCGGGGTGAGGGTAGTTCTACAAGAAGTCTCTTTACTGGTTTACTGGCAAAACCCCACCACCATAACGTTTCAACGACGGTTTTGCTTGAACGTTCTGAGCATCCTACACGGGTTATACACTTTCAAGCACAGCGCGTTCTCCATGTTCACCTTCTCCATGTTCACCATTACGACCACAACATTTCGGTAGGAGCATATATGCTTTGGCATACATACCAACGTTTTTTTTCGTGCAAGCATGAACTGGTGCGGCGCAGCACCCGCGCTGCACTTATGGTTTTGCTAGTTGTTGTTGAATGCTGTTCGTGGACGGTATTCCCCGCACTACTTGTCGCTCAAGAGTGGGAACAGGTGCAGATTCCGCCCCCGCCCGATGGATTTGCTGATTACTGGCTTGAGGTGTTCTTTTTGCCTTCTAACCCTCGCTATGGCTGGATTGTGGGCATGAACCGCCACATTATCCGCACCACCGATGGTGGCAGAACGTGGACTCGTTCGTCTGCTCCGGGGCGCGTCGCACAGTTGGCACCCGGATTTTCCAGTGCTGATTTTTTGGAAGGCGTGATGTTTGCCGATTCGCTCGTGGGCTATGTTTCCGGACCAGCGGGAGTGTTCAAATCCACTGATGGCGGCGCAACATGGCGAACGGTAGGCGATTCAACGATGAACAACGTTTGGGGAATTTGGGTGGCAAGCCGCGATACCGTGATGGTGGGCGTGGGCGGCTGTGAGCTGCTGGTAATAGACAGCATGACCGTAGAATCAGGCGCACAGCGTTTTTACCGTACTACTGACGGCGGCACGACGTGGTCAGTTTTTCGCGGTCGAGAACCGTTTTCAAGTCTGGCGGATATTACGCTTTTGTCGTCGCGGGGGCTTGGGTATGCGTCAAGTAGCGGGCGCATTTGGCGGACGCTGGACGGCGGCGTGACGTGGGATATTTTTGCTCGCACTCGCAATGCACAATCACTCAGCGACCGCCCCTGGCAAGAGGAAATCAGCGTCGTGGGCAATACGTTCTTAGTTCCCACAGCTGGTGGCAATTGTGAAACTCGTGATATACAAACAGGCTCGGCGCGAATGTCCACCGACGGCGGCGCGACGTGGCGCGAGATTATTACAGGCGTAAACATGTTCGGCTGCTTTTTACTCAACGAATCCACAGGCTGGGCTTGCGGCGACAACGCTCGTGTTATTCGCACCGCCGACGGCGGCAGAACGTGGGAACTTCGCAATTGCGGTATTCCTGACGACGTGAATATTGATGATATGTGGTTTGTGAACGATACCACCGCATGGGCAGTGGGCGGTAAATTCGACAATGGCAGTAACACCCGCACCGTGTATCGTTATGTACCGCCGTCGCGCCGCCAGTACAGGCTTGCGCCAGCACGTACAACCTTGTGCGAGGGCGAAACGCTCACGCTAAACGCACCGCAAGGCTTTATCAGTCCTGTGTGGTCAACGGGTGACACCACCAGAAGCATTACCGTGCGCCGCAGTGGCAGATACAGCGTGCGCGGGTGCGAACAGTTCTCCGACACCGTGAGCATTGAGTTTATTCCCGCACCTGAAGCCACAATTGCTGTGCGTCCTGCCAATCGTGGATGCGAGGGCGATACGCTCGTGCTGGAAGCCCTGAACGTGCGTCCCGGGTTTCGGTATGCGTGGTCATTGGGTGATAGTCTTCTTGCGGTTTCCACGCGCTTGCCTGTGGCGCGAACAAGTGGCGTGGCGCGGTATCAACTCACCGTTACACACACCAACGGCTGCCAGACCGTTTCAACGGCTTCGGTGCAGATTGTTCCGCGCCCCAACGTTATTGCCACAGCACTGCGCTCCACAACGTTTTGCTTGCAGGACAGCACGGTGTTGAGTGCACCAGCAGGATTTGAAGCATATCAGTGGTTTCGCCGAACACCAAACAGTTTTGTGCCGTTGGGTCGCTCACCGCAACTTGTCGTTACGCAGTCTGGTGATTATAGCGTCCAGGTTACGGATGCCAGTGGTTGTCGGTGGTTTTCGCAGGAAATTGAGGTTACGGCATATAACTTTGCCAAGTATCTTTTTATCATCTCGCCTCTTCGTAATGGCGTTTTTTCGATAGATAGCACCGTCTATGGCGACCGCCGATGTGTGCAATTGCTTGTAGAAAACCGCGACTCTCTTCGTGCCGTAGAGGTATCATCGGCATTTATGGCACGCAATGTGGATTTTTCCTTGCCGTTAGCGCAGTTCCCAGTGGTGTTTCCGCCGCGCAGTGTGCGCCCGATACAGATTTGTTTCGCGCCTTCACGCTTGGCAGCCCAGCGCGACACGCTCATAGTTGCCGACTCCTGTGGAACAACGCCTGTGCCGCTTGTGAGCGTTGGTGTGCCACGCGAAGCCACACAACTCACGCGCTGCTCAACCAACGTGATATTGCAATTTTCGGGCAGCCCCAGAACGCCCTTCCTCCGAGCCTCGCAGCCTATGCCCAATCCAAGTTCTGAAGAGGTTCTGGTGGTTGTAGAAAAGGTCTATCCTGCCGCTGCTGCAACAAACGCCAGCCACGCAGAGCCGCTTGCACACGAGCTGCGGTGGGCGTTGTACAATGTTGTGGGCAATGTGGTTGCCGAAGGTCATACCGAACCGCTTGGCGAATATGAGGAACACGGCTTGCGCGTAGAGCAAGTGCAAGTGCGGACTTCCGTGCGGCATCTCGAACGCGGGATGTACATTTTGCGCCTCAGAACAACTGGCGGCATTGCCACGCTCAGCGTAGCAGTAGGACGGTAGGGCATGCCTGCAATAGGCTTTTTTCAGAAGTACCTTTACCTCGCACTACCGCACGCGACACTTTGTGGGAGAGGCTGCTCAAAGCGAAGCGGAAAGCGGGCAAGGGTGTTGTTGTCGTTGGAATCTGTTAAAAAATGTTAAGCCCTCAAGCTCCTGCGAAATCTTGTTCGTCCAGAGCAGTCTTGTGCGTAAATTACCCTTCGGCACACAGTTTGCCTGACAATTCCACCGCATACCCTTTACGACTCTTTGTGTATGAAGCAACGCACTATTTGGGCAGTCATTGGGCTGATGGCAGTAGCATTTGTGGGCTTGATAGCCGTGCAGTGGTATTGGCTTACCAACGCTGCGGCACTCAAAGAACGGCTGTTTCGGGCTGGCGTTCACCGTGCGCTCACCAGTGTTGTGCAACGTTTAGAAACTAAGGAGACTCAAGCCTCCATAGCACGAAGTCTGAACAGTTTGCACAATGTTAAACAATCGGTCAAACAATCGCTTTCAAACAATTCCCAAGCAGGACAACGCAAACAACGCCAGCCCATGCTTTCTGCCGCCGCAGCAAGCAACGAGAACGCTTCTGTCAATCAGCCAAACAGCCACCCCCCGCGCAAGTCTTCGCTGCCGTCAAGTTCCTCCACATCATCGTCTGAGGGAGTACCGAATGGTGTCACCTCTGCTGGCACTGCTCCAAATGGTGCGGCAACGATGAGCTCGTCCAAGATGAGCTCGTCCAAAATGGATGCGCCCACGCCCCAACCGTCCAAGCGTAGTCAGCACAGTAGTCAACATAATGACCGACCACCTATAAGCAATGAAGTGCCAACAGTACCGCCACTACCGCCAGCACCAAATGGTCAACCAACTCTTATTGTGCAGCATCAAGGGCAAACAATTCGTGTTGTTATCCCTTCTATGCCGCCAGAACTTCGAGACATGCTGGTTGGTCGGTTACGAGGGAAATTAGATGCAACACGAGAGACAAAGGAAACCAAAGAGGTCAAGGAAATACGCGACCTGCTGCGCCCAGAAGAATTTGCCCGCTTCGATAGCAGCCGAAAGACCTTACGCCAACTCATGGAGCAGGGCGAATACCGTAAAGCCCTGAAGGCGCGTCGGGTAGCGCAACTCGAGTGGCAGATAGCACAGCGCGAGCGATTCAGACACGCAAAAGACTACGCAAGTAACCACCGCCATACTCAACTGAGCAACCGCCGCAATGAAGCACGTGCCGCGATAGACGGCGAAGTCGAGCGTCAGTTTGACCGTCAAATTGACCGTCAGTTTGACCAAGATAACCGCTCCACCGAACGCCGCCGCGAGATGCAGCATCATATCCTCACCATGCAGCGCACGATAGATGAACAACGTCGCTTGTTCGGCTTTAGCCTACAAACGGCAGACTCCGTCGTACAGATGTTTTTCCATCAACAGGCCGACGGATTCTCTATTGATGTTTCGTCTGCACCAGTGATACCGAAATCGGCACCAAACGCCGTGCCAAGCGGTAACATTCATCCACCCACTGCTGCCAAACGCCGTAGCCCGACGGAACAGCCTACAAACCGCGCCGTGAGCCTTGCCACTGGTGCAACTGAACGCAACCGCGCTCGAGTTACCGAGCTGCGCCAACAGAACCACCACCAACCCCGCGAACGCGATACGATTGAAAAAATTGTCTATCGTGCCGACTTGATTGAAAAAGTGCTTGAAGACATGACCAGACGCAGCCGCAACATCTGCGAACGTTTGGATACTGCCGAGCTTGCTGCCATGCTTTCGGCTGCACTCAAGGAGCAAGATATTCACCTGCCATTTGAATTAGCCGTACAGCGTGCCTTTCCCGATTCGATACTTTTGGTGAAAGCCTCCACACACGCACAGCACGCTCCCGTTGCGTCGCTTTTGCTCAAGAGCGAATTCAAAGCGCGGCTGTTTCCCAATGACCTGATTGGAGAGCATCAGTTCTTGCTTGTGCGTTTTCCCGACTACCAGCCTGACACCACGCTGGCGTTTACCCCTGTACTGGCGGCTTCGGCGGTTTCAATGGCACTTATTTTGGGCTGTTTTGGATTTGTGATGTTGGCATTCGTACAGCAGAAAAAACTATCGGACATGAAGACCGATTTTATCAATAACATGACCCACGAACTCAAAACGCCCATTGCCACGATTGCTATTGCAAGCGAGGCTCTGCAAGACGACCACCTGCGCACTGACCCTCAGCGTGTGGAACGGTTTGTCGGGGTGATTTACGAAGAAAACAAACGGCTTGCTTCGCACGTAGAAACGGTGCTGCAAGCTGCCCAAATGGAACGTGGCGAACTCCAACTCGCACTGGCAGAGACGAATATTCACGACCTCGTGGAAACGGCGGTTGAATCGCTTGCCTTGCAATTAGAGCAAAAACAAGGTCAGCTTTTGTGCCGTCTGGAAGCCACTAAAGCTGAATGTATAGCCGATGAAACGCATTTGACAAACGTGATTTTTAACCTGCTGGACAATGCCATTAAATACTCTCCTGAGCGTCCGCACATTACTATCACGACGCGCAACACCGCACAGCATCTCGTATTGACGGTCGAAGACCGAGGGCTTGGCATGAGCAAAGAAGCGCAAAAGCACGTGTTTGAGAAGTTCTATCGCGTTCCGACGGGCAATCGGCACGATGTGAAGGGATTCGGCTTGGGGCTCAGTTACGTGCAGTCCATCGTGGAAGCACACGGCGGCAGTGTTAGTGTGCAGAGCGAACTTGGCAAAGGCAGTCGTTTTGAATTGCTGCTGCCAGCAGGTGCGACGCAAGCGTAAGAGCAAGCATAAAAGCAGTGCACAAGTACGCTCAACCGTTCTTTCAGCCTTTGCACTCAAAGAACCTTCACGACGAAATGACAGGACTATCAAGACTATGGAACACGCCTCTATTCTTTTGGTCGAAGACGACACGAACTTGGGCGCCGTGCTGCAAGAATACATGAGCATTAAGGGCTACACGGTAGATTTGTACAGAGATGGTGAATCCGGTTGGCAAGCCTTCGAGCGGCAGGCTGGCAACTATGACTTGTGCATTCTGGATGTGATGATGCCCAAAAAAGACGGTTTTACGCTTGCCAAAGCCATCCGCGAGGCAGACGGTCATATTCCTATCGTGTTCGTAACGGCAAAATCCATGCAAAATGATAAAATTGAGGGTTTTCGGTTGGGTGCTGACGATTACATTACCAAACCTTTCAGTATTGAAGAGCTCATGATGCGTGTGCAAGCGATTTTACGCCGCGTGCAATACTCTTCTTCGCACTCTTCCACCACGACCACTCCACCAGACATTTTTACGTTTGGACACTACACGTTTGATTATCCCAACCAAACCCTGAGATACACCACACAGCAGCAGCAGGAAACCCGCCAGCTCACCAGCAAAGAAGCCGAATTGCTCCGCTTGCTGTGCTTGAACATGAACAACGTCCTGAAACGTGAAGTGGCACTCAAAAGCATTTGGGGCGATGATAATTATTTCAACGGGCGCAGTATGGATGTATTCATCACCAAACTCCGTAAACACCTGAAATTCGACCCAACAGTAGAAATCTTAAATGTGCATGGTTCGGGCTACAAGCTGCTTATTAACGCAAGCCTGCGGTAACGACGTGATGGTGTATGCACAAGCATCAACGTATTTTTCATCCTACCCGAAAATCTTTTTGCATACCTCTTGAAATTGATGCGGAAAATCACTATGTTTATGGGAGTACGTGTTTCACAATTTTATGCTGCAAGCGAAATTTCGCTTGTTCAACGGAAGAATAATCATAGATTTAGCAAAAATGAATGCTATGAATTCCTCACACCAATCTTCGCAGGACTGCTACGCAGTTCACAAGACAACAAGCACGAACGCTTCTGAGAGCCGGGCGTGTGCTTCAGGCGATGCCTCGCACCGTTCCGCCTCGCGCCACCGTTTCGCCGCTTTTTCTTTCATCTCTTTTTCCTCCGACAGCATCCTTCCGGGTATTCTTCTCCTTGTGATTCTCCTTCGTGTGGTGTAAAACTACCCCACCGTGCCACTTCAACAATGTGAAGTGCTTTACTGCCCAACGTAACATCCGAATATCCAACATCATCAAGCATCTGCCGAGAACATCTGAATTCTCGATAGACTGCTCACATAACGACAAAAACCAGTACAATTTTTTACAAAAACGACCAACACAGTTTATCTACTTTACACAGTATTCAGGAGTTGTTATGGGATACGAACCAATATCTGCCAATGCAGCCCACCAGCCTACCACTATCGCCAGCGAACCGCGCAGCCGACAAAAACGCACCATGAAGGCTGCCGAGGCACTCGTGGAAGTGTTAGTGCGCGAGGGTACGGAACACTTTTTTGGGCATCCGGGCGGCGCAACACTGCCCATGTATGACGCGCTCTATCACTATCCACAAGTCAAGCACTACCTTGTTCGCCATGAACAAATTGGGGTTCATGCCGCTTCGGGTTTTGCACGAGCAACGGGCAGACCGGGCGTTTGTACGGGAACATCAGGCCCGGGCGCGACAAACCTTATTACGGGCTTGACCGATGCTATGCTGGATTCCACGCCTATTGTCGCTCTCACGGGTCAGGTGGTAACAACGTGGATTGGCAAAGATGGCTTTCAGGAGTCCGATATTACGGGCATGACCATTCCCGCCACAAAGCACAATTGGCTCGTGCATAATGAGCATGAAGTGGCTTCGACAGTGTATGAAGCATTCAAACTTGCCATGCACGGGCGGCAGGGGCCTGTGTTGGTGGACGTGCCACGCGACGTGTATCAGCGCGAGGTAGAGTTTGACCCCAATGACGTGGTTGCTAAACATTCCTACCGCGCGCCTTCCAAACCAAGCGCAGAATCGTTGCGCCGTGCTGCCGAGGCAATTCTTCGTGCCGAACGCCCGATTGTGTACGTGGGCGGTGGTGCGATTTCTTCCAATGCTTCCAAAGAATTGATAGACTTCGCGCTCACGCTTGGTGCGCCCGTAGCCACAACGCTGATGGGCAAAGGTGCGTTTCCCGAAACCCATGAACTTTCGGTGGGAATGTTGGGTATGCACGGCAACGCTTGTGCGAACTACACCATGCACAACACCGACCTTATTATTGCGCTTGGCGCACGGTTTGACGACCGCGTAACGCTCAAACTTGATGCCTTTGCGCCCTACGCTAAAGTTGTTCACGTGGAAATTGACCCCGCCGAGATTAACAAAAACCGCCGTGCCGATTACCCACTTCATGGCGACCTTCGTACGGTGTTGCAAGAACTTACGCCGCTTGTCAAAGGGTTCAAGAAAGAGCAGATTGCTGCATGGTGGCGGCAGGTGGGCGAGTGGAAAGCCAAGTACCCGCTTGTGTATTATCAAAACGCGGACACAATTTTGCCGCAGTTTGCCATCGACACGCTGTACCAACTCACCAAAGACCGTCATCCTATCGTTACGACCGACGTTGGTCAGCACCAAATGTGGACTGCACAGTTTTTTAAGTTCGACAAACCTCGTAAATTTATCACTTCTGGCGGACTGGGAACAATGGGCTATGGTATGCCAGCAGCCATGGGCGCACAAGTGGGTTGCCCAAACGACCTCACGCTCTGCATTAGCGGCGACGGCAGTTTTATGCAGTGCGTTCAAACGTTGATGACGGCTTCGGAACACAACATTCCGATAAAAGTGTTTGTGATGAACAACAATCACTTGGGCATGGTGCGCCAATGGCAAGAATTATTCTACCAAGAGCGTTTTAACGCCGTGCATATGCCAAACCAAGACTTGGCTCGTATTGCAGAAGCATTTGGCTGCGTGGGACTGCGGGCAAAAACTCCAGACGACATAGAACGCACGTTCAAACAAGCCCTTGAAGTTACCGATAAACCTGTGGTGGTGGATGTGTTCTGCGCCCAAGACGAAAACTGCTACCCTATGTGGCCTTCTGGCACAGCAATTGACGCAATGATTATTGACAACCCCAAATACGCTGGCACAACGCTCAAAGGAGTAACGCGATGAAGCACACGATTATCGCTCTTTTGGAAAATGAACCGGGCGTGCTGAACCGCATAGCGTCGCTGTTTCGACGGCGGAATTTCAATATTGAAAGTTTAACAGTGTGCCGAACGGAGTCGCCCGATTATTCACGCATGACGCTCGTGGTGGACACCAGCGAGACCGATGCAGAATTAGTGCGCAAAAACTTGGCGAAAATGATTAACGTCATTGATGTGCAGGACGTAACCCACGAGCCAATTGTGGTGCGCGACTTAGCGTTGGTAAAAATTAAAGCCGATGCCGCAATTCGTGCAGAAATTATGGATTTAGTCCAAATTTTCAACGCCAAAGTGGTGGATGTATCGCCTGATGAATTAGTCGTGGAGGTCGTAGGGTATGAGTCAAGAGTGGACAATTTCTTGAATATGCTCCGCCCCAAAGGCATTATCGAAATGGCACGCACAGGGCGCATAGCCATGCCGCGCTGTGGAAGCACGCCGCATACGCCAACGGCAGTGTTGGACGGACATTTGTCGCTTACCAACGACCAGTAAGGCGTGCGGCAATGCACAACACTGATAGATTGTTACAGGGAACGCACTCGTTACAGGAGTAGGACTTACGAAAAAGGTGAATTGAACGTCAATGAGAGATAATCATGCAAGCGAGAATACTTCATTGGAGCATCCCTATTACAAAACTCCTGCCGAAAATGCACCGTCGGGAATATTGTC
>Ga0272446_1000532_pt1 | contig 59995 bp, 52 predicted proteins | sample YNPCB0061_FD_194587 | JGI IMG/M metagenome (GOLD analysis project Ga0272446, IMG submission 194587) | Hot spring microbial mat communities from Yellowstone National Park, WY, United States - YNP-CB-006-1 | ecosystem: Environmental > Aquatic > Thermal springs > Hot (42-90C) > Sediment | place...
GCTCCCAGTACTCGACGAGGCGCGGCGCCGACATCGTGTCGACCGCCTTGAACACCTCCGGCTTCAGCGTCTTGACCTGCTCCTTCTTCAAGACCACCGGCACCGGGACCACCATCGCGAAGTCCTCGGGCGGCCCCTTGTAGTTGTTCGACATCGTCATCGCCGTGTGGTTGCCCTTCGCATGAGCACCACCTGCGACGCGTTGTTGTAGAGCTTCGCGTCGGCTCCCGACACGAAGAAGCCGCAGAAGGCGTGCGCGGAGGCGCCAGCACCGACGGTGGCGGCGACGGCGAGCGCGGAGGCGAGGGCGCGACGTGGCATGGACGAGGTCCTTTCTCGCGCGTGCGAAGAACGGTTTTGAAGCCGCCGCATTTTGTCCCCGATTCGCGCGGGAATAAAGCGGTGTAACGTCGCACCCGGTGCGTTCGATCTCGATTGCCCTCCTCTCCGTCGCTGCGGCGGCGTGCGGCGCGGCCGACCTGCCGCCGGTCCCCCCCGGCTGCAACCCGCTCGTCGGTGCCGACTGCCTGACGCCCTTCCCGTCGTCGCTCTTCGAGGCGGCCGATCCGACCACGCCCACCGGCGTCCGCCTGGCGATCCCGCCCGAGGCGATGCCGCTCGAGTCGAGCGGCGCGCGCGTCTCCCCCGAGCGCGCCAACCGCGCCGACGGCTTCTCCCCGTCGACGCCGATCCTCGTCTGGCTCGGCGCGGATCACCCGATCGCCGCCGAGGCGCTCCCCGGCGAGGCCGACCTCGCCCGCTCGCTCGACGACGACGCGACGGTGCGGCTGTGGGACATGGCCAGCGGCGAGCGCGTCCCCCTGTGGGCCGAGCTCGACGGCAACGCGCGCCCGAGCGACCCGAAGGGGCTGCTCATCCACCCCGCGATCCGCCTGCGCCCCGCCGCGCGCTACGCCGTCGCCCTCGTCGATCTCGGCGCGCAGCCGCCCCGCTTCCGCGCGCGCGCCGCCGACCCGCGCACCGCCGAGGTGCTGGCGTTCGTCGAGGCCCACGGCGTCCCGCGCACACGCGTCACGCTCGCCTGGGACTTCCACACCGCCAGCGACGCCGCCGCGACCACCCACCTCCAGCGCATGCGCGACCTCGCCTTCGCCCGCCTCGCCGATCTGACCTACACCATCGACGCGTCGACCGACGCCCCCGCCAACGACCCCGTCGCCCTGCGCACCGTCAGCGCTACCATCGACGTCCCGTCATTTCTGCTAGACAAGAGCGGCCGCGCCCCGCTCGACCTCGACGCCGACGGCCTCCCGCGCGTCCGCGGCCTCGACCACGCGCCGGTGACGATCATCGTCCCGCGCTGCGCCGCCACGCGCGGCGGGCCGATCCCGCTCGTCATCTTCGGCCCCGGCCTCTTCCTCGGCGCGCGCGAGCTCCTGACGACGCGCGCCTGGCGCACCGTCGCCAACGACGTCTGCGCGGTCTACGCCGGCACCGACTGGATCGGCCTGAGCGGCAACGACGTCGCCCTCGCCGCGACCGCCGCCGCCAGCGATCTCGATCTGGTCGGCGTGATCACCGACCGCCTCCAGCAGGCCGAGGTGAACGCGCTCGTGATGACCCGCCTCCTCGTCACGCGCCTGAAGGACGACGCGGCGCTGGCCTGGGCCGGCCGCCCGATCGTCGACGGCAGCGAGGTCTACTACTACGGGATCTCCAACGGCGGCATCCTCGGCGCCGGCTTCCTCGCGCTCAGCCCCGACGTCCAGCGCGGCGTCCTCAACGTCCCCGGCGGCCTCTGGTCGCTGATGATTTCCCGCTCGACAGATTTCGTCTCGCTGAAGGGGCTCCTCGGCGGCCTCCTCCCCAACCCCCTCGAGCAGCAGCTCGTCTTCGCCATCTCGCAAACCGAGTGGGACCACACCGACGGCGCCACCTTCGCGCCGCACCTCCTCGCCCAGCCGCTCGGCGGCCAGTCCGCGAAGCGCGTCCTTGTACAAGAATCGATCGGCGACGCCCAGGTCCCCAACGTCGCCACCCGCATCGTCGCGCGCGCGATGGGCGTGCCCGCGCTCGGCCCGCTCGGGCAGCCGGTGTTCGGCCTCCCCGTCGCTGCCGCGCCGCTCGACTCGGCCTATACGCAGTGGGACTCGGGCGCGACGTTGCTGCCGCCCCCCGGCAACGTCGCCCTCCCCGAGGACAACGGCGCCCACAACGCCATCTGGCCGAGCCCCGGCGCCACCGCCCAGATCCGCGCCTTCTTCCGCCCCGACGGCCAGGTCACCGACGTCTGCGGCGGCGCGCCCTGCCGCCCGTAGCGCCGATGCCGGTCGCGCGGAACCGCTGCTCGTCGTAGCAAGAAGACGCGAAGTGACTGGCATTGCCCTTCGAGCGCTCGAGCGGCGCGATCGACTTCTCGGCTACTGCGAGAGCTGGACGGGGTTTGGCAGGCAGGCGCAGGACGAGCAGCCGTTCTGGTCTTTCGCGTAGCCGTACCTGCAATAGTTCGCGCAGGGGATCGGCTTCGGGCACGGCTGCTTCGGACGCTCGGGACGCGGGCGGCGCAGGTAGGCGCCCGGCTGCTCGAAGGGGTCGGGCTCGTACTGGACCTCGTCGGGAGGCGGCGACGTCGACGGCGGCGGCGGCGGCGGCGGCGCGACCACCGCCGGGCGCCCCGTCGAGAGCAGCTTCACGTACCGCTCGCGGTTGATGCTCGACCGCATCCGCGCCGCGAACCCGAGCGCGCGCTGCGGCTCGACGACGCGCGGCGCCACCGCCCGAACGACGTCGAGCAGGTTGAGCTCGCTGCGAAAGGTCTCGACGAGCGCGACCAGCTGATCGCCGGTGACCGTGCGCCCCGCGAGCGCGGCGATGACCAGGTTGCGCCGAGAGAGATCGCTCGCCGTCGCGCGCACCGTCGCCAGCAACCCCGCGAACGTGTCGTCGTCGAGCGGCGTCGGCCCCATCGCCGTCGCCGGCGGCGCCGGCGCCGGTGCGCCCAACCGCTGGGCCGACACCGGCTCCCCTGCGTCGCCGGGAATCATCCAGACGCCGCGCAGGAGATTTCCGTCAAGCGAAAGCTCCACCCGCGCAACGCCCCCCTCGTACCGCACCTCGAACTGGCGCGGTCCCACTCGCCGCCAGCTCCCCACGCCGTCGTTCGGCAGGAGCAGGGTGCCGTCGGGACGCAGCGCGGTCACGTTCCCGTTGGACCAGCTCCAGTCGCCGACCAGCGACGGCGACGCCGCGACCGCCCGCCGTGCCGGCTCGCCCGCGCGGGCGACACCCACCGACACCGTGCTCGCGATCAACAACAGCCCAATTCGAGCGCTCATGTCTCCGCCGACGCCACGACCGGCGCGCCTATTCACCTCAGCACGGGCAACCGATGAACTTCTCCTCCGCGATCTCGACCCCCACGACCACATGCTTCCCCCCGATGGAGTCCCACACCAGCGTCACCTTCTGCCCATCGCCGGGCTTGAAGTAGTCCTCGAAGGTCGACCAGCTCACGTCTTTGACCGGGACCTTCGTCGTCGTCTCCTCGTCCTGCCTCTGGTCCTCGGGGGCGGTGTTGCCGTCGTAGGCGTAGCTCGTCGTCGAGCGGATGGTGATCACGCCGCGCTTCGGCAGGAACGCGCGCAGGTTCGCCTCGCTCCGCTTCCCGTCGGGATCGGCGTGGACCCGCCGAAAGGCCCGCTCGATGGCCGCGGCATCGTAGGTGTCGGGCCGCCGCGGCACGCGGCTCTTGTCGCCGAGCGTCGCCAGCGCCGCGCCGGCGTTGGCCGCGACCTCGTCGTCCTCCTTCGGGTCGTCGGCGAGCGCGCGCAGCGCCGCCATGACGTCCGCGCCGCCGACGGTCGCCAGCTCCTGGATGAGGGACACGCGCAGCTCGCTCGACACCTTCGGCCGCTTCGCCACGTCGAGGAACACCGCCTTGTGCGCCTTCGCCTCGAGCCCGTCGAACGCCTCCGGCACCGCCGCCGCCGCCAGCTTCACCCGCTGCTTGAGCGGCAGCCCCGCGACCTCGGACCGCGCCGCCGTCGCCGAGCACTCGCCGGCGATCGCCGCCTCCACCGCCGCGCCGTGCAGCGCATCCGACACCGCCGACGCCGTCAGCACCGCGCTGCAGAGCGGATCGTCGTCCTTCGACAGCGCGTTGTGCGTCGACTCGCTCTTGTAGGGCGTCTCGTAGGCGAACACCTTCTCGAGCTCGGGCCACACCGCCTCGAGGTCGCGCGCCGACAGCTTCCCCTTCTCCAGCGCCCACACCGCCAGCTCCCGTCGCAGGCACGGATTGTCGAGCCCCGCGTCCTCCGGGATCGGCCGCCAGCGATAGTCGTCCTCGCCGCACGACCCCTCGTTCTCGAGCGCCTCGCAGTGGAGGTTCCCGCCGGCGAGCAGCGCCTTCGCCAAGAGCCGCCGCAGCTGCGGCACGTCGGGGAGCGACGCCACGACACCCTCCCACGTCTTCCCGGTCGGCTTCAGCTCGGCCCACAGCGCGCGCGCGTCCGCCTCGTCGCGCGGCACGCGCACCTCGCGCGCCACGCCCGCCGCCCGCTCCCACCCGGGGCGGCTCTGCAGCAGCGCCTCATAAATGATTGACATCTTTCCGTCGGGCGCGACGTAGAGCTGCATGATCTTCGGCCCGTGATCGGCGTAGCGCGGCGACCGCCAGCGCTGGAGGAACTGCACGTGGATGACGTTCGGCTTGAGCGGGCTCTTCGCGTCGAGCCAGGTCTCGATGCGCACCTCCTCGACGGCGACCTCCGGCCGGTTCTTCAGCATGCGCGTGCGATCGGCCGCCCACGCCGCGAAGTCGTACTGCTTCTTCTCGCCGGAGGTGACGCGCTTCTGCCCTCGAAAGCGCTTGGGGTCGTAGAGCGCCAGGTAGGCGGCCGCGTCGCCCGCGTGCTGCGCCGCCGCCCACGACGCCAGCAGCGTCTTCACCTGCGCGCGCAGCGAGTCGGGCGTCGGCGCCGGGGTGGCCCCGAGACAGACGAGCGTGACCGCGACGATCCTCAGCCTCGACATCGGTTTCACCTCAAAGTTTGAGCTCAAAGCGTCTCTCCCGGCGCGTGCGCCGCCAGCAGCGCCTCGATCTGCGCGGGCGTCGCACGGCGGAGCAGGCGCGTCACCCGCGAGGGCGGACGGCCGTCGTCCCACTCCTCGCGCCGCGCCGACCAGTAGATCGCGCCGCACCGCAGGCAGCGCGCCAGCCCCTCCTCGACGAAGAGCTCGGCCCGGCTCACGCGCGCCGACGTCACCCACCAAGCGAGCTCGTCGGCGGCACGCTCGTCGATGCGCCCCTTCTCTTCCGCCGCTGCCAGCGCCGCACAGGTCGCGCAGCGCGCCGACGCATCGGCGGGGGCCGCGCGCGCGATCGCCGACACCAGCGCCGTCCCCGCGAACCGCCCGAGCCGCAGCGCCTCGCGGTCCCCCTCGCCGATCGACCGCTGCAGCGCCGCGCCGATCGCCTCGACGAGCGCTCCCCGCCACACGCGCAGCGCGCCCCGCACCGCCGGCCCGAAGCGCTCCGTCGTGTCGTGGGGATCGAGCAGCAGCCGCGCCGCCATCACCCGCACGCGCCCGTCGCCGTGCGCGAGCAGCCCGCGCGCCGCCGCCTCGTCCCCGCGCGCCGCCGCCCGATCGAGCGCGAAGGCCACCGCGCGCGCCACCTCCCCGTCGTCGAGCCCCGCCGGCACCGTCGCCAGCGCGCGCCCCACGCGCTCCTCGACGGCGTCGACGACCGCGCGCTCCATGCGCTCGCCCGCCGCGCTCGGGCAGAGCCGCACCCGCGTCTCCCTCGGCTCCGGGGCCAGACGCTGCCGCAGCGCGCGCAGACCGGAGCGTCACACGAGGATGAGCAGGAGAGCGACGCGAGCGCGATCACGCGCCGCTATTGTACACGCGCCCCGAGGAGCGGACGCGCGTCGCGCAGGCGCAGCGGCGAGAGGTTGCTGTTGGCGTGGTGCACGTCGTGGTTGCAGACCGCCAGCCAGCCGACCTTGCCGAAGAGGAAGCAGAAGGCCTGCACGCCGACGGGAGAGAGGTCGATGCGGAACACGCCCACCTCGCGCCCCCGACGGTGGAGCACGTACGAGAAGAGGAACAGCGACGCCCCGTAGGTCATCCGCAGCGGCACCCAGTACCAGAGGAACGCCCTGCCGCTCACCGCCACCACCGCCGTGAAGAAGAGCGCCCGCAGCACCACCTCGCGCGCGAACTGCGCGTCGAGCCCCTTCTCCTTCACCCAGCTCCACAGCGTCACCTCCGGCGACAGAAAGCAGTGGAGGTACCCGGCCAGCACGCCGCCCCGATACTGGTAGGCGTCGGGATCGCGGTCGGTGAGCATGAACTGGTGGTGGCGCTGGTGGAGCACCCGATACTCGCGATACCCCGCCGAGAACGGCGTCACCATCATCAGCACCGGCCACAGCGACGTGAAGAGGTCGACCTCGCCCTCCTTGCGCACGTGGATGAGCTCGTGCCGCCCGATCATCGTGCGCGCCATCCAGATCGGGAGCAGCACCGCCATCGTCCAGGCCGGCACCCAGCCGACGACGACGGCGGCGAGGTGGGCGTGGATGAGGCCGAAGTAGACCACGCCCTCGACGACGTAGCGGCGCGCCTCGGCGTCCTCCGAATACAGCGCCTTCAGCGCCGCGCGCGACGTGGCGACTCGCTCAGACATCGAGCACCTCCATGAGGTCCTCGAGCGGCCGCGTGAGCAGCGTCTCGATGTAGCCGCGCGCGCGCCCGCCGGTGAGCGCCGTCAGCGACTGCTCGGCGCGCGCGATGTACGTGCGCGCCTCGTCCATCGAGCGCGCGATCGCCGCCGGGAGCTCGGGGTGCATGACCACCCAGTTGGTGAAGGTCATGCTGCCGTACATCGCCTTCGCCTCGACGAGCTGCGCGCGATCGATCGCGGCGAAGAGCTCGAGGCAGACCCAGTTGCGGAGGCCGCGCGGGACGTCCTCGTAGGCCTTCGCGCCGACGAGGTCGGGGCGGAAGTTCTTCACGTCGTCGAGGATCTGGTAGCCGATCCCGTAGTTGACCATCGCGCCCGCGAGCCCGTCGATGACGACGGGGGCGAGGCCGAGGACGTGGCCGGCCGCGCGCACCGACCACTCCATCAGCTGCGAGGTCTTGTAGCGCGTACAGCTCAGCCAGCGCTCCTCGCGCTCGCCAGCGCCCGCGTCGAAGAGCGGGCGCGCGACGCGCGGATCGCCGAAGCCGAGGTCGAGGGCCTGCCCGAGGTGGCACTTCGAGATCGTGTCGACGCCGAGCGCGAGCAGCGCCGGGTCGTTCAGGTACTCGAGCGCCGCGAAGATGAGCAGCGAGGCCGAGTTCAGCGTCGGGCCGATGCCGTTGCGCAGGTGGAGCGTGGTCTGCGCCTGGCGCTCGAGGCTGCCGTCCTCGATATCGTCAATCACGATCGCCGCCGAGTGCAGCACCAGCGTCGCGACGGCGACGCGGGCGATGGCGTCCTCGCGGGCGGCGTGCCCCTGCGGGTCGACGGCGCGCGAGAGCCAGAACGGCAGCAGCGGCCGGATGCGCTTGCCCGAGACGTTCAGGATCGGGCGGAGCTGCGCGTGCAGGCTGTCGTCGTCCGAGTGGCGGGCGGCGAACGCGAGGAAGCGCTGGACCTCGGCGTTCAGGCGGCGCTCGTCGGCGAACAGGTGCGCGTCGACGGACTCGGTGGTGAGCTGCTGCGCGGCGGGGACCGTGATCTGCGTGTGAGCGTGCATGCCGACCCCTAGAGCAGCCGGCATGCCATTTTAAGACTGAATGATTTCGATGACTTATAGAGGAGACACGCCGGCACAGCTCGAGCGCTGTGCCGGCGTCGTGTCAGCGGACTAGTTGCGGCCGACGTGCTGCGTCGACGGCGGCGCGGTCGGGAAGAGGTCGGCGAGCGCCACGCGGAAGCAGCGCTCCTGGAACTGCGCCACCGTCTCGTGCGCGCCCGCGCGGACCAGCGCCTCCGCCTTCACCGGGTCGGCCACGATGCGGAGCGCCACCTTGAAGCGCCCCGCGTCGTCGAGCGGGAGGAACTCGAGCGCGCGGTCGACCCGCCCGGGGCGCGAGCAGCCCGCCGTCTCCGACGGGCGCCCGAGCGCCGGGTCCACCTTGTCGAGGTGGTTGGTGGTGATCAAGAGGAGGACGCCCTCGGCCCGCTCGACCCCGTCGAGGCAGTTGAGCAGGCAGTCGAAGGTGACCCCGTCGGTGTGCGCCACGTTCTTGCGCCCGTCGAACACGCAGTCGATGTCCTCGAGGAGCACCATGCAGGGCGTCGCCGCCAGCACGCGCTCCCACCCCTTCACGAAGTCGGAGTTGGTCATCGACGCGAGGTCGAAGAGGTACACCGGCATGTCGAGGTCCTCGGCGACGGCGCGGGCGAACGACGTCTTGCCCGTGCCCGGCGATCCATAGAGGAGGTAGCCGCGCCGCCAGGGGATGCCACGGTCGGCGTACCACTTCTCCGACGAGGCCCAGAAGCGGACTTCATCGATGACGCGCTGCTGCTCGCGGGTGAGCGCCAGCTGGGCCAGCGGATCGCGCCCGCGCGGCGCGCCGAGATCGTCGGTGCGCCAGCCCACCGGCTCGACGGCGTTCCAGGGCATGTCGTCGCTGCGCGTCGAGTCGTCGTCGTCGTTGCGCTCGTTCGGGCGCAGCCCGAGAGAGCCGGCGAGGCGGTGCACGCGGTAGCGATCGCCGCGCGCGTTCGACTCCTCTTCGCGATCCTCCTCGAGCGCGGCCAGCGCGAACGCCTCGAAGTCGAGCGTGCCGCGCAGGAAGCGGAGCACCACGTACTCGGCCTCGTCGGAGGCGCTCTCGGGGCGCGTCACCCAGATGGGCCACGCGCCGTTCCAGAAGCAGAGCGTTCCCTGGATGGCGCGATAGGCGACCCAGCCGCGGGCCTGCACCGGGCGGAGGAAGCGGTAGTAGCTGATGTACGCGCGCTCGCCACCGACGGAGGAGACGCGGAAGCGGCGCGCCATCCGGCGCAGCACGACGGTGGCGAGCGGGAAGTCGGCGCGCACCGTCACCACGAACGGCGACGCGAGGACGCCGAGCACCGGGCGCACCGAGCTCCACGCCGCGCCGATGAGCGCAGCGAGGCCGCCGGCACCGACGGCGGCGAGAACCGTGATCGCAAGAATGGACATGATCGCTGCTGATGCGTCGCGCGCGGGATGCGCGCCAAAGACGAACGGCCACGCAGCGTAAGTCGTGGTTGCGATCGCGCAAGGGGGCGGGCGTTGGCGCGCGCCAACAGCGTCGGGGGGCGCGCTCCTCGACGGAGAGCGCGCGGAGCGCGGCGCGGCGCGGGCTTGGCGCTGGCGCGCGGCGTGCTGTGGGGCGCGTGCGGAGGTGTCGCCCATGAGGACGTCGTGCATCGTCGCGCTGTTTGGATTCGTCGCCTGTGCCGTCGGAGCGCCGTCGGCGGATCGCCGCCCCGGGGCGCGCGGCGACGCGGACCTCGGCCCGATGGGGGACGAGGGCGGGGTGCGTCCCGACGGCGGCGCGACGGGGGCGACGACGGCGCCGTCGCTGCGCGGCGAGGTCGAGGTGCAGAGCGATCGCTACGCCGTCGCCGGTCAGGAGGTGGGGAGCGCGTTCGCCTCGGTGCGCTTCTTCGATCCGGCGAGCGACGGGTGCGCGCGTCAGGTCGACGGCGCGTGCACGATCTAGAGCTGCCCTTCGGGGCCCGCGAAGCGGGCGAGCGCGGGGGCAGTGCGCATCGTCGGTGGGGTGCGGCCAGTGGTGCTGGCGACGGGGGCGGGCGGGGAGTACGAGCCCTTCTTCGGCGACGCGCCGCTGTGGCGCGGCGGCGAGCGGCTGGAGGTGAGCGCGGCGGGCGACGCGGTGCCGGCGTTCGACGCGACGGTGCGTGTGCCGGCGACGGCGGAGGTGGTGGCGCCGCGGCTGCCGGCGAGCGGGGCGACGCTGGCGATCGCGCGGGCGGCGCCGCTCACCGTGCGCTGGGTCGGCGGCGCGGGGGGCGCGATCGTCGTCGAGCTGCGCGCGCGGACGGCGCCGGGGAGCGCGGTGGCGGACAACGTCGCGGTGCGGTGCGTGGCGGCGGCGGATGGCGGCGAGCTGGTGCTCCCGCCGTGGGTGGTGGGGGCGCTGCCGGCGGGGCGCGGGCAGCTCGTGGTGTGGTCGCAGATGGAGACGGAGGTGGCGGCGGGCGCGGGTGCGGCGGCGATCGTGGCGCGCGCGCGGTCGCTGGCGACGCAGGACGGAGGGTTGATCAACGTCGGGGTGTCGCTCGAGTGAGGCGCGAGATCAGCGGAAGGGATCGGGGACGTCGTCGGGGTCGGGCGCGGCGGCGGGCGCGGGGCGGAGGCGGAGGTCGAGCGTGAGGTCGTGGTCGGGGGTGATGGTGCGGCGCTCGGGGCGGAAGCCGGGGCGCCGTGCGACGAGGAGGCGCGGGGTGGTGGCGCGCGGCAGCGGGGCGTCGTAGGGGATGGTGCCGAGGCGGACGCCGTCGAGGAGGAGCTCGGCATCGGGGGTGCCGTCGACGTGGAGACGGATGGCTGCGGGTGCGGTGACTTCGGGAGCGGGAGCGGGAGCGGGTTGTGGCGGGGGTGCGACGGGTCGTGCGGGCGGGCGCGGCCAGAGGAGCGCGGTGGCGACGGCGAGCGTCGCGACGGCGGCGAGGGCGAGCGGCCAGGCGCGGCGGCGCGGCGACGCGGAAGGATGCTGCTCCTCCGTCGAGGCGGTGGGGTCGCGGCGGTCGGGGGGCTCGAGCGCGCGGGTGTCGGCGACGAAGTCGACGAGCGCGCCGGGGCCCGCGCCGAGCCGCCGCGCGATCGGGCCGAGCGCGTCGGCGGCGGCGCCGCAGTCGGCAAAGCGCGCCGCGGGATCGCGCGCGAGCAGCCGCGCGACGAACGCGTCGAGCTCGGCGCCGACGTCGGCACGCAGCGTCGAGGGCGCCGGCGCGCGCGCCTCCTCGATGAGCCGCAGAGTCTGGAGGTCGTCGCCGGCGCGGAACAGGCGCCGCCCGGAGAGGCACTCCCAGAGCACGATGCCCACGGCGAACTGGTCGCTGCGCCCGTCGAGCGCCGCGCCCGTCGCCTGCTCGGGCGAGAAGTAGCCGAGCTTGCCCTTGAGCTCGCGCGCGCCGGTGCGCGTCCGCTCGCTGCGCAGCGACTCGGCGGCGCGCGCCACGCCGAAGTCGAGCAGCTTCACGTCGCCGGTGCGCGCGATCATCACGTTCGACGGGCTGACGTCGCGGTGCACGATGCCGAGCGGCGCGCCGTCGTCGTCGGTGAGCGCGTGCGCGTAGGCCAGCGCGCCGAGGAGCGCGAGCGCGATCTGACACGCCGCCCCGAGCGGCATCGGCAGCCGCTCGCGCGCCGCCGCGCCGAGCAGCGTCGCCAGGTCGACGCCGTCGACGAGCTCCATCACCAGGAAGAGCTCTCCGCCGTCGTCGACCAGCTCGAACACCTGCACGATGCCGGGGTGGCGCAGGCGCGCGGTGATGCGCGCCTCGTCGGCGAGCATCCGCCCGAGGCGCGCGTCGCCGGCGTGCTCGGGCAGGACGCGCTTGGCCGCGAAGCGCTGCACGAAGCCGCGCGGCCCGTCGAGCCGGACGCGGAAGGTCTCGGCCATCCCGCCCTTGCCCAGGCGCTCGTCGACGACGTACCGTCCGAGGCGCCGCGGTCGCCCGTCGGGCATGCCCCGAGTCTGGGCAACCGCGTGCGTTTCTGTCAATCACGATGGTGGGCGCGGGCGTTGCACTGCTGGCGCGCGACCCGATGCGCACCACCGAACTCCGCACCGCTCCGTGGCCCCCCGGGGGCGCCGACCCCGGATCGCAGCCTGTCTGCTACAGCTCGCGCTGCTCGTCGCTGCGGCCGCGCCGGCACCGGCGCACGCCGCCGCGCGCGACGACGCCGCCGAGGCTGCGCGCGCGCGCTACGCCCTGGGGAGGACGCACTACCGCGCCGGCGACTTCGCGGCCGCCTTGGCCGAATTCGAGCGCGGGTATGCGCTCAAGCCCGCGCCGCTGTTCCTCTACAACATCGCGCAGGCGGCGCGTCAGGCGGGGCAGCTCGCCCGCGCGCGCGAGACCTATCGCGCCTACCTCGCCGTCGCGCCGCGCGGCCCCGAGCGGGCCCTCGCGCGCCAGCACCTGGCGACACTCGAGCGCGTCGGCCTCGTCGAACCGCGCCCCGCTCCGCCCGCCGTCGCCGCCGTCGCGACGGTCGCTGTCGAGCCCGCGCCGCGCGCCGTCGAGCCGCAGCGCGTCGCGCTCCCTCCGGTCGAGCCCGCGCCGTCGCCGCCGCCCGCGCTCGCCCCCGCGGCGCTCGTCGCCGCGCCGCCCCCCGCCCCGCCACCGACGGGGCGCGGTCGCCTGCGCCCCTGGGCCTGGGCGCTCATCGGGACGTCGATCGCCGCCGTCGTCGTCGGCGGCGCCGTTGGCCTCGGCGTCGGCCTCGCCCCGCGCGCCCCGACGACCGACCTCGGCCTCGTGAGGACCGCGCCATGAGGAAGCAGGCCCGCGCGCTCGCCCTCCTCGCCCTCGCCGCCGCCGGCTGCGGCCGCGGCTGGGCGGTGGTCTCGCTCGACGCCGCCGACGTCTCGCTCGCCTCACCGCACGCGCTCGAGATCGTCACCGCCGTCGACGGCGTCACGCGCACCACCCGCTTCACGCTCCCCGACGCCAACGACACCCCGACGCTGCCGCGCACCTTCGCCGTCGAGCTGCCGCCGAGCGGCGCCGCCGTCGCGCTCGCCGTCTTCGCCCGCGACCCGCGCGACGTCACCGTCGCCACCGCCACCACCACGCTCCCCGCCGGCGCGCCACCGTCGCAGCCGCTCCCGATGCTGCTCGAGCGCCCCGCGCCCGGCGACGGCCTCGACGGCCAGCGCTGCATCGCCGACCGCTTCTGTGACTACGGCGGGCGCTGCGGCGACGACCTCCTCTGTCACGGCTGCACCCGCAACGAGTGCGTCTGCGGGCGCGCCGGTCAGCCCTGCTGCGATCGCCGCCCCACCTGCGAGAACGGCCTCCTCTGCGACGGCACGATCTGCGTCGCCACGATCGGGAGCGGCCGATGAGCGCCCCCGCCCCGCCGACGGCGCTGCTCGCCGATCCGCGCCGCGGCGCGCTGGTCCTGCCGTCGCTGCGCGTGGTCGTCACCCGCGGCCCGCAGGCCGGCGCCACCCTCGACCTCGCGCGCGAGGAGCTGGTCATCGGAAGCTCCCGCGCCGCCGATCTGCGCCTCGACGATCCGACCGTGTCGCGCAACCACCTCGCGCTGCGCGCCACGCCCGAGGGGCTGCTCGTCGTCGACCTCGAGAGCACGAACGGCACGCGCCTCGGCGGCCGTCGCGTCGTCCAGGCCTACGTCGAGTCGGGCGACGTCATCGAGCTCGGCGCGAGCGCGGTGCGCGTCGAGGCGCGCGGCGGCCCCGGCCCATCGCTGCCGCTGTCGCCGTCGGGCGGCTTCGGCGAGCTCATCGGATCGTCCCCCGCGGCGCGCCGCCTGTTCGCCGCGCTCGAGGCCGTCGCCGCCGAGAGCGTGACGGTGCTGCTCACCGGCGAGACCGGCTCGGGCAAGGACAGCTGCGCCGAGGAGCTCCATCGTCGCAGCCCGCGCGCGAGCCGCCCCTTCGTCGTCGTCGACTGCGGCGCGATCCCCGCCTCGCTCCTCGAGTCCGAGCTCTTCGGCCACGTCCGCGGCGCCTTCACCGGCGCCGATCGCGATCGCCAGGGCGCGTTCGCCGACGCCGACGGCGGGACGCTCTTCCTCGATCAGGTCGACGACCTGCCGCTCGCGCTCCAGCCGAAGCTCCTCCGCGCGCTCGAGCGCCGCGAGATCCGCCCGCTCGGCGCCACCCAGCCGCGCCGCCTCGACGTGCGCGTCATCGCGGCGTCGCGCCGCGACCTCCGCGTCGAGGTCAACCACGGCCGCTTCCGCGAGGACCTCTTCTACCGGCTGCACGTCTTCGCCATCGACGTCCCGCCGCTGCGCGCGCGCAGGAGCGACGTGCCGCTCCTCGCCGAGCGCTTCCTGCGCGACCTCACCGGCGACCCCGACGCGGCGCTCCCCGACGACGTGCGCGACGCCTTCCTCCGCCACGACTGGCCCGGCAACGTGCGCGAGCTCAAGCACCGCGTCGAGGCGCTGGCGGTCCGCCGCGAGCAGGCGCTCGACGGGCTCAGCGGTGCGCGCCCCTCCTACCGCGAGGCCAAGGCGGAGGCGGTCGACGCCTTCGAGCGCGCCTTCCTCGAGGCGCTCGTCGCCGAGGCGGGCGGCAACGTCTCCGAAGCGGCGCGCCGCGCGCGCATGGATCGCCCGTTCCTCATTCGCCTCCTCCGCAAGCACGGCCTCTCGCGGACATCGCTGTAAAAAAGAAATCGAGCCGAAACGAAAAACAGATGTGGACTTTCCCCCGAACGGGGTGCACGGTTCCATCTCGTCCGGGCTGGAGCACGGACACACCTGGCAGCGAATCGTCTTCTTCGATTTTCCGTCGGAAACCAACACATCTCCAGCAACAAGCAGTGCCCGCGGGCAGTCGCCCGCGAGTACGAGGGATTCTCATGAACAACGGCACCGTGAAGTGGTTCAATGACGCGAAGGGCTTTGGTTTCATCACGCAGGAGAGCGGTGAGGACGTCTTCGTCCACCACACCGCCATCGTCGCCGAGGGCTTCCGCAGCCTCGCCGAGGGCGACAAGGTGAAGTTCGAGGTGGTCCGCGGCCCGAAGGGTCTGCAGGCCGCCAACGTCTCCCGCCAGTAGCCGCTCCGCTCGCTAGCGCGACGCCTCCTCGAGCAGCCGCTCCAGCTCCGCCACGTCGCGGCGCGCGGCCCGCAGCTTCTCGAAGGCGTCGGCCAGCACCTTCGCCACCAGCGTCTTCTCGTCGCCGCGCTCGCTCAAGAGCGCGCGCATCCCCGTCTCCAGCTCCTCTTCGGCGATCGCCAACAACCGGTTCGCGTCCTCAAGCTTGGTCTTAATCCGCACCTTGTCCATGGTCCTCACTCCTCGAACAGCGGCCGCAGCTCGGCCGCCGTCTTCGTGCGCCGCAGCTTCGCGAGCGCCTTCGCCTCGATTTGCCGGATGCGCTCGCGGGTCACGCCGAAGTGCTGCCCGAGCTCCTCGAGCGTCTGCCCCTCCGCCTGCCCGAAGCCGAACCGCATCCGCACGATCTTCTCTTCGCGCGGCGTGAGGCGCGTCAGCAGCCTGCCGGTCCGCTCGGCCACGCTCGCCGAGACGGCGACGTCGAGCGCGGAGACCGCCTGCGCGTCCTCGACGAAGTCACCGAGCGTCGCCTCCCCGTCGCCACCGATGGGCGTCTCCAGCGAGAGCGGCTCCTCGACCATCTTCCCGAGCAGGCGCACCTCGCGCTCCGAGACGCCCATCGCCGCGCCGACCTCGTCGCCGGTCGGCTCGCGCCCGAGCCGATGCCGCAGCGTCCGCACCGTCCGGAAGAGCGCGGCCACCCGCCCATTCATGTGCCCGGGCACGCGCACCGTGCGCGCCTTGTCGGTGATGGCGCGCGAGATCGCCTGCCGGATCCACCAGGTCGCATACGTCGACAGCTTGAAGCCGCGACGGTAATCGAAGCGCTCGACGCCGCGCATGAGGCCGATGTTCCCCTCTTGCACGAGATCGAGGAGCTGCAGCCCGCGGTGCTCGAAGCGCTTGGCAATCGAGACCACCAGGCGCAGGTTCGCCTCGATCATCGCGCCGCGCGCCGCCGCGACGACGCGCTCGGCCTCGCACAGCTCGGCGCAGCTCTTCCGGAGCGCGGCCGCGGAGGCGCCGGTCGCCGACTCCACGCGCGCGACGGCGCGGCGGGCGGCGGTGATCTGCGCGTTCGCGCGCGCCATCTCGTCGACGGTGAGCCCGAGCTTGCGGGCGATCGCGCGCGCGCGCGCCGGGGTCGTGCGCGCCTCGCGCTCGAGCTGCGCGAGGCCTGCCGCAGGAAGGCCGACGCGCGCCTCGCAGGCGGCGATCTCGCGCTCGGCGGCGTCGAGGCGGGCGGCGTGCTCCTTCACCTGCGTGACGAGCGCGCCGATCACCTTCACCTGCAGCCGCAGCGCGGACAGCGCGGATAGCGCCGACACCGCCGTCCCCGCGCCGCGCTCGAGCCGCCCGAGCTGGGCGACCACGCGCGCGGTCTCTCGCGCCTCGTCGGCGTCGTCGTCGTCGAGCTCGACCACGTCCCGCACGCGGAGCTCGCCGCGCGCGAGCCGACCGCCGAGCGCCACCAACTCGGCCACCGACGTCGCGTCGCGCAGCACCGCCGCGAGGAGGCGCCGGCCGCCGTCCTCGATCTGCTTGGCGAGCGCGATCTCCTGCTCGCGCGTGAGCAGCGGCACGGCCGCGATCGTCCTCAGGTAGGCGCGCACGGGATCGCGCGCGGACGACGGCAGCGCGCCCTCTTCGGAGTCGTCCCCCTCGTCGTCCCGATCGTTGCGATCGACGACGTGCATCGTTCACTTCCTGAGTCGGAGCAAGCGCGGCTGAGGTCGCCGGACTCGAGTGGGACTGGGACCGAACGGCCGGATGGGCCAGGACGCCTCGCCCCCAGCATGCGCCCTCTCGGCGCGATTGCGAGACAAATCGCGCGCGCGATCGCGGACGCGCGGCGGACGGGCCCCACCGCTGTTGGCGCGCGCCAACGAATCGCGGCCCGCAACAGCGACGGGACGCGGGGTTCGCGCGCGGCATCGCGCGTGCACTGGGCGGCGCGCGGAGGTGCCCATGTTCGTTCCTCGCACGCTGATCCCGATCGCATTTTTGTCTACTCTCATCGCCGGCTGCGGCGCCGCGATCTCCCCGGCGGAGCTCGGCGAAGAGGCCGACGCCGTCACCGGCGGCGCCGGCCGCGCCTTCGCCGCGCGCGACGCCGACTTCTACTGCCCCGCGGGCACCACGCTCGTCTCCGGCCCGCACGTCTGCGCCTCGTCCACCGAGGTCGTCGGCCCCTTCCCGAAGGCGATGATCGCCGCCTGCAAGCGCGCCGGCGGCGGCTCCGCCTGCGACGGCGCGCGCTGGGCCCGCGGCTTCGCGCTCGACCTCCGCGGCGGCGGCCAGTGCCCCGCCGGCACCACGCTCGACGCCGCCACCGGCTACTGCGCCGACGGCAACGACATCTTCGGCCCCTTTCTGAAGACGCACGTCGAGCGCTGCAAGCAGACCTCCAGCCCCGCCGTCTGCGAGACCATGCGCTGGGACCGCCGCGTCGTCCCCCGCGGCGCGACGCCCCCGCCCGACCCCAACGGCCCCGTCGCCAGCGCCTTCAATCAGAAGCTCGTCGACTACTACGCGCAGCGCGCCAACTACGACCGCGTCTACGACGACGTGATGGGCTGGTTCGGCACCACGAAGAACGCCTGTGTCGCCTTCATGTCGACGGCGATGCGCCAGGTCGGCCTCGCCGTCCCCAAGGGCGACACGTCGCTGGTCACGCTCGACCTCTCGCGCTGGCTCGAGGGGCGCGGCTGGACGCGCTCGCGCAGCGCCGACGCGCTCCGCCCCGGCGACGTCGTCTTCAGCGAGGACGATCCGTCGTGGCCGGGCTACCCGGCGCACGTCTTCCTCTTCCACTCCTGGGTCGATCGCGCCGCCGGCATCGGCAAGGTCGTCGACAACCAGGGTTTTCTGATTGACCGGAACATCGTCGGCTACGGCTGCTGCGGCAAGACGCCGATGGCCTACTTCCTCCGCGCGCCGAACTAGGGACCTCGATCATGTCTAGCAAAATCACCATCGCGCTCCTCGCGCCGACGTCTCCGCGGCCACGGGCTGCGCACCCGCCGTCGAGGAGGGCGCCGCCGCCGGCGACGGGCGGCAGCCCGGGGTGGCGGCAGCCCGGGGTCACTCTCCTTGGTCACAAGTCTTCGGAACGCTTGCAGGTTTGGACGTCGATTTGGTTTCACATGTTTCGTCGCGGACGACAATCCCAGGAAACACAGGAAACCAAATCGACGTCCGATTCACTCGTGACGACGCGAGCTTGCGACCCACGAGAGTGACCCCGTTCGTGTCTAGCGCAAATCGACGCGGAGGGTGCCGCCGCGCGCGAGGTCGGCGTGGCGCACGCGCTGGCCGAGTGAGCGGCCGTCGAGGGTCGCGCCGGCGACGGTGACCCGGTCGGTGCCGGCGCGTGAGGCTTCGATGACCAGCGTGCCGCGGTCGAGCGCCAGGGTCGCGCGGTCGAAGAGCGGCGGGCCGATGGCGTACTCGTCGGTGCCGGGGACGTCGGGGAAGAGCCCGAGCGCCGCCAGCACGTACCAGGCCGACATCGTCCCGGCGTCGTCGTTGCCCGGCAGCCCGTCGCGCCCGTCGGTGAAGGCGGCCGCGCGCGTCGCCGAGACGATCGGCCCGCTGCGCCACCCCTCGCCCTCGACGTGCGTGAAGTGCCAGGGGAAGGCGAGGTCCGGCTCGTTCCAGACGGCGAATTTCCGATTGTCAAAAAAGGCCTGCAGCCGCGCCACCCAGGCCGCCAGGCCGCCCGTCGCCGCGGCGTGCTCGGCGAGCGCGTGCGCGTGCGGCGCGAAGAAGGCGTAGTGCCACGCCGTCCCCTCGACGAAGCCGGGCCCTCCGCCGCGCGGCTGCGTCCGCGAGCCCTCGAGCGCATCGGGATCGAAGGGCGCCACGAAGCTGCCGTCGCGGCGCCGCGGCCGGAAGAGCGCCGTCTCGGGATCGACGAGCGCGCGCCAGCTCCCCGCGCGCGTCGCCAGCGCGGGATCGACGGCCACGCCCAGCGACGCGCCGAGCCGCCCGAGCGCGAAGTCGGCCAGCGCGTACTCGAGCGTCGTCGAGACCGGCCCCCACACGCGGTCGCTCTCCTCGATCGGCACGTACCCGAGCGTGCGATAGGACGCGCCGCCCGGCCGGTGCGCGTCGTCGCTCGCCGCCGCGACCATCAGCGGAAAGGCCTGCGCCGCCAGCGCGCGCCCGTCGGCGTCGTCGGGCAGCGCGCCCTTCGCCGCGCTGTCGGCGAGCACGATCGCCGCCGGATCGCCGACCATCATCTGCACCTCCGAGCCGGCGAGCTCCCACATCGGCGGCGCCCCCGCCTCGACGGTCATCGCCAACAGCGACCGCGCGAACGCCCGCTGCTCCGTCGGATAGGCCAGCGCGAGCAGCGGGTGCACCGTCCGATAGGTGTCCCAGAGCGAGAACACATGGTGCCGCTCGTGCGCCGCGTCGACGGCAACGGCGCGCTCGCCGCCGAACGTGCGATAGCTCCCGTCGGCGTCGCTGGCCACGCTCGGATGGAGGAGCGCGTGATAGAGCGCCGTGTAGAAGGTGCGCCGCTCGGCGTCGGTCCCGCCGTCGACGCGCACGCGCCCGAGCGTCGCCTCCCACTCCTCCTCGGCCGCGCGCCGCACGTCGTCGAAGCGCCGCCCCGCCAGCTCGGCCTCGAGGTTCGCGCGCGCCCCGTCGACGCTGACGTAGGAGACGCCGACCGCCAGCTCCACCGCGCGCCCCGACGGGAACTTCAGCCAGCCGCCGACCCAGCCGCTCGCCTCCGCCTCCGCCGACGCCACGTCGTCCCGAATCGTCCCCGCCCCGTCGCTGTCGGCGTCGGCGCGCACCACGAAGTAGACCGTCTGGCGGTTGCGCTGCGCGCAGAAGGCGCCGGTCTGCACCTCGCCCTCGAGCTCGCGCCGCGACACCACGCGCACGCGCCCCGCGCCGCCGCCCCAGGCGAGCGGCCGCGCGGCGTCGACGATCACGTTGAGCCCGTCGCGCCGCGAGAAGAGGCGCACCACCGCCGCGCGCCGCGCCGCCGTCAGCTCGGCGCGCACGTTCGCCGCCCCGCGCGCGTCGGCGAGCTCGACGCCGTAGTAGCCGGCCCAGGCGCGCTCGTCGGAGAAGCGCGCGCCGTAGCCCTCGAAGTCGGTCGACAGCGCCCCGCTCGTCGCCGCGATCACCGGCGCGCCGAGCTCGGGGCAGCCCACGCCCGACAGGTGCGTCATCCCGAAGCCGTGGATCGTCGGATCGCCGTCGACGTAGCCGGCCCCCGACAGCGTCGGCGAGGTCGTGAGGTCGTGAGGTCGAGCGGGCTCGGCAGGCTCGGCGCGATCATCCCCCACGGCAGCGACGGGCCCGGGAACGTATTGCCCTCGCCACCGGTGCCGATGAAGGGATCGACGAAGCGCGCGACCGCGCCCGCCGCCCAGCTCGGCTCGCTTGGCGCAGGCGGCGACGCCTCGCACGCAGCGGCCGCCGCACCGACGGTGACGATCAGCACCAACGCGGAGCGCCTCATCGGCGCCGAGCTTACGACGTCTTCGCCTCCGACGATCGCCCACGCGCCTCGCGCGAGCCCCGCGCGCGATCGACGAGCAGCTTCAGCCCCTCGAGCCCGCGCAGCACCGCGACCGTCATCACCGCGATCATCACCGCCATCCAGGGCTTGTCGGCGCCGGCCGCGATCCCGACGGCGGCGGTGACCAGCACCGACGCCGCCGTGGTCAGCCCCTCGACGTGCGCCTGATGCGGCCCGCGGATGATCGCGCCGGCGCCGAGGAAGCTGATGCCGGTGATCACCGCGCCGACGACGCGCAGCGGATCGGAGCGGACCAGCCCCTCGGAGAGGTGGCCGGCGTAGTGCTGCACGATCTGATCGCCGACGACGACCAGCGACGCGGCGGCGGTCGCCACCAGGATGTGCGTGCGCAGCCCGGCGGGCTTGCCGGCGAGCTCACGCTCGAGGCCGATCCCGCCGCCGAGGAGCATCGCGAGGCCGATGCGGGCCATCCCCCACAGCGTCTCGGCGTCCACCCGAAGATCGTCGGCCGCGCCCGCCCGGCGTCAACCCGGGCGCCCGCGCGGGCACCGACAGCACCGCCTCGACCAGCGTCACCGCCGTCTCGCGCAGCTCGCTCAGCCGCTCGACCCGCCCCTCCTCGATCGCCAACAGCACGAGCTCGTTGATCGCGCCCACGATCGCCGTCGCCATCGCCGGCGAGAGCGGCCCCACCGCCGCGCCGCCCGGCCCCTTCCGCCCGCGCTCGACGAGCGCGCTGATCATCTCGGCGAACCCGCGGTGCACCTCGCGCCGCAGCCGCACCGCCTTCGGCCCCGCCGCCTGGATCTCGAGGAGGAACGTGCGCGCGAGCGCCGGCTGCGACTCGAGCATCCCGAGGTAGACGCGCGTCGCCGCGTCGAGCTGCTCGCGCCACGGCAGCGCCGGCGAGGCCGCCTCGACGATGGCGCGCATGATCCCGTCGGCGACGACGCGGTAGAGCGCCAGGAAGCAGGACTCCTTGTCGGCGAAGTGCTCGTAGAGGGTCCGCTTCGACACCCGCGCGTGGCGCGCGATGTCGGCGATCGTCGTCGCCCCGTAGCCCTTCTCGACGATGGCCGCCGTCAGGCCGGCGAGGAGGCGCTCCTTCGTGACCGCTTCCGCTTGCATCTTGGTACCGTATAGTACCAGAATGGTACCCATCGGTACCACTTTCAAGCGAGGGCCGTCCCGATGAACGAGAAGTCCGCGAGCGCCCCCCCCCTCCACGTCCGCGTCGCCATCGTCGGCAGCGGCTTCGCCGGCATCGGCACCGCCATCCGCCTCAAGCAGGAGGGCATCGACGACTTCCTCGTCTTCGAGCGCGCCGGCGACGTCGGCGGCGTCTGGCGCGACAACACCTACCCGGGCTGTGCCTGCGACGTGCAGTCGCACCTCTACTCGCTGTCGTTCGCGCCCAACCCCGACTGGTCGCGGTCGTACTCGCCGCAGGGCGAGATCTGGGACTACCTCCGCACCACCGCGCGCCGCTTCGGCGTGACGCCGCACCTCCGCTTCCACCACGACGTGCACGAGGCGACCTGGGACGAGCGCGCCCGTCGCTGGCGGCTCGAGACCTCGGGCGGCAGCTACAGCGCCGACCTCCTCGTCGCCGGCGTCGGCGGGCTGAGCGAGCCGGCCTTCCCGTCGCTGCCAGGGCTCGAGCGCTTCACCGGCAAGACCTTCCACTCGGCGCGCTGGGACCACGCGCACGAGCTGCGCGGCGCGCGCGTCGCCGTCGTCGGCACCGGCGCCTCGGCGATCCAGTTCGTGCCGGCGATCGCGCCCACCGTCGGCAAGCTCCACCTGTTCCAGCGCACGCCGCCCTGGATCCTGCCGCGGCGCGATCACGCGCTGTCCGAGCGCCAGCGGCGCCTCTTCCGCGCGGTGCCGGCGGCGCGCCAGGCGACGCGCGCGGCCATCTACGCGCTGCGCGAGCTGATGGTCTTCGGCTTCATGAACCCGTCGGTGATCCAGCTCGAGGAGCGCGTGGCGCGCCGCCACCTCGCGCGCTCGATCCCCGACCCGGTGCTGCGCGCGAAGCTGACGCCCGACTACGCGCTCGGCTGCAAGCGCGTGCTCCTCTCGGACGACTACTACCCGTCGCTCTTGCGCGACAACGTCGAGGTGGTCACCGACGGGATCGCCGAGGTGCGCGCGCGCTCGATCGTGTCGACCGACGGGACCGAGCGCGAGGTCGACACCATCATCTTCGGCACCGGCTTCAAGGCGACCGACCCGCCGATCGCCCATCACGTCCGCGGGCGCGACGGCCGCACCCTCGCCGAGGCGTGGGACGGCAGCCCGAAGGCGCACCTCGGCACGACGGTGGCGGGCTTCCCGAACTTCTTCATGCTGCAGGGGCCGAACACCGGCCTCGGGCACACCTCGGTCATCGTGATGATCGAGGCGCAGATCGAGTACCTCGTGAAGGCGCTGCGCCACCTCCGCGCGCGCGGCGCCGCGACGCTCGAGCCCACCGCCGAGGCGCAGGCCGCCTTCGTGGCCGAGGTCGACGCCAAGCTCGCCGGCAGCGTTTGGATGAAGGGCGGCTGCCGCAGCTGGTACGTCGACGCGACGGGGCGCAACTCGACGCTGTGGCCGGGGTTCACCTGCGCCTTCCTGCGGCGGCTGCAGCGCTTCCGGCCCGAGGAGTACCGGTTCGACTTTACGTCTAGCAACAACGACGGCGCCGGGCGCCGCTTCACGCCGACGCTCTACGATCGCGCCGAGGGGAGCCTGGCGCGCGCGCTGGTGACGCTCCCGTCGTCGCTGCAGCGGACGCTGGCCGGCGCGCCGGCGATCGTGCGCGAGGGGAACACGCTCTCGCCCGAGCTGCAGCTCCTCCTCGCCGCGCGCGAGCGCCTCGGCCACGAGGCGCGCCTCGGGGACACCTCGCCGGGCGAGGCGCGCCGCCGCATGCACCGCGACACCATCGTGCACCGCGGGGCGCCCATCTCCGTCGGGGCGGTGCGCGATCTGACGATCCCCGTCGAGGGCGACGGCGACGACGCGCGCACGCTGGCGCTGCGCCACTACGCGCCCGACGAGCCGGCGGGCGCGCCGCTGCTCGTCTTCCTCCACGGCGGCGGGTTCGTGCTCGGCGACCTCGAGACCCACGACAACGTGTGTCGCCTCCTCTGCCGCGCGGGGCGCATGCACGTGCTCGCGGTCGACTATCGTCTCGCGCCCGAGCACCCCTTCCCGGCGGCGATCCTCGACGCGCGCGCGGCGCTCGGCTGGGCGCAGCGGAACGCGCTCGCGCTCGGCGCCGATCCGTCGCGCGTCGCCATCGGGGGCGACTCGGCCGGCGGCAACCTGGCGACGGTGGTCTCGCAGCTCACCGTCGCCGAGCGCGCGCCGGCGCCGGTCGCGCAGCTCCTCATCTATCCGGCCTGCGATCGCGTGGGCGACTGGCCGTCGCTCGGCACCTACGCCGAGGGGTTCATGCTCACGCGCGACGACATCGACTGGTTCCACGAGCAGTACGTCGAGACCGCCGGCGCCGACCGCGGCGACCCGCGCGTCTCGCCGCTGCGCGCGCGCGACCTCTCGGGGCAGCCGCCTGCCCTGGTGGTGACCGCGGCGTTCGATCCGCTGCGCGACGAGGGCGAGGCCTACGCCGAGGCGCTGCGCGCCGCCGGGAGCCGCGTGGTGCTGCGGCGCGAGGCGAGCCTCATCCACGGCTTCGCCAACTACCTCGCGCTGAGCCGCCCCGCGTACGACGCGATGCGGACGATCGCCGGCGAGCTCCGCGCGCTCGTCGAAGAGGAGGCGGCGGCGACGCGACCGATCTTCGTTGTCGACCGTCGAGTAAACGGCATACGATGAAGGGTTGCGCGCACTGCGGACGGTCTCTGACTGCGGGGGCTACACCCCCGCGCCCCCGCGCCTCGCTGCGCGAGTCTTGGGGGGCCTTGCGCTGCTGCTGGTGTTGGTGCTGATGCCGTCGAGAGGCGAGACGGGCGGCTGTCCGCCCGGCTACTCGCAGTCGGGCAACAAGGGCGTCCGCTACAGCTGCCCGGCTGGGTACAACATGGAGGGCGGGCGCTGCGTGCGCTACAGCTGCCGCCCCGGCTGCTATTACGTCGGTGGCGGGAAGTGCCGCTGCCCGCGACGGTGATGTCCGCCTAGCCCCCGACGAAGACGAACGGGTAGGAGAACCGCTTGTCCTCCTTGGCGGAGAACTTCGGGAACGTCCACGCCTTGGCGTTCTCGCTGATGCACGACGGCAGCTTCGACGCCGAGAAGGCGGGCGCGTCGACGCGGGTGGCCTTCACCGAGCCCGAGGGGTCGATGTCGATCGAGAGGATCGCCTTGCCGCTGCCGACGGTGCCGGCGCGCTCCTCGATGGCGTAGCAGCCCTTCACCGACGGGAGGTGGCTGCGGATCACCTTGACCACCTCGGTGTCGGGGAGCGGCCCGGGCACCACGCCTTCTTGCTTGACGAGATTTCCGGTCGAGGCGTGGTCGACGGCGCGCCGCACCTCGCCCATCAGGCCCGAGCCGTGGAGGTCGCCCTCGACGAGGAGCGGCTCGGCGCCGCCCTGCATGAGCGAGGACCACTGCTTGTCGAACTCCGGGTTCGTCGACGGCGCGGCGCCCTTCGAGCAGCCGATCCCCGAGAGACACGCGAACAGGAACGCGAGCGCAGAACGCTTCATTTGCACCCCCGAGTCCATAGTTTAGCGGATTGAATCGCGCTGAAATGGCGAATCCTCGCGCGCCCGGTGTACGCGACGGAGGACAAACGCCCACAGCACGATCGAGAACAGCCCGACGACGACGAAGAGCCAGGGCCCGCGCAGCGCGAGGAGCGCGAAGTCGTAGGCGGCGTGGAAGGCGATGGGGACGACCAGCGACAGCGCGAACCAGCGCGCCCGCTCGCCGCGCGTCGGCGGCTGCGCCTGGTGCTGGCCGCGGCCGAGCTTGGCGCGTCCGAAGTAGAAGCCCATCGCCGCGCCGAAGAGCGCGTGCGCGGGCACCGCGAACAGCGCGCGGAGGAGGCCGACCTTGAGCCCCTCGTGCAGCACCATCATCACGTTCTCGACGGTCGCGAAGCCGAGCGCGAGCGCGACGCCGTAGACGACGCCGTCGAGCGGCTCGTCGAGCTCGGACCACCAATAGACCAGCGCCAGGAAGGTGATCCACTTGGTCCCCTCCTCCACCGACGCGGCCATCACCCCGGCCTCGAAGAGGCGCGCGGGGAGGCCGCCGAGCGCCAGCCAGACCGGCCCCACCGCGTGCTCGAGCGCGCGCGCCGCGTAGTACGACGGCACGACGGTGACGGCGCCCTTCACGAAGGCGAGCGCGACGTGGCCGCGCGGCTCGGGCTCGTAGCGGTCCTTCAAATAGAAGAAGACCAGCAGGAACAGCGACGGCGCCGCGGCCACGGCAATCGTCAACGCGAGCACGACCCAGAGATCGTATCAGTGATTTCGCGAATTGGATTCGCGCTCAAATCGCGCTTCGGTCAGCGCGGCGCGGATTCGAAGCGCCCTCGGATGCCATTCCGCGGTGTTGTGACGGGCACGGGCGATGCCTGTCGTCGGGGATGGGAAAGGAGGGACACCATGCGTGCGACAACGATGCTTCTCGGAGTTGCGACGTTCCTGGTCCCTCTCGCCACGGCCGACGTGACTCCGCGTCACGCCGATCTGCTGGGGACGCCCACCGCCGTCGCGCAGACGACTCCAAACCCGGGGCCGCGGCCGCTGCCTGAACCTCCGCGTATGCTGCCGCCGCCCGTCCACACCCCGGGTCCGCCGCCGCCTCCTCCGCCGCCGGAACGCCCGGCGCCGGAACGAGACCGCGGTCGTGAGCGCGCGCGCTGACGCGCAAGCGCCCCATCACCCGCCTGCGGGGTGATGGGGCGCATCCTTTTTTGACGTGGAACCCTGAGAGGGTTCCACACCTCCCGCTCCGCGGACCGGCAAAGCCGGCTCCGCTCCGCGTTCGGTCGTCTCTATTCCTGTCTAGCAGTTAGCGGCAGCGCGTGCCGGTCGGCGAGTAGCAGTTGTCGCGCACGCCGGAGACGCCGAAGGTGGAGTCGCCGACGCCGCGGCGGACGGCGATCAGCAGGTCGCGCCAGGTCGCGCGGTTGCCGTTCTGCACCGCCCAGAAGAGCTTCGAGAGCGCCGGGCCCGCGAAGTCGTTCGCCGTCGCCGAGACCTCGACCACGCTCGACATCAAATCGAGCTTGGCCCACGAGTCGCCCTTGCCGTGGAGGATCGGGCGCACGTAGTACTCGAAGCCGAGGCAGCCGCCGTAGAGGAAGATCTGGTAGAAGCTCGGGTAGGTCGGGCGCTCCCAGAAGTCGCTGGCGCCGAGCATCGAGTGGCCGTCGTAGGCGACGATCTCGTGCTCCGAGAGCGCCTTCTGGAAGTTGTTGAAGTGGGCGTAGTCGCCGAGGCCCGAGAACTCGCGCGGCGAGTAGAGGTCGACCTGCAGCGTGATGCCGTTCGGCGTGACCTTCTCGTAGCGCTTGCCGAGCGGCGCGGTGACCGACTTGAACTGCGCCTGCTCGAGCCAGCGCGCGAAGCGCTTGAAGCTCATCATGCCGCTCTCGGTCTCGGTGATCGCGCCGTCGTCGATCTGGCCGAAGATGACCACCGCGGTGACCTTCTTGTCGGCGAGGAGCTGGTCGAACTCGGGGTAGACCGACTTCGTCGTCGTCGGGAAGGTCTTCGAGACGGTGACCTTCATGTCCTGGAGCGGGATCTTGCAGGCCGAGTTCGACGGCAGCCAGCGGTACCAGTAGACCGACTGATCGAGGCCGATGTGGTCATCGTCGTCGGCGCAGGTGGCGCCCGCGTCGGTCATCACGCTGAAGGGCTTCTGCGGCACCTTGGCCTTGAACTCCTGGCCGAGGGTGACGGTCTTGGCGGCGCTGAAGAGGAGGACGGCGTTCAGGCCGCGCAGGCGCCAGTGCGTGAGCTGCGCGCCGGCGGGGAGGTTCTTCGCCGTGACCCACTGGCCGTTCACCAGCCACTCGGCGCGGTCGTCGGCGCTGGCGTCCTCGGCGAGCGACTCGATGAACATCGTCTCGCTCTTGCGGAAATAGGTGAGCGCGAACTGCCCGAGGACCGCCGGGGCGTCGCCGGCGCGGTAGGCCGGGCCGGTGTAGTCGCCCTCGAGGTCGACCTCGACCTCGCGCCCGTCGGGGTTGAGGTACGCCGAGTCCTCCTTGCCGTCGTTCTCCATGTTCTGGAGGAACGGGTTGTCGGTCTCCGTCGGCTGGGAGTCGACGGGGGCGGCGCAGCCGGCGAAGAGCGACGCGGCGGCGAGGCTGGCGAGCAGGGTCTTGCGCATGGCCGGCCCCTACAGCAAGCGCCGGACCAGCCGGGACCGATGGAGTTACGAGGGGTTGCGCAGCGCGCGGGTGGCTTCTCGCGGCGCCATGGCTGGGGTTACTTCACCCGATGGACCTTCTCGTAGAGCTCGGGGAGGAGGCCGTCGGGATCGAGGATCGCCTTGGCCACACGCCACGCCTCCTGGTCGTAGATCGACCAGAAGCGCTCGCGGTCGTAGTGGTTGCGCGAGATGAGGGTCTTGAGGCCGTGGTGCTGGTAGGTCGCCTCCTCGAGGACCTGCGACCAGTCGACGTGCGGGTCGCCGTTCTTCTTTCCGTACACCGCGCAATCGATCATGAGCGAATCGCCGCCGTGCTTGTCCCAATGCGCGCGATTGACCCACGGATAGCACTCGGGGACGGCGTAGGGGACGACCCACATCGGCCAGAATCGATATTCGCGCGCATACCAATCGAAGAAGGGCGCCATCTGAGTCGACGGAATGAAGACGTCGACGACGACGTCGGGGCGCTTCTTGGTGGCAGCGAGGAGGCGCTCGAGGCGACCCGACCAGGTGATGAGGTTGGTCGAGCCGAGGAACCAGCGCCCAACGGCGCGGCGCACGAGCGGCCAGGTGAGCGGCGGGATGGTGCGCGTGAGCCAGTGGCACTCGGTGTCGTAGCGGAAGACGTAGTCGCGCGTGGTGAGGTAGTCCTCGCGGCGCTCGCGCGTCGAGGTCCAGAACATCTTCTCGCGCGTGTAGTCGCTGACGTAGGGCGCCTGATCGACGAAGGTGCCGAGACACAGGACGAGCGTCGTCGGGTCGTGGATGATGCCGTCGATGAAGTCCTGGCCGTGGGCGCTGGCGTCGCGCATCGCCGCGAGGTAGCTGTCGACGTCGCGGTAGGTGACGTACTCCATGCGGACGTAGGGCTTGGCGGGGACCAGCTTGAAGACGAGCTTGGTCAGCGTCGCCAGCGTGCCGTACGAGCCGTGCAGCATGTGGAAGGCGAGGCCGTCGTCGGGCGTGAGGCGGCGCACCTCGCCGCGGCCGGTGATGACCTCATATTCGACGGCGCCATCGTGGAAGCCGCCGTAGCGGTGCGACATCGACTCGATCGAGCAGCCGGCGACGGCGCCGCCGAGGGTGATGCCCTCGAGCTCGGGGACCACCGTCGGGATGAGGCCGAGCGGGAGGGTGTGCTCGAGGATGCGCGCGAAGGTGACGCCGGGCTCGGCGGCACAGAGGCGGCGCTCGGCGTCGACCCAGAGGACGTTGGTCAGCGTCGAGATGTCGATGCGCTTGCCGGAGAAGCGGCGGTCGCCGGGGACGGGGACGACGTGGTGGACGCCGCCCTTCTCGATGTAGACGGGCGCGCGCGAGGCGGCGAGCTCGCGGACGGTGGCGGCGATGGAGGCGACGCGCTCGTCGTGCGCGCGCTCCGCGGTGGCGGGGTTGAGCATGGGCGCGGAGTATAGTCGCCAGCGGATGCGGCGGATCGGCGCGCTGATCGTGGTGGGGATCGTCGGGTGCGGGGGCGGCTCGTCGCCGTCGCTGACGCCCGATCCGGCGACGTTCGACTGCCGCGCGGTCGGCTCGCCCCCGTCGCGGCGGAGGTCCGTCGCCGAGGCGTGCGTCTTCGATCCGTCGTGCCGCACGCCGATGCTGAGCGGCCACCGCGGCGTGGGCGGGCTCTTCGCGCCCGAGGACACGCTGAGCGCCTATCGGGCGGCGATCGCCTTCGGCATCGAATTCGTCGAGACCGACCCGCGCCCGACGGCCGACGGGGTGATCGTGAACATGCACGACACGACGGTGGACCGCACCACCGACGGGACGGGGGCGGTGGACCAGCTGACCTTCGCCCAGATCCGCGCGCTGGCCGTCGACGCGGAGGGGATGCCGGGGGACTTTTCCTGCGAGCGCGTGCCGACGCTCGTCGAGATCTTGCAGCTCTGTCGCGGGCGGGCGGCGGTGCTGGTCGACGCCAACAAGACGGCGCGCGTCGACCTCCTGGTGGCGGCGATCCGCGAGGCGGACGCGGTGGGGTACGCGATCTTCGACACGTCGTCGATCGACAAGATCGAGGAGGCGCTGGCCATCGAGCCGGGCCTCCTGGTGATGAACCGGCCGGACTCGCCGGCGCAGGCGATGGCGGAGCTCGATCGGCTGGCGCCGCGGCGGCCGGCGCTCGTCGAGGTGGGCGCGGCGGAGCGCGCGGCGACGGCGGCGGCGGTGCACGCGCGCGGCCTGCGGACGCTGAACGACGTCTTCATCGCCGACGTGGCGGCGCAGGTCGCCGGCGACTTTTCGGTCTATCAACAAATCCTCGACGACGGGATCGACGTCATGCAGACGAACCGGCCGGATCTGGCGCTCGCGGCGCTGCGCGCGCGGGGGCTGCGGTAGATGGGCGGCGTCGCGGTCGAGGTGCGCCAGAGCGGGATCTGGCAGACGAACAGCGTCGTCCTCGACGGGGGCGCGGGGGCCTGCGTGGTGGTGGACCCGGCCTTCTTCCCGCGCGAGCTCGACGAGCTGGCGGCGCTGGCGCGGGCGCGCGGCGGCGCGGCTGCGGTGGTGTTCACGCATGGCCACTGGGACCACGTCGCCGGGTGGCAGCACTTCCCGGGCGCGCGCGTCGTCGGGAGCGCGCGGCTGCAGGCGGCGATCGCGGGCAACGACGCGCGGGCGCAGCGCGACCTCGCGCAGCTGCGCGACTTCGACGGGCGCTGGTACGTCGAGCGCGGCGCGCCGGTCGCGTGGCCGCCGGCGGTCGACGCGCTGGTGCGGAGCGCGCGGGTCGCTGGCGTCGCGCTGGAGCCGCTGGCGCTGCCGGGCCACTCCGAGGATGGGCTGGGGCTGGTGGTGCCGGACGCTGCGCTGCTCCTGCCCGGGGACTATCTGTCGCCGTGCGAGATCCCCTTCGTCGAGGATCACGCGGCCTATCGCGCGACGCTGGCGCGCCTCGTCGCGCTGATGGCCTCGGGGATCGAGCGCGTGATCCCCGGGCACGGGCGGGCGCTCGGCCGCGACGAGGCGCGCGCCATCGCCGAGGCCGACCTCGCCTATCTCGAGGCGCTCGCGGGCTCTCGCGACCGCGCCGCCGCCGAGGCGGTGTCGCTGCCGCGCGCCGCCGACGTCCCTGGGATGCGCGAGCACCACCTCGACAACTGCCGCGTGCTCTTCCCCGACATTCCTGTCTAGCAGGATTCCAGCGGACCGGCCCCCAAGCGACGTCCGTTCTCGGGTAAGCTGGGTGGTTGGGGGAGTCCATTGAAGCTCATGGTGCGGGTGGCAGCGGCGGCGGCGCTCGCGTGCGCCGTCGCGGCGTGCGACACGACGAGCGCCGAGGTCGCCGCCGTCGAGATCGAGGTGGTGACCGCGTCGAGCGTCCCGGCGGAGGTGTCGTCGGCGCTGCGCTCGCTGGCGATCGAGGTGAGCGGCGCGGCGACCGCCGCCTTCGTCGTCAGCGTGGCGCCGGCGAGCGGCGGCTGGCGCGTGCGCTACCGGGTCCCGTCGGGCGGCTCGCTGACCTTCACCGCGACGGGGCGCGATCGCGCGGGCGTCGGGCTGGTGCGCGGCGCCGGCAGCGTCGTCCTCGAGAGCGGGCGCGGCGGGCAGCTCACCGTGACGCTGAGCGAGCTCCTGCCTCGGCGTGACGACCTCGGCGGGGTCGACGTCGACCTCGCGGCGCCGAACGACCTCGGCGCGACGGAGGATCTGGCGAAGCCGATCCCCGACCTGGCGCTGCCGCCGAGCGATCTGACGACGACGACGACCGACCTCACGACGGCGGGCAACGACCTGGCGGCGCCGGGCGGCTTCGCCGTCCAGCCGAAGACGACCTCCGTCTTCCTCGGCGGCAACGAGCTCTTCGTCGCGCCGGGCAGCGTCGTCTGGTCGATCCAGGGCGATCCGGCGACGGCGTCAATCAGCGCGAGCGGCCTCTTCCGCGCGACCGCCGCCGGCACCTACACCGTCGTCGCCACCAGCATGCAGGGCTTCGGCAGCGACACCGCGACGGTGACCGTGCGCGACGGGACCATCGACCGCATCGCCGGGCCGCTCGGCGGCGCCGGCTACCTCGACGGGATTGGGACCGCCGCGCGCTTCTTCCAGCCGAGCGACCTCTGCGACGACGGCGCCGGGAACCTCTACATCGTCGATTACGGCGACGCGGTCATCCGCAAGCTGGTCCGCACCACCGGGGAGGTCTCCACCGTCGCCGGCAAGGTCGGCCGCGCCGGCTTCGCCGACGGGGTGGGCGACGTGGCGCAGTTCTACGGCCCGGTGGGCATCGCCTGCGACGGCGCCTCGACGCTGTACGTCGCCGACCAGAAGAACCACGTGATCCGCAAGATCGACGTCGCGACGCGCACGGTGAGCACCCTCGTCGGGCTGCCTGGCTCGTTCGGCGACGTCGCCGGCGTCGGCGGCGCGGCGCGGATCTCGTCGCCCAACTACCTGGCCATCGCCGACACCGGGACCACCAAGTACCTCTTCGTGACCGAGCTCTCGCGCCGGGTGCGCCGCATCGATCTGACGACGAACAACTGCGAGCTGTGGGCCGGCACCGGCGCGGGCGGAGCGATCGACGGCGCGGTGGTGACGGCGACGTTCACGCAGCCGAGCGGGATGGTGTGGGACGGGCCGTGGCCAGGCGTGCTCTACCTCGCCGATGGATTCGGGAACCGCATTCGCGCGTTCGACCTGTCGAACGACACCGTCTCGACGCTCAGCGGGAGCGGCGCGAGCGGCGCCGTCGACGCCATCGGCACCTCGGCGAGCTTCCGCAATCCGACGGGGCTGGCGCTCGTCGACGACGGGACGACGCACGCGCTCTACGTCACCGACGGGAACAACTACACGATCCGACGCGTCGAGCTGACGGCCGGTCCGAGCTTCGCCGGCGTGACGACGCTGGCGGGGACGGCGCAGTCGTACGGGTTCGTCAACGACGTCGGCGCGGCGGCGCGCTTCTATGGACCGGCGGGGATCGTCCCCATCGGCAACCTCCTCTATGTCGTCGATTCCAACAACCACAGCGTGCGGTCGATGGCACGCAGCACGAACACCGTCTCTACCGTCGCGGGGTGGGCCTGGATGGGCAACGCCGCCGACGGGACGGGCCCGAATGCGCGCTTCTCGGTCATCAGCGACGTGGTGGTCTCGGGGAACGTCGCCTACGTCGCCGACGAGAGCGCGATCCGCACGGTGGACCTCACCAGTGGCGTGGTGACGACGCTGGCGGGGAGCCTCACGCAGAGCGCCGAGACCGACGGGACCGGCCCGAACGCGCGCTTCTCTCGGGTGATGGGGATGGCGCTCGGAGCCGACGGCAACCTGTACGTCGCCGACAAGACGACCATTCGCAAGGTGGTGCTCGGGACGGCGGAGGTGACGACGATCGCCGGGAACGCGGCCGACTCCATCAACAACACGCGCGACGGGATCGGGACGGCGGCGCGCTTCTTCAGCCCCGAGGCGCTCCGTCGCGAGGGCAGGATCCTGTACGTGCTCGACGGCGCGTCGCTGCGCACGATCGACCTCTCCTCGATGCAGGTGACGACGATCGTGGGCAGCGCGACGATCTACGAGTACCTCGACGGCGTCGGCACCGCGGCGCGCCTGTATCGCGCCAGCGCCATCGCGCTCGACGGCGCGGGGAGCCTCTACATCGGCGACGCCTATACCGTCCGCAAGGTCGACCTCGCCACCAAGCGCGTGACGACGCTCGCCGGGTATCAGGGGTTGTCGGCCCACCGCGAGGGGATCGGCGCCGCGGCGCGCTTCGGCGACGTGCGCTGCCTCGATTGGGATCCGGCGACGTCGACGCTCATCGCCTGCGAGCCGAAGGTGGGCGGCCTGGTGCGCGTGCGGCCCTCGACGGGCGCGGTGACGCTGCTCCTCGGCCATCCCGACGTGAACGGCGTCGAGCTCGGGCCGCTGCCGGGGAGCTTCAACAACTCGCTCGCCGCCATCGTCGTCGGTGGCGCGATCTACGCCTCGGACTCCAGCGAAGGAGCGCTCCTCGATGTGCACTGAGCGCCGCCTGCTCGCGCTCGTCGCCCTCGTGTCCGCCGCCGCCACCTCGGCGTGCGACGCGACGCTGCCCGCCGAGAAGGGGCCCACCGTCGACGTGCGGGTAGTGGCCGAGAGCAGCGTCTCGCCGGCGCAGCTCGCGACGGTGGAGCTGCTCGCGCTCGAGCTCTCCGGTGCCGAGAGCGCGTCGCTCTTCTTCGACGGGGCGCCGGTGCGCACGCGGGTGATCCGCTACCGCCCGCGCGCGACGTCGGGCGAGCTGGTGATCGCCGCGTCGGCCCGGACGAGCGGCGGCGGCGTGGTCGCCTCGGGGGAGGCGCGCGTCCAGCTCAGCGACGGCACGGTGGCGGTGACGCTGACGCTCGCCGGCCGCCCGGGCGCGGATCTGGGGACACCCGATCTCGGCGCCACCGATCTCGGCGCGCCCGATCTCGCGACGCCCTTCGGTGACCTCGCGGCGGCTGCGCCCGATCTGACGAGCGCAGCCGACCTCGCGCCGCGCCCCGACCTCGCGCCGCAGCCGGACCTCGCCTCGTCCGATCTCGGCGCCGCGCCGTCGCTGGTGATCGGCCCGCCGAACCCCTGGACCTTCGTCGGCGGCACCCAGGCCTTCGCCGCCAGCGAGCCGGTCTCCTGGTCCGTCGACGGCAACGGCGCCCCCATCAGCGCCAACGGCGTCTTCTCCGCGGCGACGGCGTCGCCCGGGATGTACACCGTCCGCGCCACGACGATCGCGCAGCCCGCCCGCCAGGCGACGACGGTGATCACGGTCCGATCGGGCGCCATCGATCTCGTCGCCGGGAAGATCGGCGCGGTGGGCTCCGCCGACAACGCCGGGGCGTACGCGCGCTTCAAGGGCTTGATGGGCATGGCCTACGACGGCAGCGGCACGCTCTACCTCGTCGACAACGACATTGTGCGCGAGGTCGACGTCGCCACCGCTGCCGTGCGCACGATCGCCGGCTTCCCAGGAAACAGCGACCTGCGCGACGGCATCGGCCTCGAGGCGCGCTTCTGCGCGACGGTGGGGGTCGCGATCGTCGGCGCATACCTCTACGTCTCCGACTGGAACTGCCCGAGCATCCGGCGCGTCCACATCGCCACCGGGGAGACCATCACCTTCGCCGGCACCGGCGACAACGGCACGGCCGATGGGACCGGCTCGAGCGCGCGCTTCCAGCAGCCGTGGGGGCTCACCACCGACGGCTCGACGCTGTGGGTCGCCGACAACCAGGCGCTGCGCACGATCGACGTCGCGCTCGGCAGCCCGACGTACGGCAAGGTGACCACGGTGCTCGGCGACAACAGCGGCGGCGCGACGCCGTTCGGCGAGCTCACCGGGCTGGCCTGGATGGGGCCGGCGCCGGGCGCGCTCTTCGTCGCCGATCAGACCAATCGGTACCTCTTCAAGGTGACCAACCTCGGCGCGGCGACGCCGACGATGGTGACCTGGGCCGGCGACGGGACGCAGGGGAGCACCGACTCGCCGCTGCGCTTCCGCAGCATCGAGGCGCTGTGGGCCACGCCGACGCGGCTCTTCTTCACCGACCTGCACGCGGTGCGCGCCGTCGACATCGCCAACGACGGCTCGGCCGGCGCGGCGGCGACGATCGCGGGGAACGTCACGACGGCCGGCCTGGTGAACGCCGTCGGCACGGCGGCGCGCTTCAGCGGCGTCGAGGGGCTCGCCGTCGCCGGCAACACCCTCTACGTCGCCGACCGCGACAACACCGTCCTCCGCGCCGTCGACCTCACCACCACGGCGACGACGACCTTCGCCGGGACGAAGAGCCCGAACGCCACCGCCGTCGACGGCACGAGCACCGACGCCGCGTTCATCTACCCGATGGGCGTCGCCTACGCCGGCGGGTCGATCGGGTACGTCAACGACCGGCGCGCCATCCGCCGCGTCGACTTCACCAGCGGCAGCGTCACCACCGTCTTCGGCGACCTCACGCAGACCGGCACCACCGACGGCAACGGCACCGCGGCGCGCTTCAACGCGCTCGCCGGGCTGGTGCTGGTCGGGCGGACGCTGTACGCCACCGACGAGGCCAACGGCAACATCCGCGCGGCCAACCTCGACACCAACGAGGTCACCACCTTCGCCGGCGATCCCAACGGGCAGTCGGGGTACGCCGACGGCATCGGCACCGCGGCGCGCTTCTACACGCCGTACGGGATCGCCAGCGACGGGAACGCGCTCTACGTGGTGGCGTCGGGGACCAACACCATCCGGCGGATCGATCTCCAGACACGGCAGGTGACGACGCTCGCCGGCTCGCCGTTCAGCACCCTCGTCGTCGACGGCGTGGGAGCGGAGGCGCTCCTCGGGAGCACCTATGGGATCGCGTACGAGGGAGGGGCGCTCTGGTTCGCCAGCGCGGACTGCATCCGGAAGCTCGATCCGGCGACGCGCCAGGTGACGACGATGGCGGGCTGCTCGCGCGACTACGGCGACGGCACCGGCAGCGACGCCGGGGTCGACTTCGGAGGGCGCCTGATGGCCAGCGACGGCGCGGGGCACGTCTACTTGAATGATCCCTACAACGGGGTCGTGCGCCGGTGGGACGTCGCCTGGGGGACCCTCAGCACGATCATCGGGACCTGGCCGCAGCGCGGCCTGCGCCCGCTGGCGCTGCCGTCGACGCTGAACGAGCCGACCGGCGTCGCGCTCGTCGGGCCGCAGGACTTCCTGATCACCGACTCCATCGAGCACGCGGTCGTCCGCGTGCATTGATGTCTAGCAGGATCAGTGCTTGGCGACGGCGCCGATGCCGAAGGAGCCGGAGCGCGGGGCGCCGGTGAAGTCGGTGGTGAAGGGCTGCGTGGTGCCCGCGCCGAAGACCGGGGAGCCCGCCGGCGGCGCCAGCTTCGACCAGTCGTAGACCAGCTTCTGCGACGCGGTCTGGGCGAGCTCGGCGGCGGCGCCGGCGAGCATCGCGTCGCCGACGGCGCTGTGCTGATCCCACGCGGTGTGCGCCGCGCGGAAGGCGGCGAGGCTCATCGCGTTCCCGCCGGAGAGGAAGGTGCCCGGCCCTGAGTAGAAGTTGTAGTCGCTGTTGATCCCGGCGCTGGGGTTCGCCAGCACCTCGACGAAGTGATCCGACGACGCCGCGGTCACGAAGAGGTTGTTCTGCACGACGCTGCCGCTGCTCGCGTCGGGGCTCGAGGTGTGGCGCCACCCGTACGACGACTGCCCCGGGATCGCCTGGCCGCCCAGCACCCAGGTGTTGTTGGCGATCACGCAGCTCTTCAGGCCGTGGACCGGCGCGGTGGTGCCGTCGTCGTAGTCGATGAACCCGGCCTTGCCGCCGGCGAAGATGTTGTTGATGAGGGTGATGTTCGCGAGGTGCGCGTGGCCGTCGTCGGCCGAGTAGGGCTCGTCGGCGAGGCTGACGTTCACCGGCGTGAGGCGCTTCCCCCAGTCGCTGTTGTAGCCGCTCGACATCGAGAGGAGGTTGTCGAAGGTGGTGGTGGGATCGCGGGGGTGATCGAAGACGAAGTTCTGCTCGGCGGTCGCGTTCTGGGTGTTGTCGAAATAGAGATTGACGGAAAAGTTGTCGAAGATGACGTTCTGCCGCACGCGGTTGTTCTTGCTGACGTGCGTGGTGCCGCCGCTCGACGGCGTGCCATAGAAGATCAATCCCTCGCCCCCATTTTCGTAAATCAGGTTTCCCTGCGCGAGCGAGTCGCTCTGGGCGTAGAACACCAGCGAGCCCGGCCAGCCGCCGGTGACATTGCCGTTGTTGAAGCGCGGCCAGTTGTCGAGGACGGTCATCCAGATCCGCGTGTTGGTCACGCGGTTGTTCCCGACGGTGAGGTCGCTCGATCCCGCCGCGAAGACGCCGCCGCCGCCGCCGTTGAACTTGAGATCGCAGCGGTCGAACGAGTTCCCGCTGCTCTCGGAGTAGACCGCGTGCCAGGAGGCGGCGCGCATCGTCAATCCGACGAAATTGAAATAGCCGTGCCCTTGAGAGAGGACGATCAGCGGCTCGTGGCCGATGGGCTCGCTGTTGTAGAGGAGCGAGATGTCGGCGCCGTTCGGATCGCCGGCGCCGAGCGTGCCGCCGAAATCGGCGTAGACGATTTTATTGGTGCGATCGAAGTACCACTTGCTGCTGTTGTCGGTCACGTCGGCCTGCGTCTGCCCCGACGGCAGCTTGTCGCTGCCGTAGGCGGCGAGCTGTCCATGCGCGACCTCTTTCAGCGCGTATTCGCCGCTGCCGGTGTTGACATAAATTCCGAGGAGCGGGACCGAGCCGAGCTTGGGCAGGCCGGCGGTGGAGGAGCTCCAGACGGTGCCGCGCACCTTCGTCCAGCCGTTCGGCTTCACGCCGCCGTCGAGGATCGGGCGGCCGGTGCCGCGGCCGTAGGAGCCGATGGTGATGGGCTTGCCGGGCGCGCCCGTCGTGACGCCGAAGTCTGGGCGCTCGCGGTAGAGCCCGCCCGCGAGGAGGATGGTGTCGCCGGCGCGCGCGGCGCCGAGCGCCTTGCCGAGCGTCTTCCAGGCGGTGCCGATGGTGGTGCCGTCGGCGCCGTCGCTGCCGCGGGTGGCGTCGACGTACCAGGTCTTGCCCGTCGACGACACGGGCGTGTCGGGGACGGTGCCGTCGAACACCGGCCAGGGGAAGGAGACGCCGTTGAGCTGCGACGATCCGCTGCCGCCACTGCTGCCGCTCCCGCTCCCGCTCCCGCTCCCGACGACCGCCATATCGCCCGCGCCGCCCACCGCCATATCGCCACCGGCGACCGCCATATCTCCAGCGCCCGCGCCCATATCGCGATTGACCGCCATATCCCCGGCCCCGGCCACCGCCATATCGCGATCGCGGCGCGCGAGATCGGGTCCGCTCCCCGTCGGCTCGCTCGCGCCACCACCACCACCACCGCCGCCGTCGGTCCCGGCGGGCTCAGCGCCCGTCGTGCAGGCGACCATCGATACACACAGGGAGACAACGCACGCGCGCAGCCATGTCATGGGGCCGCGTACGTAGCAGCCACCGGCGCAAACGCCCGTTCATATCGAAAAACCGCCCTCTTTCGCTGGTAAAAAATCCCCGTTTTGTAACGATTGCCGCCAAACGACCATGACGCCCGACACCATCCTCGACACCCTCGACGGCCTCGATCCCCTCGGCGATCTCCCGCGCACCGGCTGGCTGCTCCGCGGCATCTCGCCGTGCGAATCGATCGCCGCGCACTCGCTCCAGGTCGCGCTGCTCGTGAGCATGCTCGTCGACGCCTGCCGCGCCGAGGGGATGACCGTCGACGGCGAGGCGGCGCTGCGCATGGCGCTCGTCCACGACGCGCCCGAGGCGCGCCTCGGCGACGTCCCGATGCCGGTGAAGAGCCCCGAGCTCGACGCCGCGCTGCACGTCGTCGAGGAGCGGCTCGCCGCCCTCCTCCTGCCGCCGTCGCTGCACGCCGCCTGGATCGCCGCCGAGGAGGGCCAGTCCCTCGAGGCGCGCCTGGTGAAGGCCGCCGACAAGCTGCAGATGCTCCACAAGCTCTCGGTCTACGAGCGCGCCGGGCGGCGCCACCCGCTCATCGACTTCATGTGGTCGAACCCGGCCAACCTGCGCTGCCTCGACCTCGATCCGGTGCGCCGCCTCTACGAGGCGATCTTCGCGCGCGCCGGCCGCCCGATGCCGCAAAAACTCTGATACCGTCGCCGAGATGGCCACGGTCCTCGACGAGCTGGTGACGCTCCTCGGCCTCGAAAAGATCGAGGAGAACCTCTTCCGCGGGCAGAGCCAGGACCTCGGGTGGGGCACGGTCTTCGGCGGGCAGGTCCTCGGACAGGCGCTCTCGGCCGCGGTGCAGACGGTGCCTCGCGATCGCCACGTCCACTCGCTGCACGCCTACTTCCTCCGCCCCGGCGACGTGCGCCGCCCCATCGTCTACGACGTCGATCGCATCCGCGACGGCAGCTCGTTCACCACCCGCCGCGTCGTCGCCATCCAGAACGGCCACGCCATCTTCAACCTCGCGGCGTCGTTCCAGATCGAGGAGCCCGGCTTCGAGCACCAGGACGCGATGCCGCCCGCGCCCGCGCCCGAGTCGCTGCGCACCGAGCAGGAGCTGGCCGCCGCGATCGCCGATCGCCTCCCGCCCTTCATCCGCGAGCGCGCCGTCGCCGCGCGCCCGTTCGAGATGCGCCCCGTCGATCCGCCCGCCGATCCGCTCGCGCCGCCGCCGCCGCAGCCGCCGCACCGCATGGTGTGGCTGAAGACCGCGCACACGCTCCCCGACGAGCCGGCGCTGCACCGCTACCTCCTCGCCTACGCCTCCGACTACTCGTTCGTGACGACGGCGCTCTTGCCGCACGGCGTCCACTGGCTCACGCCGGGGATGCAGATCGCCAGCCTCGATCACGTGATGTGGTTCCACCAGCCGTTCCGCGTCGACGACTGGCTCTTGCACGTCATCGACAGCCCCGCCGCCCACGGCGCGCGCGGCCTGGTGCGCGGGCGCGTCTTCACGCGCGACGGACGGCTGGTCGCCTCGACGGCGCAGGAGGGCCTCCTCCGTCGCCGCGCTCCCTCGGCGGGATAATCACGCGAGACGAGCGGCGTCGAACGCGTCGCTCACTGCTTCTTGAGCCAGTCGGCGAAGGCCAGCGAGAGCCCGACGGGAGAGAACTCGATCCCGGCGGTGATCTCGCCGGTGGTGGTGTTGTCGGCGAAGAGCGCGCGCCCCTCGAGGTAGAGGCCGAGCGACGCGCCCATGTGGAGGCGCTGCGGGAGGCGCAGCCCGCCGAAGAGCTGCACCTGGATGATGCCGCCCGACGGCAGCGCCGAGTCGCCGACGCGGTAGCCGCCGCCGAACGAGAGCCGCCCCATGACCGAATGCCAGCGCGGCGTCGCGCCCTCGATGCCGGCGAGGAAGTCGCCGCGCTTGAAGTCGACGCCGCGGAGCTGGACGTAGAAGCCGCCGGCGAAGTGATCGACGGAGAGGCGGTTGTCGTCCCTCACGCCGAGCAGCGTGTCGAGGCGCAGCGAGAGCTCGAAGACGCCCGGGCGTCGCACGCCGCTCACCGGCGCTCCGCCGCCGAGCTGGAGGGCGCCGCTCCACTCCACGCCCACGTCGGAGGCGCGCGCCGGGAGCGCGCAGGAAAGGAGCACCACCACCACGACGACCAGAGCCTGCACGCGCGTCATTTTTGTCTATCCTGCCATGGGATGAGGGACGTGGAGACGTGGAAGCGGCAGGCGGGCGAGGCGGCGGCCGAGCTCGTCGAGTCGGGGATGCTGGTCGGGCTCGGCACCGGCTCGACGGCGATCTGGGCGGTGCGGCGCCTCGCCGAGCGGCTGCGCGACGGGGCGCTGCGCGACGTCACCCGCGTCCCCACCTCCGAGCGCACCACGCGCGAGGCGCGCGCGCTGGGCATCCCGCTCGTCGACGGCGAGACGGCCTTCGCGCCCGACCTCACCATCGACGGCGCCGACGAGGTCGACCCGGCGTTCGCGCTGGTCAAGGGCGCGGGCGGCGCGCTCTTCCGCGAGAAGATCGTGGCGCAGGCGAGCCGCCGCGTGGTCATCGTGATCGACGAGACGAAGCGCTCGCCGCGGCTGGGCACGCGTGCGTCGGTGCCCGTCGAGGTCACCCGTTTCGGGTGGCGCACCCACATCGCCTGGCTGGAGTCGCTGGGCGCTCGCGTGACCCCGCGCGACGGCTTCGTCACCGACGAGGGAAACCAGCTCGTCGACTGCGCGTTCGGACCGATCGCGGACGCCGCCGCGCTGGCGCGGACGCTCGATGGTCGGGCCGGAGTCGTCGACCACGGCCTCTTCGTCGATCTCGCGACGGAGCTCGTAATTGGTGGTTGGAGTGGCGTCCGCCACGTCGTAAGATAGAGCGCGCGGAGGTCTTACGCATGGCGCGCTTCGCTCTCCTAGCAGCGACCCTCTTCGTCGCTGCTGCGTCGGGTTGTGATCCCGGAAGCAATGGTGGTGGTGGGGATCGGGACGGTGGGGGCGGCGGCACCATCGATCTGACGGTCGGCGGCGGTGAGTGGGACCTCAGCGACATCGACTTCGCGACGTCGGCCACGCTCGACGTGCAGCCGGCGGCGTCGCAGTCGATCACCGTCGCGCCCGGCGCGACCTCTCCGACGGTGAGCTTCACCGCGACGCTCAACGGCCAGCCGGTCAGCGTCGCCTGGAGCGTCGATCGCGGCGACATCGGCAGCGTCGCCGTCGGCCCCGCCTCGTCGACGGTGTTCACGCCGCGCGGCACCACCGGCGGCCTGGTCACCGTGCTCGCCGGCTTCAACGGCCAGACGGTGCGCCGCGAGATCACCGTGCAGGTGCGCGGCACGTCGAACGGCGCCGACGCCGGCAACCCCAAGCAGGCGGGGCAGATCGCCACCACCGTCGGGCAGCTCACGGCGGGCGGCGGCGTCGGCGGCGTCGGCGGCGAGGGGCTCGGGCCGGCGATCACCGACATGGCGGTGGTGAACGCGCTCGCCGCTCCGACGGCGGGCGGCGGCAACCTCGCGCTGATCTATCCCTACAACGGCACGGTCTGGCCGCGCGGGCTGAACGCGCCGCTCGTCCAGTGGCGCTGGGACACCGGTGACGCCGACGGCATCAAGATCGAGCTCTCGACGGACAGCGGGAATTTTCAGTGGACAGGAACGTTCGCGCGGCCGGCGATCCTCGCCCAGACGAACGGGAAGTTCATCCGCCACCCGATCCCGCAGGACATCTGGGACCTCGCCACCAACAGCGCCGGCGGGAAGCTGCCGAACGGCACCAGCGACAAGCTCACCATGAAGCTCACCGTCGCCAAGGGCGGGACGGCGTCGGGGCCGGTCACGCAGACGTGGACCATCGCGCCGGCGCGCCTGTCGGGGACCATCTACTACAACAGCTACGGGACGGGCCTCGCGCAGAACTACACCGGCGCGGTCGGCGGCAACGGGCAGTTCGGCGGCGCGGTCCTGCGCATCCGCGTCGGCGACAGCGGGCCGCAGCTCGCCGCCGGCTCGAGCGGCGCGTCGACGAACTGCCGCGTGTGCCACTCGGTCGCCGCCGACGGCTCGCGCCTGGTCGTCCCCAATCAGAACGGCAGCGCCTTCAGCTACGCCATCGCGCCGACGGGGCTCACGCCGACGACGATGTCGACCTACGCGGAGTTCCCCGGCCTCACCCCCGACGGGGCGAAGGCGCTCACCAGAGGCGGGCAGCTCCTCCAGATGCCGGGCGGCGCGGCGATCACGTCGACGGGGCTCGTCGCCACCAACATCGGGACGCCGAGCTTCTCGCCCGACGGCACCCTGGTCGCGTTCAACCCGATGAACACGCTGGCGAACGCGACTCAGAAGCTCGTCGTCATGAGCTTCAACGGGACCACCAACACCTTCTCGGCGCCGCAGACGGTGGTCGACCTCACCGGGCAGACGGCGGAGAACCGCCCGGGGTGGCCGGCATTTCTGCCTGACGGAAAATCGCTCGTCTTCCACCAGCAGAGCGCGGCGGGCAGTGATGGCAACGGGCTCGGCGACCTGCGCACCCGCAAGGGCGCCAAGGCGCAGATCGGCTGGGCCGCCGTCGGAGGCGCGACGACGCAGGTCACGAAGCTCGACAAGCTGAACGGCGTCGGTTACCTGCCCACGATGCCGGGCGCCGCCTCGATGAGCTGCACCGGCGACCGCACGCAGGTCGGCAACATCGATCCCACGCACGCCAACGACGTCGACTACAACTACGAGCCGACGGTGAACCCCGTCGCCTCGGGCGGCTACGTGTGGGTCGTCTTCACCAGCCGCCGCATGTACGGGACGGTGGCGTCGATCCCGCCCTACTGCAGCGACCCGCGCGGCGTCGAGCTGATCACCGGCAAGAACATCACGCCGAAGAAGCTGTGGGTCGCGGCCATCGACGTGAGCGGCTCGCCCGCCGCCGACGCCAGCCACCCGGCGTTCTACCTGCCCGGGCAGGAGCTGATCGCCGGCAACTCGCGCGGCTTCTGGGTGCTCGATCCCTGCCGCAACGACGGGGCGTCGTGCGAGAGCGGCGATCAGTGCTGCAACGGCTACTGCCAGCCGAACAACACCGGGGCGCTGGTCTGCCAGAACACGCCGCCGAACGCGATGTGCTCGATGCCGCAGGAGCGCTGCACCAACGCGGGCGACTGCTGCGACCAGACGAACCTCTGCGTGAACGGCTTCTGCACGGCGAACACCATCCCGTAGACTCGGGCGTGATTTCCGTCTAGCGCTTTTTCGCGAGGGCGTGCGCCGGGACGAGGTCGTCGGCTGGGAGCGCGAGCGGGCGGAGCGCGACGCGACCGGCGGTGACGCCCGGCGTGGCCTGCGACGCGAGCACCACGAAGCGCGCGCCGGCGCGGGCCGCGAACGCGCGGTCGTACTCCATCATGCGCCAGCAGGCCTCGACGTCGCCGCTGCCGGCGAGCGGACAGGGGGTGCGGATCTCGGCGTAGGCGGTGGCGCTGGCGGCGTCGACGGCGACGATGGGGACCTGCTTGCGCGACGGGAAGGCGCGCTGCCACGCCTCGGCCATCGCGCGCGGGTCGGCAGCGCCGGCGTCGATGGGAGCGCGGACGCCGCGGCGGCGCGCGAGCAGTGCACCGATGGCGCCGAGGAGGCGGCGGGCCGGCTCGCGCGCGCCCGGCGTCTGCACCAGGGCGGCCGAGAGCCGCAAGCCAGCGAGGAAGGCGCGAGCGGCGAGGCGGGCCATCCCGCGAGTCTACTCGCGCTGGGGCTGGCCGACGATCGGGTCGGCGCGGTTGACGTCCAACGCCAGCCCGAGCGTGGTGCTGTCGTCGGGATCGAGGTCGCTGGTGGCGACGCGGGTGGCGCCGTCGGGAGAGACGGCGACGACGGTGAGCGGCGTGCGCGGGTCCTCGTCGGGGCCGCGGCGGACGACGTGCATCGCGAGGCCGCTCGCGTCGCCATCGACGGGCGGGAGCTCGCGCGGGGCGCGCCTCAGCCCCAACGGCCGCCAGCACGCGCCGTCCCAGGCGATGCTCCAGGCGAGGGGATTGCCAGCCGAGCCGGTGGTCCAGAGCTCGATCGCCTCGCCAGGCCGCGCCGGGCGCGCAAGCGCGACGGCGACGCGGAGGCGCTTGCCGGCGCTGGTCACCTGCACGTCGAATCCGGGGACGTCGCCGCTCGCGCCGGAGAGCACGCGGCGGTAGCGCCCGCCGCGCCCGCCGTCGACGGCGAAGAGCGCGGCGCGCACGGTAGGCTCGTCGACGACGCCGCCTTTTTGTCTAGCACGCACGCGGTGTGGCGCGCCTCGCGCGCGTCGAGGTCCTGCTCGTCGGTGGAGCAGTCCTCCTCGCCGTGGAAGTGCTGCACGGACGAGGTGGTGCGGACGGCTACGAGGCGCCCGCCGCGCAGCGCAAACGCGGCGCTATCCCAGCCCCCGTGATAGCGGAAGCTGAGCTCGAGCGCCGTCGGTGCGTCGCGCTCCCAGCGCGCGTCGTCGTGGATCTCGCAGCCGTTGCGCCCGTCGGTCATGTAGTCGATGGACCAGCGCTTGCCGTCGTCGTCCTCGACGAGCAGCCAGGCACCCGAGTCGTACTCGTCGCTCTTGCAGACGTAGGCGAAGCGCTCGGGGGCGTCGTCGTCGTCGAGCTGCGCCCACCCCCAGCGCGATAGGCGGCCGCCGCGCCGCTTCACCCAGCGCTTGAAGCGGGCGTCCTGGGCCGGGGCCTTGTCGAGGTCGAGCGGGCGGGCGGTAGGCGGGGCGCCGCCCGTCGAGGTGTCGGCGCGCACTGCGACGAGCGGGAGCAGCAGCGTGAGGGACAGCACGGAGGCGAAGGCGATGCGCACGCTCCTCTTACCGCGGCGGCCGCCCGGAGCTTCCCGCGCCGCGTCAGCCGCCGATCGCCGTCCGAAATTCGGCGTCGCGGATGCGGTCGTCGGCGACGAGCGTGAGGGCGGTGTCGACGATGGCCTCGAGCCGCCCGTCGCCCTCGAAGGGGAGCGTGAGGCCCGACGGGCGCGCCTCGACGACCAGCGGGCGATCGGTCGGGTCGAGCAGCACCGTCCCCGAGCCGAGGTGCACGCGGTAGCTGCGCAGCGCGCCGCGCACGCGCAGGAAGCGATCGTCGACGGAGAAGCGGTCGGCGTTGGGCAGGCGGCGGAGCAGCCGCTCGACGACGGCGCGGCGGGTGGCGGCGGTGGGGCCGAGCGCGCCGAGGGCGGCGTCGCGCCAGTAGACAAAAAATGGGGAGCGCGTAGAGGAGGCCCACTTCGGATCGGCGCCGATGGTCGAGACGCCGACGAGGAGATCGACGTCGCGCATCACCTCGGAGAAGACGAGCGGCGGGACCTCGTCGAGCGGCAGCGGGTCGCCCTCGTCGCCGGCGCGGCGGAAGACCACGCGATCGGTGCGGATGTGGAGGTAGATGCCCGCGCCCGACGTCGCCGCGTCGCCGCTGCCATCGGCGCCGTCGGGGTAGTCGACGTGCAGGTCGACCTCCAGGCCCCACGTCGGCAGCGCCAGCGTCGGGGTGTTGTGCGAGTCGAAGGCGCCCATCAGCCGGAAGCGCCAGCCGCGCGCGTTGGCCAGCGCGGCGAACTGGTGCTGGCGCACGATGTGGCCGGCGAAGCGGTTGGAGTAGAGGCGCGTCTTCTCCTCGTCGGGGGTGAGCGCGTAGACCTCGCGGTGGAGCTGCTTCCAGGGCTGGACGATGGCCTCCTCCTCGAGGAGGTCCTGCCAGACGGCGAGGTCGTCGGGCGCGGCGCCGAGCGGGTGCCACAGGCTCACGCGCGCGTCGTCGTTGGTGAAGGCGTCGTTGGCCAGATCGGCGAGGCGACCGCGGCGCCACAGCCCGACGCGCGTCGGGCGGCCCGGCTCGGCCACCGACCAGAGGAGGCGGCGCGCGACGGAGCCGACGACGGGGTGGGCGAGCGCGCGGGCGCGCAGGTCGGCGAGCGAGAGCTCGCGGCGGCCGAGATAGTAGCGCTCGAGGCGGAGGCGCTCGATGGCGACGCGCTGCTCGAGCTCGGCGACGCTCTTCTTGAGCGCCTTCCACTCGGCGAGCGACTTCACCTCGGCGGGGACCGACTTGGGCGGCCTCTTCGACGGGTGCGAGAAGCGGACGGCGACGCCCGCGCGCTCGAGGGCGACGGTGGCGATCCAGCCGGTGTCGCCGAGCGGCTCGTCGCGGCGGCCGTCGCCGTCGAGGCCGAAGGTGGGGACCGCCAGCTCCTCGACGTCGTCGACGGTGAGGCCGGCGCGCGCGGCGGCGTCGTCGAGCGAGCGGGCGATGAGGCGCTGGGCGACGCTGTACTTCACGCGCAGCTTGAGGCGGCTGAGCTGGGCCACGCCGTCGAGGCCGGGCATCGCGCCGAGCGCCCAGACGCAGGCGTTGCCCACCTTCGACGAGACCGGGCCGAAACCGGCGATTTTCGTCAAGCAGGTATTGGCCAGGTCGCCGGCCAGGCGCGCCGCCTCGGGCTCGCCGCCGCCGCCGAGCGCCCAGGCCAGGGTCACGAGGAGGCGGGTGTTGCCGTCGCTGATGGGGGCGACGAAGGCCCAGCCCACCTTGCGCAGCTCCTTGGGCTTCTCGACGAGCGGGAGCCAGGCGCCGAGGCGCTCGAGGAGGCGGGCGCGGCCGAGCGCGGTGACCAGCGCGGCGGTGGCCTTCTGCCACTTCGCCGACGGGCGCGCGGCGTCGGCGTTTGCCGCTTGACGGAAAAGCGCGCTCCAGGCGGCGCGCTCGGCGGCGTCCATCGCGGCCAGATCGGCGCGGGCGGCGTCGGCCCAGCGCTCGCCGGCCTCGGGCTCGTAGGTGGCCTCGATGCCGAGGAGCGCCTCGACGCGCGTGCGCAGGGCCCGCCCCTCCTTCTTCCAGGTGAGCGACGCGAGCCCGTCGCGCAGCCGGGTCAGCGTCGGGCGCACGGCCGCGGCGGCGTCGGGTCGGGCGGCGACGAAGCGCTCGGCAGCGTCGACGACGGCGGCGTGGAGCTGGCCGTTGAAGTCCATCGCCTCCCCGTCGGGATCGTCGGAGGCGACGGTGGCGACGAGCGCGGTCAGCGCGGCCTCGTCGGGGACCAGCCCGTCGTCGAGCAGCAGGCCGATGAGCGCGCCGCCGCGCCAGCCGACCATCGGGTCGCCGCCGCCGTCGTCGACGATGACGGCGCAGGTCCGCGTGAGGACCGCGGCGCGCTCGGCGTCGGACAGGCCGCGCAGGCGGCGGGCCATCCCCTGCCCGGTCTCGGCGGCCAAGAGCTGCTGCACGGTGCGGTCGGCGTCGAACGATGGCATGCGCGGAATATACGGAGATGCGCCGCTGTTTTTTGCGCCGTGCCAAAGTGGTGCCCGTGGGCCCGAGGCTGAGGCTGATGGCGGTCGTGGCGCGGCTGGCGGCGACGGAGACGCTGCCGCGGGTGGCGCCGCTGTGGCTGGCCCTCGGCCTCGTCGCCAGCGTGATCTTCGGCGGGAACGGGATGCACCCGCGCACGGTGATCCGCGCGATGGACGGCGCGCTGGTGGCGCGCGCGGCGCTGTGGGTGGCCTGGGTGGCGGCGGTGCGCGCGGCGGTGGCGGCGGGGGTGCGGGCGCGCGGGCTCGGGCCGCTGGGGGCGCTCCCCGTCGGGCGCGGGCTGCGCGCGGCGCCGCACGCGCTGGTCGCCGCGCTCGCGCAGCTCCCCTGGGCGGTGCTGTTCGCCGTCGGGGCGGGCGGAGCGCGGGCGATCGCGGCGACGTCGACGGCGGCGGGGCTGGCGCTCGTCGGCGCGACGCGGCCCCGGCGGGTGATCGAGGCGCTGGCGCAGGCGGCGCTGCTCGCGGTGGCGCTGACGCCGCCGGCCTGGCTGCCGTCGTGGGGCGCGGCGGCGATCGCGGTCGCGGCGCTGGCGGTGGCGGCGGAGAGCGCGGTGCGCTGGGCGCCCGATCGTGCGGCGACGGAGCGGCGGGCGCGGCTCGGCGGGCGCTCGGCGGCGGTCGTGCTCGGGCGGGCGCACCTCGTGGCGCTCGGGCGCGGGTACCTGGCGGGGCTCGGGCGGGCGGCGCTCGTCGTCGCGCTGCTGGCGGCGGTGGCCGGGCTGGCGGCGGCGAACAACCACCTCGGGGCGATGACCGCGCTCGGGCGCGTGTCGCTGGCGCTGGCGTCGGCGGGGGCGGCGCTGGCCGGCGGCGGCGCGGCGCTCTTTCTGATGCGCAGCGAGCGGCAGGCGCGCTGGCTGCTCGACGCCACCGGCACCGACGAGCGAGTGCGCGCGCGGGCGACGATGCTGGCGGGCGCCGCCGTCGGGGCGCTGGCGGCGACGGTGCACGGCTCGCTGCTCGTCGCGATGGGGCGCGCGCTCGGCGAGGCGGCGCGGGCGGGGGCGGCGCTGATCGCGGCGGCGGCGGCGGCGCACCTCGTCGCGGGGGTGGCGGCGGGGGCGCTGGCGGCGCGGGCGGCGCGCGGGGCATTCGTGCTAGACGAGATTGACGAGGGGCGGCTGGCGTCGCGGATGGGGCTGGTCGTCCTCGGGGGCGCGCTGGGCGCGGCGCTCGTCGGGCTGGCGGCGGCCGCGCTGCTCGCCGGGGCGGCGGTGATCGCCGCCGCGCGCCCCGGAGGGCGACGATGAGCGACGGGCTGGTGGTGCGCGGCGTGACCAAGCGCTTCGGGGCGCGGCCGGTCCTCGACGGGGTCGACCTCGCCTGCGCGGAGCCGGGGGTGACCGCGATCTTCGGCGGCAACGGCGCCGGGAAGTCGACGCTGCTCGCCATCCTCGCCGGGGTCATGGTGCCCTCGGGCGGCGAGGCGCTGCTGGACGGAAAATCGCTCTTCGCCGCCGCCACGCGCCGCGCGCTCGGCTATGTCCCCGAGGCCGCCGACGCCCCGCCGCACCTCCTGCCCGACGAGCTCGTCGATCTGGTCGCCGGCCTCAAGCGCGCGCCGCGCCCGCCCGAGGCGCTCCTCGACGCGCTCGGCTGGAGCGAGCTGGCGTCGCGGCGCATCGGCGCGCTCTCCCTCGGCCAGCGACGGCGCGCCTGCCTCGCCGCGGCGCTGGTGGGCGAGCCGCGCCTCCTCCTCCTCGACGAGCCATCGAACGGCCTCGACCACGACCGCGTCGGCGCGCTGGTCGCGCTGCTCCGCGCCCGCGCCGCCGGCGGCGGCCTCGTCGTCCTCGCCACGCACGACGAGGCGCTCGCCGACGCGCTCGGGGCGCGCCGCCTCCGCCTCGCCAACGGCCGTATGATGGCGCCCTCGCCATGATCTGGAGCGCGCTCGCGTCGTCCCTGCATCTCCTCGCCCTCGCCGGCGGCGTCGCCTGCGTGCTGCTGCGCGCCGACGCGCTGGCCCGCCCGCTCGACGAGCGCGGGCTGCGCAGGGTGTTCGCGATTGACAACATCTACGGCCTCATCGCGCTCGCGTGGATCGGCAGCGGCCTCTGGCGCGCCTTCGGCTCCGTCGAGAAGGGGGGTGCCTACTACCTGCACAACCACCTCTTCTGGGGGAAGCTGCTGCTCCTCGGGCTCTTCCTCGCCGTCGAGGCGGTCCCGATGGTGACCTTCATCCGCTGGCGCATCCTCGTCGGGCGCGGCCAGGCCGTCGACACCACGCGCGCCGCGCGCCTGCGCACGCTGCACTGGGTGGAGCTGGTGCTCATCGTCCTCATCGTGCTGTGCGCCAGCGCGATGTCGCGCGGCCTCGGCGTTGTCGTCAAGCATAAATCAGCCGCGGCCGACCTCGCCGCCGGCGAGCGCGTCTACACGTCGATCTGCGCGAGCTGCCACGGCCTCGACGGCACCGGCCGCGGCGGCGCGCTCGCCGCCGACTTCGTCCACGACCGGGCGCGCCTCACGAAGAGCGACGACGCCCTCCTCCGCTCGATCGAGCGCGGCGTCCCGGGCACGAACATGGCCGCCTTCGGCGCCGCCCTCTCCGACGCCGACCGCCGCGCCGTCCTCGCCTACATCCGCTCCCGCTTCGGAGGAGGCGCGCCGTGAAGCGCGCAGTCCTGTCACCGTCCGGAGGAGAGTGACCCCATGCGGGCGAGGAGGTCGTCGGTGAGGCGGGGGACGATCTCGAGGGCCTTCAGGTTCTCGGTGACCTGCTCGGGGCGGCTGGCGCCGGTGATGACCGTCGAGACGTTGGGGTGCTTGAGGCACCAGGCGATCGCCAACTGCGCCATCGTCGCGCCCACCTCCTCGGCGATCGGCGCGAGCGCGCGCACCTTGGCGATCACATTTCCGTCTAGCACCTTTTCGCGCAGCCAGGCCATGTGCGGCAGGTCGAGCCGGCTCCCCTTCGGGATCCCGTCGTTGTACTTGCCGCTGAGGATCCCCGACGCGAGCGGGCTCCACGTCGTCGTCCCCATCCCGAAGTCGCGATAGAGCGGCGCGTACTCGACCTCGACGCGCTCGCGCGCGAAGAGGTTGTACTCGGGCTGCTCCATCACCGGCGGTGTGAGGTGATTCTCGCGCGCGATCTTGTGCGCGGCGTCGATGTCGGCCGCGCTCCACTCGCTCGTCCCCCAGTAGAAGACCTTTCCCTGCTTGACGAGAATGTCCATCGCCCGCACCGTCTCCTCGATCGGCGTCTCCGGGTCGGGCCGGTGGCAGAAGCAGAGGTCCACGTAGTCGAGCTGCAGCCGCCTGAGCGCCGCGTGCGTCCCCTCGATGACGTGCTTGTGCGAGAGGCCGCGATCGTTCGGCCCCTTGCCGCCCCAGAAGATCTTCGTCGAGACGACGTAGCTCTCGCGCCGCCAGCCGGAGCGCTTGAGCGCCGCGCCCATCACCTCCTCCGCCTTGCCGCCGCCGTACGCCTCGGCGTTGTCGAAGAAATTGACGCCCGCGTCGTAGGCGGTGCGCATGCACTCGAGGGCGAGCCCCTCGTCCACCTGGGAGCCGAAGGTCACCCAGGCGCCATACGAGAGCGCGCTCAGCTTCAGCCCCGATCGTCCCAGCCGCCGGTAGTCCATGCGCGAGATGGTAAGCTGAAGTGGTCGCCGAGCGGCGCGACTTCGCGCATCGGCGGCGGGCGGAACTCGTAGCATACTCGGCGCATGACGACGTCGTTGGTGGCGCTGCGCGATCGGCGCGAGGCGGTGCTGCAGCTCCTGTCCGATGCGTTCGCGGGGGACCTCCTGTCGATGGAGCAGCTCGACGAGCGCGTGGCGCTCGCGCACCAGGCGACGTCGGTGGCGGAGCTCGATCGGCTGGTGGCCGACCTCGAGGGCGCCACGCCGGCGACGTCGACGGCGCTGGTGCCGATCGCGGTGGACCCGTCGCTAGTCGCGCCGATGAAGCGGCTGCGGACGCTGTTCGGGAACCTCGAGCGGCGCGGGCCGTGGGTGGTGCCCGATCGGCTGCTGGTGAAGGCGACGTTCGGCAACGCGGTGCTCGACCTGCGCGAGGCGCGGCTGACCGCGCCGACGACGGTGATCGAGGCGCGCGTGGCGTTCGGCAACCTCGAGATCATCGTCCCGCCGCAGCTGGCGGTCGACTGCGAGGCGGAGGCGGTGTTCGGCAACGTCGAGCACCACGGCGCGACGGGCGCGGTGCAGGCCGATCCGGGGCGCCCGATCGTGCGCATCGTCGGGCGCGCGACCTTCGGCAACATCGAGCTCCACACGCGTCCGCCGGGCGCGCCCGCCGACGGGCGGAGCTGCGGCCGCCTCGAGACGAACGCGCCGCCCGCGCTGCCGCCGGGCACGCCCGCGCCCCGCTCGTGAAATCGGGGCGCGCACGGCGCTACCCCACCGGCGACGCGCGCACCACCAGCACCGGACAGGGCGCCTGACCGAAGACCGTCTCGGCGACGAGCTCGACGCGCGGATCGATCGTCCCGTGCCACCCGAGCACGACGAGATCGATGGCGTTCGTCCGCGCCGCGTGCACGATCTCCGCCCCCGGCTCCCCGCGCACCACGAAGAGCCGCCGCCGCACCGACGGCGGCAGCGCCGACAGGCAGGCGGCGCGCTCGACGAACTCGCGCGCCCACTCCGGCCACTCGTGGTGCGGCTGATCGACGTACGACGGCGCGACGATCGTCCCCGCCTCCGCCGTCGACGGCCGCCCCGGGCAGATGTCCGGCGGCGCCACGTGGAGCAGGAACACCGTCGCGTCGACGCGCGCCGCCAGCTCGCCCGCCGGCCGCACCGCCATCGCCGTCGACGGCGTCCCGTCGAGCGCCACCAGGATGCTGGTCGGCTCGAAGGTGCGCTGCCCGCGCGCGACCGGCACGAACACCACCGGACAGGGCGCCCGCCGCAGCACCGAATAGGCCGTCCGCCCGAGGCCACCCCGCGGCGCCACCGGGCCGGTGTGTGGCGTGAGCACGATGAACGACGCCGCCCCCTCCGTCGCCGCGCGCACGATCTCCTCGTGCACCGCCCCGTGCGCCCCCTCGACGATCGCGCCGCGCGGCAGCCCCGCCGCCCCGACGCGCGCCGCCACCTCGCTGGGATCGAGCGGCCGATCGGACACGTGCAGGACGCGCAGCGTCCCGCCGCCGATCCGCGCCAGCGCCGCCGCCACCGGCAGCGCCACCTCGGCGGGCCGCGACCCGTCGAGCGGCACCAGCACCATCCCCGCCTGCGTCACCACCGCCCCACCTCCTCGAACTGCCCCCAGCCCTCGCGCGCCCGCCGCGCCACGTAGCGCCACCCCGGCCGCGCCGCCACCGGCTCGCCCGCCCGCCCGGCGCGGATGGCGATCGGCGTGGCCGCCGCGCCCTCGTCGACGGCGACCTCCAGCGCGTCGCGCCCGATCGTCACCACCAGCCGACGCCCGCAGCGGCGCAGCGCGAACCGCATCCGCCGCCACGCCTCAGGCAGCGCGGGCGCGAAGGAGAAGCCGCGCCGCTCGACGGTGACGCCGGCGAAGCCGAAGATCGCCGCCTGCCACAGGCTCCCCAGCGACGCCAGGTGCACGCCGCCCGCCGCGTTGCCCATGTTGTTGGCGAGGTCGATCTCGCGCGTTTGACGAAAATAGAGCTCGGCCGCCGCGACGTCGCCGAGCCGCGCCGCGACGAGCGCGTGGATCCCCGGGCTGAGCGAGCTCGAGTGCGCCGTGCGCGCCTCGTAGAAGCGGAAGCTGGCGCGGCGCACCTCCTCGTCGAGCCGCCCCTCGAGCAGCCACGCGAGCAGCACCACGTCGGCCTGCTTCACGAGCTGCGTCTCGCGCACCCCCTCGAGGCCCAGCGCGACGTCGAGCGCCACCGAGCGCCCCGCGCCGAGCTCCACGCCGGGCGGAATCACTTTGAGGTCAAAGTATCCCCGGAACTCCTCGAGGACCCCGTCGCGCACGCGCGGCAGCGCCACCGCCCGCGCCAGGCGCGCGAAGCGCCGCACCTCGTCGACGGAGAGCCCGAGCTGCGTCGCCAGCCTCCCCCAGCGCCCCGGATCGCGCCGCAGAAGGAGCCGCGCGACGATGACCGCGCGCTCGAGGGTGAAGCGGGCCATCGCGTTGGTGTAGGCGCTGTCGTCGACGCCGTGGTGGTACTCGTCCGGCCCCATCAGGCCCCGGAGGTGCAGCGCCCCCGCGCCGTCGAGCTCGCCGCGGCTGGCCCAGAAGCGCGCCGCCTCGACGAGCATCTCGGCGCCCGCCTCCCACAGGAGCTCCTCGTCGCCGGTGGCCACGAAGTACTGCCAGACCGCGTAGGCCACGTCGGCGGTGATGTGCTGCTCCTCGTCGCCGCAGTAGACCGGCAGCACCTCGCCGGTCGGCATCAGCACCGCGCGCGGCGTCTCCTCCTCGCCGGTGTCGGCCGACTCCCAGGCGTAGAGCGCCCCCTCCCAGCCGCCGCGCCGCGCCTTCGCCCGCGCCGCCGGCAGCGTGTGGTGGCGGTACTCGAGCAGCGTCCGCGCCGTCGCCGGGTCGGTGTAGGTGAAGAACGGCAGCATGTAGATCTCGGTGTCCCAGAAGACGTGCCCGGCGTAGCCGGGGCCGGTGAGGCCGCGCGCGCCGATGGAGGTGCGCGCGTCGGTGGGGTTGGCGGAGGAGATTAAATGATAGGCAGCAAATCGCAGCGCCCGCTGCGCCTCGTCGTCGCCGTCGAGCTCGACATCGGCGTCGCGCCAGCGCGCCTCCCACGCCGCGACGTGCGCGCGCACCAGCGCGTCGAGCCCCTCGCCGAGCAGCGCCCGCGCCTCGACGGCGGCGGCCTCATCCGGCGCCGCCTCGTCGCGGCCGGCGCGCACCACGCAGATCACGCGATCGAAGCGATACTGCCCGCCCATCGTCACGTCGAGCACCCAGCGCGCTTCGCGGTGGGTGTGCGGCGGCAGCCGGCGCGTCACCTCGCCGTCCGAGCGCTCGACCAGCTCCTCGGCGGCGCCCCAGGCGACCACCTCGCCGGTGCCAGCGACCGGCATCACCGGCTCGAGCCGCGGCGCCTCGAGGTCGATCCGCCCGCCGAAGTTCTCGCTGTCGAGCGACACCGACTGCACCAGCGCGCTCCGCGCCGCCAGCGACGCGATCCGCAGGCCGCGCACGCGCGTGCGGCGCCCCTCGGGATCGCGGATGCGCCAGTCGCGCCACAGGATCCCCTGCCGCAGATCGAGGATCCGCCGGTGCGACTCGGCGCCTGCCGCCTCCAGGCTGAGCGGCCGCCCCTCGACGGAGGCGCGCACCCGCACGCCGTCGGGCAGCGCGAACAGCGTGGGGTTCCCCTCGCCGCCCGGACGCGCGTAGACGCCAGCCACGAAGGTCGCCGGCGACGAGAGCGCGCTCCCCTCGGCCAGCGCGCCGCGCACGCCGATGGTGCCGTTGCCGACGGCGAACAGCGACTCGACCTCGTGCTCGCGCGCCACCGTGAAGCCGTCCTCGACGAGGCTCCAGCGCGGGTCGGTCACCGGCGCGACCGGCATCGCCACGTCGCCCATGCGGGCGGAGACGCGCCGCCGCTCCGCCGCCAGCGCCTCGTCGAGCGCGATCTGCCCGTCGAGGAGCGCGGTCAGCCGCTCGACGCTCGCGACCGGCTGGAAGGTCGCGCCCGCCGCCTCGGCGACGCGCAGCGCGGCGTCGTCGCTGCACACGAGCAGCTCGCCGATCGGCACCCGGTAGCGCTGCACCAGCTCGTCGACGATCCAGCGCATCGCCCCGTCGCGACCGGCCCGCCGCACCTCGACCAGCACCGGCCGCGACGCCGAGTCGAAGCCGTAGACCGCCGCGCCGCCGTCGGCGAGGACGAACAGGTTCCGCTTGTGCGGCCCGCCGATCCCCGACGACAACAGCGCGTCGAGCTCGGCGAAGGGCGCGTCGGCGATGAGCGCGATGATCACGCCGCGCCCGAGGAGCCCTTCGATGGCCGCCCGCAGCCCGGCGCCGTCGGTGCGCGCGCGCTCCCGCATCGCCCCCTCCCACTCGAGCGCGATCACCTGCGAGCGCCGCTCCGTCGCTCCCTTCGCGTGGTCCTGCACCCCCGCGAAGGTAGGCCGCGCGCGCCGCGGGAATAGCCGTCCGAGGGCGGCGTTCCCCGAGCGATGGTCCCGCTCGTCGCCGTCGCCGTCGCGCTCCAGCTCGCCGCCCTCACGCCCCCGTCACCGCAGTGCCTCCCGCGCGGCGACGGCCTCGTCTGCGGCTACCAGTGCATCGCCAACCTCCAGAGCGCCGCCTGCGCGCAGACCCCCGAGGGGCTGTGCGCCAAGACGCCGTCGCAGGTGTCCTGCTGGGACCCGCCGCCCGATGTCCGCTGGATGCTCGCCACCGACGAGACGCTGCCGCGGCCGACCTGCGTCACGCGCGACGGGAACATCGCCTGCGGCTTCCACTGCGCGACCACGCTCTCCGACGTCGCCTGCGCCAACACGCCCTTCGGCGCCTGCCGCGCTTCGTTCGGGCGCCTGCTCTGCTTCGACCCCGCGCCGGAGGTCCGCTGGGCGATGGCCCAGGCGGGGCACTTCGAGGCCGCGCGCTGCGAGTCGACGCTGAAGCAGATCGCCTGCGGCTACCACTGCACGTCGATCGGGCAGCGGGTCGCCTGCTCGGCGACCCCCGCGGGGAACTGCGCGCGCCGCTTCGACGCCATCGCCTGCATCGACCCCGCGCCGATCGTCCAGATCCCGTCGCGCGGCGATCCGCGCTGACGCTCCGGCAGACGGAAAATCCAGACACCGCCGGATTTCCGGACACCCGGTGGCCGCGCGATCCCCGCGCGCGGCGCGGACTTCGCGGCGGCATCGCGCTTGCGATGCGGCCCGCCCCATGACCAGGACGACCATCGTGGTGGGGCTGCTCGTCGTCGCCGGCTACGGCTGGGGCGGGGGCACAGGGGGAGCGATCGTCGACGAGCTCGCGCGGCCGCGCGCCGGCGAGTGGCCGACCTTCAAGCGGGACCTCGCGCACACCGGCCTCGCCGGCGAGCTGAAGGGCGCCATCACGGCGACGCGGCAGTGCAACCGCTGGCCCGACAAGCAGCTCGGCGCCGACTGCACGCGCGGCGCGAGCGGCGCGCTCATCGCCACGATCGCCGGCGTCCCGACCGTGTTCTTCGTGACCGACTCGACGCCCGCCGGCGGCTGCGACGGCGGCGGCGCGGTCTACGCGCTGCGCGGCAGCGACGGCGCGACGCTGTGGACGTTGCCGCTCCCCGGCGGCGCCATCTCCGATCCCTACGCGCCGACGCTCGCCGACATCGATGGCAACGGCAAGCGCGAGCTGGTGTTCGCGTCCAACAACACGAACCAGATCTTCGCCGTGCGCACCGAGGACGAGCCGGGCGGGCGCGCGGGCTCGATCCAGTGGACCGCCACCTTCGACGAGATGGCGCGCAGCGAGGGGGCGCCGGTGGTGGCGAACCTCGATCCCAGCGACGACACGCCCGAGGTCGTCGTGGGCACCGACTACAGCAACGTCGAGGGGGCGACGACCTCGAAGGCGCTGGTCCTCGACGGGCGCACCGGCGCGCTGAAGGGGCGGCCGTTCGAGGCGCCGGCGCGCGCGACGCTGGCCGCGGGGTGCGAAGGGGGCACAAGATCGACAGCTCGTCGCCGTCGCTGGTGGAGCTCGACGGCGAGCGGCTGGTGCTGGTCGGCGCGTGGAACGGGCGCTTCTACGCGCTCCGCTGGCAGGCGAGCCCGCCCGCGCTCGTCGAGGCGTGGCACAACGAGCTCCCGCCGGCCGACGGGCTGCGCTGCCCGGTGCGCAAGGTGCGGAGCGGCGCCACCGTCGGGCAGATCATCCCCGGCGGCGATCCCGAGATCGCCTTCGGGTACATGTCCGAGAGCGACGGCCTCGATCAGTACAAGACGGCGCGGCTGCGCGTGGTCACCGCGCGCGGCGGCCACACCCTCGGCGACGTCGAGGTGTGGGACTGGAAGTCGACGCCGAGCGCCGCCGACCTCGATCCGGCGAGCCCCGGCCTCGAGCTGACCGGCGGGCGCTACCAGGGGCACTACGCGCTCCGCGGCGACGGGAGCGGCCACTTCGCGGTCGCCTGGAACCCGACCATCGGCGACGGCAACGGCGGCTGGGGCGGCAACCGCACCTCGCCGGCGGTCGCCGATCTCGACGGAGACGGCGACCTCGAGGTGGTGATGGGCGTCGAGGGGTCGATGGCGCCGGGGCTCGTCGTCTACGACGGCGCGACCGGGCGCGTGGAGTGGACGCTGGAGCTGCCGGGGACGACCGGGCTCGACAGCTCGCCGGCCATCGGCGACCTCGATGGCGACGGGGAGCTGGAGCTGGCGTTCTTCGGCCGCGACGGGAAGGCCTACGCGATCGACTCGTCCTGCAAGTGAATGAAAAATGACGTGAAGGATTCCCGGCGGGCCTGCACCAACAGGGCGTAAAGGATGGAGGAGGCCATGACGCCCGGCCCGAACCGCGACGACTGCGAGAAGTTCGAGATCGAGATTGGGATGCGCCAGCACGGCGCGCTCGACGCCGCCGAAGAGGCGCTGCTCGACGCCCACCTGGCGACGTGCGACGGCTGCAGGGAGTTCGCGCGCCTCTCCGGCGCGACCGCGTCGACGCTGCAGGCCGACGTGCGCGACGAAGTGGCGCGCATCGACTGGGGCGCGATGGAGCGCGGCATCGCGCGGCTGCGACGGAACTACCGGCTGAAGCTGTGGCTGGCGCCGCTGTTCCTCCTGCAGGTACCGCTCACCTTCCTCATCGCGACCGGGCACCTGCCGCCGCCCGACGTGATGGCGGTGGGGCCGGTCTCGACGGTGGCGATCTACGTCGGCTGGGTCTGGCTGGTGAACCGCCCGTTCCGCGAGGTGCTGGCGGTGGTGAAGAGCCCCGAGGATCTCCTGCGCGCGTACCGGCGCGAGCTCCGACGGCAGAAGCTGCGGACTGGCGCGTTCGTGGCGGTCAATGGCGCGCTCACGCTGTTCTCCGCCGCGATGATCGCAGCCGTGCCCGACCTACGCGGGAAGTTGATCGTCGCCGGGGTCACGGCGGTGATGGCCGCGTGGACGGCGTACGACCTGCGCTGGAAGCTGCCGCGCATCAACCGCGCGCTCGCCGCGCTCGGCACCGAGGCGGAGGGGTCGCGATGAGCCCCGCCATCACCGCCGACGACGCCGTCCCCGACGCCGCCGCCGCTCGCTCCGTCGACGAGCTGGCGTTGGTCGAGCGCTTCCGCGCGAGCGCGCGCGCGGCGGATCGCGAGGCCGCCTTCGCCGCGCTCTTCGCCGCCTACCGCGCGCGCGTCTTCACGCTCTGCCGCCACCTGACGCGCAGCGCGGCCGACGCCGAGGACGCCACGCAGGAGACCTTCGTCGCGCTCCTCCGCGCGCTGCCCACCTTCCGCGGCGAGTCGTCGCTGGGGACGTTCGTGCACCGCATCGCGATGCGCGTCGCCATCCGGCAGCGCGAGCGCAGCGTGCGCCACGCCGACCTGCGCGTCGAGCCGCCGCCCGCCACGACGGCGGGGCAGGCCGACCCCGTCGAGGCCGGCGAGGATCGCCGCCGCCTGTGGGCCGCGCTCGAGCAGCTCTCGCTCGAGCACCGCACGGTGATCGCGCTCTTCGCCGTCGACGGCCTCGGCCACAAGGAGATCGCGGCCGTCCTCGGCATCCCCGAGGGCACCGTCTGGTCGCGCCTCCACCTCGCCCGCAAGCGCCTCGCCGCCCTCCTCGCCGCCTGAGCTGCACCACTGTACGCTGCGGGGATGGAGCCGCGTTTCGTCGCCGCGAACGGCCTCCGCTTCGGATACCTGTCTAGCGGAAATGACGCCGCGCCGCTGGTCCTCCTGGCCCACGGCTTCCCCGACACCGCGCACACCTGGGACGCGGCGCTGCCCGCGCTCGCCGCCGCCGGCCTCCGCGCGGTCGCGCCCTTCTCGCGCGGGTACGCACCGACGGAGATCCCGCCCGATGGGCGCTACGACATCGACACGCTGGGCCGCGATCTCCTCGCGCTCGTCGACGCGTTCGGCGCCGAGCGCGCCATCCTCGTCGGGCACGACTGGGGCGCGATCGCCACCTACGCCGCCGCGGCGCTCGCCCCGACGCGCGTGCGCCTCGCGGTGACCTTCGCCATCCCGCACCCCGCCTC